>Ga0224495_10000578_pt1 | contig 28712 bp, 26 predicted proteins | sample SF_Jul11_sed_USG_FD_168128 | JGI IMG/M metagenome (GOLD analysis project Ga0224495, IMG submission 168128) | Sediment microbial communities from San Francisco Bay, California, United States - SF_Jul11_sed_USGS_4_1 | ecosystem: Environmental > Aquatic > Marine > Sediment | place: USA: California...
CAGAAAAGCACTTCGGGGCTGATCACCATCGCGAGCAGCGGAAAGTGGAAATAGTCGCGATACAGGTTGGTGGTCTGCTCGCCCAGATAGAGCCCGAACAGCAGCCCCGGCAGCAGGCCGGCGAGCACGGTGGCCAGCGCGAATTTCAGGTAGTGCAGCCCGACGCTGCGGTTGGAATAGCCGAACGCCTTGAGCAACCCGATCTGCGTGCGCTGCAACACCACGAGGCGCGAAAGCACGATGTAGATCAGGAACACGGCGACCGCGAGGAAGATCGCCGGGATGTAGGTCGCGGAGATTTCGAGCTCGGCGAGTTCGTCGGTGATGATCGCGTTGGAGAGCTGATCGCGGCGCGGGTATGCGCTGAACCCTCCGTAGGGAAGCAGCAGCCGGTCGAGACTGGCGATGATCTCCGCTTCTCCGCCGCGCCCGTTCGCGTCCTGGAAAACGAATGACTGCGGGGACAGCGTCAGCGACACTTCGTTGAATGCGCCGCGCATGTTGAACGCCGCGGCGAGCGCCTCGCGTCCCATCCACAGCACACCGAAACGCTTGTTGTCGGGGAACAGCATGCCCGGCCCCACTTCGTAGATGTATTCGGGGGAAAGCGCGATGCCGACGACGGTCAGCTCGCGCCAGCGGCCGTTGAGGATCGCACCGAGTTTGTCGCCGACGTTCAACTGGTTGGCTTGCGCGAACACTTCGCTGAGCAGCACTTCGTCCGGATGCGATGCTTCGATGTAGCGCCCGCTCCGCAGGTAGAGATCGTTGAGCGTCGGCGTCTGCTGCTCCGGGATCGAGAGCAGCCGCCCGGTGGCGGGTTCGGCCAGGCCGGGAATGTCGAGCGTCACATCCGCGACCACACGGGTGTGCACCTGCGCCACGCCGGGCAGCATGCGGATCTCGTCGGCGACGCTTTCCGGCGCGCGCTTGAGGTTGGCGAAGACATCGGCGAAGCGGTAGTGTTCGTAATAATCCGCCCGGGTCGCTTCCAGCGAAAGGTAGGCGCTGTGCATGCTGACCTGCGCCGTCACGCCGCAAGCGACGACCAGCGCAGCCGCCAGCACCTGGCCGCGCAGGTGCCAGAGGTCGCGCCAGAGGATCTTGCTGACCGGTTTCACCAAGAGATCTCCGACGGCTTGACCTTGACCTCGTTGTGCAGCACTTCGGTAATCACGCCGCTGCTGATGTGGATGACGCGGTCTGCCATGCCCGCGATCGCGGCATTGTGGGTGATCACCGCGGTGATTGTGCCGAGCTCGCGGTTGACGCGCTCGAGCACTTCGAGCACCAGCTTGCCGGTGGCGTAGTCGAGCGCGCCGGTGGGTTCGTCGCACAGCAGCACGTCGGGTCGCTTGGCGACCGCGCGCGCGATCGCGACGCGTTGCTGCTCGCCGCCGGAGAGCTGCGAGGGGAAATGACTGGCCCGGTTGCCGAGGCCGACGAGGTCGAGCGCCTCGGCGGGGTCGAGCGGACGCTCAGCGATACCGGTCACCAGCGCGACGTTTTCGAGCGCGGTGAGGCTTGGGATCAGGTTGTAGAACTGGAACACGAAGCCAACATGCTCGCGGCGGAAGCGCGTCAGGCTGTCTTCATCGGCGCGGGTCAGGTCGTGGTCGCGATAGAAGACTTCGCCGCTGGTGGGGCGGTCAAGCCCGCCGAGGATGTTCAGCAGCGTGGATTTGCCGCTGCCGGATGCGCCCAGCAGCACGGCGAATTCGCCCTGATAGAGATCGACCGTGACGTTGCGCAGCGCATGCACTTCGACTTCGCCCATGTGGTAGATCTTGCACACGTCGTGCACATGGAACACCGAACCGGTGCCGCCGTGTTCCTGCTCTTCTGCTGCGTGGTTGCCGGATGAAGGTTGCATGAACGTTCCCTGTCTTTCCGTTATCCCGTGACTGATGCGAGCACGGCTCAGAATAGCACGCTTGCGCCTGCCAGCAGTTGCGAGCAATTCAGTTCCGTTTCGGCGCGCCCGCCCGCCGTGCCGACTGCCACTTTGCCGCTGTTATATTTGGCCTCGACGAATACGCCCAGCGCCGGCGTGAGGCCGTAATGCAGGCCGGCGAGCATCTGGTAGCCGAAGCCGCCACCCTTGTAGCCTTCCTCGTTATTCTGGCCGTTGACGACATTTTCAGGGTGAAGCAGATAATAAGTCAGCCCTGCGCCGATATAGGGTTGCCAGCGCCCGCGGGAGTATGTGCTGTCCGTCCGGTACATCCAGCGGCGATACAGATTCACGCCCAGGAGGTTGACGCCATGCGAAATGCCGAACGACTGCACACGCCGGTCGATGGGCGCGATTTCGTTGACCGGCACGCCGTTCCAGGTGCCCTCGACAAGCGCGAGCCGGCCGGTCTTTGCGTAAACCTTGTCATGGGTGTAATCGAAGCCGATCCCCCATTCTGGACGTTCTTCAAGAAAATGTGTGATCCTGAATCCATAGTAGACGGGGTTCTTGAACGATTCCGACCTCCAGCTGACGTTGCGAAAGGTGGCGTCGGAACCGGTGCCCGGCTGGGTGACCCGGATATCGCTGTCGCCGGTGTGCGAGTGGCCCAGATAGAACGAGCCTGTGGTTTCTGCAAGCGCCACATCCGCAAAAAGCACCGGCAATCCGAGAATGAGTGCGCCTCCCCACGAATGCAGCGAATGGCGTCTGTGGTCAGGCCTGTAAAAGCTGCGCATCCTCTGCACCCCGCTATCCCCCGAGTCTTGCCTCACGGGGTGAAGTTTACTCCGAATCAGACAGCCGAAAGGAGAATGGCCAGGCCGCATATACTGAGCAAGCTGACCCGGGTATCGGCAATAGAAAACCAGAGGATTAATGCGATATTCTTCCGCTTGTCATAAATCAGCAGCAGGGTATCCATATGAATACTCCAGGCTGGATATACAGGAGGGGTATTCTTCACATTCAGGGCGCTGCGCTGCATTTACGCCATAACCGCTTCCGGAGATACTGTCATGAGCAATGGTAAAAGCGCAATGATGGCAGCCGACCAGCACCGGATCGAATTGCCGGAGCTGGAGCAACGGCTGCGCTGCACCAGTGCCGGGCTGGGCAGCGCCGAAGCGATAAAGCGCCTGGCTGAATACGGCAGCAACGAGCTCCGCGTTCGCAAAGAGACGCCCGAGATCGTAAAGTTTTTCCGCCAGCTCACCAATTTTTTCGCGCTGTTGCTCATCATTGGTTCTGCGCTGGCTTTCTTTGCCGATTACCTGCAACCCGGCGAAGGCAATTTCTATATCGGTGTGGCGCTGCTGGCCGTCGTGCTGCTCAATGCGCTGTTCACCTACGTGCAGCAGCATGCAAGCGACCGCATCATGGAGAGCTTCCGCAATATGTTGCCGCAGATGATCTTGGTGTTGCGCGACGGGCAGGTGTCACGTATCGAAGCCAGGTTGCTGGTACCGGGGGATGTGATCCTGCTGGAGGAAGGCGACCGCGTTCCGGCAGACGGGCGCTTGATCGAAGTCAACCAGCTCAAGGTCGACCACTCCTCGCTTACCGGCGAGAGCGAACCGCAACTTCGCAAACTTGCCTGCACCCACGATAACCTGCTGGAAAGCCGCAACATGGTTTTTTCCGGCACGCTGGTGCAAAGCGGCAACGGCAAGGCGCTGGTTTACGGCACCGGCATGAATACGCAGATCGGACGCATTGTCCAGCTTACCAAGGAAACCGCTGCGGTTGAAACGCCGATCCGCAAAGAGCTGCGCCACTTCATCCGGATCATTTCCGCGATTGCCATAACGCTGGGCGTGCTGTTTTTCTCCATGAGCGAAGCCCTTGGCAAACCTTTCATTGGCAGCCTGATTTTCGCGATCGGCATCATCGTCGCCAACGTACCGGAAGGCCTGTTGCCCACGGTGACTTTGGCGCTGACCATGGCTTCGAAGCGCATGGCCAGGAAAAATGCGCTGATCAGGAATCTGGAGGCGGTCGAGACGCTGGGCTCGACCACGGTGATCTGTACCGACAAGACCGGGACGATCACCCAGAACCGGATGAAGGTTTCCACGCTGGTGCTCGGCGAACACGAATATTCGGCATATCAGAGCGGCCTGGCGCAGATCCAGGGTTTTAATGAAGCCTGGACAACAATTGTCCTGTGCAATAACGCCCGGCTGTCCGGCCACGGCTTTCTGGGCGACCCGACCGAGGGCGCCCTGCTGGTCTTTGCGCAGAACCTGAAGCCATATGGGGATATGCAAACCCGATTCCCGCGCCTCCACGAAAGCCCCTTCGACTCATCCACCAAACGCATGATCACCACACACCGTGGCGAGAACAGCCAGCCTAACCTCGCCTATATGAAAGGCGCGCCGGAAATCGTCTTCAAAAAATGCACCCATGCATTGCGGCAGGGCGCACTCGTCGGGTTTGACGAGGCGGCACGTCGGCAGGCCCTGGCAATCTACGAGGTGCTGGCCGTGCGCGGCGAACGTGTACTGGCATTGGCATATAAAACAACGGAAGCGCCCGAAGCCGACGAGAGAAGCTTCATTTATCTGGGCATGGTGGGCATGCTGGACCCGCCGCGCCCGGAAATTTCAGATGCGATCGACAAGTGCCGAACCGCCGGCATTCGCGTATTCATGATTACCGGCGACTACCACACCACCGCCGAGTCTATTGCCCGGCAGGTTGGACTTTATACCGGCGATGGCCGGGTGATCGTCGGCGAGCAATTGCAGAGCATGAGCGACGAACAGCTATCAAAGCTGCTGGACCATCGTGAACTGGTTTTCGCGCGCACCAGCCCGATGCAGAAGCTGCAAATCGTCAAGGCATTGCAGAAAAAAGGCGAGATCGTCACCGTCACCGGCGACGGCGTCAACGACGCGCCAGCATTGAAGAACGCAGACATGGGCGTAGCAATGGGCATATCGGGTACCGAAGTCGCCAAAGAGGCGGCGGACATGGTGCTGATGGACGACAATTTCGCCACCATCGTCCACGCCATTGAGGAAGGACGCACCATCTTTTCGAATATCAAAAAATTCATTGCATACATCCTGACCAGCAACGTGCCCGAGATATTGCCCTTCATCGCTTTCGTGGCCATCGGTGCGCCGCTGGCGCTCACGGTGGTGCTGATCCTGACCATCGATCTGGGCACCGATCTTCTGCCCGCTCTGGGGTTGGGACGGGAGCCCCCGGAATCGGACGTGATGAAACAGCCGCCGCGCGGGCGTGATGAAAGGCTGCTCACCTGGCCATTGCTGGGCATGAGTTACGGCATCATCGGCATGCTGCAGGCTGCCGCCGGATTCTTCGCCTTCTTTGTCGTGCTGCATCAGGGCGGCTGGCTATGGGGAAGCGAGTTGCCGGAGTCGGGCCTGCTCTACAAAACTGCCGTCACCTCATTTTTCGCCGCCGTGGTCATCTGCCAGGTCGCCGACGTGTTGATCTGTCGCACCCGGCGGCAAAGCATCCTGTCCGCAGGGATCTTCACCAACAAATTGATCTGGGTAGGGATCGCTGTGGAGCTCGCACTAGTGGCCGCGATTTCGCACATCCCGCTCCTGCAACCCTTCTTCGGAACGGCGCCCATCGGCTGGTTCGAGCTCTCGCTCGGCTTGCCGTTTGCAATCGCCATTCTGCTGGGAGACGAATTCAGGCGCTGGCTGTTACGGCGGGAAAATCGCTTCGTGCAAAACTGGCTTTCTTGGTAACAGGCTGTGCCGTTTCCCTTTAAACCTTAGGCGCGGCGGGAGCAGCCGGCGCGACCCGGGCCGCTGTCATGGGAGGCATGCCCGGATTGGTTTTTGCGGCGGCTTCTTCGGCGGCCTTTTTCTTGGCCTCTTCCATCTCGTGCTGGCCGTCAAAGGAAAGACCGGCCGTCTGGCTGCCGGCATCGCCGCCCATTTCTTCTTTCCTGAAGCGCGGGCTTTCCAGCTTGAGGCGCAGCATCAGGTCGCCCTTCGCGTCCGAATTCATCTGCAGCTCGTTCAGCGCGATCACGCCATCGTTGTACAGTTCGAACAGGCACTGGTCGAAGGTCTTCATGCCCTGCTCGACCGATTTCTTCATGATCTCCTTCAGCCCGCCGGTCTCACCCTTGGCGATGGCATCACGCGAGGAAGCCGTGCTCAGCAGGATCTCGATCGCAGCCGCACGGCCGCCCTCGATCTTGCGCACCAGCCGCTGCGAGATGATGGCGCGCATGTTGAGCGACAGATCGCTGAGCACCTGCTCATGCTTCTCGATCGGGAAGAAGTTGACGATACGGTCGATCGCCTGGTTGGCGCTGTTGGCGTGCAGGGTCGCCATGCACAGGTGCCCGGTCTCGGCGAAGTTCAGCGCATACTCCATCGTTTCATGGTCGCGGATCTCGCCGATCAGGATCACGTCGGGCGCCTGGCGCAGCGTGTCTTTCAGCGCGTCGAACCAGCCCACGGTGTCGATGCCGACCTCGCGATGGGTGATGATGCAGTTGATGTGGTTGTGCACGTACTCGACCGGATCCTCGATACTGATGATGTGGCCGTACGACTCCTTGTTGCGCACGCCCAGCATCGCCGCCAGCGTGGTCGACTTGCCCGAGCCTGTACCGCCGACCAGCAGGACCAGACCGCGTTTTTCCATGACCACCGTCTTCAGGATCGGTGGTAACTTCATCTTGTCGAAATCCGGGATCTCTGTGGTGATCACGCGCATGACCATCCCGGTACGCTGCTGCTGCGTAAAGACATTGATACGGAAACGGCCGATGCCCTCCGGCGCGATCGCGAAGTTGCAGCCCTTGGTCTCGTTGTAATGGTGCCATTGTTTCTCGGAAGAGATGGAGTGCGCCATCTTGCGCGTCTGCTCGCCGGTGAGTGGCGTATCATTCAGTTTGGTGAGTTTTCCATTCAGTTTGACTGAGGGCGGAAAGTCTGCGGTGATGAAAAGATCCGAGCCTTTCATGTCGAGCATCACCTTCAGCATCTTGTATACGATGTTCTGGTACTGCGCTCTTTCCTGTTGTTCCATGGCGACCCTTTCCCCGGTGGATTTCATGCATCGTCCGCAATGTCGCGACGGATGCGGCAATTGATCTGGAACCGATCGACATTCCTGAAAAAGCACCACGCACCATGCACCGCCTCGATATATGGCCGTTCGTGTTTACCGGGTGGTTTTCAATCTGTTCCCCTGGGCGGTATTATATCAGCCGGAACCCGGCCTGCATCGTGCGGGAAAGGCGGCAACCAGGAAGGCGACCCATGAACAAGACCCTGTATCTATTTGCACTGTGCATTGCCTTTTTCGCGAACCCCGGCTTTGCGGACGAAAAGCCCGACGTGGTTTACTGGGATTCCGGAGCAGGCAAAGCATTGCGCGCCCGCATCCCGGCCGACGCCGATTACTGGCAACTGAGTCCGAACTTTACCGTACAGGACACGCAATCGTATTGCTCCGTTGCCAGCGCCATCACGGTGCTGAACGCCCTGCCGGTAAAAAAACCCGTCGACCCCGCCTATGCGCCCTATGCCTATTTCACCCAGAGCAATTTTTTTACACCCGAGGTCACGAAGATCATCAGCGCGCAAACCGTCCTGGCGATCGGGATGACACGGGACGAGATGGCAAAGACGCTGGCAGCGCACAATGTCAAGACTACATCGATCGCTGGCGATTCGTTGAGCGAAGAGGAGTTGCGCGCGCTGCTGAAAAAAACACTCGGGGATGACGGCCAGTTCGTGCTGGCCAATTACCTGCGCGCGGTTTTTGGGCAGGTAGGCGGCGGACACTGGTCGGTGCTGGCGGCCTTTGATGCGCAGTCCGACAGCGTCCTGATCCTCGATGTGGCCAAATACAAATACACCCCGGTATGGGTCGGCATCGGCACCTTGCGCAAGGCGATCGCCACCGTGGACTCCACCAGCAACAAGTCGCGCGGGCTGGTCGTCGTCGGGCAGTAGCGGCCCGTCCTGTACCTTGAAATTTTTTCTCGCGCCGGATAGCCACCCGATGCCAAAAGAGGCTTAGAATCACACACGGCCTGCGCTTCGAGCAGGATGATAAAGGGGGAAATCATGTATCAGCGTATCCTGGTTCCAATCGACGGCAGCACAACTTCAGAACGCGCGCTGCAGGAAGCGATCAAACTGGCAGCCGGCAATGCTCAATTGCGTTTGATCTATGTGATCGAGGAAGGCTACCCGCTGGATGCCGAGGGCTATGCCTTTATCGATTACGCCGCCCTGCAGGAAGCATTCCGCAAGACCGGTGAACGCGCGCTCGCACAGGCCGCAGAAACCGCCCGGCGCGCCGGGATGACGGCCGAGACCGCCGTGCTCGACGAGCCCGGCGAGCATACCGCCACGGTGATCGATAACGATGCCAAGAGCTGGAAAGCCGACCTGATCGTCATCGGCACACACGGACGCTCGGGTGTAGGACGCCTGCTGATGGGAAGCGTCGCGGAACACGTGGTGCGCGGCGCATCTGTCCCCGTGCTGCTAATCCGCGCCCGTTGAGCCGCACTTACCGTGCAACCGCGCCTCGCTGACTGCGAGTCGCACTGGCGCGCATCTGAATCGAGTTTAAACAGAAAGAATGGAAACCGTAGTCTAAACCCTGATTGTTCAGTACGTTGACAAATGGCATGGGAAACGTAGCAATCTTATATTTTTAGTTATCACTCAAGGGCAAATTGGTGCTTTATAAAGGATGTAGTATGCACACAGATTTCAGGAGAGCGATATGGATATTGAAGCTACGGAGAGACTTATTTACATTTCATTGATGAGATATCGGACATATTTGCGGTGGTGGCTTGGTAGTTTTGCAATCGGCGCCATCGCGACCAGCTTGCTGCTCCCACGCCCTGCCCTTGCGGGCACACTCGATGTGATTCCCGGAGTCGAGGGTGGCATCCGCTCGCATTATGTCAGCGGGAATGGAACGCGGGTAGTATTCTCCTCTACGGGTGATCCGGCAGGGCAGAATGCGGATGGCAACCGTGAACTGTTTGTCTACGACGTCGCGAGCAAGCAGATCCATCAACTGACTAATACCACCTCTCAGCCAAATTTCTCCGACAACACTGGCGCGTTGCCAAACCAGGACGCTACGCGCATCGTTTTTTCATCGCGCTTCAACCTGGCCGGTGGAGGGGAGCTTCTTTCGGGAAGAGACCTGTTTCTGGCGACGGTCAACTATGCGACGACAACTCCCTCGGTGACATTCCGGCGCCTGACCACGGACGTCGGGAATGCCTATTATGCCTATAGCGGTGATGGTCACGTTGTGGGTCTCATCGCCAATTACAATCCTGTCGGACGCAATACGTCGCGGGACATGCAGATGTACCGCATCAATCTCGACCCGGCGCCGGCCACCCAGCAATTGACTGAGGTTGCTGGCGGCATAGTCGACAACCTCATCTGGATGGGCATGGATATCAACTTCAGCGGCAATCGTATCGTTTTTACTTCGTCCCGCAACCTTCTGGAGCTCAATGCAGACGGAAACCAGGAGATATACTATGTCACTGATACGGGGCGCATAGGCCAGGTCACACAGACGCCTGCAGGCACCTATAATCGGGATCCCAGCTTCTCTGCCGGAAGCTATTTTGTGTTCAGCTCCAACGCGGACATTACCGGCAGCAACCCTGATACAAATTTCGAACTTTTCGTCTCCGCCGTAGATGGTGGGAACACGACTCAGATTACGGACACGCTCGGAGGTGACGACAATTTTGGTGGCGCCAACAAAAATCCGAGATTCAGCCAGGGTGCAGACAGCGTGGTATTCACCTCCAATCGCGGCTTCGCCGGCGGCAGCAATGCTGACGGCGATCGGGAAATATTCCAGGCGCGGATCACCTACAGCCCGTTCAATGTCGTTTTCGAGCAACTGACCGATACCACCAATCCCCATCCCGGCACCCGTTTTGAAAACGATTATGCTGACATCGACGACCAGGGCCACGTTATCGCCTTCAATTCCGACCTCAATCCAGGCGGGTTGAACGGTGTACTGTTCGTGATGCAACGCGCATCAACGATGCCGACAACACCGCCATATATCAGTTACTTCTTGCCCCGTTTCGGTGGTCCAGGTGTGCCGGTTTCAATAGGTGGCCGTCGCTTTACCGGCACGACGTCGGTCTTGTTCGGCACTCTCCCTGCAGCTTCGTTTCGTGTCATCAGCGACACCTACTTAGTCGCTGTGGCGCCCGCAGGTGTAACTGAGGCACCCATCACCGTCACCACGCCCGCAGGTAGTACGACAACCTCAACCCCATTCCGATTGGAGCAACTGACGATTGGCGGAGAGGAGTTTAATCAGGGTATGGCCAGCTACCCGGCAGTAGCGGGCAAGGATGCCCTTGTGCGTGTATTGGTGCATATCCAGAATAACTTTGGCTTTGGGGCATGGGCGATCAGTGACGCGACGCTTACCGTGACATCACCTTCCGGCCGGACAAGTACGCTCGATCCGCGCATGTACAGCATGCTGATACAAAACAAGGATGAAAGCCTGTCCGAAAAGAACAACATCAATTTCTTCGTGCCGGGCAGCCTTCTGGCGGAGAGCGGTCTGTACACCTTCCGGATTCTGGCGCATACCGCCGGGCAGACCGTTGTTGACCGCACGTTCACCAAGCAGCTGACTGCCACAAGTGATGTGGTTCTGATTGTCCAGAGCATGATGCGCGCTCCGGACGAGGACGAATTCCGGCTGCTGTTGCAAGAACTGGATCATTTCTCGCGCATGCATCCGGTGCGGGCAGGGATAGGCGGTATCCGCCTGATCGGCGATCTTCCCAGCGATAAGGGCCTGCGCGTCGGCTATGTTATCCCGCCCATGTTTTCAGGGTCTGACGGTACGGACACGCTGAATGGTTGCGCCACCACTACTACTTCGTGCTGGGGAACCATACTGCAGCAAATGAACGAACTGCGCGAAGCATTCAACGCGCTCGGCGATTATGAACCCATCGAGTTCGGCACGGTCGCCATGCCACACGACCGTGTCATTTCTCCGCAGGGCGAGGTGCAGGGCTGCTCCACCATGCATATAGCTGATGGCTATGGGAATTTTCCGGGCAATGCCTCGTGGATACGCCTGTGTGGCATCAATACCACGCTTGCCCACGAGATCGGGCACAACATGGGCTTGATCCCGAATGGCGCGGCCAATTCCGACGGCAGCGGTCACTCAATCAATTCCTACCTTGAGGGAAAACCCGCTTTCAATCTTACGCGCTGGGAGTATGTTGATTTTGTGATGGCGGCGATGTGTTCACCAGCATGCGGCCCGGACAAGAATGTTTTTTTCGAGGACGAATACAATGGCCAACCGGTTGACTACCCCTGGCTGGTGAACAAACGCCAGATCGTCAGCGGAATTTCAATGAGTGCCCCCTTGAGCCTGCTGGCACTCAACGATACGGTAAAAAGCAATGCAACCGATGTTCCTGCGCCGCTGATCAGCATGACCCGCTGGAATGGTCCCCGCTTGCTGATCAGCGCACTCATCAACGCAAAGGGCGTTATCAGGGTGCACAACCTTGCACCCATGCCCAAGGGTACCTACCTGAGTGGGCATGCTAACAAGGGCAAGGTTGAGCTCGTGCTTCGTGATGCCAGGGGCAATGTCATACAACGCGAATACCTCGCCACCCAGACCGGACTTCCCGCGGACCAGGAGAAAACGGGTAGCGGTGAGTTCTACAATGTCACGGCCGTCAGACCAATGCCGGGGAATACCGCTGCGGTGGAGATCGTGTATCGCGACAAAATCATCTACAGGCTCAAGCCCGGCAGCAAGGCACCGACAATTCGCGTGAAGACAGCACGTCTGCTGAAAGCCGGCAAGGGAGGCGTCGACAAAGTGCTGCTGGAATGGAAAGGATCGGATACTGACGGCGATGCCCTTAGATATCGCATCGACTACAGCCGTGACGGCAAAGGCTATATCCCCTTGCTGCTTAACGTTGCGATATCCGGCGTAGCAATTCCCATAGATCAACTTCCCGGTGGCAATAACTTCCGTTTCAGGATCACCGCATCGGATGGCATCAATACCGCTACGGTGGTCACGCCGCGTCTGTCTCTGCCGGGCCACAGGCCTGTTGCCGCCATCACCTCTTTAAGCGAGGGCGAACGTTTCCTTCAGTACGACACAATCGAACTGCGCGGCTTGGCCTTCGACCTCGAAGAGGGCATCGTGGGCAGCGGCAAGAAGTTGGACAAACGCTTCACATGGCGTCTAGATAACCAGAGGATTTTGGGTCATGGCGCTGTCATGAAGACCAGAACTGATATCGCGCCCGGTAAACACACAGTAACCCTTGAGTTTCGCGACAGTGATGGCGACAGGGCGTCGATCCATCGACGTATCCTCGTAGAAGCAGATAGCGACCGCGACCGACGCGCTGATCATTTTGAACGTAGCCGAGTAGGTTTCGATGCCTTCATGCCATTCGATCGCAGCATAGTAGATGCTGTCGGTGGTATGAGTGCGGAATGATATGGAAATGTGTTAATGCAAGACTCCGGAGTTTGTTTCCATCCCCTTAACCGAGCGCACGTCTCAGTAGCTGGGCACGTACGGACGCCCGGGTGTGGGGCGCCTGCTGATGGGAAGCGTCGCAGAACACGTGGTGCGCGGCGCGTCTGTCCCCGTGCTGCTGATCCGCGCCAGTTGAGTTTGTATTACCGTTCAGTATAGAACGGCGTTTGGCAGAGAAGATCGCCGCGCCGCGGCCAAATGAGTTGGCCGCAGAATCGCATCCGCTTTATTTTTTCGTTGGCAGCGCCCTCATAACCGATTAAAATACTCCGGTATTATTCACTCCCCCCCAAGGAACCGGAAGATGTCCCACGATTGCTCCAGCAGCCTCACCCCAGACAGGCGCTACCCGTTCGACGCGCGCGGGATCGCCAAGCGCTTCCGCCATGCTGCGATCTTCGGCGCGTTCGAATCGCTGAACGCGGGTGAGACCATGCTTTTCATCAACGATCACGACCCCTTGCCGCTGATTGAACAATTCAAGGATCGCTATGGCGATTTCGTCGAGGTCAACTATCTCAGCCGGGAGCCGGGTGAGATCGTGATCGAATTTTCGCTGATGTAGACACCACCCCTTCAAGAGCCTTATGAAATATCCAGACTTCTTTGACGCCGTCCCTAAAATTGAACTGTACGATCCCCTGGCCGAGTTTCTCGGCGCCACCGAAAAGGGCGTCCTGCAATACGGCTACGTCGATGCGGTAAAGCTGGCCGGCCACTCCTGCCCGACCGTCGCCGCCGCTTACTGGTCCACGTGCAAGGCGCTGGCCGCCCTCTATCCCGACACCCTTCCGGTGCGCGGCGAGATCAGGGTGGAGTTCAGCGATGACATCACCACCGGGGTCACCGGTGTGATCGCGAACGTGGTCAGCCTGCTGACCGGCGCGATGGCGGAAAATGGCTTCAAGGGCATCGGCGGGCATTTCGACCGGCGAGACCACCTGTTTTTTTCGGCGGGGATCAGCGACGAGATGCGCTTCACCCGGCTGGATAACAATATGGCCGTGCGTGTGGAATCGAACCTGCAACATGTTCCGGGATCGCCACGCGTGCCCACGCTGATGGCAAGCTGCATCAGGAACACGGCCAACAAGGAAGAAGTCGCCGAATTCCGCCAGTTGTGGCAGGAGCGGGTACGCCGCATCCTGCTGGAGTACCGCGACGATCCGGCCGTCTTTGTGGTCACGCCGGACTGAGGTACGCATGAAACGCAGCGATGCCCTGCAACCCCTGTCACGCGAACACCATACCGCCCTGACCCTGGCGAAGGCTTGCGAACGCGCCGTGCAATCGGGTGCCGCAGAACAGGTGAACACCGCCTGCCAGCGTGTGATCCGGGCTTTCGCCAGCGAGCTGGAGCCGCACTTCCTGGTCGAGGAGCAGTCGCTGTTGCCGCTGCTGAAGGAAGCGGAAACGCAACCCCTGATCAGGCGCACGCTGGCAGACCATCAGCAGATGCGCGCCTTGCTGGAAGGTTTGCAGCAGGATGATGCCGCCGCTCTCGAGCGCTTCGGCAAATGCCTGTCGGATCATGTGCGTTTCGAGGAACGCGAGCTTTTTCCGGCGCTTGAAAAAGTCATGTCCGGCGATTGACCTTACGCCGCAAGTACGCTGAACGATCTTTCAGCCGATGACCCCCTTTGCTATCGCAGGCCCTGTCTTTTTCAGTGTTTGCGATATCCAGATATCCCGACCAGCCATCGCACCAAGCCGTAACTGAGGCGCGATATCAGCCGCGCGAAAAATCCGCGTGCCCCGCTGTATTCATCCCCGATCCGGACGGTATCGTTGGCAATCACTTCCTGCAGGCTCGCACGCAGCTCTGCGGCAAAACCGGCGTCCTGTATGACGAGGTTCGCCTCGCGCGCCAGCAGCAGGCTGTACGGGTCGATATTGGATGAGCCCACGGTCGCCCACAGCCCGTCGATGACGGCGACCTTGGCATGCAGGTAACTGGGCTGATACTCGTAGATCTCGACACCCGCAGCCAGCAGCTCGTCATAGAGCGCCTGTGTCGCGTAATACTGGAACAGGAATTCCGCCTTGCCCTGCAGCAGAACCACCACGCGCACACCACGCCTTGCCGCCTGAAGCAAAACGCGCCGGAACGCCCTGCCGGGCAGGAAATAGGCATTGGCGATGACGATCTCGCGCTGCGCGCCCGCCATTGCCGCGAGATAGGCGCGCTCGATATCACGCCGGTGACGGACATTGTCGCGCAATACCAGCATGATGGCGGATGTGCTTGCATGTTTCTTCGCGACAAGTTTAGACCACTTTACCTTGTATTCGCGGCGGCGGAAGCTGGCCCAAGACAGCACGCTCCACAGGTGGCGCATCGCCGCCAGGACCTCAGCAGCGGCAGAGCCCTGCACGCGCACGGCATAATCCTTCTGCGGCGACGACAAAAAGGTATCCCTGGGAATATCGTCGATGATGTTGATGCCGCCCACGAAAGCCACTTTCTCATCCATCACCGCCATCTTGCGATGCATCCGCCGCAGCCGCAGGTGCCGGTTGCGGCGCAACGTGAATGGAGAATAATCGCGCCGGAACCACTGCACCCTTATCCCTGCCGCCCGCAGTTCATCCACCCAATGCTGCGGCAACTCGGCCGAACCGAAACCGTCCAGTACCACATGCACCACCACCCCACGGGCAGCAGCTTGCTTCAACGCATCGGCCACCTTGCGCCCGGTCTCGTCCGCGGCATAGATGTACGTTTCAAGATAGACCGATTGCTGCGCGGCGTCGATGTCGGCGCATAAGAGCGGAAAATATTCCGTGCCATTCTGCAGCAGCGTTAGGATGTTCCCGGCGACCTGATGGCTGCCGGCCATTACGCTGCAACCCACCCATGCCGTGTCAGTCTTGCCGAAAGCGCCGCATGATCGGACAGGCGCTGCCAGTTTCCGTCGGCGTGCACCTCGCTCTGCAGCACGCTGAAGCCGCGGACATAGATCCGATCCAGGCGTAATAGTGGCAGGCCAACCGGGTAGCTGCGCGCCGGGGAGCCTCCAAGTGTATGGAAAACGTCGCGCACCTCCAGTTCGCTTTCCAGTGTGTGGCTCGTCTGGTTCCTCCAGTCGTTGAAATCCCCGGCAATGATCAGCGGTGCGTTCGGCGGTATCTCGTGCCTGACATAATCGACCAGCACACGCGTCTGCGTGCGCCTGCCTCTGGCAAACAGGCCGAAATGGACGCACAGGCAATGCACCCTGTGCCTCTCTGCGAGATCGACTTCACAATGCAACAGCCCCCGGCTTTCGAAACGGTGGGCGGAAATATCGGTGTTCAACGAGCGCAGGATCGGAAAACGGCTGATTATCGCGTTGCCGTGATGCCCCGCCTCGTATACCGCATTTTTGCCGTAGGCAACATGCGGCCAGAATTCTTCCGCAATGAATTCATGCTGCGCGCATCCGGGATAGTTGCGATGGCGCTCGGGGTGGCGCGTATGTTCGCCCTGCGCTTCCTGCAAGAAAACGATGTCTGCATTCAGCTCGCGCAGGCGCTCGCGCAATTCGTGCAGCACCACGCGCCGGTTGAACTGTGAAAACCCCTTGTGGATATTGTAGGTGGCAATGGTCAGCGTGCTCATAACCGTGCATTCTATCCAAACTTTGCACGTGACGATGGGGCAGGAGCCTTGGCGCAGTCACCCGGATCGGGGCCGATTGCAGATTCCCCGGTTGATTTCCCCTCTATCCCGGCTTTGTGCGGCACGTCAGTTCCGTGCCTGGCGATTACAAGAAAAGCCTGTCAGACATTGCCTATTCCACGCGACGGCAGATTGATCTGCCGGGCGAAATCCAGCATGCGCTCGATCGGCAACACGGCGCGCCTTCCGATCTCCGGGTCGACGTGTATCTCGTTGTTCCCTGTTTCCAGCACCTCGGCCAAGTTGAATAAGCCGTTCATCGCCATCCACGGACAGTGCGCGCAGCTCTTGCAGGTCGCACCGTCACCCGCCGTCGGCGCCTCGATGAACACCTTCTGCGGCGACAGGGCGCGCATCTTGTGCAGGATGCCGTTGTCGGTCGCCACGATGAACTCGTTTGCCGCAAGCTGCTGCGATGCCTTGACGATCTGCGTGGTGGAGCCGACCACATCGGCAAGCGCGATGACCTCGGCGGGAGATTCGGGATGAACCAGCACCTTCGCTGCGGGATGCTGCGCCTTGAGACGGGCGAGTTCTTTCACCTTGAATTCGTTGTGGACCATGCATGAACCCTGCCACATCAGCATGTCCGCACCGGTCTGCTGCCTGATGTAGTCACCCAGATGGCGATCCGGTGCCCAGAGAATCTTCTCGCCGCGCTCTTTGAGGTGCCTGATGATCGGCAGCGCGACGGAACTGGTCACCATCCAGTCGGCGCGCGCCTTCACCGCCGCGCTGGTGTTGGCGTATACCACCACGGTGCGTCCTGGATTCGCATCGCAGAATGCGGCAAACTCGTCTGCCGGACAACCGAGGTCGAGCGAGCAGTTCGCATCCATATCCAGCACCAGCACACGTTTTTCCGGATTCAGGATTTTTGCGGTCTCACCCATGAAGCGCACTCCCGCCACGATGATGGTCCTTGCCGGATGCTGGTGGCCGAAACTTGCCATGTCCAGCGAGTCTGACACGATACCGCCGGTCTCTTCCGCGAGATCCTGCAGGTCGGCGTGCACGTAATAGTGAGCCAGCAACACCGCATCCTGCTCCTTGAGCATGCGCTTGATGCGGGCGATCAGCGCCGGTTTTTCGAGGTCGCCCGGCTCGCGCGGCACCTTGGCCCAGGCCGCCGAGGTGGTGCAGCCGGGATGCTCGAAATCGACCTGGATGACCTCAGCTCGATTCATCGTTGCCTGGTTCCAGATGGCTCGATAGTTCGTCCACTCGTTTGTCGGAAAGCAGGGCACGTTTGACCTGCCCGCGCAGCAGTGCTTCTACAACCCGCAGCCGCAGCTGGACCGCAGAGAACTCGATATCCAGCGGGTCGACGGCCAGCAGTTCACAGGGCGTGGCCGCCTCCGCGAGGGCGGAGCGCACCGGTTCCTCTCCGGACAGGTAAGCGAATTCGCCGAAAAAATCCCCCCGTTCCAGTGTGGTCAGCAGGTTGCCTTTTCTGGAAATGTTGATCGTGCCCGATACGACGATATAGAAGGACATTCCGACATCTCCCTCGTTCAGGATCGTACCGCCGGCCTCCACCTCCTGCCATTTTGCCAACTTCAGGAAATCGAGCAGGTCGGTGTTGGAGAACCCCTTGAAAAACTCCAGGCCGCGCAGCGACTTGTAGTGCGGGTGCGTATACACCATTCTGGTGTCTTCGGACTCACGCTCCCGCTGGTGTTTTCCCGAGCCGAGCTGTGCCTGATAGGCGCGCATCTTGAGGGTGTTGCTTAGAATCTCCTTTTGCTCGAGCAGCGCCTGGTTTAGCTGCTTGACGCTTTCCAGCGACCCGATCTCGCTTTGAGCCTTTGCCGGGCTTCCTTGGGTATAGGCGGAAACTTTCTGCGTCAGTTTGAGGTAGTCCTCCTCGACTTTCTTTTGCCGAGCGATCGTCGCTTCCAGTTTCGAGCGCACTTCCAGCAATTCTTTCTCGAGCTCGAGACGCCTTTTTTCCTCGAGCTCCGTCTCTTTTTGTGCGTCTGTCTTCCCGGTCTGTTTTTCTGAAGCATTGCCAGGCACTTCCGCAGCAACCGGCGCTGGTTTTTTCTGCGCTGCACCTGCCGCGCTGCCGCCCACCTCTTCAATGACACCGTAATGCAGCAGGCGCGTGAAAATATCGGCCAGCTTGACCCTCACGCTCGGTGGGATCTTTTCGGTGATCTCCGCGATGCTGGCTTTTCCGTCTATCAACCCGACCAGAAGCCGTGCATCGCCGGTGATCCTGCCCTGCGGTTTCGCAAGCAGTGCCTTGCCCAGGCTGGTCACAGTAAAAACCTTTGTTTCGTTCATTTCCCGGTCTCCTGGCTGGAACGGCCGTGTTCCGCCAAACGCAAAATCGCCTCACGGTTGCTCGGTGAAAATACCTTTGCCGCAGCATCCTGCCACGGCAACCACTGAAAATTCAAATGCTCGCGCGCATCCAGTTCGACCTCGACTGGCCCGGGCAGTTGCAATCCGAAGACATGCTCGGTGTTGTGCGTGATACCGGGCGGGTAGCGATACCGCCAGTGCGGGTATATTTCATAGACATTTTGCGACCGCCAGTCGGTCAGCGTATATCGCTCTGCATCCAGCCCGGTTTCCTCGCGCACTTCGCGGATCGCCGTATCGCGCAAGGTCTCGCCCGCCTCGCTGCTTCCCGTCACCGACTGCCAGTAACCGGGATGATCGGAGCGCTCCAGAACCAGCACATCCAGATCGACCGTGTGAATCACCACCAGAACCGAGACAGGCTGCTTGTAGCCAGCCATGTCCTATGCAAAAAATACCCAGAACGGCTTGTTGCGCTGCCGCCAGTAAACCACCGTGTCCGCAAGCAGGTCCTGGGCGATCTCACGGTCGTTGACGGAAAGGCCCAGTGTATCGCTGGCATTGCGCAACAGCAGCACATATCCGGACGCGTTGTGCCACGACAGGTCGCACAACGCATCGGCCAGTGCGTCCCAATTCACGCCAAAATCGGGCGGGAAAAGGGCAGCCCGTGCCAACGCATCGAGAAAATTCTGCTTTCCTTTGATCCCCTTGAGATCGGCTTCGAAATAAGCAAAGCCGGCTTCGCTGGCCGCTTCGCGCAACTCTTCCACACTGCATCCCAGCGTATAGCTGCCAGCTGACCCTAGCGTACCCAGTTGCCGCGCCAGCTCGGCCAATTCATGACCTTCCGCCGCACTGGGCAGGGACGATTGCCCCCTGTCCTTCTGGGGGAGAGTAAGTGTAAGGGAATCTTTTGGCATGGCTACTCCCGGATTCGTTTAAAGGTCTGGTAATGATCGGCGGTGTAATAATACTCGTTCATCCCGCCGCTGATAATACGCCGTGCACCGCGATTGCGCGCACCGGGCGTTTTAACGGTGTATTCGCGGTAATAGCCGCGCGGCTTTTTCGGCAAAACCTGCTCGTAATTCCCGAACACCGCGCCGTCGCGCTGGTACGCGAACGGTCCGCCCTGCTTGATCGCACGCAACGTTTCCCGCGCCTCGGTGGGCAACTCTGCCAACGCGATCGCGGGCAAGCCGCCCTGCCCATCATGGATTTCCGGTACGGCCGGCGCCTGGACAGGCAACCACAACAACAACGCCAGCGCAATTCCGCACAGCCGCAGCACTCGCGACATAATCATGCTTTGGGAGGCGTCGCTGTGACTTCCACCGATGCCTGCACCTGTTTGCGCAGATGGATATGCAGATCGCGCAACTGCCGTTCATCCACCGCGCTTGGCGCCTGGGTCAACAGGCATTGCGCACGCTGGGTCTTGGGGAAGGCGATCACGTCGCGGATCGATTCCGAGCCGGTCATCATCGCGACGATCCGGTCCAGGCCGAACGCCAACCCGCCGTGCGGCGGCGCACCGTATTGCAGCGCGTCGAGCAGGAAGCCGAACTTGAGTTGCGCTTCCTCCGCGCCGATGTTTAACGCACGGAACACTTGCGACTGCACCGCTTCCTTGTGGATACGCACCGAGCCTCCGCCCAGTTCCGAGCCGTTCAACGCCAGGTCATAGGCTTTCGCCAGGCACTTGCCCGGATCGCTTTCCAGCAACCCGAGATGTTCGTCCTTCGGCGCGGTGAACGGGTGATGGCAGGCCGTCCAGCGCCTGGCTTCCTCGTCGTATTCGAACATCGGAAAATCCACCACCCACAGCGGCTTCCAGGCCTCTCCGGACATGTACCCCTTCTCGTGGCCGATCCTGGTGCGCAACGCACCGAGCGCATCGTTGACAATACTGGTCTTGTCCGCCCCGAAGAAGATCAGGTCACCGTTCTGTGCGCCGGTAAGCTCGATGATGGTCTTCAGCGCCGCTTCGTGAAGGTTCTTCACGATCGGCGACTGGAGCCCTTGTTCGTTCAACTGGCTGGTGTCATTAACCTTGATGTAGGCCAGCCCCTTCGCGCCGTAGATCTTCACGAATTCGGTGTAGCCGTCGATCTCGCCGCGCGTCAGGCTTGCGCCGTTGGGAACACGCAGTGCCGCCACACGACCCCCGCTGGTGGCGGGCCCGGAAAACACCTTGAATGCGACATCCTTCACCGCGTCGGTAACTTCGGTCAGTTCCAGTGTCACGCGCAGGTCGGGTTTGTCCGAGCCGAAACGAGCCATTGCCTCGGCGTGAGTCAGGCGCGGGAACGGGTTGGGCAGATCGACATCCAGCGCTTCCTTGAACACCGTGCGCATCAGCTCTTCCATCAGCGCGGTGATCTGTTTCTCGTCCATGAACGAGGTTTCGATATCCACCTGCGTGAATTCCGGCTGGCGGTCGGCACGCAGGTCCTCGTCGCGAAAACACTTGGTGATCTGGTAATAGCGCTCAAATCCGGAAACCATCAGCATCTGCTTGAACAGTTGCGGCGACTGCGGCAGCGCGAAAAATTCTCCCGGATGGACACGCGACGGCACCAGGTAATCGCGCGCGCCTTCCGGCGTGGACTTGGTCAGCATCGGCGTTTCGATGTCGATGAAGCCACGGCTGTCGAGGAAACGGCGGAACGACATCGCCACCTTGTGGCGCAACATCATGTTCTTCTGCATCTGCGGACGGCGCAGGTCGAGCACGCGATGGGTCAGGCGCACGTTCTCGGAGAGGTTTTCGTCGTCCATCTGGAACGGTAATGCCACCGACGGGTTCAGCACCTCGATCTCGTGGCACAGTACCTCGATCTCGCCGCTGCCGATGTTGGGGTTGGTGGTGCCCGCCGGGCGGTGGCGCACCTTGCCGGTGACGCGCAACACAAACTCGTTGCGCACCGATTCGGCGATTTTGAACATCTCCGGGCGGTCAGGGTCGCAGACGATCTGCGCGATGCCTTCACGGTCACGCAGATCGATGAAGATCACCCCCCCGTGGTCGCGGCGGCGATGCGCCCAGCCGCACAGGCTGATGGTTTGATCGAGTTGGTCGGTGTTGAGCAGTCCGCAATAATGAGTTCGCATGATTCTATTAAATTATGGAAAAACAGGTTCAGTCTGGTTTTTTATTCTGGGTAAGGGCGCGATATTTGCCGGTTTCCGGGTTCGCCACCACACCCATAGAGACGATGGTGCGCAATGCCACATCCACGGTCATGTCCAGTTCGATGGTATCGGCCTTGCGCACATAGAAATAAAAGCCGTTCACCGGGCTCGGCGTCGTAGGGATGAACACCGCGATATATTGCTCATCGAACTGTTCTGCCACATCCCCGGGCACGCTGGTCTGGAACGCCAGCGACCATGCATCGGGATGCGGATAGTGCACCAGCAACACCTTGCGGAAAGAATTACCGCTGCCGGACAGCAGAGTGTCGCTGACCTGCTTGACGCCCTTGTAGATGCTGCCGACAAAGGGTACGTGCAGCATCGCCTTTTCCCAGTGCTCCCACAGGTACTGACCAAGCACGTTGCGCATCAACAGGCCTGTCAGTCCAACCACCGCCAGCGTCAAGATAAGCCCAAGGCCGGGGATGTGCGTCCCCAGCACCCTGTCCGGATGCCATTTCTCGGGCAACAGCAGCAATGTCTGGTCCATCGACCCGATGATCAGGTTCAATACCCAGATCGTGATGCCAAGCGGCACCCAGACCAGCAAGCCGGTGATAAGGTATTTCTTCATGTATCAGGCGTTGCCGTTTGCCATCGGACACGAACTGGCGCTGCCGCAGGGCGCACAGGCGGGTTCAGCCCCTGCAGTCTTGGGCTGGGTCGGGTTCTTGAAGTCGGTGGCGTAATAGCCGCTGCCTTTCAACTGAAAGCCGGCAGCCGTCAACTGCTTGGCAAAAGTCTCCTTGCCGCACTCCGGGCAGGTGGTGAGCGGTGCATCGCTCATCTTCTGCATCACATCTTTTTTCAGGCCACAACTTGAACAGCCATAAGCATAAATAGGCATGACATCCTCCTATCGTGTAATTTTCAAAGGCGCGCATTATACATTAGGGGGGTCGACAAAGTCCCGTTTTGCCGTTCCGGTGCGGGGCGAAATCCTTTGCATGGGAATGCACAATCCCTTCAAAACCCCATTCCATCGACCTGCTGGTCAATGTCATTTCGCAACCACATGCAAAAAAAGCTTTTCATGGATGTTCTTATTTCTGCATAACCAGTGTTTGCATATGCTCCAATGCAGGTATAATGCCCGCCACCCTGCGTCAAACCAATCAGCGTAGCGGCCTCTTGATTCATTCCCGATCTCTCTGATCACTTTATTCGTCTGCCTCGATTGGTGCCGCTCAAACCGGGCGGCAGGCCGTCGCAGGAGCTAAACTTTGCCAAATACTACTATCCCGCTGTCAAACGAAACCACTTTCGCCGATCTGAAACTGGCGCAACCCCTGATGCGCGCCATCGCCGATGCCGGCTACACGCGCCCTACCCCGGTGCAGGCGCAGGCGATCCCGCTGGTGCTCGCCGGCGGTGATCTGCTTGCCGGGGCGCAGACCGGCACCGGCAAGACTGCCGGCTTCACGCTGCCGATCCTGCATCTGCTAACCGAAAAACCGCTCGCCAACTCGCGCCCCGGAAGGCCGCGCTGCCTGATCCTCGTGCCGACGCGCGAACTCGCCGCACAGGTCGAGGAATCGGTGCAGACCTACGGCAAATACCTGCCGCTGAAGTCGATGGTGATGTTCGGCGGCGTGAACATCAACCCGCAGATCAAGACGCTTCGCGGGCAGATGGACATCCTCGTCGCCACGCCGGGTCGGCTGCTCGACCATGTCGGGCAGAAGACCCTCGACCTGTCCGGCGTCGAAATCCTGGTGCTGGACGAAGCCGACCGGATGCTCGACATGGGCTTCATCCGCGACATTAAAAAGATTCTCGCGCTGCTTCCAAAGCAACGCCAGAACCTGCTGTTCTCGGCGACTTTTTCCGACGAGATCAAGGCGCTTGCCGACGGCCTGTTGCACAAACCCGGCTACGTCGAAGTGGCGCGGCGCAATTCCACGGTAGAACTGATCGAACAAAGCGTCCATCTGGTGCCGCAAAAGCTCAAGAGCCACCTGCTCGCCCACATGATCAAGCACCACGACTGGAAACAGGTGCTGGTGTTCACCCGCACCAAGCACGGCGCGAACCGGCTCGCGGAAAAGCTGAATGCCGAAGGCATTGCCGCCGCCGCGATCCACGGCAACAAGAGCCAGCCGGCGCGCACCAAGGCGCTGGGGCAGTTCAAGGACGGCACCATGCCGGTACTGGTTGCAACGGACATCGCCGCGCGTGGGCTGGACATTGACCAGTTGCCACATGTGGTGAATTTCGAGTTACCCAACGTGCCGGAAGATTACGTGCACCGCATCGGCCGCACCGGGCGCGCGGGCAGTAGCGGCGCGGCGATCTCGCTGGTGGACAGCGAAGAGCTGCCCTTCCTCAAAAATATTGAGCGGTTGATCAAGCGCGAGATTCCGAAAGTGGCGGTAGAAAGCTTCGTGCCGCCTGCCCACCTGCCGCCAGAAGCCCCGCGGCCACCGCGCCAGGCGCACGGGCAGCGCCGGAACAAGACGCCGCGTTCGCCGACCAACGGAAACCGCATCCATCCCTCGCGGGAAGGTGCGGGTCAAAAAACCGGAAAACAGCAGCCGCGCAACGACTCGCAAACCGCAAAACCCCGCAAGCCGCAAAAACCGGACGACCAGAAACACCTGTCCGAAGCGGCGCGACACCAGTCGATGCCGCAACCGGCATTATTTTCACCTCGCCCCTCTGGACGCCGGAGCCGCTGACTCACGGCAGACCGGAAGCGCTGTCGCTTCCGGCTTTTGTCACCTGCGGGTATAGACCGTCGATTTCCCGTTTATCGTCAGTGTGAGTTTCCCTCCGGCAAGCTGGTAAGGGAACGTCAGTGAGCCGTTTTTCCCGGTCAACTGTATTGTGCCACCGGTGGACACGGCATAGTAATAGCTCTTTCCCTTGTAGAGGATAGTGCCGTTCTTGTTGAACCTGATGGTTTCCTTCTCGCTATGCCATGTCCCCACGATCGCTGCAGACGGCTTCCCCGAACCGGTGCGGGGAGGCTCTGCCGCATAGCTGCTACCGGAAAAACCGGCAACATTCACCCCCGCAAACGAAAGCATGACAAACAGAAAAAAACCGCGCCTTGAAAACATGATGCCTCCCCGAGAAATCAGCCGATAATCGGATACGTTAAAAGCCGGAACATTGCTTGTCAACGCCAAAATCCACCGCATCCTGCTCGAACGGATCGAATTGCACGAGCATCGGGGGGTTTGGAGTCAAAGCCTTTGCCGCTATCCTGACGGATCGCATAGCAAAAAAAACCCGGCGTTTCCACGCCGGGCTTCATGCCAACTCTGGAGCCGTTTTTAGGGAGCCTGGATATTGGATGCCTGCTTGCCCTTGGGTCCTTGAACAACCTCAAAGGTTACCTTCTGGCCTTCTTTGAGTGACTTGAAGCCGCTCATGTTGATTGCTGAAAAATGTGCGAACAGATCCTCGCTGCCGTCATCGGGAGTGATGAAACCGAAACCCTTTGCATCGTTGAACCATTTAACTGTACCAGTTGCCATGTGTTTGCGTCCTTACTAAAAAACGGGGAAGCCCCCCGCGAAACTGTTTGAGTCATAAGATCGCACACGGCAAAACCAGTCCTGCAGATACTTTGAATCAAACACCAGCGCACTTTTTACTCTTGTTTAGTTGATACAGTCAAGTGGTTTCTAAATAATTTTTATAATGCGCTTGAAAAAGTTGCATTTATCATCAAATATGACGACAAGAACCCGATTGGAAGCTATCGTCAGCAATTATGGCTATCAAACATGACAATGGCACGGTGCTTGCACCGGAACGCACAAAAGCAAAGCCCCCCCGCTTGTATAAGGTGATCTTGTTCAACGACGACTACACTACGATGGACTTCGTGATCGAGGTTTTGCAGCGGTTTTTTGCGATAGACCGTGAACGCGCGCAGCAAATCATGCTCAAAGTGCATAATGAGGGTTCTGCGATATGCGGAATGTATTCCCGGGATGTCGCCGAAACGAAAGTTGCCAACGTAACAGAGTTTGCAAAACAGCACGGGCATCCGCTACGATGCGGTATGGAGGAAGACTGAAATGATTGCGCAGGAATTGGAAGTCAGTTTGCATTTGGCGTTTGTCGATGCCCGGCAAAAACGCCACGAGTTCATCACGGTCGAACATCTGCTGCTCACGATGCTGGACAACGCCTCTGCCGCCCAGGTACTGCGCGCCTGCGGCGCGGACATCGACGAGTTGCGCCAGGTTCTGACCGATTTCATCGCGACCCACACCCCGATCACACCAGAAGACCGCGAAGTGGACACCCAGCCGACCATCGGCTTCCAGCGCGTCATCCAGCGCGCCATCCTGCATGTGCAGTCCACCAGCAAGAAAGAAGTGACCGGGGCCAATATCCTGGTCGCGCTGTTCGGTGAAAAGGATTCACACGCGGTGCATTTCCTCACCCAGCGCAACATCACCCGCCTGGATGTGGTTAACCAGATCACCCAGGCCGCCGACAAGAATCTGCTGGGCGCGCCAGCCAAACCGCAAACTGACCCGGAATCCGAACAGGAACAGAATACCGGGGGGGCGCTGAAAAATTACACGCAGGATCTGAACATCCTGGCGCAGGCCGGCAAAATCGACCCACTGATCGGTCGCGAAACCGAACTGGAGCGCGTCATCCAGACGTTGTGCCGCCGCCGCAAGAACAATCCATTGCTGGTGGGCGAAGCGGGCGTGGGCAAGACCGCGATCGCCGAAGGCCTGGCGCGGCGCATCGTCGAAAACAATGTGCCGGAGATCCTGAAAGACGCGCATGTTTTTGCGCTCGACATGGGGGCCCTACTGGCTGGCACAAAATATCGCGGCGACTTCGAGCAGCGCCTGAAAGCCGTGCTGAAGGAATTGAACGAGAAGCAGAATGCAATCCTGTTCATCGACGAGATTCACACGATGATCGGCGCCGGCGCGGCTTCCGGCGGCACGATGGACGCCTCCAACCTGCTCAAACCAGCATTATCGAACGGACAGTTGAAGTGTATCGGCGCAACGACTTATCAGGAATACCGCGGTGTTTTCGAAAAAGACCACGCGCTGTCGCGCCGTTTCCAGAAGATCGATGTACCGGAACCGTCTGTAGAACAGACGATCGCAATCCTGCGCGGCCTGAGGTCGCGCTTCGAAGAACACCACAGCGTCAAATTTAGCGCGGCGGCGATCACCAGCGCGGCAGAACTTTCCGCACGTTTCATCAACGACCGCCACTTGCCGGACAAGGCCATCGATGTGCTCGACGAAGCTGGCGCGGCACAGCGCATCCTGCCGAAGTCGCGACAGAAAAAGGTCATCGGCAAGCATGAAATCGAGGAGATCATCTCGAAGATCGCGCGCATCCCGCCGCGCAGCGTCTCTTCCGACGATCGCAACGCCCTGAAGACGCTGGATCGCGACCTGAAGGCGGTGGTGTTCGGGCAGAACAAGGCGATCGACGCGCTCGCCACCGCGATCAAGATGTCGCGCAGTGGCCTCGGCAACCCGCTAAAACCGATCGGTAACTTCCTGTTCTCCGGCCCGACCGGCGTCGGCAAGACCGAAGTGGCACGGCAGCTTGCCTATGCCATGGGAATGCCGCTGCACCGCTTCGACATGTCCGAGTACATGGAACGTCACGCCGTATCCCGCCTGATCGGCGCCCCGCCCGGCTACGTCGGTTTCGAGCAAGGCGGGCTGCTTACCGAAGCGATCACCAAACAGCCGCATTGCGTGCTGCTGCTGGACGAGATCGAGAAGGCGCACCCGGACATCTTCAACATCATGTTGCAGGTGATGGATCACGGCACGCTCACCGACAACAACGGCCGCAAGGCGGATTTCCGCAACGTGGTGATCGTGATGACTACCAATGCCGGCGCCGATGCGCTGAACAAGGTTCAGATCGGCTTTACCAAGACAGAAACGCTCGGTGACGAAATGGCCGATATCAAGCGGCTGTTCACCCCGGAATTCCGCAACCGTCTTGATGCCATCATCTCTTTCGCACCGCTTGATCATGAGATCATCCTGCGCGTGGTAGACAAATTCCTGATGCAGCTCGAAGAGCAGCTACACGAAAAAAAGGTGGAAGCCGTGTTTACCGACGCACTCAAGGAATACCTCGCAGAAAACGGCTTTGACCCGCTGATGGGCGCCCGCCCGATGGCACGTCTGATCCAGGACACCATCCGCAGCGCGTTGGCCGACGAACTGCTGTTCGGCAAACTGGCGAACGGCGGCAAGGTCACCGTGGATATCAAGGACGGCAAGGTAGCTCTTGAATTCACCGAAGAAGCCGTTCCTGCCTGAATCAACCTGCCGGGGGAGGTTTGCCCCCTCCCCCACTGGCCCCCTCCATTTTGGCTCTCTCGCTGCCGCAGTCGGCAGCTATCTCGACGCAAAACATAATCGTGGTATCTGGCTGGTGCGCATGGAAGACCTCGATGCGCCGCGCTGCGTGCCGGGTGCGGCAGATGACATCCTGAGGACACTGGAAGCCTTCGGCCTGTACTGGGACGGAGAGGTCATCTACCAGAGCCAGCGCACTGACGCCTACGAAGAAGCACTGCAGCGATTGAAGGATAATGGCTTCGCCTATCCCTGCGCCTGTACCCGCAAGGAAATCGCCGACTCGGCGCTGCACGGTATCGAAGGCTATGTCTACCCGGGAACCTGCCGCAATGTTTTGTCGCACGAGAGAAATACACCCGCTTGGCGGGTGCGCACCAACGATCTGCCTGTTGAATTCAATGACGCACTGCAGGGTGTCCAGTCTCAACACCTTGAAAACGAGATCGGCGACTTCGTCGTGAAGCGCGCCGATGGGCTGTTCGCTTACCAACTCGCGGTAGTCGTGGACGATGCGTTCCAGGGCATCACCCATATCGTGCGTGGCGCCGATCTGCTCCTTTCTACCGCGCGGCAGATCCACCTGCAACGCCTGCTCGGTTTACCCACCCCGGCCTACATGCACCTGCAAAGCCTGCTCGGTTTACCCACCCCGGCCTACATGCACCTGCGGATCGCAGTCAACGCGCGG
>Ga0224495_10000579_pt1 | contig 28658 bp, 25 predicted proteins | sample SF_Jul11_sed_USG_FD_168128 | JGI IMG/M metagenome (GOLD analysis project Ga0224495, IMG submission 168128) | Sediment microbial communities from San Francisco Bay, California, United States - SF_Jul11_sed_USGS_4_1 | ecosystem: Environmental > Aquatic > Marine > Sediment | place: USA: California...
CTCAACCAAATCAGGAAAGGAGGTTAAGACCAGAAAATCATCCACAACCAGAACCGTTCAGATATAAACTGAGGGTGGGTCAAAATTCAATGCAAATCCTGGGTCAGATTTACACGCAATTCAACAGCGAACACACCTTGTTTTATTGTGACCCACCGTACTGGGGAACGGAGGGATATGGCGTCGATTTCGGTATCGATCAATATACCCGCATGGCCGAGCTGGCCAAGACGATCAAGGGCAAGATGGTGATCAGCGTGAATGACATTCCGGAGATGCGCCAGGCGTTCGCCGGCTTGCACATGAAAAGCCTGCCGATCACCTATACATTGAGCGGGAAAAATAGGACCGTTAAAACCTCTGAATTGCTGATTAAAAGCTGGCGTTAAAAAGCCGCCTGGAATGTGGCGGCGTTAACATGCAGTCCGTGTCGAATTTTTTGAGCTAGATCGGAATAATTTCAGTACCAAATGAATCGCAAATCAGTACCAAATGGCGCGCGCGTTTATAATTACACAGGAATTACACAATCGCTGGAAAGTAGAAAGCCTTGCAAAGATGCAAGGCTTTGACTGTTCTGGCTCCCCGACCTGGACTCGAACCAGGGACCTGCGGATTAACAGTCCGTCGCTCTACCGACTGAGCTATCAGGGAATGAAGAGGTGCGCATGATAGTGATTTTGCCATGCACGGTCAACCTCGAAATTTCCTATCATGAACAGCTTGAAGCAATGAGGGTCGGGCGACATCTACTTTTCAGATCGCAGATCATAGTATTTCGCGGCTTGACGATTTGCCGGGTGCAATTGCCTCTCTGGTTCTATCCATTTAGATTTGGCGGAAAAAGCCGAGGGCTTGACTCAGCATGGCAGGGAGAATCAGAATTAGTTTTTAAATTGTAGTGGTTTGTCGGCAGGCAAGTTGATTAAGGTTGAAGAGTTGATGCAATTTCTTGCCTTTATGCCAAGATGTCATTCTCTTCCGTATCATACCGATGCTATCAGTTAGAATGGTGTATGGATAGTAAAACAATTTTTTCCAGAACCAGTAAGGGTGAGGATGAGGTACGCAGCAAAACTGCGCATCTTTCCGGCGACATAAAGCGTTCCTTGCTAATGGTGGATGGGACGGCAACGTTCGGAGAAATCAACAAACGAGCTGCTCCCAGCCTGCGCAGCAGCCTTGAGCAAATGTTCAGGGAGCTGATACAGGACGGATTTATTGAAGAAAAAATTGATCCCGGAAAGATATCAGGGCAAACTATCCCGTCAGGGATGGTTCCCAAGATAGTTGTCCCATCCCGGAAGGTATCTGCTCCCGCATTGTCAGATGAAGGTGACATTGATCTGGACTTTGCAACTCAATATCAAGACCACACACTGGAAGAAATGCCGGGTGAAATGGACAAGAATGAGGCTGAGTCGGAAGCGAATGCGCATGCTCTAGTCCAGGCTAAGGCAAGGCAGGCTGCCGAGGAAAGATCCGAAATCGAATCGCAAGCGCGGGCAAAGGCCGCAGCCAAAGCAAGGCGAGAAGCAGAAAACAGGGCCAGACAAGATACCCAAGGTGAATCAACCGATTCGATAGAAATTCAGGCGCGAGCCTTGCAGGAAGCACGTGAGCGTGCCGAGGCGAGGGCTCGGCAGGGTTCCGGGAAGCGAGCCTTGTCCCCTGCCGAAGAACAAGCCAGGCTGGAAGCTGATGAAATAGCGAAGCTTGAAGTAGAAGCAAAGGCTAAGCGGGATGCTGAAGCAAAGGCACGCGCCGCACTGATTGCTCAAGAACGGGCATTGGAAGCAGCAAAAGCACGTGTCGAGGCCGAAGCCAAGGCCCGGCGCGAGGCAGAGGAAAGAGCTCGAGCTGAGGCCGAAGCAAAAGCCCGGCGGGATGCGGAAGCCAGAGCCCGGGCAGAAGCCGAAGCCGAAGCCAAGGCCCGGCGCGAGGCAGAGGAAAGAGCTCGAGCTGAGGCCGAAGCAAAAGCCCGGCGGGATGCGGAAGCCGGGACAAATCCGGAGCAGGAATTGGAAGCTGCCGGATTGGGTTCGACAAATTTGGAGGCGCGCACTACCAGTGCAACGGTTTTGTTTTTTGATGTGATTGGCTATACCAAACAGCCAGTCAACAAGCAGGTTGAAATAAAAAAACAGTTCAACCAGCTGGTCTCCGATTGCCTGAGACAACTCGACAAGAGCGAGCGCATCATACTTGATACTGGTGATGGCGCGGCTATAGGCTTTATGCAGCATCCCGAGGACGCGTTGAAATTGGCGATGCAGTTTCGCAATGCGGTTACCGCCAATCATCACAATGACTATCCCGAGTTGAAAGTAAGGATCGGGATACATCTTGGCCCCATCAGCATCGTGAAAGACATGAATGGCCTGAGCAATATGATCGGCGATGGCATCAATGATGCACAGCGCGTGATGAGTTTTGCCGGTGCTGACCAAGTGTACATTTCCCGGCCCTATTTCGATTTTATCTCCCGATTGAACAGCGAATACACCGGCTTGTTCCATTATCAGGGCGCCTTGCCTGACAAACATGGGCGCGAGCATTCTGTCTACAAGTTGGTTGGTACGGCGGAACCTGGGGATGGAGCATTGTTTCGGTCCGAATCAGGAGAATTGGATGTCAAGTTGGAGCCATTCAACTTGACGCTGCCAGAGGAAACCAGACCATCTGTACCCACCACCGTCAAGAAATCCGGTATCGGTATGAGACAGGAAGATGTTGCGCTGTTGAGCGAAATTGGCAAGTTTACAGAGTCTGAAAAATCGAGCAGATCGTCCGTTGCGAAAACTGTTGAACCTGGTCGGGGACAGAAAACTGAACCGGTATCGGAGGCCGAGCCGGATACATCTCCATCCTCGGAGGCTGCCGAAACCGGCTCGGAACAGCGCAGGCCTTCTGCGCACGAATTAAGATCGCTCGAGGAGGCGCAAGCCAAAGTATGGGCGGAAGCCGAAAAGCGCGCCAAGGAAGATTACAAGACGAGGGAGTCGAGCAAGGCGAAAGCAGTGTGGGACACAGACCTGCCACCCGAACCACAACCTGCTGTGAAGAAAGCTGCGCCAGTGGCGAGAGCCAAGCGCAAGCCGATACCCTGGTTCAAGCTGACGGCGGGGATGATTGTGGCAGTCCTGCTGATGTTGTTCGTTGTGCCAATTATGATACCAACCAAGCAATATATTCCCGGAATAACGAAAATGCTCAGCGGCAAGTTTAAGCAACCGGTCTATATCGCGCGGCTGGAGGGGCGTTTGCTGCCAACACCGCGTCTGGACATTATCGATCTGGCTATTGGCAAAGAAAAGCAAATCAAGGCCAAGCTGGCCCGTCTGGATTTTTCGATACCTTCATTGTTCACCGTGGTCAAATCGATAGACAGTCTTGAACTGGAAGGCGTGGAAATCGATGCTGCGGCGCTGCCGGAGGCATCTGGATTGCTGCAACAGACAGCCGCCGACACTGAATTTCCGATTGCGCACATTGTTTTGAAAGATGGAAAACTTGAGGCCGAGGGTTATGCATTATCCGGGGTTGGCGGCGAATTGAATTTCGATCAGGTTGGTAAATTCACCCGGGCCAGATTCGCTGCCGAGGGCAACAAATACGAATGGGAACTGGAATCCGCACCGCTTTATAAAACACGGGTTCGCATTTCGGTTCACGGCAGCGGACTTCCGTTGCTACCGAACTGGGTTTTTGACGAATTGACCGTTAAGGGCGAAATTGCCGGCAGCGAGATGGTGCTCAACGAACTGGATGGACATATCATGGGCGGTACTGTGCATGGCAGTGCGCGGCTGGCGTGGCGCTCAGGCTGGAGTGCTCAGGGATCGCTGACTGCCAAGACCATTACGATGCAGAACATGCTCATGGTGATGAGCGGCGAAATGGATGGATCGGCGAGCTTCCAGATGCAGGCGGATAGTTTTACCCATCTTGCCGATGCGGCGACGCTGGATGGTACCTTCGTTATCAGGGACGGTGTGATCAACGGCATAGACATCGCCGAGACTGCGCGACTGCACAGCACCGAAAACATGCCGGGCGGGCGCACCCACTTCGATGAATTGAGCGGCGATCTGAACTACGACAAGGGCGCTTACGCTTACCGCAATCTGCGATTGGGCGCGAGCGTGCTGGTAGCCAAGGGCAAGCTCGACTTTTCAGGACAACAGGTGTCTGGTTCGATAATCGCCGAGCTGGATGTGCACGAGGGTATAGGTCCGGTTTCCCTGGAGTTGGGCGGCACGCGCGATAACCCGACGCTGGTTGCCAGATAGCAAAATCGGCCAGCCAGATTATGCCAGCGCTTTGGCGAGGCGCTCCAAAGCCTGCCTGAGATTTTCCATCGAAGTCGCGAACGACAACCGGATGTAACCTTCACTGCCGAATGCCGAGCCGGGCACCACCGCCACGCCGCCGTTTTCCAGCAGATATTCCGACAACGCCACATCAGTCGCAGCCTTGATCGCGCCGCGCTGATGCAGCTTGGCGATTGCCGCGCGCGCATCCGGGAACGCATAGAACGCGCCGCCTGCCATGATGCACTTTACGCCCGGAATCTTGTTCAACTCATTTACTACGAACACATGCCGCTCGCGGAAAGCCTTCAGCATCGGCGCAATGCAGCCCTGGTCGCCATTAAGTGCGGCCTCTGCCGCCACCTGCGAGATCGAGGTCGGGTTGGAGGTGCTCTGCGACTGCACGTTCTCCATCGCGGTGATGATGTTCTCCGGCCCGGCTGCATAACCGATGCGCCAGCCGGTCATCGCATAAGCCTTGGAAACTCCGTTCAGCACCATCGTGCGCGGATAAAGGTCCGGACAGGCATTCAGAATATTGACGAACTTAGCATCAGTCAGCGCGATGTGCTCGTACATGTCGTCGGTGGAAATCATTATGTTAGGGTGCTTGCGCAACACTTCACCGAGTGCCTTCAACTCGTCCAGCGTATACACCGCGCCGGATGGGTTGCTGGGGCTATTGATTACGATCATCCTGGTCTTCGGCGTGATCGCCGCCTGCAGTTGCGCGGGCGTCATCTTGAATCCCTGTTCGATGCCGGCCTCCACGACCACAGGTTTGCCCTCTGCGATCAGCACGATGTCGGGATAGGACACCCAGTAAGGCGCGGGGATGATCACCTCGTCGCCGGGGTTGATCACCGCCAAAGCAAGATTGAAGAAACTCTGTTTGCCGCCGCACGATACAAGTATCTGTTTCGCCGTGTAGTCCAGCCCATTGTCGCGCTTGAACTTGGCGATGACCGCCTGCTTCAGTGAGGGCGTGCCGCCCACCGCCGTGTACTTGGTGAAGCCCTTGTTGATCGCCGCGATCGCCGCATCCTTGATGTGCTGGGGCGTATCGAAATCGGGCTCGCCTGCGCCCAGTCCGATGATATCCTTGCCTTCGGCTTTGAGCTTCGCCGCACGGGTGGTAACGGCGAGGGTGGGGGAGGGCTTGATGGCCTGTACGCGTTTGGAGAGTTCCAAGATATTTCCTTGTTGGTTGAATGAAAGTGGGAATTATACTCTTGCCGCGTAAAGCAAGGTAGCGTGCACCATGCCAGCTACACGGCAGTTTTTGTGCATCTTATGCAGGCCGATAAGCGCATCAAGATAAATAGAAGTAATGCGGAAAAGGCTCCGATAAGGTGGCTCAGTGGCACAGGCACGAAAGCTTCCGTACTGACTGACAGTAACAGTGAATTGCCGATCCACATCTCGCTCCATAATTTGATGGCCAAACCAGCCAGCAACCCCGCGCACAGCCACCGCCAGCTTCCTTTATCGGCCAACCCATGCAAGCAGAAATAGGTGACGGTTGCAGTTACAACACCGGAAAGGCCGCCATAATAATGCAGTGCAGGCTCGAACGCGAGGATGGCAACGCCAATCATCATTGCCGTCAAGAAGCAAAGCATAGCGAAATACCGGTAACCGCGAATTTCGATGATCGTGCCGGAGATCATGAATGCGGCTAAATCGTAGGCCAAGTGCGAAGTCGAGAGATGAACTAGGTTACCGGTCATCAGCCGCCACAACTCGCCGCGGATGACTGCTGTGCGATCATAGATTAGCTGTGTACCCAACCAGGGCACGATGAAAATAAGCATCGCGCCAGCGCAGATTGCCAGCGTCCAGACCGGCAAGCGCCTTACGGTCAGTTGCGTTTGGCCATCCACAGGAAATACCCTCCCATGCAAGCGATCAACAATAGTGAAAGCAGGTCGATACTTCCTCCGCCCGAACTGCCGCTATATCCCGGTGAGTTGACGACCTTGAATTCATCCGGGCGCTCTTTCACTTTTGCTTTGAAATTGGTGAGTTGCTCATCCAGATTGACGATCATTTCCTTCGCCGCTTCGTCGAATCCTTTGCCGCTGTCTGCGCGCAGTTCCTCGCTCTGGTTGACAAGTGTGGCAGAACCTTTGACGCGGCTCTGGCCGGGTGCACGGAACAGCATCTTGCGGCTGGGAATGTCGTAGACCACCGCATCGAGCATGGTCTGTGTATCGTTTTTTTCTCCGGGGACAACATACGCGCCAACGATAGTCCAATAGGTAAGGCTGAGCTTGCCTTCATCTGTGAACTGTACTTGATCGTAGGACAGCAACGCTATGATATCCACCCCGTACATCGTTCGTATCTGGTCGAGATTGGCAAAGCTGCCGCCCGGCCTCAGATATGCCGAAGGAATGATCTCGATATCCTTCACGAAAGGATATTTTTTGAAGTGATCTGCAACTTCCCGCATTAGGTCCGACTTCCTCTTCTCGGTTAGCGCGGGACTGCCATCCTGATATGATCCAAATACGCCGCTGGATCGCCTGCTGTGTCCTGAGCTATTGCTGGGCACAAATGCGATACCTACCCTCAGTGGCAGGGTGAGTGTAGGAATGCCGGGCGTGACAACAGGGTCCTTGGTATTGGGAAAAAGATAATCGACCACACTGGTGGCGTTCTTCGTCGAACCAGTGGCGCAACCACCCATCAGGGCAACAAGCAATATAGAGACTGGAAAGGTAAACAAAATACTTATTCCTGTGCGTTTCATGGTGACCCCCTCAATTCAAAGTTACCGATGCAAGAAAACGGATGAGAAAATATTGCAAACAGCGATGTGCAGTTTTATGGAGGCTTCCCCTGATTATTTTACGACATTGAACTCGGCCGGATTCTCCTTGACCTTCTCCCTGAAGCGGGCAAGCTGCTCATCAAGGTTAACTATCATGTCTTTTGCGGCCAGATCGAAACCCTTTTCACTATCGGCACGAAGGTGTTCGGCAATATTCACCGGTGTGGCATGGCTTTTGGTGTGGCTGGTGCCGGGTGCCCTGAAGAGCATCTTGCGGCTCTTGATATCATAAATCACGGCATCAAGCATCGTATGGGTATCGTTTTTCTCGCCGGGTACGACATAGGCGCCAACCAGAGTCCAGTAGGTGAGGCTCGCCACACCTTCGTCAGTGAATTGCGCCTGGTCATATGACAGCAAGGCGATGACATCCACACCATACCCGGAACGTATCTTGTCCAGATTCGCGAAACTGCCGCGAGCCGTGAGTTCTGATGAAGGAATAACTTGTATGTCTTTCACAAATAAATATGACTTGAAGTGATCTGCGACTTCCTTCATGAGGTCGATCTTTTTGTCCTCACTCAAACTGAACCGAACCCACTGTCCGCCCGTAATGATGTTGTAGCCGCCAAAGTTGCCCCCGCCTTGGCCCGGTACAAATGCGATACCGATACGCAAGGGTAGGTTCAAGACCGGAATTCCCGGCTTATCGATGGGTACCTTGGTGTCTGGATAGAGAAAGTCGACTGCACTGGTTGCATGCTTGGTTGAACCGGTTGCAACACAGCCACTTATCAATGTCACAAAAAGCAGGGGTAACAGGAATGATGCAATAAGTCTTAAGCTTGCTTGTTTCATATTGTTCTCCTGTATTTCAGGATCGAATCGAGCCAAACCTTGTTATTACGGATGATCTAGAATTCACATTGCCAAACAATTCAGATTTTTGCAGTATTGCATTCTCCAACACGGTTTAACGGTTGGCAATTCAATCTTTCCCCGTACAATGCAGAGTTGACCATGACCACCAAAACCTTCCCCAACAGCCCCTACATCCTGCACCAGCCGTTCGAACCGGCGGGCGATCAGCCCACGGCAATTACACAACTGGTGGAGGGTATCCGCGACGGCCTGTCATTCCAGACGCTGCTCGGCGTGACCGGTTCGGGAAAGACCTTCTCAATGGCCAATGTCATTGCGCGATTGGGCCGCCCGGCGATGGTCATGGCACCTAACAAGACGCTGGCGGCGCAGTTGTATTCCGAGTTTCGCGAGTTCTTTCCCGAGAATGCGGTCGAGTATTTTGTCTCCTATTACGACTATTACCAGCCGGAGGCTTACGTGCCCTCGCGCGATGTTTATATCGAAAAGGATTCCAGTATCAACGAGCAGATCGAGCAGATGCGCCTGTCAGCGACCAAGGCGTTGCTGGAGCGCGAAGACTGCGTGATCGTCGCGACCGTCTCTGCGATCTACGGCATCGGCGACCCTGTTGATTACCACGGAATGATCCTGCACCTGCGCCACAACGAAAAAATGCATCAGCGCGACGTGATTAAGCGCCTGGTCGAGATGCAGTACGAACGCAACGAGCTCGATTTCTCGCGCGGCAAATTCCGCGTACGCGGCGACGTGATCGACATCTTTCCTGCCGAGAACAGCGAAAACGCGCTGAGATTGACGCTGTTTGACGACGAAGTCGAATCGCTGTCGCTATTCGATCCGCTCACCGGCCACATCCTGCAAAAGGTTCCACGCTTTACCGTCTATCCGTCCAGCCATTACGTAACGCCGCGCAGCACCGTGCTGGCCGCGCTGGAAACCATCAAGGTCGAACTGGCTGAGCGCATCGCGTTTTTTCAGCGAGAGAATAAGCTGGTCGAGGCGCAGCGCATCGAGCAGCGCACCCGCCACGACCTGGAGATGCTCAACGAGATCGGCTTCTGCAAGGGTATTGAAAACTATTCGCGGCACCTGTCAGGGCGCAAGCCGGGCGAAGCACCCCCGACACTGCTGGATTATCTTCCGCCCAACGCGCTGATGTTCCTGGACGAAAGCCATGTGATGATCCCGCAGGTGGGCGGCATGTACAAGGGAGACCGCGCGCGCAAGGAAAACCTCGTCAACTACGGATTCCGCCTGCCCTCCGCGATGGACAACCGCCCGCTGCGCTTCGACGAATTCGAAAAGGTGATGCGCCAGAGCGTGTTTGTTTCCGCCACACCTGCCGCGTATGAGGCCGAGCACACCGGCCAGGTGGTCGAGCAACTGGTGCGTCCTACCGGGCTGGTCGATCCGCAGATCGAAGTGCGCCCAGCCACCAACCAGGTGGACGACCTGATGTCCGAGGTCAACCTGCGCGTCGAGCAGGGCGAGCGCGTGCTGGTCACCACGCTGACCAAGCGCATGGCGGAACAACTCACCGAGTATTTTTCCGAGCACGGCATCAAGGTGCGATACCTGCATTCCGACATCGAAACTGTCGAGCGCGTCGAGATCATCCGCGACTTGCGCCTGGGGCAGTTCGACGTGCTGGTAGGCATTAACTTGCTGCGCGAGGGGCTGGATATTCCCGAAGTGTCGCTGGTCGCGATACTCGATGCCGACAAGGAAGGTTTTTTGCGCTCCGAGCGCTCGCTGATCCAGACCATAGGCCGTGCCGCACGCCATATCAACGGCAAGGCACTGCTGTATGCAGACAAGATCACCGACTCGATGAAGCGCGCAATCGACGAGACCGAGCGCCGCCGCATCAAGCAGGTGGACTACAACTTCGCCCACAACATCACCCCGCAAGGCGTGCAGAAGCGCATCAAGGACATCATCGAAGGCACGTACGAGCCGGAGATCGCGCGCGATCAACTCAAGGCCGCGCAGGAGCAGGCGAAATATCTGGCGATGAGCGAAAAGGATGTCTCCAGGGAGATCACACGTCTGGAAAAGGAGATGTTGCAAGCAGCGAAGAATCTCGAATTCGAGCGCGCCACCGAACTGCGCGATCAGTTGAAGACGCTGCGCGAGAGCGTGCTGATCTCGCCTTTGTAAATTATATTTATCTTTACAACGTTACGCTCTGCGAATGATGTGGCGATTGCAAGTAATGCTGGGACTGCATCTCGGTCAGGCGGCTGGAGGTGCGGGAAAATTCTCCGGACATCATTCCTTCCGTATATAGCTCATCCGGCGTTGCTGCTGCCGATGCCACAAGCCTGACGTTGTTATCGTAGAGCACGTCGATCAGCCATGTGAAGCGCCGCGCCTCGGCGGAATGATCGGCGGTCATTTGCGGGATGTGAGACAGGAACACCGTGGGGTAGCGGTGGGCGATTTCCAGATAATCTTCCGGAGCGTACGCGCCGCCGCACAGTTCCCTGAAATCGAACCACGCCACGTTGCTGGCGAGCTTTTTCACTCGCACAGGTCGTCCGTGCACCTTAACCTTCTGTTCGGCACAAGCCGTGTTTTCAGCGATCATTTCGAACAGCGCATCCATGCGCGTTTCGTTCGCGGCGGCGCCTTCGGTACCTTCAGCAACAAGAAACACTGGATCGCGGATTGCCTTGCGCAGACGGTAGTCGTTGCTGCTGTCGATATGAAGCACTTTCAGTTCGCGCTTGAGCAGGGCGATGGCAGGCAGAAAATTCTGCCGCTGCAAGCCATGCTCGTACAGTCCGTCTGGTGGGTAGTTGGAGGTAGTGATGATCACCACGCCGCGCTCGAGCATCGCCTTGATCAGACGGCCCAGTATCATCGCATCGGCGATGTCATCGACGTGAAATTCGTCAAGACACAGCAGGCGGGTGGACTTTTCGATACGATTGGCCAGTGCAATCAGCGGATCGTTTCCACCGGCCAATCGCTTCATCTCGTGATGCACCTCGGCCATGAAATTGTGGAAATGGATGCGCCGTTTGCGGCGGTAGGGCAGGCAGGAGTAAAACATATCCATCAGGTAGGTTTTGCCGCGGCCCACGCCGCCCCACAAATACAAGCCCTTGGGGACACCCGGGCTGAACAGGCTGCGACCCAGAAATTGATTGCGCCGGGATTTGAAATCGACAAGTTGGCGCCAAAGCTCATCAAGCTCTTCGATCACTGCGGCCTGGGCGGCATCCTCGACGAAATCCGGCAGGGCGCGTTTGGCCTGATACCATGCCTTCGGGCTGGTGCTGACGTCAGAAGATTCAGTAGCGTGTCGGGACATGGATTATTTCAGTTTAGCAGCGAGTCCGGATTTGAAATACAATTCGTGCCGATGATTTTCGCGAGGCAGCCGCAATTATGCCGTGTTTCAAATAAAATCGCGCGCGGCAATCTACACCACCCAACAACTAACACAGGGAATAATCAATGAGTCACACCTTATATCAAGCCTCCGTGCAACGCGTGCAGCGCTGTGAACTGGCCGTGCCAGGTTCCAATCCGGGCATGTTCGAAAAAGCGCTGAAGAGCGGAGCGGATTTTGTTTTTCTCGATCTGGAGGACGCGGTCGCGCCGGACGACAAGATCCAGGCGCGCAGGAACATCATCCAGGCGATCAACGACCTGGACTGGAAAGGACACGGCATTACGCTATCGGTGCGCGTCAACGGGCTTGACACCCAATACATGGTGCGCGATGTGGTCGATCTGGTCGAGCAGGCCGGTGCCAAAATCGATACGCTGCTGGTTCCCAAGGTGGGAGTGCATGCCGACGTGTACATGGTCGAGGCAATGCTGAACCAGTTAGAAGCGCAGCAAGGTTTGAAAAACAAGATCGGCATCGAAGCGCTGATCGAGACCGCACTGGGCATGGCCAATGTCGAGGACATCGCGCGCAGTGGTACAGCAGGGCGGCTCGAGGCCTTGCATTTCGGCGTGGCCGACTACGCGGCCAGCAACCGCGCCAGAACAACAAATATCGGCGGGCTAAATCCTGATTATCCGGGTGACCAGTGGCATTTTGCGATAAGCCGCATGACAGTGGCCTGCCGTGCCTATGGCTTGCGTCCCATCGACGGCCCGTTCGGCGACATCAAGGATCCTGCCGGTTTCATGCTGGCCGCCAGGCGTGCCGCTGCGCTGGGTATCGAGGGGAAATGGGCGATCCATCCGTCTCAGGTTGCGCTCGCCAATGAGGTGTTCACGCCGCCCGTAGCGGAGGTTGACAAGGCGCAGCGTATTCTGGCTGCATTGAAGGAGGCAGCGGCGCAAGGCAAGGGCGCTGCTTCGCTGGACGGAAGGATGATTGATGCAGCTTCGGCACGGATGGCCAGCAATGTGGTGAAAGCGGCGGAGGCGATCGCAGCAAAAAAATAACGGCGACATATCAAGTCGCTGCAAGGGAGGAAGAATTGGATATTCACGAGTATCAGGCGAAAGAGATCATTTCGGATTATGGAGTCAAGATTGCCGATGGAGGGTTGGCGCACAGTCCAGAAGAAGCGGTGCAGCGTGCCAGGGAGATTGGCGGCGATATCTGGGTGGTAAAAGCGCAGATTCATTCCGGCGCGCGCGGCAAAGCGGGCGGTATAAGAATTTGTAAATCACACGAAGAAGTCGAAGCAGTTGCGCAGGAACTGCTGGGCAAGACACTGGTCACGAAACAGACCGGCCCGGCGGGCAAGGTCTGTTCCAGGGTGTATGTAGAAGCGGCGACGGATATCGCCAGGGAAATGTATTTCTGCATCCTGGTTGAGCGCAGTGCTGAGCGCATCGTGATGGTCGGTTGTGCCGAGGGCGGGATGGAGATCGAGGAGCTGGTGGTAACCAATCCGGAGAAGATCAAGCGCATCTATGTCGAGCCGGCCGTCGGTCTGCAGGATTTTCAGGCGCGCAAGATGGCGTTCGCATTGGGCGTAGAAGATTCTCAGCGCAACCAGGCGGTCAAGACCATCAAGGGTTGCTACCGGGCGTTGCGCGATCTCGATGCCAATATGCTGGAGATCAATCCGCTGGTCTCTACCCGCAATGGCGACTTGGTGGCGCTCGACGCGAAGATGAATTTTGATCCCAACGCGCTGTTCCGTCGCCACAAGATCTTCGAGTTGCGCGACAAGAGCCAGATTGACCCGCGCGAAGTGGCCGCTGCGGACCACGACCTGAGTTACATCGGGCTGGACGGCGATATTGGCTGCATGATCAACGGCGCCGGGCTGGCCATGGCCACGATGGACATGATCAAGTTGGCCGGCGGCGAACCTGCAAACTTTCTCGACGTGGGCGGCGGGGCTTCAGCCGAGCGCACCGAAAAGGCTTTCCGCCTGGTATTGGCCGACAAGGGCGTCAAGGCGATGCTGGTCAACATCTTTGCCGGAATCAACCGCTGCGACTGGATCGCCGAAGGCGTGGTTCATGCAGCCCGCAACATCGACATGAAAGTCCCGCTGATCGTGCGGTTGTCTGGCACCAATGTCGAGGCAGGTCGTCGCATCATCGCCGAGAGCGGCCTGCCCATCATCATTGCGGAGACCCTTGCCGATGCCGCCGAGAAGGCTGTCAAGGCGCGCAACGAAGTGGTGGCCAGAGAGAAGTCAGCAAGCCTGAGCGGGGGGAACGCGTAATGGCTATTTTGATAGATAAGACCACACGCATCATCGTGCAGGGCTTCACCGGCAAGATCGGAAGTTTCCACGCTCAGGACATGATCAATTACGGTTCAAATGTTGTCGGCGGCGTAACGCCGGGCAAGGGCGGGCAAAGTCACCTTGATCGTCCGGTGTTCAACACCGTGAAGCAGGCAGTGCAAAATGCCGGGGCCGAGGCCAGCATCATCTTCGTGCCGCCCGCATTTGCGGCAGATTCGATCATGGAAGCTGCCGATGCGGGCATCAAATATTGCGTTGCGATCACCGACGGCATTCCCACCCAGGACATGATGAAGGTAAAAAACTTCCTGCGCCGTTTCCCCAAGGAAGAGCGAATGATGCTGACCGGCCCCAACTGTGCAGGCACTATCAGCCCAGGACAGGCGATGCTGGGTATCATGCCGGGGCATATCTACATGCGTGGCAATGTCGGTATAGTCGGACGTTCGGGCACGCTGGGGTATGAAGCTGCCGACCAGATGAAAGCCTTGGGCATCGGCATCTCCACCTCGGTGGGCATCGGCGGCGACCCGATCAACGGCAGCTCGCATCGCGACGTGCTGGAAAAATTCGCTGAGGACAGCGAAACCAAAGTGGTGCTGATGATCGGCGAGATCGGCGGTCAGCAGGAAATCGAGGCCGGTATTTTTGCCAAGGAATACCTGAAAAAACCGCTGGTCGCCTACATCGCCGGCCTGACCGCCCCACAGGGCCGGCGTATGGGGCATGCCGGCGCGATCATCTCGTCAGCAGGCGAGGGTGCCGCAGAAAAAGTCGCCATGCTAAAAGAATTGGGAGTCATCATCAGCCCGACTCCTTCCGCAATGGGCGAAACGGTCGCAAAGGTGTTGGCCGGATTGTGACTGTAGCCGGCAGATATAATCGGTTGGAAGGGTCCGCATGATTGTAGGCATCCCCCGCGAAATAAAAGCCAACGAGAACCGTGTTGCGCTGGTGCCGGCTGGTTCAGAAGCCCTGGTTGCAAGCGGCCACACAGTGATGGTCGAAACGTGCGCGGGGCAAGGAAGCGGATTCAGCGATGCTCTTTACCGGGCTGCTGGCGCGCAGATCGCCAAGGATGCCGCAGCGATCTGGGCTGCAGCCGATCTGATCGTCAAGGTGAAGGAGCCGATAGAATCTGAATGGAAGCTCATCAAACCCGGCCAGACCATCTTCACCTATTTTCATTTCGCTGCCAGTAAGCAACTGGTCTTGGCACACATCGCTTCCGGTGCAACCTGCATCGCTTATGAGACTGTGGAGTTGCTTTCGGGTGAACTGCCGTTGTTGACGCCGATGTCTGAAGTTGCCGGGCGCATGGCTGTACAGGAAGGAGCCAAGTATCTGGAAAAACTCTATGGCGGGCGCGGAATATTACTCGGCGGCGTGCCGGGTGTGCCGCCCGCCAGAGTGGTGGTGCTCGGTGGCGGCGTGGTCGGATCCAACGCGGCAAGGATAGCAGCAGGCATGGGGGCTAACGTCACCATTCTCGATCTATCGCTGGGGAGGCTGCGTTATCTCTGCGATGTTATGCCTGCGAATGTGGAGATGGTGTTCTCGGATAGACACGCGCTGCAAAAGCATATCGCAGGAGCCGATCTGATCATCGGCGCAGTACTGGTGCATGGCGCCGCCGCGCCAAGATTGATACGCCGCGAAGACCTCAAGACGATGAACAAAGGTACGGTGATTGTTGATGTTGCGATTGACCAGGGCGGCTGTGTCGAGACGATGCGCCCGACAACGCATGAGGATCCCACTTTCATCGTCGATGGCATCGTGCATTATGGCGTGGCAAACATGCCAGGCGGTGTGCCGGTCACTGCCACACTTGCTCTGACCAACGCGACCTTGCCTTATGTGCAGATATTGGCTAACAAGGGCTGCATAATTGCACTCAGGGAAAACGCGGCACTGAAAAAAGGGCTCAACATCAAGGCCGGAAAAATAACCCACGGGAAAGTTGCTGAGGCGTTTGGACTTGAATATCATCCTGCCGAATTGATGATCGAATGAGTCATCAGCATTTTAAAATTTCATGATACCGATACACTGGCCAGGAACTTATAGTACCGGGCCGGCTGGCCCTATGGGCGCAGGCGAGGAAGAAACTGGACATGAAATACGTTGAAGTAGTTGCGGAAGAAGGTAGCGCCGACACGGTTGCTGCAATCGGGGAAAAATCCGATGCTTCTGATTTCCGCATCGGCGAAACCGGCAAAGATGGAATGCAACCCATGCGGCTTCTTGTCGCCGACGACAAGATCCAGTCTGTGCTTGATTCAATGCAAAAAATACTTCACACACAGCCTTCCGCCCGAGTAGTGGTCTTGCCAGTGGAGATTGTGCTGCCCATACCTTCGGAACAGGAACGAAAGGAAGAGGATGCGGCGGTTGAGGCCCGGGAAGCGCTCTATGAAGAAGTCGAGAAAAATGCTCGTCTTGATCTCAATTTCGGCATATTGGTAGTGTTGTCGACCATTGTGGCCGCGATAGGACTGATTGAGAATAATGTGGCCGTTGTGATCGGCGCGATGGTGATTGCGCCATTACTCGGCCCGAACCTTGCTTTCGGCCTCGGCACAGCATTGGGCGATATCTCCTTGATGCGGAAGTCAGCGTTGACCACATCCGCAGGAATCGTGATGGCTGTGGCGTTGTCAGTTGCGATAGGCATGTTTTGGCCTTTTGACGTGTCAAGTCCGGAACTTGTTGCGCGCACCAACGTAGGTCTGGATTCGGTTGCGTTGGCGCTTGCCTCGGGTGCGGCTGCCGCGCTCTCTCTGACGACAGGATTGTCGAGCGTGCTGGTGGGGGTGATGGTGGCGGTAGCCTTGCTTCCTCCGGCTGTTGCTCTCGGTATCATGCTGGGGTTTGGCAATTTCAATCTTGCTTTAGGTGCAGGATTGCTGCTTGCTATTAACGTGGTGTGTGTCAACCTGGCCATCAAGGTGGTGTTTTTTTTCAAGGGTATCCGCCCGCGCACATGGTGGGCAAAAAAGAAAGCCAAACGCGCGATGGTTATTTACATCCTGGCGTGGGTCGTGACGCTTATGATTCTCGTATTTTTCATATATGGCCGTCAGGCTCTGGCAAGTTAGCAGCATCGTCATTTCCCTGGCGCTGCCGATTCTATTCTGTGTATTCAGAAAGTTAACGGACGCAAAAAGTGAAACAACGGGAGCAATCGAAAAATCGCGTCTATCAGGTCTGGCGTCTAGACGACAACGGCAACGAATTCCTGGTTCAAACGTTCGATGACAAAAAATCGGCCGAGGCGAGAGTGTCCGAGTTTGCGTCAAGCGGCCACAAACAAGTTTATTGGATAAAGGAAACAGCCATATAACTGGTCAGTAGTGCCTATGTATGCATTTCCCGAGGATTTTGTTTCGGATGATCGACGGGCGGACTTGTTTTTTACCGGACAAAACTGCATGATGAAGAACAGTTCGAAGCCAATTTATTAACCTTGCGCACCATGCATTGCCTCTCTTTATTTGCCCCATGAAATTCAGGAGAACAAGTATGAGAATACTCCCGTCGCTGCTTGCTATAGCAATGTTCATGGCGAATCAGCTTGCAGGAGCTGAAGACGAAAGCTCGGATGATCTCAGGTACTGCCTGAAACTGCAGTCCAATTATGATATTGCAAAGTGCGCAGGGGAGATATCAGCTGGTGCCAAAGGCAAGCCCTATTCCAAGGAAAAAGTGGATAAAATCCTTTCTGAGGAGCAAGCGAGCGCACCGGCCAGCCAGAACGAGCCGCCGGGCACGCATACTCCAGACAATCAGATCAAGGACTTATTGCTGGAGAATGACGAAAGCGGCGGCAACCAATAGTTATTATTCATCGCCACTTGAGAATATGCTCTTCCGTTTGGCAGCCGACCTTGTTCTTTTGCTTCATCTGGCATTTATCCTGTTCGCTGTATTGGGTGCCGCAATATCAACATGGTGGAGATGGGTTCCGTTGGTACATGTTCCGGTAGCCGTCTGGGCAGCTTTTGTCGAGCTTACCGGCCGAAACTGTCCGCTCACGTATTTTGAAAACTCTCTTCGAATCAAAGCGGGCCAATCTGGATACAACGAGAGCTTCGTCGAGCACTATCTTCTGGAGATCATCTATCCTGCCGGTCTGACCAGAGAAATACAGTTCGTGCTTGCCGGTGTGGTAATCGCCATCAACACTGCTATCTATGGTTGGCTCATGGTTCGCAAGCGCATTTCGCAGAAAAAGGATGTTTGAACTTTCCGAAAGCTGAATCGATATTTTTGCAGCGAGCCTTTAGCAGTCCTGCCCTGATCAATATTGGAATACCTAAATTTTCTTATTATTGAGGATATTGCACACTTATTGACCCCTGGATTTCCTTTATGTAGGAAGTTCAGCGAAGTATATAAAGTAACACCAATGTGCTAATGATTCGTAAAATCAATCACTTGATCCACGAAGAAAACCATGGCGCAATAATTGCTTGTATCCCGTATACGTATGCAGTTGTAAATGCAATGGTGGTGAAAATGAAATACTTTATTGCCTGTTTGATCATGCCAATCATACCGATCGTGCTCCTTGCTTTTTTTGGAATGGGCGCTCTGTATTTTGGCGTGGCTAGCCGGTTTGAGCGGATTGGGTAGCAAGAAATTTTCTTCGGATCCCGTATCTCAATAGCCGGTTTTATTGTCCAATTATCTTGGAAGTGCGGGCAGTTGCTATTCTCTGAGTAACACCCAATGACTTTTGTTTCTCAGGGTAGGGTGAGTCTAATTGAACAGGAAGTATGAAGTCTATATGAACCGTTCCGATCTTATTTCCCGTCTGGCCGAGTTGCAACCGCAATTACAAGTCAAAGATGCAGAACTTGGCGCCAAAGTAATCATTGATGCATTGTCCAATACGCTATCGAAAGGCGGGCGTGTCGAGGTCCGCGGTTTCGGTAGTTTTTCCCTGAATTACCGCCCGCCGCATAACGGGCGCAATCCGAAAAATGGTGCGCAAGTGAAAGTGCCCGCAAAATACGTGCCCCATTTCAAAGCGGGAAAATCGCTCAGGGAACGGGTATGCAAATCGAGTAACGATACCCAGCCTTCTTTTAGCGCCAAGAGTTAAGAGAGTGCCCGGCGCAAAACAATAGTTGCCGGGCATAGGCAGGTTAATTGATCTCCCGGCTAGTGTATCTGCCTGCTTAGCTCGTTCTGGTTGGATTTCATCGTCCTGACGCGGTTGATCGCACCACTGATCAGTTTCATCGGCTTTGCAGTTTTTCTTTCGGATTGTTTGTAGAGATCCTCGGCCTTGTCTAGATCACCTTCAATTTCGGCGCAGACTCCCAGGTTGTAGTACAGCGCAGGTGAATTGGTATCGCCGGCAAGCGCTTCCTTGAATATTTCACAGGCGCGATCCACGCGCTCTTGCCTGATGTATTCCATGGCATCTTCAAGCCGGGCTTTGGTCGCGGAATTCATGGAGTCATCCTTGTCCATGAACTCGATGCTGAGCTTGACCTGATAAGGCGCAACATCCTTGCGCAAATTAGCCAATATTTTCTCCATTGCTTCGTTGCGTAGATCGGTGTTGTTCTTGCTGTGCCTTTCCCCGCAATCGGTATGGCTGGCTTTGCCTGAGTATGTCTGGGTAAAGATGATGCTACCCCGTTGTACGCTGACCGCCTTGAGTGTTAAATCAACGTTGGTAGACATGTCTACACAAGATTTATACCGGGTTTCCTTTTTTGTGCACTTTTTGTCCAGACAGTAATCCACTGCTTTCCTGTAATATCGAGACGAAGCGGGCGGCATACTTGTGCTACCCATGATCAGCGTGTCGGCTCCGGACAGTTTTCCAAGCCTGACCGCATCATCTTCATCAAAATATCCTGAACTGGAAACCATTCGCTGTTCATCAATGATTTTGTCGAGCATTTCCCGTTCGAGCACTTCGAAATACGGAACGCCTCGCACATTGATATTGCTCAAATAGGATTCCACTTGGGCAGTGATAGTGCCATCGATGTCGCCGTTGAAATAAAAAACGGCCAGCTTCCGGGAATCTGCCATACCCGATTGTCGCGCCGGAACCTCAACCACCTGCGAAATTCTTGCGCCGGCGCAACCAGCCAACAAGACAATCGTAATTGCAATGGCTGCTTTTTCGAGATTCTTCCAGATCATTGTTTCTCCTCGGGTATCGTCTTTGCCGATCAGAGGTCTTGTCGCAACATGAAAGCAGCCGGCATGGGCATATCGAGTCTATTCCTTACCCAGGAATCCAGTCAAATGACATATCGATATTCAGCGCACGCATTTGCCGGGTTCTGCCTGCAGAATAATCGGCTTGAAGGCAAAAGCCGACAGACGCAATATGAATATTCAGTATCTACGTGATATGCTGCCAGCAGACTGATCATTTTCCTTTCTTGATGGTTGCATGGTTGACGAAGGTCATGCCGGGAAAGGAGCGGTTCAGGATCTTGCTTTTGAAATCAGGGATGGTAGAGCCGGCATCAAACTCAATGATATCGCCTTTTTGGGCCGCAATCGTTGCGGCAGCCAGCCATCGGGTCTTGTTGTTCTGTTTGACTTCGATATAGGTGAATTGGGGAATGTCGATGGTGCTGACTACAGTGGCCGACTGCGTCCGTGCAGCTTCGGTTGCACCGGAGAGAGCCATATTCTGCGCGGAATCAACAGGCGGGTGGCCGGCGGGTAATGTGCCCGAAGACTCAAAAACCGGTGTCGGTATGAATGGTTCTTGGGATGGTTTTTTATCGCACCCCGATATGGCAAGCATGAAAAGAGTTGTGGCTAGCGCTGTGTGTTTCATTTTAATTCCCTTAAAGTATGATGAAATGTACGGTTTGAGGGTGTCCAACAGATTAAAAGTTCCTGTATTGAATTGATTATTCTTGATTATTCGGATTGGTCTTGTACTTCCTTCCATTGCAAATCAGAATACTCCGGTTTTTGTTACCCGAGTGATGCACGATGACCATGTTATCCGAACATTTCAACGAAACGATTTCGCGTTTCGATCAAGCCAATGCGGAAGACCCGAACAAGGAGTTTTTCGAGGGCAAGGAATATCCCAAGGAACTGCTTTATGCCCAGCGCATGACTGCCTGGCTGGACAGATTCGAACCCGATGCTTCCGAGGCCTTGCGCCTGGCCGCGCGCGCGCAGCATATTTGCCGCTGGAAGATCCCGCGCAAAGATTATCCTATGGATCGCGATGGCTATAACAAATGGCGCACCACACTGGCGAAAATGCACGGAGATATCGCTGCAGGGATCATGCGACAGGCGGGTTTTGACGATCAGATGTGCGAACAGGTCAGGGCACTATTGATGAAGGACCGCATCAAATCCGCAGGCCCGGACGGGCAAACCCTGGAGGATGTGATCTGCCTTGTGTTCCTGGAGTTTTATTTTGCTCCTTTTGCGACAGAGTACAGCGCGCCCAAGCTGACCAGCATCGTGCGCAAGACCTGGAGAAAGATGTCGGAACGCGGACACCAGGCCGCGCTGACTCTCGCACCGAAATGGCCTGCGGATCTGCTGGAAATTGTGAAGAAAGCCATAGCCTGATTCGCTTGGGCGAATACGATGGCAGGGCCTGGTTAAAATATCATAAAAACAACAAGATACCTGATAGGAAGGCCGCATTTCCAGCGTAGGCGTATAATGTCCCGGTTCGGGGAAGGTCGCCCACTATCATTTTGAAGAGATCAGGACATTGAGTACGATCAGTTTTGAACAGTTACAGCTTGCGCCGGAAATACTCAAGGCGCTGACCGAATCCGGTTACACCACTCCAACACCGATACAGGCACAGGCTATCCCATTGGCACTGGAAGGTCGCGACTTGATGGCGGGCGCCCAGACAGGAACAGGGAAGACCGCTGCTTTTGCTTTGCCGATTCTGCAACAATTGCTACCCCAAGCCAGTTCCAGCGCTTCGCCAGCCCGTCACCCGGTTCGGGCGCTGATATTGGTGCCGACACGCGAACTGGCAATTCAGGTGGAAGAGAGCTTTAAAACCTATGCGAAGCATACAAAATTGCGTTCGCTGGTGGTTTACGGAGGGGTGGACATCAAGACCCAGACACCACGTCTGAAAACTGGTGTGGAAATACTAGTCGCCACGCCGGGGCGTCTGCTGGATCACATCGAGATGAAGATGGTGCAGTTGAATCAGGTGCAGGTGTTGGTACTAGACGAAGCGGATAGGATGCTGGACATGGGCTTCATGCCTGATCTGAAGCGTATCCTCGCATTGTTGCCCAAGCAGCGGCAAAACCTGATGTTCTCGGCCACGTTTTCGACCGAAATAAAGAAATTGTCAGCCGATTTTCTGACCCACCCCAAGCTCATCGAAGTTGCCCGCAGCAATGCAACTGCCGAGAACGTAACGCAAAAGGTTTATCTGGTTGAACAGGATGACAAGCACGTGCTGCTTTCCCAATTGTTGCACGGCAGTGATGCTTCTCAAGTGCTGGTGTTCACCAAAACCAAACTGGCTGCCAGCCGCCTTGCTAGGCAGCTGCAAAAAGAGGGCGTGGCCGCAGATGCGATCCATGGTGACAAAAGCCAACTGGAACGCATTCAGGCTCTGGATGCGTTCAAGCAGGGCAAGGTCACCGTGCTGATCGGGACCGACGTGGCAGCAAGAGGTTTGGACATCGACCAGTTGCCGATGGTGATCAACTATGAAATTCCACATGCGCCGGAAGATTACGTCCACCGCATAGGCCGTACCGGCCGCGCCGGGGCTTCCGGTAAGGCAATATCCCTTGTTTCGCCGGAAGAGGAAAAATACCTCAAGGAAATAGAGAAGCTGATCAAGCGGGAGATCGAAAAGGAGACTGCGGTCGTACCGCGTATGGCGAAGCCGGTCAGGACGTCTCGCGGCGTACATCGCGATCGCAGCCATGCTGCGAGCCAGGCAGCGCCAAAAAAACCTGCGCATGATCCTTGGTTCGACAAGCCTTATGAACCCAGTGGCAATATAGCCACTACCGCCCAGCCGGCGCAGCAAGCAAGCAAGCCTAAAAAGCAAGTGGCAGCGATTCTGGTTCGGCGACAGGGCTGATCAATTCAACTGACCATTATCCCAGCCGGCAGCGTTTAGGACGAACAGTTCTTCTCGTTCTGTTGCATCCATTCCGGCTGCGCTCGCATTGAAGCTGACCAGATAGAGGAATACCAGCGGCGTGGGATACGAGCGAAAGTAAAAGCGGGTCGGCAAGCGGGTAAAGATGTTGTTGAAATCAAGCTGTTCGAATATTTAGGTGAATGCGAAATTTCGCAGAGCCCCGGTGAGGATGCTCTGCGATCAAGATGAAATTGCGATTATGATCAGACGCAGCCGGTCGGTTTAGGCAATCCGCCGTATTTGGTGATGGGTTTCATCGGGCCGGTCATCCACAGGTCAAAAACATCTTTCTGGTCCTGTTCGATATATTTTGCGAATTTACGGATCGGTGGGACAGTGCCGAATTCTTCATAGAATTCCCGGGCTTTCATGATGTGTACCCATTTCTCATCATTCAATTCGTAACTGTCGGCCTCGGCCATAGCCTTTGCGATCTCTGGCGTCCAGTCACTCATGCTTTCCAGATAACCGTCTCCATCGCGTGTAGGGATTAACATAGTAATTGCTCCTGATGTTTAAACAGAATCAATGATAATTAACCTGAGTTAATTAATCAAGTAATATCTAGTGCTGCCTGCACACCTACTCGATCTCATGTCATCGCAAGCAATTTCGCAAAAGCGCGGTTTCGAATGTGTAAAATGACATTGAAACGAATTCCTATAATTAGACACATAGTCTGCAAGGCTTGATCGAGATGAAGAATAAGGTTTCTGTTGTTTTCGTTTGTATGGGAAACATCTGCCGTTCGCCCACGGCGGAAGCCGTGTTCCGTCATTATGTGGAAAGTGCAGGAATGTCCGAACATATCGTGATCGATTCGGCCGGCACGCATGATTATCATATCGGAGATCCGCCCGATCAGCGCACGCAGCGTGCAGCACGACAGCGAGGATATGACATGAGTGCGTTGCGCGGGCGCCAGGTCGAAGCGGCAGACTTCCATAAATTCGATTATGTGCTGGCAATGGACAGAAGCAATCTCGCAATCCTGCAAAATCTTGCTCCAGCCGACAGTGCAATTCAGGCGCAGTTGTTCCTGAAATACGCGCGTCATCATGCAGAGCGCGAGGTACCGGACCCCTACTATGGTGGTGCTGACGGATTCGAGCGTGTGCTAGATATGGTGGAAGATGCAGCGCAGGGGCTGTTGCAAGAGATCAGGCAACGCCACTTCACAACATAGTAACCGCATTGAAAGAAGCCGCACGACTTTCATCATGCGGCTTTTCTTCAGGCGCCGAGATCACCCTTGTGGGCGTTGCGTCTCGATTTGCACCAGCGGCTCATTCTCCACATACACTTCCCGCTGGCGTATGCGTCGGCGGGGTGCCGCATGCTGATCAGTGTAAACGGGCTGGGCCAGTGCTGCCACAGTGCTGAGTTTGACCGGGTCGGTCTCGATCTGGATCAGGCCGCTGCCTGAGATTGCTGCAATCGGAACCGGAGGTAACGTTGCCGCTGCCGGGGTCGGTTGAGGTGCTATTTCAGCGGCAACTGCTTGCGTAGTGGCTGCTGCAATTGCTACATTCAATTCAGCGATCGGTTGCGGGGCGACAGTAGGCATTGCGATGTATTCGCTAGGTCTGACAAACCCCTCCGGATAGGCAATATATTCCGTCGGTTTGACTACTGTGGGTTTCGCGGCGATCTGCTCGATGGTTTGTTGAACTGCTTTGCCATTGGCTGACGCCGCCATGGCATTCTGTGCCGCAATTTCTCGTTGTTCGCGCTCACGGCGACCTCCGCGGCGACCGCGACGGCGCGAGCCGGACGGGCTTCCGGTAGCGGCTTGTTCAACGGCGACAATCTGGCTTTCCAGAGCAGGCATCTCTTCGTTGACGCGCACTGGACGCGGTTGCTTGGGCGGCCGGGGCTCACGCATCTCCTGAGGCTTGGCAGCGGCTTCAGCTTGGGCCGGTTTGCCGCGCGGCTCATTGCGGTCGCGATCACCTCGTCCGCCACGATCACGGCGCTTGCCGCCGCCTTCACCGCGTTCGGCACGCTGTGGCCTCGGTGCGTTGCGCGGTCTGCTGACTGCAGGTTTGGCTGAAGGTTGTTGTTCTACTGCAAGGGATTTGATCCAGCCGAGGAATTTTCCAAAGATCGAAAGTTTCTCAGCTGCAGCTTTTATCGGTGCTGGTTGTACCGGCGTGATGCCCTGGACCACGGCTTGTGCACGCATGGCTTTTTGCTGCTCCTGTATGCTGCTTGGCTGCTTTTCTTCAATCGGTTTTTCCACAAGCTTGTAGCTGGCTTGCAATACTTCGCCGGTCATATCATCGAGACGCAACCGGTTGATGGCGTAATTGGGTGTTTCCAGATGAGGGTTTGGGATCACGGTGACCGCCACTTTAAGGCGAGATTCGATACGATGTATGTCGGAACGCTTCTCGTTGAGCAGGAAAGTGGCGACATCCACCGGTACCTGGACGTGGATAGCCGTGCTGCTTTCCTTCATCGCTTCTTCCTGGATGATGCGCAGGATGTGCAGGGCGGACGACTCTGTGCCGCGGATGTGACCGATGCCGCTGCAGCGCGGACAAGCGATATAGTTACTTTCGCTCAGGCTCGGTTGCAGACGCTGGCGAGACAATTCCAGCAGGCCGAAGCGTGAGATCTTGGCAGTCTGCACGCGTGCGCGGTCATAATGCAGGGAGTCGCGTAGACGATTCTCGACATCGCGCTGGTTGCGACTATTCTCCATATCGATGAAGTCGATCACGATCAATCCGCCCAGATCGCGCAAGCGAAGTTGGCGAGCTATCTCTTCCGCGGCCTCGAGGTTTGTATTGAACGCGGTTGCCTCGATGTCCGATCCTCTGGTTGCGCGTGCCGAGTTGATGTCGATTGCAGTAAGCGCTTCAGTGTGGTCGATGACTATCGCTCCGCCAGACGGCAGGCGTACTTCGCGTGCGTGGGCGGATTCTATCTGATGCTCGATCTGGAAGCGCGAGAATAGCGGCACGTCATCGATGTAGCGCTTGATGCGGTCTACGTTGCTGGGCATCACCGTGCTCATAAAAGCCAGGGCTTGCTGGTAAACATCTTCAGTATCGATCAGTATCTCGCCGATCTCGGGGTTGAAATAGTCGCGGATGGCGCGCACGACCAGACTGCTTTCCAGATAGATCAACGATGGTGCCTTTTCGGATTCTGCCGCGCCTTCGATCGCATCCCACAATTGCTTGAGATAATCCAGGTCCCACTGCAACTCTTCCTGGTTGCGTCCGATACCGGCAGTTCGCGCGATGATGCTCATGCCCTGCGGTACCTCGACGTGTGACAGAACCTGACGCAACTCGTCGCGCTCCTCGCCTTCAATGCGGCGTGATACGCCGCCTCCGCTCGGGTTGTTCGGCATCAACACGATGTATCGGCCGGCCAGGCTGATATAGGTGGTCAATGCTGCGCCCTTGTTGCCGCGCTCGTCTTTTTCCACTTGCACCAGCAATTCCTGGCCCTCTCGCAAGGCTTCCTTGATCGAGGGACGGTTGCCGCTACCGGATTGGTAATATTGGGGAGCTACCTCCTTGAATGGCAGGAAACCGTGCCGGTTACCGCCGTATTCGACGAAACAGGCTTCGAGGCTGGGCTCAAGGCGGGTGATGACAGCTTTGTAGATGTTGCTCTTGCGTTGCTCTTTGCCGGATGTTTCGATGTCGAGGTCGATGAGTTTCTGACCGTCGACAATGGCGACACGGAGTTCTTCCGGTTGTGTCGCATTGAATAACATGCGTTTCATTTTATCGTCTCCCGCGCTCTGACACGGGCGAGACCAAGCTACACGCGGTTAGGCGTTAGAGAGGAGCAATCGTGCAAACAGTCTTGTAAAGTGCAATCGGTTGGTCAATTCAGTTCTCTATTAATTAGCTGGTCTAAAAAATTCGTTCTTAGGGACTTCTGTATCGGTGGCTGCGGGTGCATTGCTGCATACGCTACGCTGACCGGTGCAAAAGTACCTTAGGGGGTGTCGCAGCCTTGGCTGCAACACGTAAAATCCACTGATGCTTTGAGCGCGTAAATCAATTACTATCACTGCTGGTACCGGTGAGTGATATTAACCGGGCTGCGGCTGGAAAGGTGGCGGTGCATCGCACCGTCGCTTGTGCCAAGTCATCCTTGGCGGGGAATCTCTTCCCGAACTTACCCAATCCAAATCGCGCTAGCGGCGAAGTATAAGCATAATGAACAGTTTAAGCAAAGTTTCTGTGAATTTTGTAGAGATCGACGAAACCGGCGAGTCACAGCGCATCGACAACTTCCTGTTCAAGCACCTAAAAGGCGTGCCGAAAAGCCATGTTTATCGCATCCTGCGCGGTGAAGTGCGGGTCAACAAGAAGCGCGTAGATCAGACTTATCGGCTGAAACTCGGCGACCTGCTGCGGATCCCGCCGATTCGCGTGGCAGAGAAGCACGAAATCGAACCGGCGCACATCCCCGCAGTGGAATTTCCGATCATTTACGAGGACGACGCGCTGGTAGCGGTGAACAAGCCGGCCGGGCTGGCGGTGCACGGCGGTAGCGGGGTCAGCTTCGGGGTGATCGAGCAGATGCGCAGGGCTCGTCCGCATGCAAAATTTCTGGAACTGGTGCATCGGCTCGACCGTGAGACGTCAGGCGTGTTGCTGCTGGCAAAGAAGCGTTCCTCATTGACCGCGATGCACGAGATCATGCGCGAGGGCAACAGCGACAAGCGTTATCTTGCTCTGGTGCTTGGACAATGGAAGAATACAAAACAGCACGTCAAATTGCCGCTGCACAAGTTCAATACCTCGCAGGGCGAAAAGCGTGTGATGGTGCGGGAAGGCGGTCAAACATCGCATACCATCTTCGCGCTGCAGAAAAGCTGGCCGGATTTTTCCCTGCTTGAAGCTCAACTCAAGACCGGACGCACCCACCAGATTCGCGTGCATCTCGCCCATCTCGGCTTTCCCATTGCAGGAGACGACAAATACGGCGATTTTGCGCACAACAAGGAACTGGCAAAACAAGGGCTAAAGCGCATGTTCTTGCATGCATACAGCATCGCTTTCGCACATCCGTTGACGGGGGAGGTGATGCGGCTGGTTGCACCGTTGCCGAAGGAGTTGGAAAGCTTTATTGTTAAACTGGATGAGGCGTACAAATCTTAATTCCGTGCAAAACTATTGCTGCATTTGAAGGATTCATTTAGCTGAATCCTGCCGTGTACCGAACACCGCACCCAGCGTGACTGCGCATAATCCGGCCAAGGTGAATACAGAGAGCGGTTCATCCAAAACGGGAACGGCGGAGAGGGCGGCGAGTCCGGGCACGATGGCCATCAGCAAAGTCACCGTCTGGCTTCCGAGGCTACGTGCTGCATAGGTGTAGAGCATCATCGCGACGAATACGACCAATATCCCCTGATACACAGACTGAATCGCAATCTCGGTCACGGGAGCTTGGCTCATCGTGCTGGGCAGGAACAGCCACCAGACCGGCAAATACAGGAACGCGCTGCCCAACGTCGTGATTACCGCTACGGTCAGTGGTTGCATCGGATGTCGGCGCAACAGCAATGTGAACACCGCCCACAAGGAAGAGCCGCTAAGGAACAGCAGGTCGCCGAACAGTTGCATGCCGGTCAGGTGTGCGCTGTAGAAAAAGGTGTCGGCTGCCGTCAATGAGATGCCGAGAAAAACCAGCACCAATGCGATCCGTTGTGACGGCGAAGGCATTTGCCGCAGCCATAGCCAGCCGATCGCGGCAGTGGTAAATGGCAGTGCCCCTGGCAGCAACACGGCTGCATGGGCGGCAGGCGCGATGCGAAAGGCGGCATATACGGTGACGGCGTATCCGACCCCGCCGAAAACTGAAAACAGCAG
>Ga0224495_10000580_pt1 | contig 28634 bp, 27 predicted proteins | sample SF_Jul11_sed_USG_FD_168128 | JGI IMG/M metagenome (GOLD analysis project Ga0224495, IMG submission 168128) | Sediment microbial communities from San Francisco Bay, California, United States - SF_Jul11_sed_USGS_4_1 | ecosystem: Environmental > Aquatic > Marine > Sediment | place: USA: California...
AACAATGGTGGTGAGGTCTGGAAGTGCAGTGCAAATTGTACTACAAATACCAACTGGAGTAAAGTCCTCGATATAAAAACAGCAGGAGTTAATGGAGGTCTTCCAACACCTGCAATAGGCAGTGTAGCGAATAATCTTGCAATCAGTATGCTACAGGTTAATGGAAGTTATCTCTATATCGGGGTAGATAATGGAGTGGATGGTGTAAGAATTTATCGAACCAATCCTGGAATAACAGCATTAAATGCTACCACCCATACAGATATGGCGGAACAATCTGCTCCTGGTCTGAATTTTGGATATAAACAGGTTATGTCTGCCTCTTCGCTCTCGAAGCAGGGTAAAGGCTATATCTACATAACGGTTTCAAATGCCAATGCTACTGCGATTAAAGTGGTAAGGCAGATTGACTGATAAAATAAAACCGGGTCAAAAAGTTGACCCGGAAATTATTTCAATATTCATTTCAAGATGCGTGTGAGGCTGATATTTTAAGAGAAAAATGGCGCTACGCAGCATGGATTTTTTTTAAAAATAAAATTCTGCTGCGTCCATTTCTTTTATAAAATTATTTTTTTAAATATTACGAATATCTGCCAGTTTGTTCAAGAGATATTGATCGACCATCACAAGTGCTGCAGCTGCCTCAACGATCGGCACTGCCCTTGGTAATACACATGGGTCATGGCGCCCACGGACTTTCAGCATAACCTCTTCGCCTTTTTCATTTACGGTGGGCTGTTCAATAGAAAGAGTTGCTGTAGGTTTAAAGGCGATATTCATGACAATATTTTCTCCATTAGAGATTCCACCCTGAATGCCACCTGAGCGATTGGTTCGGGTATGAATGGCGCCTTTGTCGTTAAAAAAAATATCGTTATGTTCACTGCCTTTGTATTGTGCAGATGAAAAGCCTGAACCAATTTCTACTCCCTTGACGGCCGGAATTGCCATCATGGCATACGCAAGAAGGGCGTCCAGGCGGTCATAAACCGGGTTGCCCAGACCAGCCGGAACATTTTCTATAACAAGAGTGATGATGCCACCTACGGAGTCTCCTTCTTTTGAGGTTTGTTCTATCAGCTCTATCATTTTTCGGGCTGTTTCCTGGTCAGGGCAGCGAATCATGTTCTCTTCGCAGGCCTGTTGAAGTTTGTCTATTTCAGGAAGTGGATATAAGTCAGAAATTTTTATATCTTTTACCTGTGAGACATATGCGGCAAATTTCATACTGGTTTTAAGTGAGAGAATTTTTTTAGCAACAGACCCTGCTGCTACGGTTCCGATAGTTGCCCTTGCCGAAGATCGTCCTCCGCCGACATAGCTTCGAAATCCATACTTCTGCTGATAGGTGTAGTCGGCATGAGATGGTCGGTAGATATCTTTAAAGTAGGTATAATCTTTTCCGCGCTGATCTCCATTATAAACCAGCATGGTTATGGGAGAGCCTATGGTTTTGTTTTCGAAAGTTCCCGATACAATTTTTACCTGGTCCTCTTCTTTGCGTTGTGTAGTAATTTTGCTCTGACCTGGTTTACGCCTGTCGAGGTCTGGTTGAATATCTGCTTCGGTCAGCTCCATTCCGGCTGGGCAATTTTCAATTATGCAGCCGAGTGCGACACCGTGTGACTCTCCGAAATTGGTAACTTTAAATAATTTTCCTGTTGAACTGCCCATACCATCAAAGAATCAATATTTATATCGGTTGTAAAGAAGTAATCATTTAAAAAAGAACTTTGATTGTATTATATGTGATTTATATGAAAAACCAGGCTACCAGTCAATGGGTTTATAATCTTTTAAAAATTTGCCATAGATATGCTTACCGGTATTAATTCCGTCAAAAACAGGATCACAAATTCGAGCGGCGCCATCAACGATATCCAGGGGTGGTTGAAAATCGTGTTTTTCCTGTTTCAGCTGTGATAACTGCACCGGATCTTCATCGGTAACCCATCCGGTATCAACAGAGTTCATAAAAATTCCATCTTTGGCAAGATCGCTTGCACAAGTGTGTGTGAGCATATTCAGTGCCGCTTTTGCCATGTTGGTGTGCGGATGCCTGTCTGCTTTTTTAAATCTGTAAAACTTTCCTTCCATTGCAGATACATTAACAATATGCTTTTCTCCCGTGTAGTCACGGCGCATAACCTTGATGAGGCGATTACACAAAACAAAAGGAGCCACTGCATTTACCAGATGAAGTTCAATCATCTCAGCAGTATCAATTTCTCCGAGTTTGAGCCTCCAGCTGTTACTGTTTCTCAAGTCAACTTGCTGAAGATCGGCATCGAGTTTTCCTTGCGGAAATACGCTTTCGACCGAAATATTTTCGTCATGGTTGTAGGGTATCTGTGAGAGACTGGCCGGCATCCGCAGCCCGATTCCCGGCATGGGACTTTGCCATGTTACGGCGGCATCGTTTGCAGAGATACTTTTAGCATCAATATGAGATATCTGCTGTATGCACGATTGATAACCCGTAAGAAGTTTTTTTTGTTCCTGGTTCAGTTTCTGAAAATCACTCTTTTCACCCTCAATCAAATGGGTATAAAAAGCGGGTGGTCTTCGAACTGTCTGGGCAGCATTGTTTATTAAGACATCAAGACGTGCTATTTTTTTCTCGAGGTGGGCTGCAAACAGCTCAACACTCGGAGTATGCCTAAGGTCAAGACCATAAATCTGCAGCCTTTTACTCCACTGGCTAAAATCTTTTTCAGCAGAGAAACGCACAGTTGCATCAACGGGAAATCTTGTGGTAACAATTACATCGGCACCCGAGCGGAGCATCAATAGTGCCACATGAAAACCGATTTTGACACGTCCTCCTGTAACAATTACACTCTTACCCTCAAGCGGGGCACTCTGGTAACGTTTATGGTAGTTGAAATCTCCGCAGCTTTTGCACATGGTATCATAAAAAAAATGAAGTTCTGTAAATTCTGCTTTGCAAATATAACAATTTCGGGGAGAGTTGAGCTTCATCACGGGTTTGTGTTTTGCTTCCATATCATGAACAGGTAGAAGATCGGGAGCGGAAAATACCGCAGACTGTCTTGCAACACGGATTCCTGTTTTTTCGCGCGCCGCCTTTTCACGTGCTCTTGCTTTTTCACGCAAAAATTGCTTGCGCTGGTTTTTTCTTTTTAACGCCTCTTCTTTTGTTGGATGTGAAAGTTCACCCGCTGCCACCAGAAGTGCAATCCGCTCTTTGTCATCAAGCTCCGCAAGAAGCCCCGGTTCAGAGAGCAGCTTTTGAAGGGTTGTTATACAGTGTTCGATCTCTTTTTTTTCCATGCGCCCTGTGATTATCAAGTGTGACTATTTTTGAATAAAAAGCGAGACCATCTGTAAAGCACTATCAAAATTTAAATCATGCTCATAGATATCCGCATAAAAATAAAATTTCATGTATTAATAAAAAAAAAGCAAAAAAATACAGATAAAGCACGAAAAATAATGAGTACTATAATGAGAAAAATAATCTAAAATTTAATGATAATATATATAAATTCAGAAATAAAAAAAAAAGGGCATCAGAATAATTCCCTGAACGATAAACCACTTCTGCCCCACGCTTCGGCCCTTTTTTAAAGGGGCCTGCGCTTCCCCCTTTAAAAATTAAAGTGGTTGCACTTTTTACGGCTGAAATTACCTTTTACCGTGTTTAAAAATGAAAAAACAGAATCTTTTCAGAAAAATACAGATGAAACGAATCCTGAATATTTTTACCGGTTAACACCTGAGGTGGTATTAAACAGCATGGAAGAGGGGGGATTTCACCCGAGCGGTCACTGCAGGGCTTTAAATAGTCTGGAAAACCGGGTATTTGATATCGGGCTTGATGATGGCTCTCATTTGATTGCCAAATTTTACCGGCCCGGTAGATGGAGCAAAGAGCAGATTGGTGAAGAACACAGCTTTTTATTTGAATTACAGAAAGCAGAAATTCCTGTGATTGCTCCTGTACGTTTTCAAGACGGATCAACCATCTCATCCACACACAATATTTTTTATGCCCTATGGCCTCTTGCTGGCGGTAGAGAGCCTGCGGAATTCAGTAACGAGGAGCTTGAAATTACCGGCAGATTACTGGCAAGAATTCATGCGGTAGGAGCCTCGGGAAAAAATCTCTATCGGCAAATTATTAATGAGGAGACACTTGGAATAAAACCTTTAGAATTTTTAATTCAAAACAATTTTATTCCGGAACAGCTTCAAACTGCCTATCGAGACGCAGTTTTAAATATTTCAGATATTTACCGCGAACTGGCTAAAGATGTTCCGACGCAGAGAATTCATGGCGACTGCCACATTGGAAATCTTTTATATGGTCTCCATGGATGGTATTTTCTTGATTTTGATGATTGTGCGACAGGGCCGGCTGTTCAGGATATCTGGATGATCTCATCAGGACGTGAAAAAGAGGATCTGTTCAGGCAACAGATCTTTCTGGATGCATACAGAACTTTTTTTGAATTTGATGACCAGTGGCTCTCTCTTGTAGAACCTTTACGTGCACTGCGTTATATCCACTATTCGGCATGGATTGCACGCAGATGGAAAGATCCAGCTTTTCCTCTGGCATTTCCTCATTTTGGAGCAGAGGATTACTGGCAGAAAGAGCTGGTTGATCTGAACGATCAGCTGCAAATTATACGAAAAGCGGTTCCTTCTGTACAATTTGTTATTCAAAATGATTTTAAAAATTCTGAAAGCAGCCCTTCAAAAGAAAATGAAGAGTTAACCAATGCTGATTTTTTCTGGGATATGAAGTAGCTATTTTTTCAAATATTCATAAATCCATACACCCGAGTATGCCAGAATTGAAACGATTGTAAAACAAATAAAACAGACTATAATTATGCGTATTAAAGTTTTTAAAAATGTCATTGGTATTTTTTTGTTTTTTAGAATTACTGTGTCAAAGATTTTTTCTATCAGAATTTTCAGATTTGTTTTCTGAATTCAGGTTTATCAACAGGGAAAAAAGAATAGCTGGAGACGTTGTACTGATAAAGGAACAGGAAAATATGTTCGTAAAAGTTGCTTTTTTTTAGAATTTTAGTTGTTGCCGAACTATTTTTTCAATTTATAGTGACACAATATGCCTTCAAAATATGAATTTGATCAAACCAGAGACAATCTGGGAGTAGACAAGCTTGATGATAAAGAGAGAAAAGCGATGCTTGACAAGTTCAAGCAGGGTGGCGGAAAAGTATTAAGCGAAAAAGAGCTTCAAAATCAAAAAGCAGGAGGCTCTTCAAAATCTGCAAGAAAAATTCAGGTAGGCAGGGGTGGAGATACTGGCAGTAGAGGAGGCAACTCTTCTTTCTCGGGTGAGGATAACCGACAGGCACCGGGGAAGGTGGTAACACTCGAATCTCAAAAGCGGCAGCTTTCTGGTTTTTTTCCCATGTTTTTTTTAAAATTAAAAGCGGCAATGGCAGGGGTGTCTCCGTTTGGCGGTTTACATGCCCAGGCAAAGTTTATCTCGTATCTGGGTCTGGAATTTAAACAGGCACTTGTAGAATTTAACTTGATAGGGAATGATCTTTTTTTAAGAGATAAAAAAATTGGTAGTAAAATAGCAAAGGAACTGGATAAAAAAAATCCGTTATTTATGGAAGTGTTACAGGCAGCTCATTCTCTATACGAATTTTCCGAATATAATAAGTTGATGGAATTTCATACTAACCAGCCTGATATAAATGTTCCCTTTTCTACTATCGATCAACCGTTAAAATCTCTGTTTAAGAAATTATATAATATCTATCCTTATCAGGAAACTCTTCGAAAAGCTTTTACAGCGGCTGTAGAAATCTATAAGTCTGATTCTTCAGGTTCTAAAGACAAGGACATTGATCAAAAAAAGAAAAGATTTTATAAAGATGTTTCTACTGTTTTCCTGGATGTTTTCCCTAAAATATTTTTACTTATATGCAGAATAGATGGAGTAAGCTACCCTCCCTTTTCCCCTTTGCTTGAAAAATCTTTGGGTATAGCTGGTGATAGCCGGCTGGGCAAAAGAAAAGCAGGGGAATCTTTGTCATTGGCTTCTGATTATTCCCTGGATTCTGATGATGACGATCTCGATGATGATGAGGAGGATGAATTTGATGATGAAGATCAGGACGACTCTGATGATGAAACTGATGAGGAAGAAGATGAAGAAAATCAGGTTCATGCAACGAAAGAGTACCAATATGGTCTTGGTCTAATGAAAACAACCTCTCCCGAGTTTCTGCGTAAAAAGTATGCAATTGACAAGGATGCCACGCATTTGAAAAATAATGACAGAGCCTTGCTTGCTTATTTATTTTTTATGGAATTTGACCATGAGTTATCATTTGTTTTAACGACGAAAAAAATTCATCTTGAAAGTGATTTCAGCAGCGGTCGAAAGGTTGATTATAAACAAATTCTGGCTGATATATATAATGAATCCAGAAATATAATCCAAAATTTTCAAAATTACGCAGAATCCCGTAAAGAGCTGATAAACCTGGAAAAACAGGGGAGCGGTGTAAATTATGTAGAAGCATCAAAACGTAAAGAGAAGTACAAAATTAAAATGGACATGGAAGCTCGTAACTTGCGGGGTACCATCAGAACGTACATGAGTAATGTTTCCAAAAATATGGCTATTTTGATTGCTGATATGAAAGCAGACAAAAAAATTGTCGGAAATATGGATGCACCCATCGAATTTGATTCTGAACTTGAGGGATCCAAGAGATTAAATAAGCAGGCAGTCAAGCAATGCATACTTGAGGCTTATTGTTATTCATTGGCTTTAAGTGAGCGCTTGTCGACGGGAGATCTTTTTGGTGGCATAATAGATATGACAGATGAAGAGATGATCGCTTCTTTTGGTCAAACATTTACTTCCCCCTGATATTTATGTCGCAACTTTTAGGTGTTATTCCAGCACGAATGGGCTCGACCAGGTTTCCAGGAAAGCCTCTTTCCCTTATTAATGGAAAGCCAATGATTGAACATGTCTATCAAAGGGCAATTCAATCGGACTTGCTTGACAAGGTTGTGGTTGCAACTGATTCAAAAGAGATACTTTCTGTAGTAACAGATTTTGGAGGAGATGCGGTAATGACCTCCTCAGAGCACCCTACCGGTCTTGATCGTGTGATCGAAGTAATCCAGATGAGACTCTATAGTAATTTTCCTTATGTCATGAATATTCAGGGCGATGAACCTTTAATACATCCAGATACGATAACGGGAGTTGCCTTGCTTTTGCAGTCAGGTAATTCAGTAGATATTGCAACAGCAGCGATTCCTTTTGAAACATGGGAAAATTTTCAATCTCCTCACCAGGTAAAAGTTGTGTTTGAAAATAACGGACGGGCCCTTTACTTTTCACGATCGCCTATTCCCTACTCAGATAATAAAGAATATTTTTCTGGTTATAAACATCTTGGTCTTTATGGATATCGAAGAGAGAAGCTGCTTTCTATTCAGGATTTAAAGCAAACACCTCTGGAAAAAAGTGAAAAACTGGAACAGTTACGATTTTTAGAAAGTGGTTATTCAATTTATGTTTATGTAACTAAACATGATTCGGTCGGTGTAGATACGCCTGAGGATCTTGATCGGGTTCTAAAGGCGATACAGAAAAATTGATCTGAAATTTTAGAGTGAAAGTTTTCTGCGGAAAACTATTTTTTAGCTTGTTCATGATTGCTGTTGTTTACTGTGATCATGTTATCCAGAGAGCCCCAAAAAGAAAATCCGTTTCCACCAGCAGAGAGAGAGGCAGCAATCTGGTCCTGAAAATATTGATTGCCATATCCCCAGATATTGTTTTTCATAGGAAAAGCCTGAAGATAGGGTCTAACAATGTATTCACTTGATGCAATTTCATTGGCACGTGATACGCTGTGTTTAATCAAGCGATAAATTCTTTTGGAAATTTCAATATCAGTAAGATACATGTCTCCAAAATGGGAACTGTATAGCATAGGTGAAACAATGTCAGCATATCTACCATAGACCTCTACATCCTGACCAATAATTCCGGCAATACGGTAAATTCCATTATATCCATAAACATCAACACTCAGAGGGATAGAGATTGCTTCTCTGACTTCATGCAAAAAAAATTCAATAGCCTCAGATTTGTAAAGACCATTTTTGTTGTTTGAGTAGATGCAGTTTTTCACCCCCCCATCTGAAGGAAATCTTATGTAATCAAGCTGAATCTCATCAATTCCCATCTGTTCCAACTCTTTAAAAAGTGGTACATAATAGATCTCTGCTAAAGAGGGGTTGTAAGGGTCAATCCACCTTTCCAGATGATTTCCAATCCATGGTTTTCCGGTTCGTTTGTCAAGAATCGGAAAATTTTCTACCTCAAACATTACCGGATCTTTGAAAACCACAACTCGTGCTGTTATATACCTGTTTTTTTTATGAACGGAATGAATAATTTCCTGCAGATCAATGTATCTTTTAACTGCACCAATTTTGTTAAGGTAGGGTACTTTGCTGGGATAGGAGACATGGCCTTGATCATCCTTAATATCTATGATGACTCCATTGTAGATCGAGTTGGAGAGAAGTTTTTCTACCTTTGCTTTCTTTTGTGTGAAATTATAAGGTGAAACATAAAAAAGTTTTTTGTCTGTTGCTGTTTTTATTCTTTTTTGTTTTTCTGCAGAGATTCCGGTAGCTGGGTTATAACAATATCCGGTCAGAGAGTTATTTATTTTTGATTTAAAAAATGTCAGTTGTACATTGGAAAGGCACAACTCCAATTCATTCCATTTGAGGAATTCTGATGAAAAGCCATCATTTTTTTTATGGAGAATAATCAATCCTTCGTTGTGGCTGGCCCATATAGTATCCATCTCTTTTGTGGCAGAGATGTAATAAATATCTCCGGTTTTATTCGATAATTTATCAGGGAGCTGAATTTCCTCAAAAGATAATGAGAGGTTCTTTTTTACGTTTAAAGTGGGACTTACCCCTGTACCTGTAATAATTGTGTTATTATCAGATACATATATTGATTTGATCTCTTCATAAAGAGAAACCCTGTTATCGTGCATTAAGAAAGGGAGTCCTTTTCTTAACTTTTTAAAAAAAAGAAAATCCCTGTTTTTGTTTAATTGATCAAGGAAATCAAGAGCAACCCACAAACCACTCGTTGTTGTACCTATATACAAATCATTTTTTCCAATAAAAAGAGCGCTAAACTGATCTGAACTGTTTAAGTTGTGTTTTAAAGGATGGTTTTTATAAAGCAAATCATGCTTATTTAAGTATAGAGTATCGTCTCCAATAGCTACAATCGTGCGATAGGCATCTTTTTTAAAAGGCAAAGGGTTTAATACTCCGTTTGCAGAAAATTTGGCTTCCATACTTGTTAAATCAATTTCTAAAATACGGTTTTCGGGGGGAACAAGGTATATTTTTTGAGGGGTTGATGTCAGAGTGATTTTGCCTGAGGTAAAATTAACAGGTTTTTCCAGTTCAAGTTTTTTATTATATAGAAATAATTTGTTCTCGTTAATAGTTATAACAGGCAAAAAACCTGAGAAGGGCTCACTGTAGCTTGTGTCAAAAGTAAAAAGTAATAAAAAAAGGGGTAAGGTGAAGTATTTTTTAATTCCTGAATTGAACATTTTTTTCATTAAAAAAATTACTTCTTTTCAGGTTCCAGGAGGGTTAGGCTTTTTATAAATAAAAGCGTAAAAAGGGGGAGGTACCCAAATAATATCCAGTTAGTATCTCCGTACCTGCTGCTTTTAAAGATGATAATCAGGTAAAAAAACAAGAAAAGTGCTGATGGAATTAATAAGAGGTAACTAATCATTTTGTTGATTTTTGCGCTTAAAAATTTGCTGATGATATCTATTGTTATCACCTGATTTCTACCTAAACCTATGGATGCACCGAGTATTCCAATAAACAAAAGGCCATGAGGAATAAATAATGTTACTTTTTCTGAGATATCAACCCCAGTTTCTGTGGGAATAAGGTTGCGAAACAATACTTTTAATGTCGAAAAAATCGTTAATATGGAAAATATACCCGTTGCAAGTATAATTTCTAAAAATTCAATATATCTACGGATTGTTTTCATCAGTAAATAGATGAAAAGTTTGGGAATATCTTGTCAAGCGTTCTATGTCGGTTAAAGTTTAAGTCGTTTATTGTTTTATGCTTTCGTTTAAAGTATTATTCATTAAAGTTGACAAGTTAAATCATCAATAGTTTTAGTTCTATAATGTGTGGAATAGTTGGTTATATCGGTTCAAAGTCTGTAGACTCTGTACTTATTGTGGGTTTAAAGAAGCTAGAATATCGCGGTTATGATTCAGCTGGTATTGCCTTGATTGATCACAATGAGCTTGTTGTGCGCAAAGCCAAGGGGAAAATCAGCGACCTTGAAGAAGAGATAAAGACTGATCATTTTGTAGGTACGGTAGGGATTGGTCATACCAGATGGGCTACACACGGGGAACCTAATGCGATAAATGCGCACCCTCATACGAATAAAAATAAAAGTATAGCAGTTGTTCATAACGGTATTATAGAAAACTATCTGGAATTGAAAAAAGAGTTATTGGGTTATGGATATCTTTTTCAAAGTGAAACAGATACAGAAGTTATACCATTATTGGTTGATTATTTTTTTCAAAAAGAAAAAGATATTGAAAAGGCCTTTATTAAAACTATTGCGAAAATTGAGGGTAAATATGCGGTGGCTGTAATTTCTGAATTTGAGCCTCAGAAAATCTTTTTTGTTAGAAATGGGGCACCCTTAATTTTAGCTATGAATCGAAGCTCGAATGAATATCTTCTTGCTTCCGATATTCCCGCAATTATACCTATTGCAAATGAATCATATTATCTCGAAGAAGGTGAACGCGGCTATATTTCTCATCAGGGTATCTGCGTATATAATTCAAAGGGAGTGAAGGTAGAACCTGTATTTGAAAAAATTGTTATGAAAAGTGAGGATATTGAAAAAGGAGAATATGCTCACTTTATGCTGAAAGAGATTTATGAGCAGCCAGAGATTATTCGAAATATTGTTAATAACCGAATACAAAATGGTGAGATTGTCTTTTCAGACTTAAATATAACCAATACAGAATTGAAAAATATCGGAAGGATTCTGATTCAAGCTTGCGGCACCTCTCATCTGGCAGGAATGGTAGGTAAATACTATTTTGAACAATATAGTAAAATATTAACAGAAACAGACTATTCTTCGGAATTTCGATACAGGAATCCGATCATTGGAGGAGATACACTGGTCATAGGAATCAGTCAGTCAGGGGAAACTGCAGATACAATTGCAGGGATACATGAAGCAAAATCAAAATTTATTAAAGTGCTTACTTTTTTAAATAATAAAAACTCAACAATGGCAAGAGAGTCAGATGGAATTATTGAATTACTTGCTGGCCCGGAAGTAGGTGTGGCTTCAACAAAAGCATATACTGCACAATTGATAAATCTGTTATTGTTTTCGTTGTATCTGGGCTTAAGCCGCAAATATATTACAAATGATGAGGTTTCCAGGGTTTTAAAAGAAGTTGAAAAAGTGCCAGAAATGATTGAGCATGTATTGAATAATCAAAAGTCTGTTATGGATGTGGCTGGTTATTTAAAGGATCAAACGAATACTATATTTCTGGGACGAACCTATAATTATCCAACAGCTCTTGAAGGTGCTTTGAAATTAAAAGAGATTTCCTACATTCATGCATCAGGGTATGCTGCTGGAGAGTTCAAGCATGGCCCGATTGCTCTGGTAACTGAAAATATGCCTGTGATTGTAGTTGCTCCCAAAAGTGAGATAAGAGCAAAAGTAATCTCCAATCTTCTTGAGGTAAAGGCCCGGAAAGGTAAAATTATTTCTATTATTACGGCTGATGATGATGCGATAAAAGAGTTATCTGATTATTATATTGAAATTCCAGAAATTGATGAGGCGCTCTCACCTCTTTTAACAATAATTCCGTTGCAATTGATTGCTTATCATACAGCGGTCTTGAAAGGATGTAATGTGGACAGACCGAGAAATCTGGCCAAGTCTGTAACGGTAGAGTAGGTAAAAATGGAAACGTTGACAAACAAGCAGAAAAAAGAGGCAGAAATTCAAAAAATAATTCCTTTATTATTAAAAAAAGATGTTACAGCTATTGCCCAGTTTTTTGAGCTTTTTTCTGAAGAAATTTATAATTTTCCGATTCGTTATTATCAGTTTGATGAAGATGAAGCTGGAGATTTTTATCTTTATGCTTTTGAACATTTGAAAAATGGAAAAAAACTGACAAGTTTTCAAAACAAATCGAAATTTACCACTTGGTTTTATTCTGTTTTACGGAATATGGTTATTGATTTTTTAAGATCACGAAAAAACAAAGTTGCGACAACCGCATTTACCAAGACAGATCAGGATGGTCATGTAATAAATTTTTTAGATACAATTCCGGATCAAAAAAACCTGTTGATCGTGGAAGATGAGATCATGGATCAATTTTATAATACACTGCGCTCTATGAAAATATCTCATCGTATTATTTTCAAGCTTAGTTTCTCCTGCTATCTTGATTTGACGCATGAAGAGTTTGATTGGCTTATGGAAGTATCCGGGAAGGATGAGAGAGAGCTGCTAGATTATATTTTAATTTTAAAGGATGCAGGTCTGGAAAAATCAGGTGAGGTTAAAAGCATAGAAGATCGTTTAACGGCTAATTTTCAGAGCATTACACTGCTGGAATTCAAGATTAATCGATTTTTTCAGGAACATCCTTATATTGAAAAGAAAAAAGAGCATTGGGGCGAAGGATATGTTTCAGCTGAGATTCCACAGGAAATTTCTGATATGATAGGATTGTTGTTCAGAAAAAAGAAAAAACAGGCTAACTTGATATTGCAGCAGAAGAAAAGCATGCTCTCAACGAGAGTTCCTTATAAACTAATAGTACCGCTGCTTGGGAGAAGTGAGGGGGTATTGTCTGTACAACTTTTGCGAATTATTGAAAAACTGGAGCAAAGTATAAAATTTTAATAAGATTGTTGTAAAGAAGTTAGAGATGGCGTCTTAGTTTTTAAAGGAAAATATATGAAAAAAAAATGTGATTATAATTTGATAGAAGAAATAGTACAAGGAAAGAATATTGATCTGTTAAAACAGCATGTAAGTGAATGTGACCAGTGTTCGTCACGGTTTATTGCTTTTGAGGCATTGATGAAAAATGCCAAAGAAGTTAAATTGCAAACTGTTGATGAGAATATTATTGCATCCATAGTAGATAAATTTGTTGCAGGTGAAAAGGTTACGAAAGAAGATCTGGGATCTCTCTCTTTAAAGGATTTCATTGAAAATATATATGTTATCCAGGATAAACAGCAAAATAATCGAAGGGTTCCGGAATATTTGATTGATGTTGTAAGAAGAGGAATGTCTTCTGAACAAAATAGAAGTGCAACTATCGGAGAGATCGTTATAAAGATTAAAAACGGTCTTCATGTTATTGAAAATCATGTAAAGAATCTTTTTGTTTTACCGGGTGGTGAACCGATTATGGTCAGATCAGGATCTGTTGCAGATCATCAAAAGGTGGATAGTTCTGTTCATTTTTATCTTGAGTTAAATAATCGTGAAAAGGTTATTTATCATATAGTAAAAGATAAAAGTAAAGGTGTGATGATGACTGTTCAATTGGACAGTTTTATTGTAAAACCTGCCTATGTAAACCTGAAAGAGTCGGGGGTTTTGATTACATCAGCTCCTTTAAAGAGTGACTATGTGTTTTTTAACAAGCTTGAACCTGGCTGTTACGAGGTAGAAATTAAATATAGTGATTCCCGTTCAGGCTATCTTTTTCCAATTACCATTACTGAAGATTGATTATATTAATAACCCTCGATGTTATTTTCATCGAGGGTTATTTCCATTAAAGATTTAAAGTGAAGCTTTTGCGGTTGCTGCAACCTGTTTAAATGCAAGAGGTTGATGAATTGCTATTTCAGATAATGCTTTTCTATTTAGCTGAATATTTGCTTTTTTAAGACCATTCATGAATTTTGAATAACTTAAACCCTCTATTCGGCATGCAGCATTGATTCGTATAATCCACAGGCTTCGGAATTCGCGTTTTTTTGTTTTTCGGTCTCTATATGCCCACTGATCGGACTTCATTACAGCATCTTTAGCTGTTCTATATAATCGTCTACGACCAGCTCTGAAGCCCTTGGTTCTTTTTAAAATTTTTCTTCTTCTGTTCTTATGTATTGTTCCGTTTACTGCACGCATTTTTTATCCGCCTTGTATTAATGACCTAAAGTTCTCAGAATGTTTTTTTCCAGAGTCGGATGGACGTATGTTCCTCTTCTCAGATTTCTTTTTCTGTTAGGTGCTTTTTTAGTTAAGATATGATTTTTATTGGCTTGAGATCTTTTTATTTTTCCACTAGGTTTCAGTGAAAACCGTTTAGCGCATGATCTGTTTGTTTTTATTTTTGGCATAAAGTGACCTGAGTAAATTCGAGACCTGCTGTCAATAAATTATTGTAACACTTTGTAAAATTAGAGTTTTTACAAAATTTCTATTAACGAATAATTATTTGACGTTTTTATTATTATAGAATATAATACAATCATGCCAACATATGATTATAAGTGTCCAAGTTGTGATAATAGTTTTGAGAAATTTCATGGAATCAGCGAAAATCCTGAGGTGCTATGCACTTCATGTGGAGTTGTGACTGTCCGTCAGATCTCTTTTGGCGGAGGAATAGTATTTAAGGGAAGTGGATTTTACGTTAATGATTATAAAAACAACTCTTCTTCCACAAGCAGTAAGTCTGAGGTTGTATCAAGCGCATCCAGCAGCTGCAGTACAGGTACTTGCGGTTGTGGTTAAAGAGATACTTGTTTTAAAAGCGGATTAACGAACAATAAAAATCTGTGGCCCTGAAGTATTTAATTGTATTTTTAAATATTACGATATTTTATTCGTACGGTTGTTCTATAAAAAAAATAGCTATTAATCAAGCAGTTTCTTTTATGGAGGAGGGTAGAAAAACCTTTGAAACAGAGGGTGATCTGGAACTTGCAGAGGTTGCTCTCGGTGGAAATTTGAAGCTTTTAGAGTCCTTTTCAATACATTCTCCCCACAATAAAAAATTAAACTTATTTTTGGCTGAAGGATACTCTGTTTACACCCTTGCATTCGTAGAGGATAAATTTGAGGAATATCTGGATACTGATCCGGTGCTGGCGGGTATACATCGCAAAAGAGCAATTTATTTATATACACGAGCCAGAGATTATGCTGCACGTGAGTTTTTACCTGTGTTGGAGATTAATAGTCCTAATGATATATCTGCTGTATTGTTAACTGAAAAGCTGAAATATTGCAAAAAAAGTGATGTTCCAGCTCTTTTCTGGTTTGCATTTTCTTGGGGAGCTGCCATTAATCTGGATCGTGATAATTTAAATGCGCTTTCTGCTTTGGGATATGTGGCACAGATTATGGAAAGGGTCAGGGAGCTGCATCCGGATTATTATTATGGGGGAGCCAGTTTGTTCGAAGGTATTTATTATGGTGCACGTCCACCGATGTTAGGTGGTGATCCAGAGCGTTCTATGCTTGGTTTCAATCGAGCTTTTGCTGCAACAGATAAAAAGATGTTGATGACATATTATTATCTGGCATCCACATATTGTGTTCAAAATCAGGATCACAAATGTTTTAAAGATAATTTAAATTATGTTATAGAGATGCCTGCAGATATTTTTCCCGAGCAAATTTTGGCTAACGAGGTTGCAAAGAAAAAAGCCCTCAGGTTACTGGCGAAAGAGTCTGATTTATTTCTGGAATGATACCTTAACTCATATATACAAGAAATTGAGATATGAGTTTGTTTAATTTTTTGTTTTTTAAATGCTTCTTTGTTTTTGATAAAGTGTTCCTTTGTTTAACTTTTTGACCTGGTTTGTTCCAATTTAAGATCTCGTATTTAATTGTTATTTACAAAATATATCCTATAATAACACAGAATGGTGAAAGTTATATATAAACCTCTGATTTATTATTTGTTATTTTATTTGTTGAATTTTGATATATATTCATCTGATAAAGGAGCATGGAGTAAGTATCTTGAAGAGGATTCGCTGAAAATCCAGATTGAACCTATTCAATATTTCACTTTAAAAAATGGTATAAAGGTTTATTATATTGAAAATCATATGTTACCTCAGATAAATTTATCATTGATTATTGATGGAGGATTTATTGAGGAACAAAGTGAAAAAAAAGGATTAACCCAGTTATGGGGAAAAAATATTGTTTATTCTGGCAGCCCTGAGTTTCCACGTGATAAACTTGCTGAATATCTGGAAATGAGAGCTTCATCGATTGTTTTTTCGGCGAATATGGAACGGGTTCAGTTTAATCTGGATTCCTTGTCATCAAACTTTGAAGAAGATTTGAATGTTTTTTTTAATATAATTTTTAACCCGGGTTTTAATGAAGAAGATTTAAATTTAAACAAAAAAATTGCTCTTGAAGAGATAAAAAAAAGAAGAGAGCGTTCTGACAGCATGGCTTACCTTGCTGCTCAATTGTACGAGTGGCAGGGAGATGTGCGCTCACAAATCATGACCTCAGGTTCTATATCGGCGATAGGTGTGGAGGATATGGCGCGATGGCAAAAACATATGTTGAATCCTTCCCGGTTTAGTCTCTTAATTTCAGGAGATTTTTCAAAGGAGAAGGTGAAGCTTTGGTTGAATAATTATCTTGGTGCGAAAAATGCAGAGATAAAAGATTACAATGATCGCTTACTGAAAAATCAGCAACCATCAAGAGAGGCAGTAATTTTATTTCAAAAAAAAGAGATTCCTCAAACGACTATAATATTCAGAGCTGATGGAATTCCACACTCATCTGCGGACTATTACGCATTTAAAATAATTGATCATGTATTAGGTGGCGACTCTTTTAACTCTTATTTAACACGGGAAATACGAACAAAAAGGGGCTGGGCATATTCTTCTTACAGTTTTTACAGTGCGGATCGTTATACGGGAAATATATCTTTGTTTGTTCAGACTGCAAAAGAAAACAGTGTGGATGTTATTGATATCATGGAAGATATACTGGATCATCCGGAACGATTTTTAAATGAAACAGCATTGCGTGATGCGAAAAGTGTGATCAAAAACCGATTTGTATTCTCTTTTGAAACTCCGGAAAAGCTTGCTTCTCTTCAATTGGCATTAATTCAGGATGGTCTGGATGAAAATTATTTAAGTACGTTTATTCAGAATATCGAAAAATGTGATCTGGATACGATTTACAGGGTATATAAAAAATATTATCAGAAAGAAAAGTTTTTCATTAGTGTATCTGGTCCAGCGGAAAGTCTGCAAAATCTCCAAAAAAGAAAAAATATTTTTCACCAGAAGGTAATTGATTTCAAGGTTCCAGAATAGGTTTTATTTTCTTGAAGTCAGATAAATGGAAGCTCCAATAAACAAGATTCCAATGGACAGATATAAAAGATTTAACATCACTTTGTAATCCATCTTTAGTGCATATTTAAAAAAAAGCACGATAAGAACCATATGAATAACTTTCAAAAGTTTTTCTTTTAATTCGTTTAAGGAACTGACTTGTAAAATATTTCCAGAACGGTTATCAAATTCAATGTTATCAATTTTGCTGATAAATAGTTCATAGATTCCGATTCCAAAGATTAAAAGAATTGTCGCAATCATGAATAGATCTATTCCATTTATGACTTGAATTAATGTATGTGTCGTTAATGATGTCACTGGTTTATGTAATTTAAAATTGTGTATTAAATAAATACATGTATGATAAATATCCAATGATCCAAGAAAGATAAGTGCAATCGCAGCTGCAATGCTTGAGATAACTATTGCAAGGACAAAAATCCTGCTTTGCCATAATACCCATTCAAAAGATTTGATTATATACTTTAATAATATCATCTGCTATTCATTATCGGTTTTTGGGTGGTTAAAATTTAATGATAGAGAATTTATACAGCGACAGTTCCATACTCTTTTAACTGGGTTTCACTGGTTGAAAAAGTAAAAGAACCTTGTTCACTGGTGATTGAGGATTCAATATAATCTTTAAGCCAGAAAATCATATTTTTTTTCATTTGAATCAGCTTCATTTGTTTAAGATATGCTGAGTGCAGGGGATTATTTATGGTAGTGCACAAGGTGTTATAAACAGATTTGGGTCTTTTTAAATAATTAAATACATTGCTCAATGGTTTAAATTCTCCATTACCTGTTTTTTTTCCCGGTAACCAGCTTTGCCTTGCAGTGTGCAGAGAAAGGTTACTATTTTCAAATAAATTCATATGTAATATTTTAATAATAAAAACAGTATATTCCTGGGGAGATAAAATTATATCACAGATTTTGTTAACAGGGGAGCATATATCATTAAAGATGCTTCCGTTATTGAAATTTTTTATTACATTTACGGAAAGTTTATTACTACTGATGATTTTTCTATGTATCAGGGATAAAGTGCTGTTTCTTTTTGCAAGAGTCTCTCCGTTCATGTCAAGATCTATAACAAGGTGATCTGGAGATACTTCTAAAATATTATTTAACTCTTTCAGGTTGGAAACATGTGAGAGTTGAAAATTAAATAGTTCAAAAATATATTTTAAGATTTTTGTGTAAGAAGGATCTAAAAATGCGGTCACAACTGTTTTTTCAAATATCTGTTCATCAAATAGTGCAAAAAATGATTCAAGATCAAGAAGCACCTCTTCAAAAGGGAGTAAATATATAGATCCATATGAAAAAAGAAGATCTTTTATATTAGTGGTGTCAGGTCCGCATGAAACAAACAATGTTTTTTTACCTTCTTCGTACCCCCTTGCAATTTCCTCAGGATTGTCTGAGTTTAGAAATAAGGGAGAGGAGATTTTTTGAAGTGTAAAAAGAGATATAACAAACTTTTTTTGTTCATCACTTGCGTCGATAAAGATAGCTTTTTCAATTAAGGTAGGCATATTTTGTATATAATAAGTGATATATAATTATATATTGTCAACTATAAATCTTTTTTTTCATGGTTACGTTAAAAAAAATGTCTATTAACATTAACAGAATATTGAATTTATTGATAACAACCTAATCTATACATTTTTATTGCTAATAATTGCTTTAGACTGATTTTTTGAATTTTTCTCTGTTTACACTTAAATATGTAAATATTGGTATAGATATGATAATGTTCAATATAGCGTTGACATATAACCGCATTAGTTCAAGAAAAATATTTTAATTTATATCTTATAATACAATTGAATGTACCTTCATTCAGGATTAATTGAATTCTGGTGGCATAACTTCAGGATTAGCGTGGTATGTGCTTTATTTTATTTTGGATTTATTTTCTCGGTAGTTTCATTCGTGCTATTCAGGTTCTGGTTGAGTTTACGATAAGAAATTATAGGTATCATGATTGAAAAAAAAATAAGAATAGATACTCTTTAGTTTAACAGAGTAGATAGACGAAGCTTAAGTAGTATAGATCACGGAGGATCTAATGGCTAGAGCGACTATCTATATGCTGGATAAATTCAGACTGGTTTATAGTTTAAAAAAACAAAACATCCTGTTTGTAGAAGATAATAAAGGAAAAATGCGTTTATGGATAAGAGTTGAGAAAAGAGAAAAAAGCTTCAAACCAGAGATGCAATAAAAATTGTAATGATTGTTTTTTGTAAAGAAGTATTGTTGTTCTCTTTTAAACTTTTATCCAGGTCAAAAAGTTTTTCAAGAATTTTTCCAAGCTCTTTTTCTCCGTATTTGCTTGTGAGTAATTGAACCCTTTCTTCATTTTTTTTTAAAATATAGGCATGTTTGGTATTGAATTCCAGGCGTTGGTAAATTTCTTTTTTTCCCGTTTCTGCTTTTGTTAATGATCGGTAACGAAAAGCCTCAGTAAACATTTTTGCAGCAAGATTTAAAAAAAGAGTTCCATCTCCAAGTTTATAATGGTTGAATTCATTTAATGCATCAGTAATTTTTCTTCGAGCAATCTTATCGAGTATGTTGAAAACTGTATTGGTTTCGACTTCATGACAAACTTCCTCGACATCAAATTTGTATATTTTTTTTTCATTTATACAATAGGTAAACAATTTATTTAAAACTTCAATTATCGCATTGGGTGTGAAACTGTATCGTTTAACCAGCTCTTCAACAGCATCTGGTTCAATACTGAAGTCGGCAGATTTAACTCGTGAGTGTACAAAAAGGGGAAGGTCTTTTTCGTATAAAGGTCTTTGTTCTATTAAATAAGAGTAATCATTTAAAAAAGAAAAATCTGCAGGAAGTTTAACCTCATCATTTTGAAAAAAGAGGTATGTGGATTCAGGAACATTTTTCAGGTCTCTTGTATAATAGGCAAGAACTGTTTTTTTTTGAGCTATTTTTTTTAGTAATTGATCACCATGGCGTAAACGGATAAGACGGGCTCCACCAAACATGGGTATGGTGCTTAACTCAGAGTGAAAGAGTGAAATATCGCTATCCATTCCATGAATATTAATAACCTCTACGGATCCATTCTTTTCACTTATTTTGTTTTTATATAATTCAAATATATTATCAACTTGTGTGTAATCATACGCTGTGATGATTACAGATTTAGGCAATGCTTTGAATGTGCGAATTTTTTCTATTTCGTCAACAAGATCATTCACAAATTTAAAGGTATTATTGAATAGTCTGATTTAGTGGTGGCATTTTTAAGGAATCATTTTTTCCAAAATTTTCATCATATTTTTTTATGTTTTCCTGCAAAGCTGCCAGTAATCTTTTTGCATGTCCAGGAGTTAATATTACTCTTGAAACAAGTTTACCAAATGGTGCAGGTTGTTGTTGTACAAACAAAAAATCGATTAAAAACTCTTCCTGTGTGTGTCCAATATTGGTAACATTTGCATATGTTCCCCGCATTATTTCTGGATCAAGTTGTATTTCAATTTTGTTCTCTTTATTTTCTTGCATATACCATTAATAAAAAATATTCTCACCAGACAAGATTAATATTAATGATGCATTATCTTGAAAGCAACATCAATAACGACCTGCCACTCTACCACTTTGCCTTTATCGTCTATACGTCCCCTTTGTTCTTTAACTTCGAACCAGTTTAACCCTTTCAATGTGTGACCTGCTTCTGTAATAGCATTTTGAATTGCTTCATCGTAACTTTTAGGCGACGTACCTGCTAATTTGATTATTTTAAATGTTCCACTCATGGTCGTAGTATATAAATTTATTGGAGTTTATTCCAGAAAATAACTGATTTCTAAATCAGAAAGTATATTTTTTATTAAAATAATAATAGACAACAGGCAAAGAGTTTTTCATTTATACCAGTGCAGAAAAGTATTATCATTTTAGACTATGGTTCCCAATATACTCAATTAATTGCCCGAAAAGTTCGTGAGTTAAAATTTTATGCAGAAATTTATCCTTATACATTGTCTTTAAAAGAGATTCTGGATTTAAATCCGGGAGGAATTATCCTCAGCGGAAGCCCCCATTCGGTTTATGAGAAAAATGCGCCTCGTCTGGATTCTAAAATTCTGGATACGGGAATTCCTGTTTTAGGGATTTGTTACGGAATGCAATTAATAACACATTCACTTGGCGGAGAAGTGATTCCTGAAGTGAAAAGAGAGTATGGAAAGGCAAATTTAAAAATAAAAAAAGAAAATGCATTGTTTTCCGGCGTTTCAGATGGAGAGCAGGTCTGGATGAGTCATGGTGATCGAGTATTAAAAATTCCCAATGGATTTGAGGCTATTGCTTCAACATCTTCTTCTCCATATGCAGCGATCAAACATAAAAAAAAGAGTTTGTATGCTGTTCAATTTCATCCTGAAGTTCATCACTCTCGTAAAGGAAAGGTAATTTTAAAAAATTTCTGCAAAAATATCTGTGGATTAAAAACAAACTGGAGTATGCAAAATTTTGCAAAAAGTAAAATTGAAGAAATTCGTCGTATAGTTGGAAAAGAGAGAGTAATTCTTGGTTTATCTGGCGGGGTAGATTCGATGGTAACAGCGAAACTTATTCATGATGCCATAGGGTCACAGTTGACATGTGTATATGTTGATAATGGTTTAATGCGCTTGAATGAAACCGAAGCAGTAATCAAGAGGTTTGGGACCTTTTTTAAGATTCCGTTGAAAGTTGTCCACGCAGGGGAACATTTTTTAAATGCACTTGTGGCTGTAACAGAACCCGAAAAAAAGAGAAAAATTATTGGAAAATTATTTGTGGAAGAGTTTAAAAAGGTTTCTGAACAATCCGGGCATCATGAATTTTTAGCTCAAGGAACACTTTATACTGATGTAATAGAATCGGTCTCTGTAAAAGGTCCGTCAGAAACTATTAAATCACATCATAACCGCGTAGAAGAGATAATGCATTTAATAAATGCAGGAAAAGTTGTGGAGCCATTGAAGGAACTTTTTAAAGATGAAGTAAGAGCGCTGGGGACAGCTCTGGGTATGCCCCATGACATGTTGTACAGGCATCCGTTTCCTGGTCCGGGGCTGGCTATCAGAATCATTGGAGAAATAACAAAAAGCAGGTTAGAGTTGTTGAGAAGGGCTGATGCAATTTTACTGGAAGAGTTAAAAGAAAAGAAGTATTATGAAAAGGTGTGGCAGGCTTTTGCAGTTTTTTTACCTGTTCAGTCGGTTGGTGTCATGGGTGACAAGCGGACTTATGAGAATGTAATTGCACTGAGGGTTGTTGAGAGTCAGGATGGTATGACTGCAGATTTTGCAAAACTTCCCTATGAGATTATCGGACATGTTGCCAGCAGAATCATTAATGAAATAAAAGGTATTAACCGGGTTGTATATGACATTTCTTCCAAGCCCCCCGCAACCATTGAATGGGAGTAATATTGAAAAAACTGTTTTTTAAAAAAGTAAGTATATTATTCTGGTTTTTTTTGTTTTTTCTTTCGACTATTTCACTTCAGGCTTCAGAAATCTGGACCCTCTATTTTTCAACGATTAAAGGTAGTGAAATAGAAATTTATTGTTATGTTGCTAAAAGTGATCGTGAAAAAGAACGGGGTCTTATGTTCCGGGAAGATTTAAAAGACGATGAGTGTATGATCTTTGTTTATGATAAACCGACAATACTGAGGTTCTGGATGAAAAATACGCTGATCCCGCTATCTATTGGATTTATCGATCCGAATCTGACTTTAAGTGAAGTATTCAACATGAAACCTAAAGATGAATCGATCGTCTCATCTACTACGGAAGCTCTTTATGCAGTAGAGGCTAATCAGGGCTGGTTCAAGAAAAATTTTGTCTTACATGGTTCAAAGTTAAGAATTGTTCCAGGTGATATGAGAATCAAGAAAAAGTAATCACCACATGGATGCATCATCCTTAATTACAAAAAAATTAAAATTTAGTGGCGAATATATTGGTCTGATTATTGGTCAATATGGGTCACGAGAATATTTTTCCCGTGAGAGGCAAGAGGAGTCTTTACATGAACTGATGCTTCTTTGTGATACAGCCGGAATAAAAAATGTGTATGATATCATGACCTATGTTCCCAGGGCTGATGCAGGTAACTATTTTACAAGTGGAATAATGGAAAATATTCGTGAAATAGTAGAAGTAAAAAAAATCAATATTATTATTGCGGATGTGAATTTAAAACCGGCACAATTAAAGAATCTTGAGGAATATTTTGCGGTAAGAGTCATTGGTCGTATTGAGTTAATTCTGGATATTTTTGCCATGAGAGCAAAAACCAGAGAGGCAGCTTTACAGGTTGAATTGGCGCAATTGACATACATCCTTCCGCGACTTAAAGGGTTAGGGGGGGTGCTATCTCGTTTAGGGGGAGGAATTGGAACAAGGGGTCCTGGAGAAACAATGCTCGAAGCAGATAGAAGGCATATTCGCTCCCGGATTCAAAAAATCCGCATGGAGTTAGATTCAGTATCCAGTCATAGAAAAAATACCAGGAAAAACAGAACATCCGTAACCTTTGCTCTTGTCGGTTACACAAATGCAGGCAAAAGTACTCTTTTAAATGTTCTTTCTTCATCATCACACAAGATTTTTGCGGAAGATCGTTTATTTGCAACACTGGATGCATCTACCCGAAAAGTTTATCTTGGGGAGGTGGATTACAAACCTTTTTATGCTGCAGTTACCGATACTGTAGGTTTTATTAGAAATCTTCCTTTAAATCTTGCTGCAGCATTTAAATCGACACTTGAAGAGATTTTATATGTAGATATAATTATTATAGTTGCAGATAGTTCTAGTATGATGGTAGAGGATGAAATCGTAGTTGTTGAAAATGAACTTGAAAAGCTTGGGGTTAAAAAGAAGCAGGTACTTTTTTTTAACAAGGACGATATTATTTTTAAAGAAGATCGTGAACACCTGATGAAAAAATATCCTGAAGCGGTATGGGGTAATGCGCTCGCAAAAGAAGGCATTACTGCTTTGAGAGAGGCAATGTTTCGATTAGCTCTGGATTTTTCTACACTTCATCTTTCTGGAAATGAGTAAATATCTCCAGTTATTTCAAATTTATTTTCGAGTTGTTGTAATGATAATCCGAGTTCTTTGAATTTTTCATTAAGTTTGTTTTTATTTCCTGAAAACCATTGTTGAAATTCGGGTATTTTTTTAAAATGAACAAATTTTTCAAGCAAAGTTCCATCAAAACATTCGGGAATACAGTTTAATAAAGAGAAAATAGTACCAGCCTTGTTTTCAAGGTCAAGTTTAAAGTAGCCGGGCCAGTTAAAATAAAGTATATAATACTTATTGTGAGAAAAATAGGAATCAGTTTGGGATTTATCTTTGAATTTCCCGAGGATTCGTGCAGTTTTTGTTATGTTCATATCCTTAGTAATACTGCAGCCGATTTGATTACTGCGAATATGGTTAAAGTTATTAAAGTTTTTAACAAGATAAAAAACAAAATTTGTAAGTAAAATAGAGATATTTATTTCATTCATAAGAGTTTGCAGAAGGGGCGGTACCTTCGTCTTCTCTGAATTCCAGATCCATAAAAATATTTTTTTCTTTTATAAAGGCAAGTTTAAAATTTCCTGTGGGGCCTGCACGGTGTTTTCCGATAATTATTTCTGCCTGTCCGGCATTTTCAGCAGTTGGATTTCCAATATCCTCACGATGAATAAACATGACCATATCAGCATCTTGTTCAATGGCCCCTGACTCTCGAAGGTCTGACAACTGCGGACGAGGATCTTTTCCACGTTGTTCTATGGATCGATTCATCTGACTCAGAGCAAGAACGGGTACATCGAGTTCTTTGGAGATTAACTTCAGGGAGCGTGAAATATTTGCTACTTCCATTTGCCTGCTGTCGCTGGCCCTGGATTTATCCGTCATTAATTGAAGGTAGTCAACAATTATCAGGCCCAGTTTTTTCTTTTGGGTTTTCAACTGCTTTGCCAACCTTCTTGATCTTTGCCGAAAGTCCCATGCAGTCATATCTGCACTGTCATCAATATAAGTATCGGTACTGTTAATTCTGGTCAAAGATTCAGTTATTTTATGAATCTCTTTTTCATTGATAAACCCTCTTTGGATTTTTGCAGAGTCAATAAAGGTATCCGCACAGATTAAACGTAGTAGTAGTTCCAGCCTGTTCATTTCCATGGAAAAAATTAAAACCGGTTGCTGGCTTTTCAAAGCAACATTTGATGCAATATTAAGGGCCAAGGTTGTTTTACCCATACCAGGTCTTGCAGCTAAAACGATTAATTGACCGCCTTTAAATCCGGTGGTGAGTAGATCCAGTTTTTTAAAATTTGTAGCAAGACCAGTAATACCGTTTTTTGATTCTTTTAGTTTTTTTAAAAATTCTAGAAACTCTTCTTTTACATCTCTAATATGATTAACACTATATGCAGACTGCCGGTCAAAAATTGCAGAAATTCCTTTTTCTGTTAAATTTAATATTTCGCTGAGATCGTTTCCTCCACTGAGAAGGCTTCGTTCAATTTCTTTAATATTCTGTAAAAGTTCCCTTCTTAGGGCAAGTTCTTTAACTTTGTTTGCATGAGCAGGAGCGCTGATCTGGCTTCCTGTTGCAGCAATTTGCATAAGGGCAGAGCGGTTACCCACCTTATCAAGCAGGTTTTTATTTTTAAGATGTGATATAATCAACATTACATCAGGAGATTGCTGTAAGTCAAAAAGATCAGAAATGGACTGATAAATTATTTTACTTGATTCAAAGTAAAAATCTTCTACTTTGATTATTCGACTTATATCACTGAAAATATCAGGATTCTGTAAAATGGAGCCAAGTACGATCTGTTCTGCGTCTGAATCGTATAGCTCCATTAAATTTTCAAGATTATTCTACTTTTTCTGCAGCTTCGTCTGTTTGTTTGTTCACTTCAGAAGTAGTTTCAACAACCTTGGGTGGAACATAGGGGGTAGAATTTCCGGTTTCATCCTGAACAGTTAACTTTATATTACTTACAATATCTTCAAACATTTTCACTTTAACTGTATATTTGCCCAGATTTTTAATGGGTTCGTCCAGATGAATTGTTCTTTTGTCTACCTGGTAACCAAGTTTATCAAGCTCTGCTGCAATATGATGGTTGGTTATACTACCAAACATTTTTCCTTCATCACCCATTTTTGCAGTTAAAGTTACCTCAATATTGTTCATGGTGGATGCCATTTCTGCAGCACTTTTTTTTCTTTTAATTATTTTTTGCTTTCTAACCTGATCCAGGAAATTTTGTTCTTTTACTGACCGGGCTGAGGCAGACATTACAAATCCTTTGGGAATTAAGAAATTTCGTGCATATCCATCACGAACTTCTTTTATGTCACCTGAATTACCTAAATTGTATACATCTTTTTTTAATATAACTTTCATATTTTCCCAACCAAATTGTTTAATTGTCAGTATCTTTTATTGTCAAGTCAGGTTGTAAAGCCTTTTTTCTAAACTCGAACCTAAACTCAAGAAGACCAATAATGAGTAGAGAGAGCAGAAGAGCACCGGTTATAAATGGAAAAATTGTTCCTAATATTATTGTAACAAATGCTATCTGTCCGAAAGGAAGCATGCGAACATAAAAATAAAGCCAGAGGGTACTTAGTGCCTGATAAATATAGAGAGTACATAATATGAAAAATATATTTTCGTATATAGGTACCCAGAATAGATCTATTTTCTTAAAATAAATGTAGGCTAATCCTAATGCAAATACAATAAATAAAAGAATAAAGTAATCTGAAATTCTAAAGAATCCAAGATGACCTAATATCGTTCTTTTCTGGTTTTTAATGACAGCAATTTTGTTATAAAAGAAAGAGATAATGAAAAATACAGCAGAAATCTGTAGAAAGGTAAAAAAGGCAGAATATTGAATGACAAGCTGATAAAGGTCATTTTCAGTCTCTTTAAGAGAGGTTGTTGGCTCAACCATTATTTGAGAGTAAATTTCTGAAAAAATCTCTTTAAAAAGACCATTTTTAATAAACCCGAGGTAAAAAACAGAGTAATTTACAATAAAAGATGCAATAAGTATTAAAAGTAAGAACCATGTATTAAGTGATGTAACAAGCCTGTTTACGCTTCCCGCTGCCTGGCTCAAGCTTTGAACAAAATTTATGTATAGTATTTTGCGTTCTTCCAGAGAAGTTACGCTTGATAATTTTGCTCTCAGCAGGTTTCGATTAGGTAACTCGGGCAGGTTCGATGTGATAAATCGCGGTGAAATATAGTATAGAGCAAAAATAGCAAAGCTGCTGCTTATTATAGTTGCCATACCTCCCGGTGACCAGAATATTATTGCGATATTTGTCGGAAGATAGTATCCGGCATATAGCATACCTATAGATAATAATGCTGTAACAGAAATAGAGTTAATTCTAAAAAAAAGGGAAGTTAATATTATTCCTGGTAAAAGGTTAAAAGGAAAACCAAGAATAATATTAATCATTACTTAAAGGGCAATATATGGCATTAATCCAGCGGCCCTTGCTCTTTTTATTGTATTTGCAATGGTTCTTTGATGTTTTGCGCAACTTCCTGAAAGTCTTCTGGGCATTATTTTGCCTTTATTGGAAACAAATCTTATATATTGCTCTGGTAGTTTATAATCAAGTGTATTTACACCTTCCTGACAAAAGCGACACACTCTTTTTTTAAATTTAGTGTTTTTCATTCCACCTTTTCGGTCCATATCATTTTTGTTTGCACTGCTGTTTCTACTGTTTTCCATTATTTCTCCTCTTTACTTAAAATGGTATATCATCATTAAACGGTTCAGAAAAGGCTTCTTCAACCTCGGAACCCTTTCTGGTAGAACTGCTTTCCACAGGAGTATCACCTGCGGATCGACTACTTTCCAGAAATTGTAAATTTTCCACATATATCTCTACTTTACTTTGTTTTTTCCCTTCGGCAGATTCCCAGCTTGAAAATCTCAGAGATCCATCTACAGAAACCCTTTTTCCTTTTTGAGTATATTTACTGACGACTTCAGCAAGTTTACCCCAGGCAATACAATCAAAGAA
>Ga0224495_10000582_pt1 | contig 28601 bp, 36 predicted proteins | sample SF_Jul11_sed_USG_FD_168128 | JGI IMG/M metagenome (GOLD analysis project Ga0224495, IMG submission 168128) | Sediment microbial communities from San Francisco Bay, California, United States - SF_Jul11_sed_USGS_4_1 | ecosystem: Environmental > Aquatic > Marine > Sediment | place: USA: California...
GCCTCCACGGTGGGCATCAACGAGGCGACGATTCGGCACTATGTCCAGCACCAAGGCGAGCAGGAGACGGGTCAAGCGCAGCTTGAATTGTGAGGAGACCCCGCCTGGAAGGGCGGGGTTCTTCATCCTCACGATCGACCGGAGCCGATCCGGCGGGCTTCGCCTGCCTGCGCAGGCCGATCATCGTGAGCGTTAATGCGACAGAGCTGAGGATCGCTTTGTGGCGGTGCGCTCTCGGCGCCGAACTTAAGCACTTGGCAGGTAGCGGACCTTAACGAAGCTCGAGTCCATCTGCCATTGTCCGTCCGATGAAGTACCAATAACTATAAAAGTGGCGGACTATCCTTGAGGCGGTTTCGTTTCGGCTAGGAGCGGTTGGAACATCGGATCGCTGCTGAGCACGGCCTTCAGTCCTTCGCTCTCGAGGAAATACCGCCAGACTGCCTCGTCCTTGCCCGGTATCTCGTTGAACCAGCGTTTGGCCTCGGTGAGGTGCTGGAGCATCTGACTTTTTTCTCCGTAGTCCGGCATGAAAATCATGCTGTACGCCATGGTGTAGTGCGCGAGAAACCTGTCGATCGGCAATTCAGCGAGAGCCGCTGATGCGAGCGCATCCTCATAGGCTCGGACGCTATCGGGATCATGCAAGATCCGGTTCCAGGCCACCTTATTGATGCGGGACCAGGCGAGTTGGAGCAGCGCCTCAGCCCTGGGTGTTTTACGCTCAGCCGGAATGTCTTTGACCAATGCCTCGAACGTGTCGATCATCGGAACTTGGTCATTGTTCCAACGATAGGCCATGCCCAGGCGGAATCGGTTATCCAACCGTTCAGGATGGAGCTTCGCGAGTGTCTGTAATGCGGGCAGCAATCGATAGAGCAGGTCTGCTGGCGTCGGTTGTGAAAAGCCACCCACTTCCATTCCTAAGGAGAGATCCAGGCGAGTGGATGCGGCAGCAATGGTCCAATAAAACTCGTTGACGGTCAGGGAAAGCGCCGGATCCTTGACGGTCAACTTGTGGTTCTGAGCGGCCTCGCGTAGCAAGATGCCGTACAGGTTCTTGGTGAGGACAGTCAGCGCATCCACTTGATTCGGGTCGATGATGAGGATGCGATTGAGCAGGGCGACACGGTCGCGCAGTTCAGGAAATGAAGCCGCGCGAGCGGCAGCAGCCGTCAGCGTACCAGGTTGGTCGTCGGGACCCCACCAGACGATGGAATCGGGAAGAGCGCGGCTGGTCTCGGTCGTGAACGGGATCCTTTCTGCGACCATGCCTGGTGCTTCAGGCGAGGTTTCTACCGGGAGATGGAACACAGCGCTGTCGCGTGGAAATCCGTGCCGCTTGAGTCCGCTGAAAACCACCCATTGAGTGGCGATAGACTTTAACGCCTTTCGTTCACGCTTGATCGTACTCGTCCACTGGACGGTGTTTGGCCCATAGGTGATGGGAGCGGTGAGCGGATCCTGATACTGGACCGTGAGCTCGACCAGTGTGGTCGGAACGCCGATGACTTTCCCGTTCGATGTGAGTCGGAAGGATCCATTTGGAATTGAACGGCTGTTTCTCACGGCGAAGTGCAGGCCCGTTCCTGGAGGTGTGAGCCCGAGCGCATCCATCACAAACGCGGAGGCAGAGGCGCGAGCCAGGGCATCGCCGTAAAACACGAGCGGACCAGCGCTTGGCCAGAGGACGTTCATCCCAGTATCAGATCGCTGCAAGAGTGATGCATGACCCGCAGTGAGTGCTTGCCAACAGTCGTCGTACGAGGCATCGGTTGGTGCAGCTGGTCTTGGTCCAGCAACGGGGGCGGTCAGCAGTTTATACTGACAGGCGAAGTCTAGTTGTCCGGCAGTGACCTTATCTCCCTGCGCGATGGCCTTGGCATATCGCAGGGCGGTATCGACGACGGCCTTCCTGGCGGTTCCCGCCTTCTTCGCCTGGTGCGAGGGTTTGGAGGCTGCGGTGGCAAGAGTCGGCAAGGTCGTATCGAGTGCCGTGAGTACTCCCGAAAGGATGAGAATTCCAAGTAATGGGTTCATGATCATTATGGAATGAAATTGAGTCGTTGTGGGTTACCGAATCTGGGCGGCTTTCAAGATGTTCTGGCGCATCATGGCCCGATCGTCCGTCGACAAGCTCGGGCTCGGCCGATGGCGACAGAGGGAGACGGTCTGACGCAGGGAAGAGACGAACACTTCACAGTTGGGACAGCTTCCCAAATGTCGGCGAATTTCGTTGCAAATGTCTCCTGCGAGCTCATCATCGATATAGGCAGACAGCTGACGGAGAATGTTCAAGCATCGGCCCTTCCCGTGGTCATGCTGATGCCGAGTTGTCGAGGACCGTGTCCGCTTTGTGGAAGTGTGGCGCTTGGCCATCCAGTCGTTCTCCTCGCTATCTAAGTAGAGCCTGTTCGGGATCAGCTATCTCCTGGCCAAGCCCTTGGGCGCTCAGCTGCTGACGGACAAACAGCCTGGCACGGTGAAGACGTGATTTCACTGCCCGTTCATTCAACCCCATGATGGTTCCGACTTCCTTCGCGCTCAAACCTTCCATATCTCGAAGCACTAAGACCATCTTATACTTTTTCGGCAGCTGATTGATCGCCGTATCGAGCGCGTCACGCAACTGCTTGTTCTGGAGCGCTTCTTCTGGACTGAGGCCGTCGATCGGAATCTGCAGACGAAACTCGCCATCAGACGTGGGGATGAACTCTTCGAGCGATAATTCACGTTCCGGAGCACATTTTCGTCTCCGCCGCATACGCAAGCAGGCCCGGGAGGCGATGGTGTAGAGCCATGTCGAGACTTGGGCATCACCACGAAATTTCTCGAATCCACGGTATGCATTTAGAAACGTCTCCTGCACCAAATCTTTCGCGGCCTCCGGCTCGCCGCATAGTCGATGCGCAAACCGATAGACCAGGTCCACATGATCACGATAAAGGGTATCGAATACCTTGGCCGCTCGCGAATGATGGGAGGGCGTCGGTGAGGAACGATCAGTAGTGGACGCGCGCATGGCATGGCAGTCTACGGGGGGATCGAAAAGAGAGTCAAGACGATGACGAGAGGTTCGGACGCTACTTCAGCAGGTGGAATTGGACGACATCGCCGGCCCCGTTGAGCTCTACGGTGATCGGTGTTCCTTCCTTTTTGCCGTTCAGCGTGCCTTTCCCTCGGTCGGTCGGGTAGGTCTGTTCTCCCTCTGGCGTCCAGAGCCTCACACTGGATCGATCCGGGGTGGCGAATTCCAATGGGCCGGTGACGAATCGCCGGGTTGGAGCCGCATCGTTGGATGGAGCGAGATCCGCGACGACGTGGTGGTCATGCATCCACAAGGTCATGGTCTGTCCGACTTTGGCATTCTTAATGCCGATCTTAGCGTTGACGTTGACGATCCCGATCGGAGTCCGAAAGAAAATGAAATTGGACTTGAGTTTTGAGATGGTGCCGGTCAACAAAAGTCGCGCGTTGGATCCGCGAGGCGCGATCTGCCCGACCTGCAGGTCGAACTGCAGATCATGGACACCAAGAACCGCACGGTTATCATCAACTTCCACGGTGATGGAATCGCCGTCTTTCCGGCTTGAGAGAGCCCGTGCTTGGTTGCCCAGGTTGAAGACTTGCTCGCCTTCAGGTGTCCATCCTAACAGTTGCGTGTCATCGTCCGCGCTCAGTTTGAGGGGTCCACTCAAGTAGCGGTGAACGAGTGTTCCATCGGTTCGCTTCACGATATCGACGACGAGATGATCATCGTGGATCACAAAGAACACTTCCTGTGAAGCCGGGATGGTCTTGAGTGCGGTTTTCGAACTCAGAGACAAGAGTCCAACCTGTGTCTTGAGAAAGACGATGCCTGGTTTGGCTCGCCAGACACGGCCCGTCAGCATGATCGATGGATTGGGCTCAGGTTCTGGAGCAGAAACCTCGGGCTCGACTTCCGCCGCTTCCTCCTCAAGCAGGGTGGAGGAGTCCGGCTCAGTCGATTCCTCTGCCTCATCGGGGATCTCCGACTCGAGTGGTGGCTCAAGCTCTGAAGGCGAGTCTGGGTGAGCAGGCAGCACTGGATCATGTGGTACGCGGGGTTTATCGGATGTCTCGGGATGCCCAGTAGCGGGGTTGAATGGATCCTGAAAGACTCGCTCTGCCGCCCCGCTCGTGGTTCCCACCGTCAGTGTTCCCACGAGGATGAAAGTGCAGACTATTCGGAGAGTCAATGACTCTCGAATCATCGTCCAGAATGTCAAATCTGATTTCGTCGTACTCGCCATTGGTGATCGCGATCGCCCCAAAATCCTGCTCAATTATGCGAATAACATGTGCTCCCCGTGGAGTCAACCCGAAAGCACGTTTTGAAAAGGATGTTTGCTGCGTGTGCTGATCGGGAGAAATAACGTGAGCTATTTCTTCCTGACCATGATCCGGAGCGGTGTGCCGGTGAAGCCGTAGGTCTCGCGTAGTTGATTCTCCAAATAGCGAAGGTACGCGGGCGTCATGTCTCCCGGATGACCGACAAACAAGGCGAAGACCGGCGGTTTGGTGGCCACCTGCGTGATAAAAGCGGCTTTCGTCATCAACGATGGCTTGTGTTTACGAACCGGCAAGGGGTGGATAGCAAGGATCTTCTGCAGCCAGGTATTCAGTGCGCCGGTGGGGACTCGTTTGGTAAACATGGTGTGCACGTCTTTGAGAAGTGGGAAGAGGCGTCGGAGAGATTCTGGTTTGATGGCTGAACCATAGAGGATGGGAGCCCATGCCAGAAACGGAAATCGGCGGCGAAGCTCCAGCTCATACTCCTGTCGTGCCTTCTCATCGCCGGCGCGCAAGTCCCATTTGTTGATCAACAGAATGCAGGCGCGCCCTTGCTTGAGAATGGATCCGGCAATCTTGGTGTCTTGTTCGGTCACGCCTTCTTGACCGTCTAACAGTAGGACTGCCACGTCCGACCGGCCGATGGCACGGAGCGATCGGAGCACGCTGTACCCTTCCACTCCGCGATCGACCTTGCCACGCCGTCTGATTCCTGCCGTGTCGGTGAAGACGTAGCGTTGATCCTGGTGGGTGACCAGTGAGTCGATGGGATCACGTGTCGTTCCCGGAACATTGCTGACGACGACACGCTCTTCGCCCAACAGGGCGTTCACGAGCGTGGATTTCCCGACGTTCGGGCGTCCCACGACAGCAATGCGGGGTAGTTGCTGCAGCTCATCAGATTCCTCGGCAGGGGGAAGCAGCGGGTAGATGGCATCCAGCAGCTCGGCCACTCCCAGGCCGTGTTCGGCGGATATGGGATAGAGTTGGTCGGTTCCCAATCGGTAGAAGTCGGCCAATAAAGGTTCAGATTTTGGTGTATCGATTTTGTTAATTGCGTAGAACAGCGGCTTGGTCACGCCACGCAGGAGTTTCACAACTTCGTGGTCCGGAGGGGTCAAGCCCGAACGCCCATCGAGGAGCGTAATGAGGATATCGGCCTCGGCGATTGCCAGTTCGGATTGCCGTCGGATCAAGGTCAACATGCTGTCCGAGGCGGAGAGATCTAGCCCTCCTGTATCCACCAACCGAAACTTTCGATTGCGGTAGGTGGCGTCGGCATAGTTGCGGTCGCGTGTCACCCCGGGGACATCGTCCACAATGGCGATCTTTTGGCCCAAAATCTTGTTGAACAGCGTCGACTTTCCCACGTTCGGCCGGCCGATGATGGCGACGAGCGGAGGCGGGCCGCCTTCTTGCGGCGGCAGCGGAAGCGTGGGATCCTGTTGGGGGTTGGATTTGGCGCGCGGCATGATTGGCCGGACCGTAACATAGGATTTTTCTCAAACACAACTCGCCTCGTCTTCAGGCCGTTCGTTCAGCTATACTTTGCTTCATGACCCAGCACGCTCCCGACTGGTCCCAAATTGAAGATGTGTTGCTCGATATGGACGGCACATTGCTGGATCGCCATTTCGACAATTTCTTTTTTGAGGAAGAACTACCTCGTCGATATGCCACGCTCCATGCCATCTCGTTTGAGGAAGCCCGCGATCGGCTCATGTCGATGTATCGATCGGTGGAAGGCCAGCTGGCCTGGACCGATCTCCATTATTGGACGAAACGCGTCGGCATCGATGTGGTTGCGATGCACAAGGAACTCGATCACATGATCGGCTTTTTGCCCGGTGCCGAGGAGTTTCTCCGGCACCTCCGGAAGTTGGGGAAGCGCGTGACCATTGTGACGAATGCCCATGAAGCTGGGGTGTCGATCAAAGTCGCCAAGACGGATTTGGATCGCTATGTTGATCGGATTGTGGATGCGTTTGAGGTCGGCGCGCTCAAGATGCGACCGGAGTATTGGCCGAACTGTCAGCGCTTGTTGGGTTTTAATCCGTCTCGCTCATTGTTTATGGATGACGACGAAGGCTGTCTGATGGCCGCGAAAGAATTTGGAGTGGCGTACCTGGTTCACAGCGCCAAGTCGAGTTCCCGACTGCCGCCATCCAGGTTGCCTCAGTTTCTTTCCATCACGGAGTTTTCGCCGCTGATGAACGGTCGGCCGACGGGCTAGTGCTGTGCGACTGCCGTGCCTTGATACATTTCGCCAGCTAATCTTGGCACACCCTGCATGCTGAATCGATCAAGGTGTGTGATCGTGAGGCCGGATTGGGAGATCATCCGATCGATTTGCCGGTTGAGGTTGCAGCCGCAGCCGATGACGTTCTGAACGGCGTTCAATCTATCCTGCCACACCGCGATCTTTTGGTCGTTGCTCCGACCATGTTCCAGGAATAACAGTCTCCCCTCTGGTTTGAGAACGCGCCGCACTTCTTGCAGCGCGCGCACGGCGTCGGGAATCGTGCAGAGTGTCCAGGTACTGACGACATAGTCGAAGCGCCTGTCGATGTACGGTAAGGTTTCGGCAGTGTGTTTTTGAAAGTAGACTGGGAAGGACGCGCGAGCGCTGCGAGAGGCCACAATCTTTGGGAGAAGGCTAGCCGGGTCGATGCCATGCAGTTCTGCGATGGTATGGGGGTAATGGGCAAGATTGAGGCCGGTTCCTACCCCGAGTTCCAGGATCTCTCCATGGACCGAAGCAAGTAGCCCACTGCGGAGGCGACAAAATTCCTCTCGCGCCATCACCCATTCCATCAAGCGGGGGAAGATATGCTCGCAGTAGAATCCCATCGTGCGGGTAGTATAACAAAGCACCCCGACCGTTCGGGTGCGGAACTTGTGACCATCAGGGGGCTATGTTAGATTCGCTGATTCCACAGCGGCTGACAGCCAGTCTTTGGGGTATGGCGTTGCGATGAGTAAAGGATACGACCACCGCACAATCGAGTCGAAATGGCAGCAGTACTGGGACGAACACCGGACGTTTCGCGTCACGGACGATCCCGCTAAACCGAAATTTTACTGCCTAGACATGTTCCCCTATCCGTCTGGGTCCGGGCTTCACGTCGGCCACCTTGAGGGGTACACCGCCACCGATATCGTCTCTCGGTACAAGCGGATGCGGGGGTTCAACGTATTGCATCCGATGGGCTGGGATGCATTTGGTCTACCGGCTGAGCAGTATGCCGTAAAGACTGGAATCCATCCGGTAAAGACGACGTCAGAAAACATCGCCACCTTTAAGCGTCAGATGCAACGGGTGGGACTCTCGTATGACTGGGAACGAGAACTCAGCACCACTGATCCGCAGTATTATCGTTGGACACAATGGATTTTCCTGAAACTGTTCGAGCGAGGGTTGGCCTACGTGGCGGAAGTTCCCGTGAACTGGTGCCCGGCGCTCGGCACCGTGCTGGCGAATGAAGAAATCGTCGATGGTAAGAGCGAAGTTGGCGGCTTCGATGTGATTCGCAAGCCGATGCGTCAATGGATGCTGAAAATCACCGCGTACGCCGATCGATTACTGGAGGACCTCAAGCTCGTTGATTGGCCTGCCAGCACGTTGGAGATGCAGAAAAATTGGATCGGCCGGTCGATCGGCGCGGAGGTTGATTTCGCGCTCGCCGATCAGAAGGGTGCGATCCGCGTATTCACGACACGGCCTGATACGTTGTTCGGCGCGACCTATATGGTGCTTGCACCGGAGCATCCACTGGTCGATGCGATCGTGAGCGATAAGCAGAAAGCTGCCGTTCAGGCCTATCGTGAAGCATCTGCGAAGAAAAGTGATTTACAGCGGCAAGAGTTGGAAAAAGAGAAGACCGGCGTGTTTACCGGAGGCTATGCCATCAACCCTGTGAACCAAGAGCGATTGCCGATCTGGATCGCAGACTATGTCCTGATGAGTTATGGGACCGGCGCGATCATGGCCGTGCCCGCTCATGACGAGCGGGACTGGGCGTTCGCGCGGCAATATGCGCTTCCGATTCGAGAGGTCATTTCCGGAGGAAACGTCCAGGAGGCGGCCTTCACCGACGCGAATCGTGGAACAGTCGTGAATTCGGCGACGAGCGATAACACCTTTTCGATTAACGGACTCGCGCCGTCCGAAGCGATTCCGAGGATCATCGAGTGGTTGGCGAAACAGGGGAAGGGAACACGAGCGGTCAATTATAAGCTGCGCGATTGGCTGTTTGCCCGACAACGGTATTGGGGTGAACCGTTCCCAGTCCTATGGGTGGATGGAGAAGCGCGACCGCTTCCGGAAGAGCGGCTGCCGCTGGTGCTACCGGAGACGCACAACTTTAAGCCGTCGGGGACAGGCGAGAGCCCATTGGCCAACTTGAGTGAATGGCTCGCGACGACCGATCCCATTACGAACCAACCAGCCAGACGAGAAACCAACACGATGCCGCAGTGGGCCGGGTCTTGCTGGTATTACCTGCGGTTCATCGATCCCAAGAACTCCACGCAGCTCGTTGATCCAGAGCAAGAACGGTACTGGATGCCGGTGGATCTCTACATCGGCGGAAGCGAACATGCGGTTCTGCATCTCCTTTACGCACGATTCTGGCACAAGGTGTTGTTCGATATTGGGGTCGTCAGCACACCGGAACCGTTCATGAAGTTGGTGCACCAGGGTATTGTCTTGGGCGAAGACAACCAGAAGATGTCCAAATCGCGTGGGAATGTAGTCAATCCGGACGAAATGATCGATCAATTCGGCGCGGACGCGGTACGGCTCTATGAAATGTTCATGGGTCCGCTCGAAGCGATGAAGCCCTGGAGCACGAGAGGTGTGGAAGGGGTGACACGATTTCTGGAACGGGTCTGGCGGCTGATGGTTGATGAGCAAGGTCGATTGTCCAGTGCCGTCGTCTCGACCACTCCCAGTCTTGACCATGACCGTTTGCTCCATCAAACGATCAAGAAAGTGACGGAAGACATCGAGGCACTGCGCTTTAACACCGCGATCTCGCAAATGATGATCTTCACCAATGAATTGACGAAGGCTCAACAGCGGTCTCGCGCTGTGATCGAACCGTTCGTCCTGTTGCTCTCGCCGTTCGCGCCGCACGTGGCTGAGGAACTCTGGAGCGTGCTTGGGCATCACCCCAGCGTCTCGCAACAGCCCTGGCCGACCTATGATCCGGCGATGACGGTCAGCGAGCGTGTAACTATACCCATCCAGGTCAATGGCCGATTGAGAGCCAAGATCGAAGTGTCGACCGACGCGCCCCGCGAAGAAATTGAACGGCTGGCCCGTACGGAAGCGGCAGAGTGGCTCCAGGGAAAAGAACCAAAGAAGGTGATCTATGTCGACAAGAAATTGCTCAATTTTGTCGTCTAGGAGTGCTGAGTGCTGAATGCCGAATATGAAAAGAGCAGGTTCCAAAAGAGAAGCAGACCGTTTGTGTTTATTCCTAGCACGTTCATTACCGCACTCCTCGTGTCGACGCTCGTCTCCTGCGGCTATCAGTTTCGGGTAGACGGAGCCGGCCCGACCATCGGAGGAGCCACTGCTTCGACATTGACCGAACCTCCACCACGTCTCATCATCAGGACATTGGTCAACAACAGCTTCGAGCCGAATCTCGAAATGCGATACACCAATTATTTTCGCGATGAATTTTCAGCCGGCAGCGGGGCGCAGGTCGTCCCTGAGTCCGAAGCCGCCGATCTCGTGCTGACCGGGCGGATCCTGTCGGTCATCGTACCGACGCTGAGTTTTTCTCAGACCGCGACGTTAGAAAGTCGAACCGAGGTGGTTGTCCAGGTTCTCGTAGAAGACGTCCGATCCAGAAAAGTAGTCTGGAGGCAGCTGGCAAAAGGGTCCTCGGAGTTCTTTGTGACGCCTGACCTCCAATTCAATCGCGCGCTGCAAAACCGAGCTATTGAGCAGGCGGGCCGGTTTGTGGCGGCCGACCTGGCGGCGCGATTTCTATTGGAACTTGAGACCGGGGCTCTGACGAAGCAGTCATCTGAGACGGATCCTGAGCCTCAATAACATGATACGTATTGTTCAATGGCCTCGATGGTAAGCCATACACAACTAGAGGCGGCGCTCAGCCAACAGGCACCGGGATCACTCTATCTCGTCGTAGGCGAAGAAGACCTGCTCCGAGACTATGCGATTGCGGCTCTCAAGCATGCGGTGCTTGGGGATGGCGGAGACGAGTTCAACTACGAACTGTTTTACGGCGATGAAGCGAGTGGGAGCGATATTCGAAACAGTGTGGCAGCGGTACCCGTTTTCTCCCCACGTCGGCTCGTCGTGGTGAAGTCGGCGGAGAAGCTGACGGCTCGGGATGGCGATCAGTTGCTCGGCTGTATACAGAATCCGGTGGAGTCCACGACGCTGGTTTTCGTAAGCTCGAAGTTGGATGGTCGGCTCAAATTCTCTCAAGCCCTCACGCGGGCCGCGACGGTCATTGATTGTTCGCCGCTCCGTGATGCTCAGTTGCCGTCATGGATAACCCAAGAAGCAGGACGGGTTGGGGTACGGCTTGAGGAATCAGCGGTTCACATACTGCGAGAAGTGTCCGGAGCCTCCCTCTACGGACTGCGCCGCGAATTGGAAAAGCTTGCCTCGTATGTGCCGTCCGATCGTTCAGCGACAGCGGCCGATGTCTACCTGCTCCGAGGGGTAGATCCAGGCGCGTCTGTATTTGACCTGGCGCAGGCGATTGCGGAGGGTAACCGAGGGCGTGTTCTCTCGATCCTCGCGCGCAATCTTGAAGCTGGAGAAGCTCCGCTTCGCATTCTGGGATCCCTTGCATGGCAATATCGCCGACTTTGGAAGGTCAAAGATCTGCTCGACAAGGGTGGTCGGGAGGGGGAGGCCGCTCGGAGTTTGCGCATGGATCCGCGGAAGGTGCGTCCCTTTCTCGAGCGGTTTTCCGAGGCGCATCTTCAGAATGCGTTGAGGCTCTTTCTGGACACAGATGCGAAACTTAAAGGAGGGAGCGCTAGCCGCCCACGAATGGTGCTGGAAGGCGTGCTGTTGAAACTCTGTGAAGAGACCGCAGGCAAGCAGGCTGAACCTGCAGTGCGGCCCCAGGCTCCGCCAAAACGAACGCTTACCCGGGTGGTGTCGAATGTTCGAACGATTAAGAGCCGGAACCGGACAGGGCGTTGACGCGATGAGCCAAACGAGAAATCCGGCGGGATGCGGTATTTCGATGAAGCACGCCTTTGGAGACGGCTTTTCCGATCGCCGACGCCGCTTCTTGCAGGCTGGTTTTGGCCTCGTCCGCCTTTTTCCCGGCCACGTCCGATTGGACCTTCTTGATCAGTGTCTTCACCGCGTTGAGGGTCGAGCGGTTCCGCTCATGCCGTCGCTCGGCTTGGCGAGCTCGTCGAATGGTTGATTTATGAATCTGAGGCATGGAGTACTCCTGTAAAAAAGAGGTTGACTTGTATCATAAGGCCTCGCTGATCGTCAAGGATCGGCTCTGAAGAAGGGATATGGGATGGTGAAAATTGCGGCACGGGACAGGCTAATCCTTGCGTTGGATGTGCCTTCCATGGCAGAAGCGGATGGTCTATTAGACCGGCTCCAAGGACACATCTCCTTCGTCAAGGTTGGCCTTGAGCTCTACACGGCGGCAGGTCCCGAGGTCGTCAAACGGATTGTCGAGCGGGGCATGCGGGTGTTTCTCGACCTGAAGTTTCTCGATATCGAGGAGACGGTTCGCCGAGCGACGAATCGGGTCGCTTCGATGGGAGTCGAGTTCTTGACCGTTCACGCCAATCGCAAGGCCCTGACAGCCGCTGTGCAAGGGCGGGAGGGCTCATCGCTGAAGCTGCTCGCAGTGACGGTGCTTACGAATTTTGACGGCCAGGATCTCCGGGAAATGGGAATCCAACGGACAGTCCAAGATCTCGTCACGGCTAGGGCTCTGCTGGCGACCGAAGTAGGCTGTGATGGCGTTGTGGCGTCCGGCGAAGAAGCTTCGGCCATTCGGAAAAAAGTCGGGCCGCGTTTCGCAATTGTGACGCCGGGCGTCCGACCGACCGGCAAAGGCGTCGATGACCATGCCCGGGCGACCACCCCTACACAAACGATCGCATCTGGCGCGGACTATCTCGTGATCGGCCGGCCCATTCGCGATGCTGCCGACCCATCGGCAACTGTCGCTGCCATTCTTGCAGAAATGCAGGTTGCCTTCGATGCCAGGAGGGAGCGCTAATCGGTTGCGACGGGAATCAGCCCTTTGTTAATATCAGCTTCTTCCAACCTGCGTGGTGGGTGTAGCTCAGTTGGTTAGAGCGCCGGATTGTGGATCCGGAGGTCGCGGGTTCGAAACCCGTCATCCACCCCACGTAATCTCCTCCGCTGTGCCTGCAAAATCACGCATATCTCGAAGCCCGCTGGTTCCATCATTCGTCTATTCATCTGGCCATCTATGTTCGTTTCAATATTCCAGGAGCTGCAACATGTTCCAGGGAGGATCACCCTGATTGATTTCAACGCGGTGTGGTCATAGGTCTGATTCGCTATTAGCCTGTAGGCACCCTGCCGGATCCCACTCCATATTCCTTTCGCTCTATTCGCTATGAAAACCTATAATTGTCGCGGTCTCGCTTAGGATGGGAAAAGTGGTTCGTCTTGCTTAGCATTGTAGATCATGCGATGATACACACCGTCATCGTAGTGATGACGGCAATAACGACTTTGACCAGGCACGTTCGGCTCCATACCTTGATACGTTCTTTTTGCTCGGCATAGCCGCATGCTACAAAGTGACTCGACCCTAGAGCTCATGACAGAGCAACAATTTATTAAGAAGAATCTTGCTGTCATTCGAGCCTATCTCAAGAGTAAGTTTCCCGGTTGCGTGGTCACGGAAGAATCTCACCCGAGTATGTACCACGCCTTCACGGTTCGGCATGAGAAGCTACATCAAAGCTACAAGTTAAAGGTGGGTTGGTCACGACTTGCAGACCGTCGCCACACGCAAGAAAAAACTCGAACCGAGTTGGCTCATGTCGATGTGGCAAGTCGCATGATGCAGGCAGGGGACAACTGGTTTTACTGGTGAAGGGGGCGCCTTCCTTATCCTAGTATCCAGACGATATGATCTCACCTTGGTCGCTGGCGTGAAATAGCTGCCGGACAGCGCAAGTCATATCAGCCACTTATCCTGGAGTTGCCATATGAAAGCAACTTCACAAGCCGAACAAGGTGAATCACTTCGGTTAGAAAAAAACTGTCGATCATCCTTAGCCCCCAAAAGCTACTGCCAGCCGACATGCGTCATACTAGAGCCGCCCCATTCTTTCGCGAGGCATGGCGAACCTTGCTTGTATTCCCATCACCTCTCAAAAGGCATGGAGCTTCGCACGTCTGTGCGTAACTGCGAGGATGAGACGATGAGGCTCTCGCGCACGACTTGCTCGTAAATCTTCAGGTAGTCGCTCACCATCCGTTTCGCGGTGAAACGGCGATCAAATGACTCGCGGCAGGCACGACGATCGATTGCCCCCAATTTGGTCACCGAGGAGATCATTTCTTCGAGAGTCTCACTGATGAATCCAGTGACTCCGGATTCGATAATTTCAGGGATCGAGCCGCGGCGATATGCGAGCACCGGGGTGGCGCAAGCCAGCGCTTCGATCAGCACGATTCCAAATGGTTCCGGCCAATCGTACGGACACACCAGCGCAATCGCGTTACCGATGAACTCATCTTTTTCTTCATCTGTGATTTCACCCAGGAACTCGATCAAGGGATGGCACATCATGGGTTCGATCTCGGCACGGAAGTAGGCCTCATCGGCTGGATCGACCTTCGCCGCTATCTTGAGCGGAATCCCTACGCGTTTGGCGAGGGTGATGGCATGATCCGGGCGCTTTTCCGGTGAGATACGGCCGAGATAGGCTAGGTATTGGCCAGGCTCGTAATGTGGACGATAGAGGTCCGGCAAGCCGTGGTGTACGGTCCCTACCCAGTTCGACAAGGGAAGTGGGCGGCGCTGAGACTCTGAAATCGAGACCAACGGCATCTCGGCAAATTCATGAAAAACCGACACGAGCTCTGGTAGGTCCAGCCGTCCGTGCAAGGTCGTCACCACCGGCGTCCCACACCGTCGCGACATTGGAAACGCGAGGAAATCCAAGTGCGAATGGATCAGGTCGAATTCTTTCGCCATGGCTCCGAATGCCCGTTCTTGTAACAATACCTGTGGAGCATCACGATTGAAGATCCCGGTATTCAAACGGAGGGCCTGGGGGCAGATAGCTTCCAGCCGAGCACCGGTCACGGAGTCACCGCTGGCGAACAACGTCACATCATGTCCCTGACGCACCAGTTCCTCTGTAATATAAGAAACAATCCGTTCGGTTCCTCCGTAGCGCTGCGGCGGCACACTTTCCCACAACGGTGCAATCTGAGCGATCTTCATGTTTTCTCCTGTTTAGCAAATCGTGATGAGTGTCAAAGCTGGTTGAAAGAGGGAGTTTGACGCTCGGTGATAAAAAATGGGTCTCTACGGCAGCGATAGATCCTATTCCCGCAGGAACCACGTATAAGAGCGATGCAGGAGGCGTTCCACTTCCAAGGCTGAGAAAGGGGTAGCCTGTAAACAAAGCCGACCTTTGATTGAGATATCTGAGAACTTCTTCGACTAAACGAGGGGAATTGGAGAAACGATCTGGGAAATCCGCGGAGGGAGAGTGGTGGAAATCACCTCTGTCATACCTTGGAAAAATGCCTCACTTGAAAAAAGTGAGGCCAGATAGGCCTCACTTTTGGACAATGACCTGAATGGGCCTAAGAGCCAATCCATTTAAGTGAACTGACTGGCTCGACTTGATTCGCTCCACCTGTTGCATTTGTCTTCAGCATGTTTCTGCGAGGTGATCCATAGTTGCCTGCCAGGCTCTGTGATTCGCACAAGCAGCATATAGGTTTCTTCATACGGGTTGAAAAATCGCCGATACGCTCTTTCAACTTCAATGATCTCGATAGTATGATCTGTAAAAATTAGTAATGTCTCGAGGGATCAATCTGGACTGTGAACCTACGAGATTCTTAGCTGTGCGAACAGCATGTACTTGTCCGTAGTCCTTGCAGTCTTAATTGTGTTGATAACCGCTTGTAGCGGAGAAGGGGATAGTCCTTCCTAGGGCGTATCCTCTCCACCACCAGGGGAAGCTCCTCCGCCTCCTGCTCCGATCCCAAATGGGATCGCGCGGGAAAATGAACGCACCGGTACCACAGGGTGGAAACTCATCTTTCTGGCCACGAATCGGGAAATAGAGGGCTACGCGTCAGCCACCAGTGTGAACCATGGAGACCGAATCAGTTTGTACGTGAACACGATCGCGCCAACTTACACGATCGAAGTGTTTCGGATGGGGTGGTATGGGGGATTAGGCGGAAGACGAGTCATGGACCCGAGTCAAGTCGATGGCATTGCAGGCAATCAGCCTCCGGGGACAGAAATATTGTGCACATCATTCGCTACGGAAATACCAAATTCCCGTAATCAAAAGAACGAAAGTGCAATCTCTCATATGACGCGGTATACCTGGCCAAGCGGCGCACAGGTATTTGCGACCGGGACGATGCAATGGAGTTGGGGACTCGATGATTACAACGTGCCGCAACTCCGCTCCTCTCGCCTCAATCCTGCCGCAATCCAGATCACGAAGAATGTGTTGAGCCGATTATAGAGAGGGATTGTTAAGCCATCGTCATCCTTGGGGAGCTTCCAAGGCAAGCTGGTGAGAACGATGTGATAAGATCAGCTAGGCCAGGTACCACCAGTCGCGGGAGGAAGAAGCTGTGTTGCGGACTCTGTCAGGAGGTGGCCGGTTCCTACCATGGCGGTTCCGCAGTTCTGGTGAATCTTCCAGAGCTGGTCATCTAAACCGATAAAGAACCGGGCTGCCTGATTTCTCAGGCAGTTGCCGAGTTTCTACCTTTTACCACTCTTAGTGAGTTTTTACTGACCAGGACGAACGTAGAGCGCCTCGTCTGCCCAGGCTTTTTTGAGCTGTGCGGCATGCATCGCTTCGTCATGTGACACTGGTGCTGTGCAGTACGCTTCGCCACGACAAATTACATAGGGCCGGTTAGTGCAGCCCAAAAGTCCGGCACCCAAAACCAACAAACAGCCTACCGAGAAGAGCCTCATACCTCACCTCCATTTGTGGGGAGTTCGTGTCAATGCCCAACAAGGGCATAAGCTAGCTCGCAGCCCCTGTTGCGCACCATCCTACATTGGAGGAAAGCTCCCCAACCTACCAGGCAGGGCCACTCACATACAGGTGCGCGAAAATCAGTTCAGCAAGCAAGAGCCACGGTCGGTTGGCGTGAAGTCGATTTTATCTCGCCAACACTCCCTGCATTCCTTAGCTTGACTTTGCAGTATTGGTGGTGTAACCATTGGTTACTATGATAGCTCGTGAGGACATTGCCCTTGGCGTTTATCTCAGACAAACGACTGGCGATCATAGAGACATGATTGCCGTGGTTCACCGAGTTGGCATCAGCCTGTCCGGCGAATGGTTCTTCCAGTTACGGTACTTGGGACAGCCGGTAGGAGCGCGGAGGAGAGCCATTTCAGAGTGGAGCTTGAATCTTCGAGAGAAAGATCTGGCTTCCTTCGAACTGATCGGCACGTGGCTCTCAGCGCAAGCCCTGCTGGCCGCCGGGCCGTCTTCTCACAAGCAGAAGAAACAGCTCAAGGTTCCGGTGTGGATGAGTGCAGCAGGACGTCCGAATCAGCTGCGATTATTTGAAGACTGCTAGTTCTCGTTCGGTAGCTGCTGATTCGATGACTTTTGTGGAGAGACTAACAAGAGTGCGAAGCTACTCCCGACGAAGTGCTAGGAGGAACCCTGTGGCCATTATGAGCACGCCAACGATCACGAAAAAGGAGGCTGTGTCCGGCAGATTGGCTTCTTGTGGAGGCGACCAGTCGATAAAAAGGCCGAGCGCGATCAGGATGGCGCCCAGGACCTGAAGCACCTTGCAACGTAACGAGATCTTCCACTCTGTCTTGTGAGCCTCCTCCCTCTGTTTATTCAACATAGCCAATATGATCCGATCCACCATAAGCATGGTGGATAAAGCTGGATCTGGTCAAGGTGAATGTGTAGAACGAAGAGCGGTCGCATTCTATAGGAGGATACGATACATGTTCGTGATGCAGCACGGTGCATAACCGCTGACCATCTTGGTAGAATCCCATCGAATTGTCTGCTCATGAGTATTGATCCCTGAACATTGTGCGTGGGTGGGGAATAGTCTCTCCCACAGGAAAGGAGGAAACCTTGCTATGAGCCGTCTCGCACGACACATGCTATGCGGTTTATTCCTTGTCATTCTCCCGTTCGTCGGTCTTCCTGATCCGGCTTGTCCATCGACATCAGCCCCCATTCAGGGGGTCGTGGTGACGGTTACGACTGGTATTCCTGGAACAATGGTCATTCGGGATGACAGAGGTGGGCTCCACATTCTGAAACTTACACAACAGACGCAATTGGGGGCCCAGTTTAAGTCGGGAGACAAGGTGGTAGCCTTTACGAGTCCGTATGGGGTGAGCGCCGTCCAGCTTCAGACGGGAACTCCATAATCGGCTCTCTGTCCTCCCGCGCCTTCCCACCCATTGATGCGGAGGGCTCTCGCTCCGTCGACACACTACTACTCCTATATCCGATTATCCGAGCGAAGCGGTGCAATCCAATGCGCCAAGGTCTTTTCTGGGACGCCATTCCTGGTGTCCAGCGTCGAATGATCCATAACAGCAGCTTGGGAAGATAGTTGCCTCTGGGCGACATGTGAGCCAGGTGAGGCTGGTCGGTGGCGATCGCTTGGTAGAGCAGAAACATGGTTGTCTGAAGTTACTCGAAGGGCGTATGTTGATGCGGTGATGACGATCAAAATTACATTGAGGAGTTCATGGGCATCCTAACAAGAGCCTGGAACTGGTTCTGGGGACAAACCGTCTTCAACAAGATTGTGATCGTCGGCCTGTTCGCTGCCTTTGTGCCCTTCGTGCTCCCCACAGTCGTCGCCTGGTTTAGACCGACGATGATTAAGGTTGGGGTTGCCTTTTACACCTATGAGCGAGCCGCGCAACCGCAAGGGATGAATACGCTCTATTTCTTTGAAAAACGCAATCTGGTGTCCAGCTGCAGCATTCATCGTACCGAAGAATCCGTCCTCAGCGGGCGCGCCACCGCGCCCGCTTCACAGGCCTGGGTGGTAATCAAGCTGTTGCTGGAGAATACGTCCGATCGAGCCATTACCGATCTTCGAGTGGGAGTTCGGTCTCCCGCCATCAATCCGGCGACGAAGGTCTCGACAGCTCCGAATTTGGGAGCAGTGGGAAATAGAGAGGCACCGCTGGGTGCGAGACCGCTCTATGTGATCTCGATGGAGACTCTTCCGGCCGAGAGTTCTGTGGTGATCAGCCTAAAAACTCCTATCGACGACAACATGCGCGATTTCATCTATGACAAGAAGCGCACGGTTACGATTCAAGTTCCTTATGTCTCGGCCAATCAATTCAGGGAGTACCCGCCGATTGTTTCGCGAACGAACGCGACCAAGATTCTGAACCGCGAAGGAGTATTACGAACCGATGACGATGTGTCCAGCGAGGAGCAGATCCAGGTGACCTTGTTGTCTCCCGACGATCCGGATGTGAAGGATGGCGAAACCACCTATCAACTCCTTCCAAAGGCGAAGGCTTGTTCGGAGGCAGAAGCGGGTGTGTGGTGATCGTTGGCCATGGATCGACTAAGCCTCCTTCGAGAACAGCCTAACCGACCCTTCATAAATCAGATGGCGGCTTGCTCTGAGTAGGAAGACTTCCTGCGGCGGATTGTCCAGCGAGCCACCCCGTGGACCAAGCCCATTGAAAATTGAATCCTCCGATACGGCCGTCACAATCGAGCATTTCCCCGGTGAGATAAAGTCCTGGAACCACCTTTGATTCCATCGTGCGATAGTTGATCTCATCCAGCGGTACACCACCCGCGGTGACTTCAGCGAAATTCCATCCCCGGTCTCGCACAACGGGAAATCGGAATCTGGTCAATGCATCGAGTAATCGATTGCGGTCAATGCGTGAGACTTGAGCCATGGATTGCTGTGGGTCACAGGAACAATACAAACAGAGAGAACGTGCAAATCGTTCCGGGATCAACAGCGCCAGGTTTCTGGTTAGGGAACGTTTTGGGTGTTCGGCGACTTGAGTAAGGAACCAAGCCTTCACGTCGTCGTGTGTGCGACCTGGTACGAAGTTGGCACAGAGGTCCACGCGCACACCGTGGTGTGTCGCCATGGTCCAGAAACGGCTGGCGTCCAAGACGACGGGACCGCTGATTCCAAAATGGGTCCAGAGCAGACTGCCTGCGCGGCGATCAACTTCCCGACCCTCAACTATTGTGACCAATTCCACCTCCTGCGAGAGACCTGAGAGTGCTGCATGAAACATGGAATGTTCCAATACGAGAGGGACTAACGCCGGCACAGTCGAGGTCACGCGATGGCCAAGATTGCGAGCTAGCTGATATCCGAATCCATCGCTCCCGGTTCTCGGGAGGGAGCGACCGCCGGTGGCGAGAATGAGGCGGGCGGTGCGCATAGAGCCGTGGGAGTGATCGATGCGGAATTCTGAACCCGATCGAGAGATGTGGCTCACTCGATGGTCGGGGCATATCGTGATTCCGGTGCCTTGTGCGCGATTGAGTAAAGCATCGAGGACAGTTCTGGCACGATCGGTGGTGGGAAACAGCTTTCCCGTTGGTTCGTGTTTCAGGTCGACTCCCAAGGAAGCAAACCACCTGATTGTCTGTTGAACCGAAAACGTCGCGAGCACATTTCGGATGATGTTACGATTCCCGAAGAAATCATTCGGCGTGACGGCGTCGTGTGTGACGTTGCAACGGCCGCCACCGGATACAAGAATCTTAGCTCCTAAGCGTTTCGCTCCATCCAGTAACACAACGCGTCCGGGTAACGTCGCCTTGGTATCTGCCGCAGCGATAGCAGCGGTCAGTCCTGCTGCTCCGGCTCCCACAACGGCGACCGATACAGAGTCTTCAATCATTCCCTATTCCGCTTTTCGAACAAACGTGTCGGCTATTGTCGCACGCTATTTTCAATAATTCAGGATGCACTGCGGTACGGGTACCTTGCTAGCGGGAGAATCCTTGCTCGTATGGCTTCACTCTCGTGACCAGGCCGAACTGGTTGTCTCGTCATGGTCCATGCCGGTTGCGATGAGACGTTGGCCACAGGCTGTAGCCATCATAGGATGCAGAAGCTGCTAGATTTTGTATCGCGCGGATGGGATGAAGAACGCCGGAAAGAACATTAGTGAGTTTTAACTGACCGTTAACGCGAGGTTAATGTCACAGTGTTACATCATGACCATCGTTGATCTCAGTAGGAGGAGCGCTATGACCTGTCGAAAATGCAAAGGCTTGATGATCCAAGAACGCCAACCGGCTGTATCGTCCAGTGCTGTCGTCCTTCGTTGTCTCAACTGCGGGCTGATTATCGATCCCTTGATCGAACTGAATCGCAGTAATCACATCCGGGCCAAGGCAGCGTAAGAACGGCCAGCGTGCTGCCGCGATCCGAGGTATCGGATTGTTCTCTTCGGATGCAGTGGACGTCGCGTGTGCGGTCAGACCGAAAACTCTGCCCACAAAAAAGTATGGTCCGAAGGCTCTTTCGCTCGCCGCGGCTCGACGTCCACATCCGCCTGAACGCACTTCTCCGCAAGGGGTGCCGTCGCCATTATGTGGTCGATGCGCCAACCTTTGTTGGCGGCCAGTGAGCTTGGGGCGCGGTAATCCCAAAACGTATATTGCTGACGCGTTGGGTAGAGCCTCACGAAAACATCCTGGAAGCCCCAGGCCACCGTCTGTTGATAGGCTTTCCGGGCTGCTTCATGGTAGCAGACGTGCTTGAGATGTTTCTCCGGGCTATGGACGTCCATCGGTCGCGGGGCGACATTCATATCGCCGCACCAAATGGCTGGAGCTTGCGGAGAAAGATGAGTGTCAAAATAGCCGCGTAACCGTTCGTACCAAGCGAGTTTGTAGGTGTATTTGGGAGAATCAATCTCGAAGCCCTGCGGGACATAGGTATTAATGATCGGAATTCCGTTGATGACGACTCGGAGCAGGCGAGAGTCATCCGGGTCTCCTCCATCGTCGAATCCGTACGAGACGGCTTCCGGTTTTTTTCTGCTGAGAATCGCCACTCCGTTATAGGATTTCATCCCTCGAAAGGTTGTTTCGTATCCACTGGGAGCCAGGGCGAGCAATGGAAACTCGCTATCCTGGACTTTAGTTTCTTGAAGGCACAGGACATCCGGCTTGTGCCGATCGAGCCATTCGAGCACGATAGGCAGGCGCTTACGCAATGAATTGACGTTGAAGGTGGCAATTTTCATCTGCACGTCGCTCAAGCGATGTCGCGCATCCTATCAAAAGGGGTCTCGGGCAACAAGTTGGATCGTATGAATAGGGGTGGAGCAATTAACCGGTCGATATGATGAGACCTGGAATCTTCAAGGAATGGACGGCGCTGCGAATGACGTCGATGACTTGAGGCCTGGTAAACCCGCGCCGCCATGCGAGCCCGATTCGACGACCGGGTACCGGGTCCGCGATTTTGATCGCGATCAATCGATTATTCTGGTATTTGGATGTCAGCGCGCTACAGGGCATGACGGTAATCCCAAGCCCGGAGACGACCATCTGTCGGATGGTTTCCAGGGAGTTCCCCTGCCAACCTTCTGTATCCGAGCGACTCAGCTCGGGGCAGGTCTGAAGTACTTGTTGACGGAAACAATGTCCGGCATGTGGAAGGAGGACCTTCTGGGATGCTAATTGGCTGGAATCGATTACCTTCTTCTTGTGCCACGGGTGTCCGGTGGGAACTAGAATCTGAAAGGGTTCATCGTATAAGGCGGTGGTGAGAATTCCAGGCTCGTCGAAGGGAAGCGCAATCACGATCACATCAAGCTTCCCATTCTTCAACATCCCGAGCAGATTCTGTGTGAGATTTTCCTCCAGTTCCAGCGGCATCTTCGGTGCCCGCGCGTTCAGCAGCGGAACCAAATCTGGAAGGATGTAGGGCCCCACGGTGGCGATGACGCCGAGCCGCAGAAGTCCATTCAATTGATCTTTCCCTTGAGCAGCCAGGAGTTTGACTCGTTCCGCTTCTTCCAGCACGCGCTGTGCCTGGTGGACGATTTGCTCCCCAAGCGAGGTCAGTTCAATCCGCTTCTGGCGCCGTTCAAAAATCCTTGCCTGTAACTCATCTTCCAGCTTCTTGATCGCAAGGCTCAACGCCGGTTGAGTCACAAAGGCTTTTTCTGCAGCACGACCGAAGTGCCGTTCCTGCGCCACTGCGACAATGTATTGCAATTCGGTCAGCGTCACTGGCGACCATCCCTGCTTATAAATCATGATAATCAGTACATTTAGAATTATCAATTGGACTTATGACTAAGTGTTGGTTATTCTGTTCGCAGGGACCAAAACAAGCGTGACCGATCAGCACATCCACGGAAAGGGTCTCAAAGGTCGTGAGATATGGGCACGTATAGGCGGTCGAACGCCGGTGGATTGAGTCGGTAGTCCATGTCGTGTTATGACAAGCACGTATTGCCCCTAAGAAAAGGACCAGACACGGAGAAGAGTGACGCAACGGCTAATTGGGGCTAGTCACGGATCCCATACTATAAGCCTGAAGAAGGGAGGATGTGATGAGACGAGCAAAGTTGGGCAAGGTCATACTGACCGGGGTGTTCATATTGGGAACGGCTGCCGCGATACCTGCGGGTGCGGGGGAGCCACTTCAGTTGCCCACGCTACAAGGACTGGAAGATCCCAATACATTTGTGCCGGAAGACAATCCCCTTACGAAGGAGAAGGTGGAGTTGGGGCGGATGCTCTTCTTCGACAAACGGTTGTCAAAGAACAATACTATCGCCTGTGCCAATTGTCACATGGCGAAGAAGGGCTTTGCAGACGGGATGCCGGTCTCGACCGGTATCAACGGTCTCAAGGGTGGACGTAGCGCGCCGGTGTCGTTCAATCGTGTCTACAGCAAGGCACAGTTCTGGGATGGCCGGGCCGCCACGCTTGAGGATCAGTCGATCGGGCCGTTCATCAACCCGGTCGAACACGGGTTTGCCAACCATGATCAAATGGTGGCAAAAATGAAAAAGATCACGGGCTACCGGAAGTTGTTTAAGGATGTGTTCGGTCGTGATATCGAGATCAGCGATGTCGGCCGTGCGATCGCCAGCTTTCAGCGGACCGTCCTGTCCGGGAACAGCGCCGTCGACAAATTTGATATCGGCGGGGATGAAAAGGCTCTGAGTGATTCAGCAAAACGTGGCCTGGAGCTCTTCCGTGGCAAAGCTCGCTGTACGCGGTGTCACTCTGGCTTTAACTTTACCGACGAGAAGTTCCATAACTTGGGAATCGGGTGGGACACGAACACCGTGGATCTTGGTCGGTACATGGAGACCAAAAATGCTGAGGATATCGGTGCCTTCAAGACTCCAACGCTGAGGGAAATCGCCCGCACCGCGCCGTACATGCACGACGGACGCTTCAAGACCCTTGCGGAAGTCGTGGATTTCTACAATAAAGGTGGAGTCAAGAATCCACACCAAGATAATACGATTATTCCTTTGGAACTGACGGACGAGGAAAAGTATGATCTTGTGGCCATGCTCAAATCGCTCAACGGCGAAGGCTGGCAACATGTCTCGGCGCCGAAGTCGTTCCCCAAGTAATTCAATCTTATAGAGTGTGAACTAAAACAAGGGCCTTCCTCGACCGATGGTCGAGGAAGGCCCTTTTCATTGCTCAGCTCGGCAGAGTTGGAGGGGCGGAGTGTGAGAGGTAGCGACGCAGAATGGCTTGTTCGATGCGCGAGCGACCTCGGTCTGGAGCGGGGAATCGAAGGACGAGATGCATCTTGCCGGATTCCGGCAATTGAATCGTGATGCGTGGTTCCGGCGAGGGGGCTTCCAGGAGATTGGCTTGCTCGAGGAGCTTCATCTGCCGAACCGCTTCCTCCATGAATGGTGCACATTCGTGCTTGGCCGCCTCCAGGAGAGCCCGTTCCGCCCGTTGCCAATCTTCCTCGCTCTTGATTGGAACGGTCACCGTGTAAAGCCCGTATTCTTGCTGGGGATTCTCTTTGATCAGTGGGTTGGTGAACAGCAAACTGTTGGGGAAAACGGTCACTCGCCCCGTGTATAGGTGAGCGGATTGCCCGGGGCCTATCTCCAGTAACTTGGTTGCAAAGACGTCATAGTCCAACACCACGCCGCGGTGACCCGCGATTTGAATCCGATCACCGACGGTGTAGACCTTCCCACCAATGCGAAGTGCGGCGCCGCTCCAACATAGTATCAGCTCCTTGGTTGCCAAGACTAACGCGGCAGCCAGCGCGACGATCGAGACCGCAAAGGCCTGGAGTTCGTGCGCCCATATAATCACCAGTCCGAGGAGAAAGGCGAAGACCACGGAATTTCTGGTCGTGACGACCCAACGGCGTTTCGATTCCATCGAAAGCGCGGGATTCTTGGCCAACCACCGTACGATAAGCGTTCTGGCGATGAGGAGGACCAGCAAGAGGAGGAGCGACTTCAACCCGTCGAAAGCCACGGCACTGTCGATTGAGAACCATTGGTCTAGGGCCACTGTCGTCCTCTACTTGGAGGTCAGTGTCTCGCGAGTACCCGGCACGCATTCCTCTCGTTTCCATTGCTTGAGGACCTTCTCTTCGGAGAACGTCAAAAGATATCGGTAGCAGTATAAGGTTGGTTTGGCCCCCCCCTCTGCTCCTCTGCCCATCAAGCTTGTGACCGAATTAGAGGCATCCGCGACGAAGGTGGGATTCCAGGGGGTCAGTTCTTGTTCGCTGAGGGCAAACCGATAGGTCCAGAGGCTGTCTCCTCCGAGGGCTGGGGTCTTGGCCGTATGGGGTGGACCTAATCGCTCACGAACGTCCTCCTGCGTCAGTCGGCCGACCCCTTTCTTGAGATACGTGTCTTGCCAGGGTCCTCCACAGCCGGTGACGCCGATCGTCAGGGCGAGAAACAGAACACCCGCTATAATGGGAAGTGATCGGTTGATAACGTACGAACTCAAGGCCAGCATGCTGAGGCATACGCTACACCGGACGACCGGTAAGTGCAACTCCGAGCGCCCTTTGGAGCAATCCCTCTCGTGCTCCACACGACGACGCGACGAAGGCTGGGATGGGCATCGGAGGTTGGTGGATTTAGCCAAACATTTTAGGTACCTTACTTCAAGGGGCGAAGCTATGGTTGCTCGACGAATCCTCGGCGTATTGCTGGCATGTTTTTGTACCTTGTCTCCTCTGGCCGGTTTCACATCGGCCACTGAAAGCCGAACGGGGAAACCTGAATCGTTCCCCCCGACCTCGCTGAAGCCCGGCACATCCTCCAGCTCAGCGAAACCTCCGGGTCCCGATGGTGATAACAGGGCGAACGATAAGATTAAACCGGTGACGAACGCGACTGCCCAGACGGCCCACACCGAATCGGCTGTCCGTGACTATGTCGGAAAAGATGGCGCGCCGATGGTGTTGGTGCCGGCTGGTAATTTCATCATGGGTAGCGACAAGGGCGACGAGGACGAAGCGCCCGTGCATCGTGTCCATATCAACGCATTCTACATCGACAAGTTCGAAGTCACGAACGCACGATTTGCCAAGTATGTCGAGGCCATTCAGAGTGAGCCTCCCTGGGGATTTACGGATAAGGAAACGCCGGTGATCCATGCCGATCGCCCGGTGCGATGGGTGAACTGATGGATGCGATGGGGTACTGTTTGTGGGTCGGCAAGCGGCTTCCCACCGAGGCGGAATGGGAAAAGGCGGCGCGTGGGACAGACGAGCGGATGTATCCGTGGGGCAATGATCCCCCAACACCGGTCCATGCCGTTTATGGGTTGAAGGAAGGTGACAGTGAGACAGTGTCGGCCATCGGGAATCATCATATGGGAGAGAGTCCTTACGGCGCAGAGGATCTGGCCGGCAATCTGTATGAGTGGGTGATGGATTGGTACGCCGAAGACTTTTATTCGAGCTTTATCAATAAGCCTGCGGTCAACCCACGTGGACCAACCGAAGGGACGGCAAAGGTTCAGCGCGGAGGATCGTATATCAACACACCGTATCGGCTGCGGTCTTCATTTCGCACAAAAGCCGATCCGACCGAGCAGGATCATAATGTCGGTTTCCGGTGCGCGCAAGACGCTGCGAAACAACCGTAGCAATAAGGCCGTCGCTCGTACCCCGTATTTGCTCGAATTTCCACGGAAGGTGGAGGCATCGCCCGCAGACATTTTTCATGCGCTGACCAGGGGGTATCTGTGAAACGATATCGTGTAAAACCGGGCGTGAAACTATCTCTGGCACAGTACGATCCGGACGACACTGGCGAGCATAAGAAGAACAGGCAGGGGAAAGAGCAGGTCAAAACGGAAACAGCGAAGCTTATTGGGCGACTTGACGGTCTTCAGGAACGCCTCTATGCCAATGCGACACGGTCGCTTCTGATCGTGTTGCAAGGAATGGATACCAGCGGAAAAGATGGGACGATCAAGGGTGTCATGTCGGGTGTCAACCCGCAGGGGTGTAAAGTCGTGGCCTTCAAAGTTCCCTCAAAAGATGAACTGGCCCATGATTTTCTGTGGCGCGTTCATCGTGAAGTGCCCGCCAAGGGATACATCGGAATTTTCAACCGCTCGCACTATGAGGATGTTCTCATTACACGAGTCCACGGGTGGGTGTCCGATAAAACGGCGAAACGGCGCTTTAACCAAATTAAGGAGTTCGAAGAGTTGCTGACCGAAAACGGGACGGCCATTCTCAAGTTCTTTCTCCATATTTCCAAGGACGAGCAGAAGGATCGATTGCAAGCCCGTATTGCCGATCCGGAAAAGCGCTGGAAATGGAGTTCCGGAGATCTGGAGGAACGCAAGTTGTGGGACGAGTATCTCAAAGCGTTTGAGGATGTCATCTCCGCGACGAGCACCGACTGTGCGCCCTGGTACATCGTGCCTGCCAACCGCAAGTGGTACCGCAACCTGGTCGTTGCCGATCGTGTCGTCGATGCCTTGGAAAATATGAAACTTAAGACACCATCTGCTCCGGAAGGTGTGGATTTCGCCAAGCTGAAGATCGTCTAGTGTCTGATGAGCGCCGCGCTCCTCCTTCCCTGTACGGAACGTTCTCATGTACTGGACCGTGGTAACATGGTGTTGTCGTCTGTTGATCGGGGGAGTGCTTTTGGCTTCAGCACTCGGGAAATCCCTTGATATGCCAGGCTTTGTCGATGTGCTGGTCACCTATCGACTCTTTCCAGACTGGTTACTATGGTCGTTGGCGATCGGGATCACCGGAATCGAGTGGGTGCTGGCCGTGTGGATTCTTGTCGGCTGGCAACTGTCGACTGGGGCCCTCATCGCGTTGAGCCTCAACGGGCTCTATGCAATCGGGCTCGTCGTCACGCTGTTCCGTGGGATCGATCTTCAGAACTGCGGCTGCTACGGCGTGTTTTTCCCGCAACCGCTGCGCTGGTATTCCCCGCTTGAAGATCTTGCCTTAGTTGGAATCTGCTCGGTGTTACGAGTCGGGGCAAAAAGATCCGGTCAGCCCCTTGACAAGAAATTACAATGAGCGTAGTGAAGAAAGTGCGGCCCATTCTATCAATCGAAGTTCGAGAGATCGGGTAGACCGCGCGGCTATCATCCAGGTCTCTCGATGACTTCTTGACGAGAGGAGGGTGGAGATGGACGACACGACGCCACCTGGCCCATCAGGCCCACCGATACTCGGGTGGGTTTCTCGTTGGTCACGCTGACCGGTTCTTCGCTGGCAGTGCCACATCGGCACGGACGGTCCTTTTCAAGAGGGCGAAAGCCGTTTATGCGGAGAGAGTTTCGGGAGCGTGAGGAACACAGGTACCTGGGATTGACGAGGTCTCCCTCAGCTGGAAACCAGACATCATCAGTATCGCGTGGGTCTTCTGGGCCGCGACAACCGAGATCATCCTAAGGCGTCCCAAGCGCCGAACACGGGCGACCTCCCACCATAGTGCAAGGTCGCCCGTGCTTATATTGAGTCCCCTTCCACCTTCATATGTGACCACTGCACATATTCCTGCTCTGTGGTCTATTAAACACGGTCTGGAAAT
>Ga0224495_10000583_pt1 | contig 28548 bp, 17 predicted proteins | sample SF_Jul11_sed_USG_FD_168128 | JGI IMG/M metagenome (GOLD analysis project Ga0224495, IMG submission 168128) | Sediment microbial communities from San Francisco Bay, California, United States - SF_Jul11_sed_USGS_4_1 | ecosystem: Environmental > Aquatic > Marine > Sediment | place: USA: California...
TCTCACTCACGCTCTCCCAGGAGAAGATTTTGGTGTCTGCGTTCGAGGGGGACGGCAGAATATCCGGTGCCGCCCGGTCGGCGGGAACGAAGCCGTTGGCGGGAGCGAACGCCGGCGATACGGTTCCGTCCATGGCGGCTTCCAGCGGCAGGGGGGGCGAGTGGCAGCGCATCGCCGCCGCGAACGGAATAGAGAATCCCCGGCAGATGCAGGCGGGACAACTGGTGGATCTCAACTTGGGCCGACGACGCTGACAGGAGACAGGCCATGCCCATCGTCATCAACGAGTTCGAAGTCATAGCGGAGCCTGAGCTGCCTGGGTTACCGGCCGCCGATCCGACACCGGCGCCGCCGTCGGTATCGGTACCGGACATTGAGCGAGTGGTACGGCATCTGGCCGAACGGGCGTCGCGCGTGGAGGCGCACTGAACGATGCCCGATGGAACTTCCAACGGACTATTTTGGCCTCGGCCGAGTCTGCAAGTGGATGGGCAGGAACGGCCGGCGCTCGCCGCAGCCCTGCTCGGATTGGTCATCACCGAGTCCGTGTCGAGTCTGTTTCGGTGCGAGGCGCAATTCGGGAATTGGAATCCTGGAGCCAGCGCCAACGGATTCGTCTATTTCGACCGGCAGGTGCTGGAATTCGGCAAGTCATTTCAGGTGCGGTTCAATGACAGGCCGCTGTTCGACGGGCGAATCATGGCGATCGAAGGGCAGTTTCCACAGGGGGCGCCTCCCCGCATCGTCGTGTTGGCCGACGACCGTCTGCAGGATCTGCGTATGACCCGTCGCACCCGCAGTTTCGCCAACGTGAGCGCTGCGGATGTGTTTCGGCAGATTGCCGGCGACTATGGATTGAACGCGCAAGTCGACGTGACGGGTCCGACCGCGGAGGTGGTGAATCAGATAAACCAGAGCGATTTGGCGTTTCTCCGCGATCTCGCGCGGGGCCTCGATGCCGAACTATGGGTCGATGGCGGCACCCTGCATGTGCAGCCGCGCACGCGCCGCGGCGCCGCCACACTGGAGCTGACGCTCGGCAGTCGGCTGCGCGAATTTTCAGTAACTGCCGATCTGGCCGGCCAGCGGACATCGCTGCTGGCTCATGGATGGGACGTCTCCGCCAAAGAGGCATTACGCGCCGAGGCCACCCGCGATGCCATCAGCGGCGAACTGAACGGCGACGACAGCGGCGTGAGTATCCTGGCCGGCGCATTTGGCAACCGTGTGGAGTCGATCGCGCACAGTTTGCCGATGTCGAGTACCGAGGCCCGTGGACATGCCGAGGCCATGTTCCGCGCAGGCGCGCGCCGGTTTGTGGTGGGACGAGGCGTGGCCGAAACCGACGCCCAGCTACGGGTGGGCACCCAGCTCGATCTCCGGGGCCTGGGACCCTTATTCAGCGGCAAATACTATGTGTCACAGGTGCGGCATGTCTTCGATAGCACGAATGGGATTCGGACGGAGTTCACGGGTGAACGTCCGGGGATCGGACGGGTGTGATGAGAGGGGGCGGTCGTGAGTTTGTTTGAACAGACACTGCTCGAATCGTGGACTGACGCGCGCATACCTCGAGGGTTAGGCGGCCACTGGTACGGCGTCTACCCGGCGCTGGTCACCGATATCAAAGATCCCAACGGCCAAGGGCGGGTCAAAGTAACCCTGCCATGGTCGGGGGATACGGGGAGTGCGCGGTATGAAGCCTGGGCGAGACTTGCGACCTTGATGGCCGGCAACAACCGGGGCAGCTGGTTCGTTCCCGACGTGAACGACGAAGTGCTGATCGCGTTTGAGGCCGGTGTGCCGCATCGCCCGTACGTGGTCGGCGCTCTGTGGAACGGGCGTGACTCGCCGCCTGAGTCGATGGACGGCGGGGGGCAGAACAACAAGAAGGTGCTCCGTTCGCGCAACGGCGTGAAGATCACGCTCGACGATCAGCAAGGGCAGGAGCAGTTCATGGTGGAGACACCAGGCGGACAGAAGCTCACGCTGAAAGACGGGCCGGGCTCCGTCGAGATCATAGACAGCAACGGAAATTCCATCAAGCTTGAAACCAGCGGGGTGACGGTCAATGCGTCGGCCAAGGTGACGGTGAGCGCAAGCCTCATCGAATTGTCGGCCGGCACGGTGACGGTCAATGCCGGCATGTCGCGGTTCAGCGGTGTCGTGCAGGCCGATACGGTCATCAGCAACAGCGTGATCAGCGCATCGTACACACCGGGAGCGGGAAATATATGGTGAAGGCACCTGCAATCCGTCACGAACTCGGCTGGCTGTCGCCTGGTCCCATGTGGGGGGCATTCGGCGACTTGGGCAACGCCGATCGGCGGTGCCGCTTCGCCAGGCCGGCGATTCTCCGGTTCGCTACGGACGGCTTTATGGAAGAGCTAGCGGGGACACTCGCTCTGCATCCGGAGAAACTGGCCGAATGGGAAGCGCGGTGGGAGACCTGGGAGCGCCCGATGGCTTCGCCTTCGGCGGCCGAGCAGGCGCCGCGAAATGAGCCGCTGTCACGCCGCGCGGTGCAGCTGTTTCGTATGCCAGCGCTGCTTGCGCGTGGGGCGCGTCGCAACGGTCCGGCGGTCAGCCCAGTGCAAGAGCCGGATTCAGATCCAGAGCACAGACTCAAGCTGTTTCAACCGGTGCAGAATCGGTTCTACCTGGTGTCCGCGTCGCTGATATGCCAGCAACCAGGGTTGCCGGACCGCCGCGTCAATCCTGGCAAACAGGAACAGGCCGGATTTGTGTTGCGCCGCTTGATCGAGCCCGAGACCGGTTCAAAACATGATCCGAACGATCCCTTGACATGGGATGAATATGCGTTTGTGCAGGGTGCCAAGGGAGGCCGATGGGTGCCCGTCGGAGCCGCCGCCGACACGTTGCTGACAGGCGAGGAGCGGCTGCCGATGTTTTCCTTGGGATACACCGACGCCAGAGGAACCGGTCGGCGCTTGTTCGCCGGCTTGATTCCGGTCGGGCGGCGCGAGGCTTATATCGGGGCGCCGATGACAGAGTCGTCGGTCGGGACATCAAATCTTGCTGCCTCGTCTCTCAGGCAAGAGAGTGGACCGGATACGCGCCTCCTGCATTTTGCCATGCAGGTCACGGGTCCCTGGCATGAACTGGTCGAGTCGGCGCAGAGACAGCGGGAGAAATTTAGGCAATGGACATCCACAGAGAGTGGGTCTAGCGGGAACAGTGTTTCTCAAAAGAGGGATGAGTTCATCGCCGCGAGGGAGCGTATTCAGACTACCTCGTGGTACGTGCTCCTCGACTTTGAGCGATTCCTTGAACGCTATGTCAATCGTGTCTGGAAAGTGCTGGCCGGACAAGAACAACGATCCACGTTGGCTGGTCTTCCGGAGGATGCGCTGCTCACATACCTGGAGAGGATAGTGATGAAGGAGGCATTCAAATCCCACCTGCTTGCGGGAGTGTCCGCTTCTTCATATGCCCAATTGTCAATTCGAGCAAATCTCATGACGGCGCTCGAGGCGATTGCTACGAGCAAGACGACACGCGATAACTTGGAAGCAGCCGAGATGCCGTTTGGCTATGGGGGCACCACAGCCGACGAGTGGCCTTCGTTTCTTTTTCCCCTTGCCGACCCACACGTGACCGATGGGCCCTGTCCTCTGGATGCCGATGGGGTCAGCTTATATGGCGGAGAGGGGGCGGAGATGATTGCGAAGGCCGAAGCCGTGTTTGAAGAATTGACGAATCTCATTCAAGCGGCCTTGCCGGCACAAGCTGATTCCCCTTCGCCGGATATCAATATACCGACTGCTATGGATGGTGCAGGCGCCGAAGCCGTTTTTGCGATTCGGTGTGTGTATGAGCGGCCCAACTGTGGTCCATTGGATCCGCCGGTGGTCAGCGCGCCGACCGAACTGTTTGAAATGGCCGGGTTCTTCGATCCGGAGGCACCGGCGCGCCAAGTACGGATTGCGCTGCCGTTCAATATTTCGCCGGCAGCGCTTCGGAAATACAACAAGAGCGCGACGCTCGTGGTCTCTGACATGCTGTGCGGCCAGATCAAACGCATCCGCCAGCTCAGTCTGGGCGACTTGGTGCTGTCGGTGCTGCCCTGGCCGTTTCACAAGGACCTGCCGAGCGTCGGACCTGCCGGCCGATGCGGGGGCACCGACACATTCGGCATGCTCTGTTCGCTCTCGATTCCGATCGTGACGCTCTGTGCATTGATCTTGCTGCTGATCATCGTCGCGCTGTTCGATCTATTCTTCCGCTGGTTGCCGCTGTTGTTTGTCTGTTTCCCAGTCCCGAAACTGGGGCCGAAGAGGCCGTGATGGATGTAGGCCAGCTCTATGGGCGCGGCATGAGTTTCCCCCCGCGGGTGGGGGCCGACGGCCGGATTGCCTGGTCGGAGGGGGAAGAAAACGTGCGAGAGAACATCCGGATTATCCTGCTGACGCGGCTGCGGGAGCGGCTGTTTCTTCCCGAGTTCGGCAGCGGGTTGGACCGCTACCTGTTCGAGCCGAACATACCCGCCACACGGCAGCGGTTGCGGGAAGAGATCGAAACGGCGCTGACACGCTGGGAGCCGCGCATTCGGCTGGAGGCGGTGACCGTCGAGGCTGATGTCCGTGAGCCTTCGACAGCGGTCGCTACCATCGAGTACCAGCTTGTGGCGACCAGGCAGCGCGAACGCGTGAGCCTCACGCTCATGCTGACTCCGTCTTGAAGGAACGACCATGCCGATTACGTTGCCCCAGATTGACGACCGACGGTATCAGGACTTGCGGGCCGAGCTGTTGGCGCGCATCCCCGTCCATACGCCGGAATGGACCAATTTCAACCGGAGCGATCCCGGGGTCACCCTGATCGAGCTGTTCGCGTTTCTCGTTGAAACACTGCTGTACCGTAGCAACCAGATTCCAGACCGCAACCGCAAGAAATTTTTGCAGCTGCTGGGGGTGCCGCTGAACGCGGCGGTGCCCGCGCGCGGAATCGTGTGTTTCGCCAACACCAGCGGGCCGCGCGAAACCATGCCGCTTGCGTCGAGCGTTGAGGTGGCGGCCAGAGCGGTGCCGTTCCGCACGGAGCTGGGCCTCGATGTGCTACCGGTGGAAGGAAATCTATACTACAAGCGCAAGCTCATCGATCCGCCGCAGCCACTCAGGGACTATTATGAGCAGCTCTATGCCTCGTATCGCGGCCAGCCGCCAGCCAAACCGCTGGAACTCTATGAGACGACGCCGTTCCCGCCGCCGGGCGGAGAGGCGGTGAATGTGCCGAGTGAGGCCATCGACGGATCGCTGTGGCTCGCACTGGCGGCTCGCCCGGTGGACATGGGCGAAGACGCGCCTCGCGCTCTCGACGACGTACGGGAGGCGATCGCTCACCGGACGCTCAGTTTGGGCGTGGTGCCGGCTCTCCAAGCCGAAGGCCAAGTGTTATCTCCTCACCAATCCAGCACGCCGGGCGAAGAAGCGGCGCTCCGGTTCTTCATTCCCAAAACTCCGCGGGGGGGCATCCTTCCGGCGGATGGCGCGCAGCGCAAGGCCGCCTATCGGGAGCTGGACGCCGTCGACGCCAATGTCTTGGCGGAGCCCGGGGTGATTCAGGTGACGCTTCCTGGGGCCGATCAGCTGGGTCTCTGGACCAATCTCGACCCGCTCGAGTCCGGCGCCGAGGATTTTCCTCCGGCCATCGAGGATGCGCGCATTGCCGCCCGTGTTCTGACGTGGGTCCGCGTCCAATTTCCGCGCGGCGCCAGGGCCTGGGTGCGCTGGGTGGGCATCAACGCTGCGATGGTCACTCAGCGGCACAGCGTTGTCAATGAACGGTTGCCCGAAGGCACGGGCGAGCCGGATCAGGAAGTCCAGCTCGCCCAGCGCCCCGTGATCGGGAAGTCCGTCAGGATACGGGTGCAGCCGAACACCGCACTAAAGGCAGAGGTTTGGAAACGGGTGGATGACCTCGCCTCTCTGCCGCCGGAAGTGCCGCGTATGGATCCTCAAGCCAAGACATCGATCGCCGGCGACGGTCGTACGCCACTTTCCGACGAGACCAAAGCGTTTCTTGTCGATGATGAAGCCGGGCGTGTCAGGTTCGGCGATGGATTGCATGGCGCCCGTCCACCGGAAGGTGCGCGGGTCGAGGCCGATTACGATGTGTCAGCCGGCATGGCCGGCAATGTGGGGAGCGATGCCATCAAGAGCGGGCCGGAGCTACCGCCGGGAATCACCGTGCGGAATCCCATTCCGACGTGGGGGGGGGCCGATGCGGAGTCGGTCAGCATGGCCGAGAAATTGATCCCCCGCTATCTCCAGCACCGCGATCGGCTCGTGACAGCGGCGGACTACGAATCGATCGTCAAGCGCACCCCCGGGCTGGATATCGCGCGGGTCGAGGCGTTGGCGGCGTACCATCCGGATCTCAAGGAAAGTACGCCGGGAGATGCTCCCGGCGTGATTACGGTCATGCTCATCCCGCGTATCGATCCGGCGACGCCCGATGCGCCGATGCCGGACACGTTGTTTCTGAACAGCGTGTGCCGGTATGTCGAGCCGCGCCGGTTGGTGACGACCGAGGTCCATATCCGGGGCCCGAGATACAAGGATATCTGGTTGTCGGTCGGCATCACGGTCAAAGCCGGTGAGAGCATTTCAGACGTGCGAGAACGTGTCAAACGGCGGCTGCGGAGTTTTCTCTCCCCGCTGCCGCCAGATGACCGCAAGACGGCCGAGGAGGAGGCGGACGGTGGGTGGCCGTTGGGGACGCCGGTGGTTGCGCTCGAACTCTTGGCTGAAGCCAGCCGCGAGCCGGCGGTGCAACGCATCAATGGCATCCGCCTCGGCGACGCCGGTGGTGTCGAGCGTACAAGCATCACGATGGAAGGGCTGGAATTGCCGAGGCTGCGCGGTATTTCCGTCACAGCCGGCGACGCGATCAATCTTGCCGAGATGACGGGCGGTGTGCCAGGCGAGCCTGTGACCGGCTTCGTTCCGGTGCCGATCGTTCCAGAGGAGTGCTGACCGATGGACAGCAACGGCACCAGGTTTCATATGCTGCTTGGCGAGGGGGATTGGTCCGGCTGCACCACGTCGGAGGGATCGCCCGTCCTCGCTCCGCAGCCGGACTCACCGCCGGACGGCCCGCCGTTTGCTTGGGACGGTGAGGCTCACGAGATACTGCTTCGACCGCGCGTGTTCCTGTTTGCACAGCAGGCGGCGGCGCAGGCTCCCGTGAATCCGGACGGCCATCGGCGCGGCGTCGGCGCCGACCGTTTCGGCAATATCTACTGGATCGGCGAGAACCGCAGCGAGATCAACGTACTGTCGGCGGGCAGCGGCGTCACCACACATTTCTGGTCTGCCGGCGACGGTGCGCAGTGCGTGGCCGATCCGGGCGGAGCATTCGCGCCGGTGCAGCCAATGACGCCGCCGTCTCCGCATCGGCTCGGTGGTCTGGCGGTGACGTGCGATCACTATTTGGTGGTCGGCGTGCTGGAACCACCAGGATTGTTGGTGTTCGACCTGTACACCGGCGGCGCACCGCAGCAATGGCTCTGGCCGCCGGCCGTTCCGTTCACCCCCTTCGACATCGCGCCCAGACCGAACGGAGGGGTCTGGATTCTCGACCGTGAACGGCGCCGGGTGTGGACGCTCGACCGGCTCTTCAATGTCGCCCACCGGCACATGCCGCCGGCCGTTCCCCTTCCGGCGGACTTCGTGCCGGTTGATCCCGACATGGACAGGCTTGTGAGCAGGGAGCGGATGGGGCCACGGCAGATCACTGCGGAGGCGGCGTTGACGCTGGAGGCTGTCGAGCCGATCGCCATTGAGCCAATGCCCGACGACAGTTTTGTGATTCTGGAGCAACCGCCGATTTCTTCTCCGCCGTCGCCGTGTTTCGCGACGATCGCCCGCTATCGCTTCGATATCGGGTTCTGCGGTCGGGTCTCGACCGATGTCTTGGGCGATTATATGGGATCCGGTTCAGCCGCCTTGGTGGCACAGGATTTCGTCGTGGTCCCGCAGAAGTCAGACGCAGAAGGAACCTCTGCCGAATCCAGGCCCGTCGAAGTCGTGGCCTATGTGGCCGCGCGCGATGGGAATCAATGTTTCGCATTCGGATTAACAGTCAATGCTGCCGGCGGTTTTCGCCCCAGCGCAACGCCGAAGTTGCCGAACCGATCGGGGTCCGGCGCTGAGCCGGCATTCCTGCCGATGCGGCTGTTCGGCGGCAAGGGGCTGGTGGCGGTGGATGGAGCCCCGCATTATGACTTTGGGGTCGGGTGGGTACCGCTCAAGGAACAGCGCCGGCTGCGGTACGCCGAAGGCGCGGTGCTGGTGACGCGGGTCTTCGACGGCCGAGAGCCGCAGTGCCACTGGCATCGGCTGCTGCTTGATGCGGTCATCCCTCCGGACTGCCGAGTGAAAGTGCTCGCCAGGGCGACGGACGACCGGGATAACATCGGAGATCCGGAGACCGGGACGCCGTGGCCAGAAGCGCGGGAGGCGCTTTCCTTCTACCGGCGGAGCAACGGTTCGGAGATCCCATACGCCGAACCGCCGACCCGTAACCACGAAGCTACATGGGAACTGCTTTTTCAGAATCTGCGCGGACGCTATGCCCAACTGCAGCTAATCGTGACCGGCGATCAACTCAGCACGCCTCGGCTGCGGGCCCTGCGGGTCTACTATCCCCGGTTTTCGTATCTGACGCGCTATCTCCCTGCAGTTTACCGTGAGGATGCAGACTCGGCTGCCTTTCTAGACCGCTTTCTCGCAAACTTCGAGGGCACGTTGACGTCGATTGAGGACCGTATCGCTGCTGCCCAAGTCTTGTTCGACCCGCGCAGCGCGCCACGCGAGGCGCTTCCGTGGCTTGCCGACTGGCTTGGCGTCGCCCTCGATCCGGCGTGGAGCGAGGCCCGGCGCAGGCTGTTCATCAGGCGGGCGATGGATTTTTTCCAATGGCGTGGCACCGCCGCCGGTTTGACGATGGCGCTGCGTCTGGCCTTGGAAGAATGCGCCGACGACACGGTGTTTCGCGTAGGAGGCGAGGCCGACGCTCGGCGGTATGGCATTCGAGTCGTCGAGGCCTTCCGCAAGAGCCGGCGCGGCGGACGCTGGAAGCCGGCAGACGGGTCGGCCGAACTGAGCCGCCGCTATCGGGCCTGGCTGAAGATCGGCGACCCCCTTGTCCGATACCCGGTGTCGATCCCGGAGCCTGCCCATGAGGCGGAATGGCGGATCTTCAGTGACGACATGTTGGGGTTTGTCCCGTCGGCCACCGAGGAGCACCGGCGCTGGCAGCAGTTTTTATGCAGTCGTTATCCTGATGTGCAGGCGCTGCCGACTGCCTATGGGAGTTGGCCGGCGCTCGATCACGTGCCGATGTCGGACGATCTGCCCCCGGCAGGGCCTTGCCGAGCCGATTGGGAGCAGTATCAGGCGAGTGGCCGGCGCGACAGCCGGAGCGTCATTGCGCAATGGCACGGGTTCCTCGGCCGACGGCACCGCACGATCGCCGCGCTCAACGACGCCTATGGGAGCGCCTGGCGGTACTTGGACGAAGTGGCATACCCGGTTCTCCTGCCGGACAACGAGGCGCTGCTCAAGGACTGGTTCGAGTTCGAGGCGACGATTCTCGGCCCCAAGCGTGCCGCGCATCGCTTTCAGGTCCTCTTGCCGCTCTTTCGGGCCGATCAAGACGAAACCGTACGTGAGGAGCGCCGGGCCTTGACGCACAGGATCGTCGATCTCGAGAAGCCGGCCCACACGGTGTTCGACGTGCAGTACTACTGGGCCATGTTTCTGGTCGGCACGGCCCGCGTCGGCCATGACACGCAGCTTGATGTCGGCAGCCGCGCGCCGCAGCTAGCGACCGCCGCTATTCTCAACAAGACTCACCTGGGCGGCAGCTACCTCGCCAGCGATTTCCCGCCGCCCGGTGCGCGGCGGGTGCTTGGCGAAGGGGCACTCGGCCAGGGTGCAGGAAAGGGGAGGTTTCACTCATGACACACAGTCAAGACATGCAGGCCGTCACTGCGAGCCCCAGCGCCGCCGAGCCGTCCAAACATGTGAAGTACAACCTCGGCATGGTGCTGGGGGTCGATGACTTCATCCAAGAATTCACCTATCACAGCACGCACCGGGAGTGGCTGTCCTGCGATCTGCTCGGCTACGGCACGGTGTGGGGGTTGGGGGTGCAGACGGAGGACGATGGAGAGAAAGGCCCGCGCGTGCGGGTTGAGTGCGGCGCGGCACTGAGCCCCCGAGGACGGTTGATCCATGTGTCGGCCGCCCAGTGCGGCTATTTGGACGACTGGCTGGCCGCGAACAGGGGCGGCGTCGAAAAAGTGCTCGGACATATGCCGGTTACTGGGGAAGCTGTGGCGTTGTATGTGCGGCTTGCCTATGCCGACTGTGAAACCGACGAGGTGCCGCTGGCAGGGGAACCTTGCCGCGCTGAAGGGCAGCTGACGGCTTCGTCGCGCATCAAGGACTATTTTAAGTTGCAGTTGCAGCTCGACCCTCCGCGGCAAACCGAAGAGGACGCAATTCGCAATTTCGTACGCGCCTTGGCAGGGGTTGAAATTGTGAGTGGGAACGGGGACGAAACCACCCTGGCGGAGTTCGAGAAGGCCGTCAGGAATTCGCCGGTGATCAGCTCACCTCCGGCAAGTCCGCCGGAGGGATTCACGAGCGATACTGACTACAACATGGCCGGAATCACCATTCCCGAGGGCCAAGTGCGAGACTGTTTGCGGGCCGCGTTTCGTATCTGGACGGTTGAACTGCGGCCGCACTGCCGTCCGGACTGGCTGGCGAACGGGAGCGGCTGCGGAATGGAATCGACTGAGAGGCCGCATCCGAATCCCGAGGAGTGCATCCTCCTGGCTCGACTGGAAGTGCCCATCACCGTTGATGCGCGGGATGGACGCTGGAGTGTCGCCAGCGCATCTGCCGTCGCCGTCAACGACCGAGACCGCCCCTATGTGCTGCATCTCCGCATGGTGCAAGAATGGCTGCTCGGCGGATTGGAACCGCGGCCGGGCGGATCCTTCGTCGAGCCGTCCGAGCGGATGCGTCCGGTCAGTGCCGGTCCGTTCTACGATGTGGTCGCGGCGGGACTGGTGCTCGGTAACCGGACCGCGGTTGGTCCGGTGATCGGCGGCCTGCGTGTTGCCAGTGTGGTTGCGGGTGAGGCGCTGTTTACGTTCGACGACTACCAGGTGCCGGGCGGCAGCTTCCAGTACATCGTGAAGGTGTTGCCGGTGTCGGCTCCACCACGGACGCCGGTGCCGACGGTACGGTTTCTCGAATTTCGGTCGGGCGGTTTTGCGCTCAAAGTCACGCGGGGGACGGCCAACGTGAGCGTGGCCGATCTGCAGGCCGTGCCGTTCATGATTGAAGTCAGCCGGATCGGGTAACGGCAGTAAGACGAGGGAGACATCGTATGAGCCTGATCTCAACGAAGACACCAATTTTCGACGACATTCCGTCGATTCACTTCTTCAACGGCCGGCTGTTATCCGGTGAAGATCTGACCACCGAGCAGGCATGGAATGCCGCCCGCCGCAAATTGCTGGGACAGGCGGTGGGCAGCGGCGTCGCCTTCGGTCTCGAGGTGCGCATCTCGGAGAAACCCGAGCATGGGGGGAAGCCCATCGTGAGCGTCGAACCGGGCTTGGCGATCAACAGCGAGGGTGAACTGCTGCATCTCGGCGAGTCCACCGATGTGTCGCTCGTACAACGTGCCGAACCGGAGGCGGTTACGGCCGAGTTCAGCGCCTGCCAGCCGCTCCAATACAGCGCCTATGTGCAGTCGGACGGGGTCTATCTGTTGTCCCTCTGCTCGGCTACCGGCACACAAGGACGCGCGCCGGTGATGGGATTGGCCAATCAAGAGGCGCGGTGTAACCGCAAGTACCGGCGCGAGGGCGTGCAGTTCCGCCTGCACCAGCTCAAGCTGAGCAATGCGGAGCTGGCCGACCGTAACAAGCTGCGCAACCTCGTGGCCTATAAGTGTTTCAACCCGGACGCCTGGCAGGCCTTTCTCGCCGATCCCTTCGGCGCCGACAAGGCCAATCCCAAACTGCTCGACGGGCTGCTGGTGCCCAAACTGGAAGACTGTGAAGTCCCGCTGGCGACCATCTTGTGGACCACCGACGGCGGCATCGAGTACGTCGATCTGTGGTCGGTACGACGACGGCTCCATCAACGTGGCATTGCCGATCAGTGGTCGTCCTTTGCCGGGGACGGCCAACGGGCAGTGGCAGAGGCGATAGGCTGGCAGTTTCAGGCACAAATTCAAGCGTTGCGAGACGATCTTACCGAGAACATCGAGACCATCATCGCTACCGATCGATTTGGCGTCTTGCCTCCAGTCGGCATTGTTCCGATCGCAAATAGTCTGTCGCCGCGCGGGTTTCACCAGGACCTGTTCTTCAGCGGCATGGTCCATCACCCAATTGTGACTATCGAGGGTGCACGCGTCGAGGCGATGCTACGCACTTCTCTGCGGTATCCGACATTCAATCCCACCAGCGGGGTGGCGGTGTGGATCTATCGCGTACGCGAGAACGAGCAGGCCGTGGCGAGCGGTACCACTACGGCTCCCACGCAGCCGTATCTGATCTTCAGCAGCGGACACATGCCCTACATGGGCGATCCGCACTTCGATGTGAATCGCTGGAACTTCGGCAACTGGGCGTGATTGATGAGGAGATGAATTTATGGCGCTGAGAAGAGTACATCCAGGAGAATTAATCACCGCCACTGATTGGAATGACTTGGTCGCTGCACTGGATGCGCTGGATGGGCGGGTGGCCGATCTGGAAAGTGGCGGATCGAAAACCCCGCCAAGAATTGCTCAGGTTCTGCCCACCGGTCCGCGCACAGTGGGTGATGAGATACGTATCTACGGCAGCAACTTTGATTTTAGAAGCGGGGGCCACAGTGTGTTTTTCGGCACTACGAGAGCGATTACCTTCTTGGGAGGATCATCTGATACAGTGCTGATTGTTCGGATCCCAGACGCCGTAGAGGGGGCGACCGAGGTAGGGACGGCGATGACTCTAACGGTCGGCAACCTGGTAAGCACCACGACCCAGTCTATCACGATCAAGTCTCTGCCCGTGGTTACACATGGCGGTGTTCTGTTCTCGTTTGCAGGAACACGTCCCAGTGCGACTCCGACCGCGAACGCTCCGTTCTTCTATGACTTTAGCCTCGTATCAACTGCCAGTGAGGACCTGACCGTAACTATTACGCCTACTATCGAGGTTATCCTGCCATTACCTGGAGGCGTTGCCGATCCGGGGCTTCCTGCGCTCCTCGATGTAATTGATGCGGGTGGCACCGTGCGTCCAGACCGTCAGATCTCTCTGCTGGAGGGAGCGACCAAGACGATAAGCCTGCGTTTGCGTTTGCCGGTTGGCGTAAACGGACTGCGGTATTCTTTGAGTGCGGTCGCCAGTGCCCCAGGCATTACCTCGGTGGCAGAGTCGCTGCCGAACCAGCAGGTGGGTCTTGCGAGTGAGACGCCGGATCCAACGATCACGGGCTTCGAGTTTTCTTCGATTGTCGTAGGCGATGCAATTTTCACCCCGAACACGACCGGCGTGGGTGGCTTCGACGGCACGTTCAGCGTTCGTCAGAGCACTAGAGCGACGGTAAGAGTCCGAGCCATCTTTGCAAACATTCCCGTGGGGATCACCAACAATTATGACATTAGCATGAGTATCGATTCGCCGGCAGGCGGGTGGTCGACCGCATTAAATGTAAGCACGGGGACTCCCATACCGGTGGCAAGTGCGGGTCCCGTTCCCATTTTGGTCGACATTAATGCCCCAGGTTCGGCAGCCACGGCGATGTTGCATTTGACCCTGACGCGCCAGGGTTTAACCGTAAATAATAAACGCACCGTGACCTATCGCCTTAACCTTCGCTAGTCACCCTAATTCACGATAGGAGAAGAAAATGCCTACATATCGTGTTCCCACACTTTCGAGCCTGCCTGGCTCACCGGCCAGTGATTTCGATTGGTGGAGTGCGCCCCCGTCCGACCTACTGCGCTATTCCCCGGACAACCCCAACTGGCTGGGTGCGCTCAGCCTTTCTCAAGGTAATGGTGCGAATCGGGATATGTTGTTCCGCACGCTCAGAGGCGTGTTAGGAGGGCAAGATTACCTGTTCATGCAATGGGTAGTGCGCACCTCTGCACTGGATACGGGTATCGACCGCGTGAATGTGTTGTTGGGTACACCGGGTGGTAACTACGTTGCCTTTGTTGCTCAGATCGATACTGCTGCGAGCACAATTGCGGGGCCGCAAGATGCGGGCACATTCATATACCAGGTGAACCGGTGTACGGTGGCCGGCGGTGTGATATCGATAGTCAATCCGGGCAACTCATCGACAGGAGACATCGAGGGCACTGGACGCATGTGGATAGATGTTACCAGCCCGACCCGCTTGATTCAGACCAAATGGGCATTTCAGGTGGCCATCCCACTCGGTGTCAATTGGGGTGTACCTGGAACGACAACCCAGGTGAATCTTCCTGTTTCTGGGGTGTTCAAGTTGTGGTTTGAGGTGTGGCCGTCAGTTCCTATGGGAATGTCCGTGGAATCCTACCAGTGGCCGACTACCGCGCCACAAACTGGAAGCGCACTTGAGATTATTCCTGTGGGAATCACGGAATCACAACTGCTTGATCTGACGACTGGCGTGTCCACTGACGCCGCTGTCGAATTGTCCTCCTGGTCTGGCATAGGCACACGCGCCGCTCCAGGTGGCGTGGCGCGAAGCGATAACTACACCATCAAGCTGGACCTTGGGAAGCCCTATCCGCCGAACAGCAAGCCATACAATATTTCGCACACACCGGACGTGACTAACGTCGAACACCAGAACCAGTTCTATGCCAGACCGACTTTTCCGGCAGACCTCATAGGAGGTGCGAACCCTGGAGAAATTGCCGCACGGTTGGCAAAGCGGGAGGCTGTGCGTGCGACGTTCAGTCTTGCGAACTGGGGCTCGCAGTATTCGAATCCCACGGCCAGCTCATGGAGACCCATCCCTGGTGGCAGCGACACTCTCTATGTGGATGCCAACGGTGAGTGCCATTTCGTTTGGCCTACTGCGAGTGAGCCGACCGGCCCAGGCTCCTTCGTCACGAAGCTGGTGCAGAACATTAACAAATACCTGAACGCCACCCCTGGGCCATACCCGGCGGATGCCCAGAGTCCGCATCAGTGCATGTTGGTGGAATTATCCAGCATAGATTCTTCCGTAATAATTACCACCAGCAGTGTTTACTCAAATATGAATATCGCCAGCGCATCAACCTTCCGCCGATCCGCCGAGATCAGTGTCGTAGGGGCGCTTCCGATTAGCGCACAACTGCGCGACGTGTACATGTATGTCCAGAAGTTCAACATGCCTTCCGTCGCTAAGGGGAAAGGACGCGGCCCAGGCATCGGCACTCTTGGTAGAGACAATTTTAACTTCGCAGTCAAGGGTGGCCCACAGTTCAACAATGTGGAGGACATCGCGGCGTTTGTCCCTACTTATGCTGTGCATTGTTACATTGACACCGGAAAGAAGATGACGTTGAAAGACGGCCGGAACGTCCCGATTCTGCGTCCACAGACTGCCTTCGGCTATTTTGTTCTTCATGAAGGCGATCTGTACGGCTGGGAAACCCGGCTTTATGGCGCGGAGAAGCTTGCGGAAGATTTCTACGTCATCCGCGTGCCAAACAATGGCTCCGCCTACGTGGAGACGGCCATCCAGGCGCGCGAGTCCGCAAACGACCCGTCGCTTCCCTCCGATGGCGTTCCGAGCAGCACAGGTTGGTGTCGGCGGCTGGTAGCTTGGCTGGAAACCAAGGGCATACTCGGAAAGATACTCGCCTCTATTCTTGCTCTCCTTTGTAGACTGTTTGGGCATTAGGAGTGCTGCAATGTATGCTCCCGGGACTGTGATTGCACAATTGCGCTTGCGTGGTGTGTGCGCTGACCCGCTGGCCATGCGGCTGAGGCTCGACTCTGCGCTGTCGGCTGTGGATTTTGCGCCGGCGAGTCTTCCTGTGCAGGCCATCGTGTTCATCCGTTCGCTTCGCGATCCGCTGCCGGGTCGGTGGCGGCCGAAGCAGGTGGGAGAACGGCCGCCGCAGGCCTGGCAACAGGCGGTGGGGCGGAAAATTGAGGCGCTGGCGCGCTGCGCCGCTCGCCCAGCGCAGGGATTCGTGCCAGATAGTGCCGAGGCAGTCCTATTCATTGACCGGAGCGAGCTGCTGGCTTGTCTTGCCCGTGATTGGTGTCTCGGTACTGCTCCCACTCGCTGGTGGTGGCGTGGATTACTGCGTCAAGAGGATGTAACTCGGGTGGTGGTGGATGAATGGCTCCAAGGTCCGGAATATCTTCCGTCGGCCATGCATCAGTTGGCTGTTAGCGGAGAAGTCCCCGTCTTCCTCCAGCGTCTTGATGCGTCATCGATCTGGCTGTTGCTGAGTCGTGTCGTCGAACGGTTTGGCCTTGTGCGTCTCCAGCCTCTCTTGATCGATCATGTGTGGAAGTCCCCCGATCGGATCGGTGCATCACTGGTGTCAGACGATCGAGCTCCTTGGATTCCCTGGGCTTTGGAAGCAGCGGAACCGGATCTGACCGCGTTGCAGGCGGTGTTCTTGGGGACGACATTGATGTTGCATCGCGCTCCTGCTGTCGTGCGGTCGAAGACCTTCGCTCGCGCTGTCACAGCATGGATGTATCGAGTGCCGAAGGGCGGCAAGGCCGTCAAGGGCGAAGCTGTCAGTTTTATGGCTGCGCGTCCTGCCGCGTTGGTTCCAATCGAGCACGAAGTTGGTGGGCGAGATGGCTATGGCTCGGATGGCATTGGACCTGCTCCGGGGATGGCGCACAGTTCGTTCACTATCGATCTGGAGAAAAAAGTGGACTCTTCAAGGGAGTCGTTGGACTCGGCATCGGTTAGTGAACAGGAGATTGTCAGAGAACAATTGGATGATGGTGTGGTTCCATGGCCGACCGCCGGCGCTGACGCCGGTGAGCAACTGGTGTCTCGGTCTCTGCCGTCGCAACGTGACTCGCATGTCGAGCCAATCCGGGCTGAAGTGGATCTCGTCGATCAGCTCACTGTCGAAACCTCGTTTGGCGGTGTTTTCTGCCTCATCAACCTTGCGCTCTATCTCGAACTCTACGGCGATTTTAGTGAGCCGCTGAAGCCTGGTATTGCCCTGTCTCCATGGGATTTTGTCGCGTTGGTTGGAGAGGGACTTGTCGGGGAGCGCATTCATGATGATCCTCTGTGGCCCCTGTTGGCCCAGCTGGCTGGGCGTGACGAGGGAGTTCCGCCTGGCCGGGACTTTCATCCACCGGTCGGGTGGCGTTTTCAGATGATGGAACGATGGGGCTATGCCGAGCCATCGGCACCCGTTCAGTTTGAGACGGCGCCGTTCATCGAATGGCTCATGCCCTATGTGCGGCAGCGGTTGATGCAGGCCCTGGGACTCGACCAGGAGCATGAGCTGGCCCAAATTCTTTGCGAGCACCATGCAACGGTGCAGGTGACCGGCACCCATGTGGATGTGATGTTGTCGCTAGCTGATTTGCCGATTGCCGTTCGGTATGCCGGGCTCGATCGTAACCCCGGTTGGATTCCAGCAGCGGGAAGATTCATCGCGTTTCATTTTGCGTCAGGGTGATGGTGATGGTGATGCCGATGCAAGTTCATCCTTTTGCCGATCTGCCGCGCACGCCGGCTGCGCACTTCAAGCTCTACTTCTATGGGGCGGTTGTGCAGATTATTGAACAGGTGTGTCGCGTCTCCACGTCGCAGGAAGAGGCGCTTGCGTCGTTCCCGTTTCTCGCCGGCTACATCAATGAGTTGGCGGGGCATGGACTCAATGGGGTGGCGCATGACGAGGCCGCAGGCCGGTGGGAAGAGGCGGTGCACGCTTGGGAACAGTCTGTGCCCGGCCACTTGCCCCTGAGGGCGTTAGCAGAGGAGGCGGGGCTCGATTATGCCACGCTGACTCTGCTCTTGTGCATTGGGTCGAGTGAGGAAGATTCGCGTTTTGGGGTGGTGTTTGAGTCGATCCAAGGTCTGTCCGGGCAACACCGCCCGACATGTGGGCTATTGAATGCCTGGTGGCAAGAAGCGTATGGACAAGGCGACATCCGTTCGGCGCTCCGGCGGCTGCAGGAACTTGGGCTTGTGCAGGTGATCAATCCGGACGCGCCGCGGGCTGAGTGGGCACTGCAAGTGCCCGCGCTTCTGTGGGATGCCATGCGTGGCGAAAGACTCCACCAGCCCGCGCCGTGGGCCCGCCACTACGAGCCGTACCAACTGACCTCGCCTGATGCGTTATTCGTGTCCGAGGTCCTGCAACAGTCCATTGACACGCTTCCTACGGTGCTGGTCTCCGGCGGGGTGCGAACCTTGGTGATTCGAGGTCCTCAGCATGACGGTCGGCGCACCATCGTGGGAGCTGTGGCACGTGCGATCGGACGGGGCTTACTTGAAGTGACGGCACAAGCCGAGACTTCTTTGCCCGTTTCGCTGCAAGACGAACGCTGGCGCACTCTTGGTCCATTAGCCACCTTGCTGCATGCGATGCCTGTGATGGTATGGGATGTGGGCCCCGGTGAAACGGCCTCTCTGCCACGGCTGTCTGGCTACGACGGTCCGCTGGGTGTGGTGATAGGCCGACAGGGAGGCATCACAGGTCCCGGGGCCGAGCGGGTGCTGACCCTGATGCGCGATATGCCGGATATGAGCGAGCGGCAGGCACATTGGCGAGCTGTGGCAGGTTCTGATGTGTCAATTGATGAAGAGGCGGAGATCTGCGAACGGTTTCGGCTGTCCAGCGGCAATATCAGGCGAGTGGGGAGTATGGCCCAGTCCTGTGCCGCGCTGGCCGGCCGCACAGGCCTGACTCTGGCCGATGTGCAGCAAGCTGCCCGCGCCTTAGGCCGGGAGAGTCTTGATGCTCTGGCGCAGCCTGTGAAGGCCTTCGGTACGTGGAGTGATCTTGCCGTTCGTCCCGCGACGCTCATGGAATTGGAGCTCTTGGAGAGTCGCTGCCGGCACCGTGAACGATTGGGAGAGCAGGTAGGGGATGTCTTGGCGGTGCAGATGAATGCCGGGGTGCGAGCACTCTTAACCGGGCCAAGCGGGACAGGCAAGACAATGGCAGCGCGCATTTTGGCGTCGCGGCTGTCACTTGATCTGTACCGGCTTGACCTGTCTTCAGTGGTGAACAAATACATCGGTGAAACAGAAAAGCGCCTGAACCAGATTTTGAGCCGAGCGGAAGAATTGGGCGTCATCCTTTTGTTGGACGAGGGCGATGCCTTGCTGACCCAGCGGACGAATGTCCAGACCTCCAACGATCGCTATGCCAATCTCGAAACCAACTTCCTGCTGCAGCGGCTGGAAACTTTCGAAGGCATTGTGCTGGTGACTACCAATGCCGGAGACCGGATCGACAGCGCGTTCCAGCGCCGGATGGACGTCGTCATCGAATTTCGGCCGCCGGATGTCACGGAACGATGGGGCATTTGGCAGACGCATCTGCCTGCCGACCACGACGTGCCTCTCGTGATGTTGCAGGAGGTCGCCTCTCGCTGTGAGCTGAGCGGAGGGCAAATTCGGAACACTGTTCTCCACGCCTCCCTCTTAGCGCTGAGCAACGGCGGGCGGGTCACGGAGGAGCATCTCGAGGCTGCGATTCTCCGGGAATATCGGAAAATGAACGGAGTCTGTCCATTGCGGAGAGCGGCTGCCTCCATCAGATAGAGACGGGCGAGTCGCCCTCCGCTGGCTGCCGCCCGATTGAAGCCGGTGAAGGGCGGGCCAGAGAGATGAAGCTTTCATGCCAGTAGCCACCGCCACACGCAGTTCGTCCGCGCGCGCGACCGCTCCCACGCGGACTGTATCTGTTCCCACTCCCGCAGTTCGTTCGACGACGTCCGCGCGTGCGCACCGGCCTGCAGCAGGCCCGCCGGTCGTCCGGCTGACTCCCACAAGAGGAGCCGTACCCGGAGAGCTTCCTGAAGCAGTTCGGAATGTTCTGAACGCACCAGGAGAAGGTGAGGCATTACCAGCCGCAATTCGATCTACGCTTGAACGAAGCCTTGATATGCCTCTCGCTCCTGTGCGGGTGCATACCGATCAACGAGCGCGAACCGCTGTCGGCCTGTTGGGTGCGCGGGCATTTACCTATGGGACCCATGTCTTCCTGGGCACGCGTGAGCAGCCAACTGACCTGGCCCTCATGGCGCATGAGGTGACCCATGTGGTTCAGCAGCAGGGTGCGCCTGTCTTGCAGATGTCCCGTGGGCGTGCCTCAACAGATAACTTCGAGCAAGAAGCGGATCGCACGGCTGCGGCTGTGCAACAGGGCCGAACCGTCACGGTTCAGGGCCGCACGGGTGGGCCGCGGGTGCAGGGTCTTGGACTCAGCGATATTCTTGACGGCCTTGCCGAGTTGGCTGCCAACGTGCCCGGTTTCACGCTCTTGACGCTGATCATCGGCCGAAACCCGATCAATATGCGCGCCGTCGAGCGCAACGCGGTGAACCTGTTGCGTGGCTTCATCGGGTTGATCCCCGGTGGAGAGATCCTGTTTCAGGTGCTGCAGCGCTATGGCATCGTCGAGCGCATTGGTAACTGGATCAGCGCGCAGACCGCGACGCTGGGCCTGACCTTTCAAACCATTCGCGATGCCTTCACGCGCTTCACGGACTCGCTGGGGTGGCGAGACATCTTTAGCCCCGGCGATGTATGGAATCGGGCTCGAAGTATCTTCACCCCGATCATTACACGGATCGTCAACTTCGTCGGAGGGCTCATCAGCCAGGCGATTACCTGGTTGAAGGAGACCTTCATGCAGCCGTTAGCCGATTTCTGTCGCCAAATCCCCGGCTATGGCCTTGTCACGGTAATGCTGGGCCGCGACCCGTTCACGAACGCGCCGGTGCCCCGCACCGCGCTGACTGTGGTGCGCGCGTTCGCCGAATTCATCCCTGGTGGCACTGAAAAAGTAAACCAGCTTGTCGAGTCGGGTGCGCTGGAGCGGGCCTATACCTGGTTCCAGCAGGAAACGAGCGCGCGTAACCTTACCTGGGCGCGCGTCGTGGGAACCTTCACGCAGATTTGGAATTCACTCCGGTTGGAGGATGTGCTGCATCCGATTGATACGTTGCAGCGCGTGGTCGGCATCGCCAGGCCCCTGATGACCGATCTGGTGAGCTTCGCGGGCGCGGCGCTCATGAAGCTGCTGGAACTGATCTACGAAGCCGTGATGGGCGCGGCCGGCCGCCGTATCTTGGCGATTCTGACGCGTGCTCGCGCGACCTTCATCACGATCATCCAAAACCCGGTGGGGTTTTTGCGTAATCTGCTGGGTGCAGTCGGGCAGGGTGTGCGCCAATTCATGGGCAACATTCTCACCCACCTGCGTGACGGGGTCATCCGTTGGCTCACCGGTCCGGTGGCGGAAGCGGGTGTGCAGATGCCCGAACAATGGGACTTCCGCGGCATCATTTGGTTCGTGCTGCAGATCATGGGCCTGACCTGGGCGCGCGTGCGAGAGAAGCTGGTGCGTCTGATGGGCGAACGGCCGGTAGCCATGCTGGAAGCCGGGTTCCAGCTCCTGCAAGAGATTCGCGATCGCGGTCTGGTGCAGGCGCTGCGCGATCGTGTGACCGAGTTCTTCGGCAATTTGCGCGAGGCTGCATTGGGCGCGATTCGCAACTTCATCCAAGAGCGCATTGTGATGGCCGGCATCACACAGTTGCTGTCGATGCTGATCCCCGTGGCCGCGATTCTCCAGGCGATCCAGAAGACCTACACGACCATTCAGTTCTTCATTCAACGCATCAACCAGATTCTGGACCTGGTCGAGTCGATCGTGAACTCGATTGCGGAGATCGCCTCCGGGGCGATCGGCCGCGCCGCGAACTTCGTGGAACGCACGATGGCGCGCACCATCCCCGTCATTCTCGACTTCTTGGCCCGCTTCATCGGCTTGGGCGACGTAGGCGCTCAGGTGCAGCGCACGATACGCAGCCTCCAGGCGCGTGTCGACCAGATGCTTGACCGGGCCGTGGACTGGATCCGGAACCAAGCGTCTCGATTGGCCACCGCAGCACGTGGAGCAGTTTCGCGTTTGGTCGAGTGGTGGCGACGACGCAGCACGTTCCGTGGTGGTGGCGAGAACCATGCCTTGTATTTCGAGGGTGGCGAGGACAACGCGGAGCTGACGGTGGCCAGCACGCCACGGCGGATTCAGGCGTTTGTCGACGAGGCGCGTCGCACGCGAACTACGCCTGCTCAGGTGGCAGCAATCGGCCGCATCGTTGCCCAAATCCCCAACGTCACAAATGCCCGTGCGCAATTGAGGAACTTACGGCGCGCCAATGCTCCAGAGTCTCAGATGCAGGTACACCAGACGTCGCTAGACAATGCCCTGCGTGTCATTGGTGTCGAGATTGGCGGATTGTTTGACGGCGAGAGCAGCGGCCGAGATACCGATGCCTTCGCAATCCCAATTCCGTGGCCCAAGCCGGCTTGGAATCAGTACCCGATGTTGAGGCTTTATCGCGTCGGTACAGGTTGGAAACTGACCGCAAAGACTAGGCCTCACGACATCCTTGTCAAGGAGTATCGGCCTAATGGGCATCGGGTCGTAGATAGCTCAATCTCAGCACCGGCTGCGCTGGATGTTCTGGGTATCACGGGCAGGTATCGACTTGCGGTGAACAGTCGGGTTGGACGGCTTAGCAATCGTGAGACACCCGGCGGAGGTCGTATCAACGACCTGCTGGCTCCATACGGGTGGAGCGCGACAGAAGAGAACATGGACGGCGACCATGTGCAGGAGATCCAGCTTGGAGGCGAAGATGAGTTGAGTAATCTCTGGCCGCTGAATGCGAACATGAACCGCGGCGCGGGTTCGACGCTATCCCGCCTGCCGGTGCGGGTCGGATCCGAGAACCTCACGATTGATCTGCTAAAGCGTGCAGTTGTCAGTACGGACGATCAGCGGCTAGGTCGATACACTTTCAAAATTACCTCAACAGCGAGTCCGCCGCCGGTCTGAGCGGCATGTGCCGTGATTTTGATCGTTGTAAAGGGTATTCCTCTTCTGGAATTAGGAGCGAGCCCGACCAGCTTTGCCAGGTGGCATGCAGGAAGGGCATCCTGGTCGGTCGTGAGTGTCAATCATAAGGTGCAGGCGGGGCCCGAAGCTGCCGACCATCGACGGCAACGACATTGGGGAAAAAAGAGGATAAGCGGAACAACTTTCCAAGGTTTCCCAGAGGGGAGAAGTCGCAGCGCGTGTCTCTTATTGAGAATGTGACAACAGCTCAGCGGTGTCGCCTTATGGTCCCTGTGCTTACCGCCAGTTCATCCAGGTGGGGACCAGTGGAAATTAAGGTGAAGGCTTACATAACCACGTGTGAGAGGTGAATATGGCAAATGTAGTTGGGGCGATGGTCGGGACGGTGTTGGTGATCGCGCTGTTCGCGGCGGTGGGGGCAGGCGGCTACTTCGGTGTGAAAGGCGTGCTGGATCTGTTTGGCGCGCTGGAGCCGCAGGTGGCCACGATCACGGCGATTGCGTCGGTGGTGGCGCTCTGGTGTTCCGCGATTCTCGCCGGCGGGTTCAAGTGGATGGGGCGGAAGGAAAAGGAGATGCAGATCCGAGCGGAGAAGGCCGATCTGTATGAGCGGCTCGTCTTGCTCTGGGGTGCGAAGCTGAGCCCGCAGGGGATGGATGATGCGGGTGAGGCGGAACTCCGGAAATTGGTTCGGTTGTTGACGCTGCGGGGAAGCCCCAAGGTCATTAAGGCCTATGGTGTGCTGCAAGCGCTGGAAAGAACTGCGGGCTTGCACAGTCCGGAGACTCCATCACAGTTCGCCAAAGTTCTCCTCGAAATGCGGAAAGACCTGGGGCAGGGCGGACTGGATCTCAACGAGAGTGATCTTGTGCATGCCATGAATGCCGAGGTGCTTCGGCATAATTCTGCCTCGACGGCACCCCCTGTGGGCAAGCCGCAAGTCTCGCTCAGCCAGGGAATATGACAGGGCGTGCAAGAAAGGGAGCGAGATCGCTGCAGATAACAAGAAGGCCTGAATATTGGATTTGGAGCAACCTCTAACCACATCAGTCTGTGGTGGGTTTGGACGACCTATTCGGTGAGGGAATGGCGATGTATTTGGATGCTATGGAGGCTTCTGATGTCTGTGTGGGGTATGGTGAGTTGGGAAGGTTAGGTAGTTTGGGCTATGAGGGGCAACGGGTGGTAGTAAAGGGAGAATTGTATCCGCATGCCTTGAGCGCGCATGGCCCATCACGAATCGTTTATCGATTGGGTGGACGGCATCGACAGTTTCAGTGCCGGGTGGCCATCAATGATGATGTGCTCGAGTACAGAGCACATGCCGACTTTCTCGTTCGCATCGATGGGAAACAGGTCGTCCGCGAACCCTACGTCGTGGCCGGCGAAGTGCCGCGTGAGATTCGGATAGATGTCACAGGTGCGCAGGTGTTGGAATTGATTGTTGAGACGACCACCTGGGAACGGTGCCATGCTGTATGGTTGTCCCCCACATTGAACGATACGTCGGTCGACCGTGCACATTTCCGACTGGTGGACCCGCTGGGCAGGGTTGAAATCGATGTGCCACCGGTGGGTCCGTCTGTCCGACGGTGTATCGCGACAGTCGTGTCACCGGGCTTTGAGATGTGGGTGGACAATATGCTGGGATCTGTGCGTGCCAATGGGGATTGTGCAGATGCACAATTGGTTCTCTTTGCGGTCGACGGTTCCGATGCCTGTCGGCGGGTCGCAGAAAAGCACGGGGCTATTCTGGTGCAATGCCGAAGGCGAGCACATGTGGATGTCACAGTTAAAGCACTGCTCTATTCAGTCTCCCGCGTCGTTCCTGCCGAACAATATGTGTGCCTTGATGCCGACATGATGGTGTTGGGCAGTCTGGTGCCGCTGTTCGAGGCGGTAGAGGCAGCCCCGTCTGGCAGTGTACTAGTTGTCCGGGAGGCGAATCACCTGGGTAGGTACAAGCTGGCGGACGCACTTATTCATACCTACTTTGGTGCTCCAGGAGATATGCGGCGTGTGTTGGGGGTGGTGAACGGCGAAGGAGAGTATCCATTGGTAATCAACGATGGGATGTTTGCAGGAACGGCGGCTGCGCTTTCCGCTGTGGATGGCGTGATCCGTCGCATGCCCGAGGCCATCGCCTGGATGGAAGAGCGGCGGCATGTGTGTTGGTGGCGGAACCAGTTTCTCTTTAACCTGGCGCTGGCCCGGCTTCATTGTGGTGTGGAAGTGGATGGATGTTTTAACGTGCAATTGCATACGAGCAATGTGGATGTGGTGGGGGAAGGCAGAGCAGCGCGGGTGTCCTGGCGGGGAAAGCCGGTTCGAGTGCTCCACTTTTGCGGCATAGGAAAGCAGAAGTATCCGCAGTTCCACCGTGCCTACGCGTAATGGCTATGCCACGCATCAAAATCGGCATTTCTGTCTCTGCGGAGCCGGCACATTTGCATGCAACCCTAGCTGGGCTGGCAGCTCATACACCCATGGCCCATGGGCTTTTGCTTCTGCCTGATGGGCCCGATGCGATGACACGAGCGGCGCTTGCTGATTTTTCAAATCTCCCTCAGTTGAGTACGGAGCAGTCGCTCGGTGATGCCGCGTGTTTTAATCGACTGATACGGGACGGTGATGCCGATATATTTATCTTCCTGGAAAGTGGCGCATTGGTAGGGTCTGGTTGGTTAGACCATCTTTTGGCAGCCTTGAATGCCGACCCCCGTCATGGACTGGCCGGACCGTCTACCAATCGGTCATGGAACGAACAAGGGGTCTTCCCGCGAGGCGGCGGGACGCCGGCCGAAGTGGCGGCAACGGCGGCGGAAGCGGTTCGCCGATTCGGCAGCGAATGTCGGTCTCTCGCTCCGCTCTACAGCCTCGGAGATTTTTGCTATGCCGTCCGACGAGAGGTGGTGGAGGCGGTTGGCGCAGCCGATGAGCGGTATGGGCTGGGGCCCTGTTGGGAAATGGATTACAGTATTCGTGCGGCGCGGGCTGGTTTTCTGGGAATCTGGGCATGTGCGGCGTATGTGCATCGCGCGCCGGTTTCGGCGTGGCGGAAGCGGGAGGAACAGCTGCGGTTCGAGGCGAGCAAGCACCTCTACCAGCGCAAATTCTGCGGGGCGCATCTTCGTGGAGAAAAGACTGACTATCGGCCCCATTGCCGCGGTGACGAGTGCGCGAACTTCGCTCCCGCCTCCTTGATCGAGATTCACCGGCCGATTACAGGACTGCCTGCCGGACAGGCGCCGGCCGATGCGATTGGCTCATCTGTCCGGCCGACGGTCTCGGGCGTTCGCGAGTCGGGGGCGCCGCTGGTGAGTTGTATTATGCCCACCTACAATCGCCGGCGATTCGTTGGCCATGCTGCCGATTACTTTCTGCGGCAAGACTATCCCCATGTGGAGCTGATCATCATCGACGATGGCGACGATCCGATCAAAGACTGCCTGCCTGCGGATGAGCGGATTCGCTATTTCCGTTCTAGGAACCGTCTGTCGGTCGGGGCCAAACGCAACGAGGCTTGCAGGCAGGCGCGCGGCAGCATCATTGTTCATTGGGACGACGACGATTGGTATCCCTCGTGGCGCGTGTCGGCGCAGGTTCGGGCGCTCCGCGACCGCGGAGCGGACGTGTGCGGGACCAGCCGACTGTACTACTACGATCCCGGCAATGACCGCGCCTGGCAATATACGTACAAGAATGGCGGGGGACCTCCATGGGTGGCGGGCAATACACTGGCATACCGAAAATCGTTCTGGGAACGGAATCGCTTTCTCGATATGAATGTCGGTGAGGACTCGCGATTTCTCTGGAGCAATGTGGCCAAGGCCGTGCACGACTGCCGGGATCTCCAACTGTGCGTGGGCATGATACACGATCGGAATGTCAGTCGAAAGACCACGTCGGGCAGCTACTGGCAACGCTGCAACAGTCCCGACATCCACCGCTTGTTGTCCGACGACCTGAGACGTTATCGGGGAGTCGTCCAGTCGAGTGAGACCGGTGGGCCGCTGGTTTCCTGCATCATGCCGACCTACAACCGGCGGCCCTATATGCGGCTGGCTCTGGGGCATTTTGTTGCGCAGAACTACCCGCGGAAGGAATTGATTGTCGTCGACGACGGAACCGACTCCGTGGAGGATCTCGTATCGGGTGTCACGGGGGTGCGCTATATCCGGTTGCCCAAGCGCACGGCCATTGGGGCCAAACGTAATGCAGCCTGCGAAGCTGCCATGGGCGAGGTTATCGCGCACTGGGATGACGACGATTGGTACGCGCCGAACCGTCTGCGCTACCAACTCGCGCCGATTGTGGCGGACAAGGCTGAGATCACCGGACTCACCAACTCGTATATCGTGCAGTTTCCAGCGGCGGCATTCTGGACGACCCGAGAAGAACTTCATCGAAGGATGTTCGTCGGAGATGTGCATGGGGGAACACTGGTCTACCGAAAATCCTTGTTTGAGGAGGGTGTTCGCTATCCCGTCGCAAACTTAGCCGAAGACGCGGCGCTGATTCGCCAGGCGTTGCAACGGAAGAAGCGTCTTGTGAAACTTGCCAATCCTGGGATTTTTGTCTATGTGCGGCATAACCGAAATGCCTGGCGATTTGAGCCGGGACGGTTTCTGGACGAAAAGGGATGGATTCGAACGCAGGCTCCTGGACTCTTTTCAGAAAGTGTCATTGCGGCATATGAAGAAGCGGCACGGTTATCGGGTGCCGGTTGATGGCAACGTATGCTATCTATCATTGTATGCCGAGCATGAGGCTGTTCGCTGAATGCCGCATCACGGGAGAATGCGGCTGTGACAACCAAGCTCATGGGTGATGACGTACGGCTTACATAAGGAAGGAGGATAACCATGTCCACGCCTTTTATCGGGAAGTCCTTCACATTCATGCAGCCTGATAGCAGCACGCTCCAAGTACGGGGTTGGGGCGATCAGCACTATGCCGTCTTTGAGACGATGGATGGCTACACGGTCGCGAAAGATCCTCGCACGGGATTTTGGGAGGTGGCGCAGCTCTCGCCAGACCGCATGCATCTGGAACCTACGTCGGATGCGCACACACGTCTGGACAGCGGGCGCGGCGGCGTCACGCGGGGCTTGCGCGTCGATGCAACCGCCGCCCGCGCAGCAGGACGCGAGGGGGCCTTGCGTTTTGGCGGCCGCCGGTGCGACGAACGGCGGCGGGAGCGGAAGGAGGAGCTGCGCGCGGTCCGGATGATGGCCGCCAGGGGAGGCCCCGCCTTCGCGCCGCCGCAACGCACGACTATAGGCGACTATGTCGGGCTCTGCCTGTTGATCGACTTCAGTGACGTGCCGGCAACCATTGCGCGCGACGAAGTCGAGCGGTTCTGCAACCAACCAGGCTACAACGGCTTCGGCAACAACGGATCGGTGCGCGATTATTTCTTTG
>Ga0224495_10000584_pt1 | contig 28525 bp, 27 predicted proteins | sample SF_Jul11_sed_USG_FD_168128 | JGI IMG/M metagenome (GOLD analysis project Ga0224495, IMG submission 168128) | Sediment microbial communities from San Francisco Bay, California, United States - SF_Jul11_sed_USGS_4_1 | ecosystem: Environmental > Aquatic > Marine > Sediment | place: USA: California...
CGTCCAGTATCTTTTGGTCGTTGGTATAGGCGTGAACGGTGGTCATCAATCCATGAACGATGCCAAGGTTTTGGTGAAGGACTTTAACTACTGGAGCAATGCAATTAGTGGTGCAGGAGCCATTGGATAGGATGCGGTGCTTTGCCGGGTCATATTTCTCTTCATTGACGCCGAGGACAATAGATATGTCCTCTTCCTGAGCCGGTGCTGAAATAATCACTTTCTTGGCACCGCCTTGAAGATGGGCGGCAGCCTTGCTCGCGTGGGTGAAAAGCCCTGTAGATTCAATCACAATCTCCACCCCGTAGTCTCTCCAGGGGATTTTCGCCGGCTCCCGCTCAGCCAAGACCTCTATTTTCCTCCCATCAACTACGATGCCATCGTCTTTAGCTTCCACCTTGCCGGGATAGATGCCATAATTGCTATCGTACTTGAAAAGATGGGCATTGGTTTTGGCATCGGTAAGGTCATTCACCGCTGTCACCTCTGCCTTACCGCCACAGCGCTGGATAATCGCCTTGAGGGCTAACCTGCCAATACGCCCGAAGCCGTTGATTCCTACTTTTGTTGCCATTTCCTATCTCCTCCTTCCTAGTTAATTTGCACCCTCAACTTATTTCTGTCCCTTCGAGGGAGAGGGCAGACAAAGTCAGTCTTTAGCGATGTATAAGGAGGCACCATCCATATCAACATTGCTTACGCTTCCTTCCTCTATCAAGAGCTTGAGATGAGCAATGGTCTCGGTAACGGCCATTCGCTTGTCCCAGTCTGGCAGATCTCGAAAAGCAATATTTCCTCCGTTCGCCATCCAGGGGATTTGCTGAGCTATTGCGTAGGCTGTCTGCAAGCCCGTGCGCAGAGACTTCATGATGGCTCTCTTCCTGTCCTCGTGATGCTGAAGTATCTTGGCTATTCTCAGCCCTAAAGCATTGAACACCGGCCCGTGACCCGGCAGAATAAAATGAACCTTGAGGGACTCCAGTTTTTTGAGGGAAGAGACGTAGTCGCCCAGGGGATTCTCACCGGAAAGAGGATTGAAGCCGATATGGGGAGTGGTCTCATATAAAACGTGGTCGCCAGTGATAATGAATTTCCTGTCTTTTTCATAAAGGCAGATGTGACCTGGCGAGTGTCCCGGCGTCCATAGCACCTCAAACTCAAAAGAATCATTGGAAATTACGTCGCCATCCTCCAGCATAATGTCAGGTGAATCCGGGGTAACATATTTATTCATCCATAACGAGGCCTCTTTCAACTGAGGCAATTCGTCCTGAGGAACACCGTTCCGACGGAGCAGCTCTTCAATCTTTTGAAGCAGGTCCGCAAAATCTTTATACCTGAGAGAGATGAAACCCGCGTCAATCCTGTGAATTGCTACCTGGGCCCCGCAGATTTGTTTTATCTTGCTTGACAACCCGTAATGGTCCGGATGGATATGGGTGATAACCACTTTCTTGATGTCTCTGAGTTTGAGGTTTGCTCCTTTCATCCCTTCTTGGAGAGCCCAGAGGGATTCCTGGCTGTCCCAACCGCTGTCAACCACGATATGGCCATCACCGCCTTCAATTACATAAACGTTGGTGGACCATGATCCACTTCCAGGACCAGGACTCTTTATTTGGTGAACACCGTTCAATACCCGCATTATTTCATCCTCTTTAGATTATATAATACTCTTTTGCTACCGTAATGTGCAGCCTTTGCTAATTCCTCCTCTATCCTGAGGAGACGATTGTATTTAGCCAGTCTTTCGCTGCGGCAAGGGGCACCAGATTTGATGAATTTGGAATTGCTGGCTGCTGCCAGGTCGGCAATAGTAGTATCCTCGGTCTCACCGGACCTGTGGCTGATAATGGTTGTCCAGCCCGCCTGCTGAGCTCTGCTGATAACAGCCAGGGTTTCACTGAGCGTGCCTATCTGATTTAGCTTAATAAGGATTGAGTTGGAGGCCTCTTGGGCAATGCCTTTTTCCAGGCGTTTCATGTTGGTGGCATAAAGGTCGTCGCCGACAATTTGAATCTTCTTTCCCAGTCGAGCAGTGAGCAACGACCAGTTTGCCCAATCATCCTCAGCGAGGCCATCCTCGATGCTGATGACAGGGTAATCCGAGACTAATTTGACGTAGTAGTCAATCATTTCCGTGGAACTGAGAGTAACACCTTCTCGCGAGAGGGCATATTTCCCGTCTTGGTAAAAGGTGCTGGCGGCTGGATCCAGGGCGACAAATAGGTCCTGACCAGCTTTGTAGCCGGCACTGTCAATGGCTGCCAGTATCAGTTCCAGCGCATCTTTATTAGCGGGGAGCTGGGGAGCAAAGCCACCTTCATCTCCCACATTGGTGCTTAATCTCTTATCTTCAAGCACTTTGCGCAGGGAATGATATATTTCACTGCTCATTTGCATGGCTTTGTGGAAGTTGGCGGCGCCTAGTGGCACTATCATGAACTCTTGAAAATCGACAGAGTTCGAGGCGTGCTTACCACCATTGAGAATATTTAACATCGGAACAGGCAATTGTTTAGCTTTTGCCCCTCCTAAATAACGGTATAAAGGAACACGCCGGAAGCTGGCTGCAGCTTTGGCTACGGCAAGAGATGTTGCTAGTATGGCATTAGCCCCCAGTCGGGCTTTATTAGCAGTGCCATCAAGTTCAATCAGTCGGCGGTCGATAGCCGCCTGTTTTAAGGCCGACATGCCTGTTATTGCTGAGGCAATTTCAGTATTGACGTGTTCTATGGCTTTTAGAACGCCGAGTCCCCTGTATCTGCTTTTGTCGCCATCTCGAAGTTCCACGGCCTCATATTTGCCGGTGCTTGCCCCTGAGGGGGCAGCGGCAACGCCTGTGCTGCCGTCAGCCAATGCCACCTCTACCTCTATGGTAGGATTACCGCGCGAATCGAGAATCTCTCGAGCCTTTACGCTTTTGATACTCGCCATTTTCCTGTCCGTCATTGCGAGCGTAGCGAAGCAATCTCATGACTTTTGCGCCTCTTGGCCAAAGAAATTGCTTTGTCTACCGCCTCAGTAGCACTCTGAACCCTGATTATGGAATCATCCTCTCGCCCGTCGCGTGACAACGACCAGGTATTCAAGCCGATGACAGGGATATTACTTTTCAAAGCATAGGCGATTTCGCTCAGCGTTCCATAGCTTCCGCCGATGGCAATTACTACCTGGGCTGACTTCACCACCGTGACATTTCTGGCCTCACCTATTCCAGTAACCACGGGAATGTCTACCCACGGGTTTGCCGCGCTTGAATCTTGTCCGGGCAGAATGCCCACGGTCAAGCCGCCTTTGGACTTAGCCCCGCGACAAGCAGCTTCCATCACACCACCCAAGCCACCGCATATTACAGTGACACCTTGCTGGGCTAACAATTCACCCGCGGTTTCTGCGAGCTTAGCTTCTTCTGGGGAGCAGGAGGAATTCCCGATGACAGCGATAATCATTTCGTAGCGTAGTATATTATACTATATTATCATACAGCCTGAGCCTGAGTGAATTGCTTCAGTCAATGGCTTTACCCTCTCTCTCATTGTGCACAGGATATGTTCGGCTCAAGACGTCTGCAAGATACTTTTCTATGATCACATATGTTCGCTTCGAAACCTCGATAAATCCTAGCTTCCGGGCGAGTTTCAGCGAAGGAAGGTTATGCGAACCACAGCCCCAAACCGGAATTAGCCCGTCACTTTGAGCTGATCGTGCAACAAGCGAAGCAGCAGCTGTGGCTAAACCACGCCGTCTATGATTCTCCAGAACATAGACGCCGATATCGACATATCGCTGTCCACGAGCAGCGACAAAGGAAGTGGCCACGACCTTGCCTTCGACAATCGCACCCGCTACCAGTCCTTTTGCCAGTGATGTTCGGAGATCTCCCCAGAATCCGATCGGCTGTGCCTTATGAGGCACGGTCTCCAGTAGCGTGAGATCCTCAAGCATCAATTGGCGAACCGATTGATTCTCGAAAGGCAAGACTTGCCCCCATGGGACGTGATAAATATCATCCAGGAAACTGACTGGTGTTTTCGATTGGCTCGAGATGATTTCTCCAAGCGGAAGCGAAACATCCTTGTCTACCAGAATGCATTGCCAGCCTTTCACGTGAGTGAGCTCTTGCCACAAAGCATTGGCGTCCGAACCAAAACCAATCGGTTCTGATGGCAGCTCTTTCGGTTGGAGAACGGCCACTGACCCAGGACGTTGATCGCCAGACATGTAGACATTACAGTCACCTCGTGTCAGTACGTGAATTGAGATAACTGTCTCGGGATTTTCTACTAACGTAGCGAGTAAAAGGCCTCGTTTTCCTTCAAGTATCATTGATTTGTCGTGCCGTCTGGCGAAGCTACAAATGATTATATCACTTCGATAGCAACAATCTCTGCTTTGACGTTCGATGTTGTAAGCAAGCTGTTTCGAAGTGCAAATAGGGAACTGAGAGATTGAAGCAACAATTCGCTCTAATGCTACTTTTCAGTTGCGATGGCCGCCAGCGTTAGCAAGATAAGATATACCGCTATTTCGGCTAGTACACCTTTCTTCTTATCAGTTGAGCTATAATTCCCCCGCTAACAAGCACCAGGCCAACAATCGTGACGACTACTACACTCTGGTCGGGCCCCGTTGTAACTGATAGTCGTTTTAGCAGTATCCCTAGCAGTGCCCAATCAACCACAAGGGAGTAATAGATGTCTTTTCGGGTGAACAGTGCGGATAGTGCAATAGCAATACCAACGACAATAACGGCTACTGCCCAAAATTGCTCACCAAGACCCCATGTGTTCCAGTTGATATTCACCAATAGAGCGGTGACGTTGGCAATTGTGGCTATGGTAATCCAGCCGACGTAGACACTGAAGGGAACATGTACGAAATACTTTTCAGCCCTCGTCGTCTCTGATTTACCAACATTTAGCCTCAAGTAGATGACCAGAAGACATCCGAGCAATATCAGCATGAAGATCAGCGATAGAGGGAGAATCTGGTAATGCCAGGCAAATATCCAGCCGATGTTGGCGAGGCAGGAAAGGAAGAACAGCGGCCCAATTCTCTGTACAAACTCGACCTTCTGGGGGTCTCTTCTAACCCGGGGTATTAATGGATATATGACGAAGATCCCAAGCAATACATAGATCAGTCCCCAGATTGCAAAAGTCAGCCCCGCCGGCACGAACAAGTTTGGATACAGGTCAGATAATGCACCGGTCGTTATGTTGTTTATGGGGAGGATATTGGCCAGCGCATTAACGACAACGGTACCAAGGAAGCCCAGCAAGTTTAGAATTGACAAGATTAACACTGAACGACTTTTATTCATAATCTTCCTCCATTTGCGTCACTTTGTCAGGATTGAGGCTTCGACTCCTGCCTCAGTAGAAGGCGTAGAAAATGGACTGCTACTACCTCCACCCAGACCAACGCGTTGAGTATTATAATTCGCTCATACAAACCAAACCAGCCTTGTTGCTCGGCAAGCAATGCCCCTAATATCAGAGCCAGTGCTAGAACACCAGCTACAAGGGTATAGACAAAGATGTTCTTCCAGTTCGGAGTGCTCTTGAAGCTGGGTGCCAGCGACAGAATAGCGACGGGGAACAGCAGGCCAAGACCATAAGATGCTATCGTGTGGATTGTTCCATCAATAGGCGGAGCTCCAGGGTGGTCCATGTGAAAAGTGGCAATCAACATCAGCACGAATCCGCAGAGAGCGAGGAGCACAATGCCGGCATAGAAACCCCGTGCCTTACGAATGTTGAAGAAGAGCCCGGCCACAAAGATTTCCAGCAGCAAGCCCATAGCCAGAAGGCAAATCGATTGCAGCCAGCCTGCGGAGGTCAACGCCAGGCTGCTGACTGAATCGCGGACCAGGCTGTAGCCGGGAATAGATAAAGACGCTGCGAGGTCCCCGACAATGACCACAACGGGTCCGACGATACCCACTATAGCCGGGACATTATTGACGCTCAGACGTTTAGACATAGACGTTAGCTTTTGTGTGCTCAGTGTGTTCGCTGCCATTCATTTAGTCAGCGACTTTATACATAATATTTCTTTTTAGTATTATAGCAAACATATTTGTGCGAAGTATACACTGTGTTACAAAGTGCAACAGTATGCGAAGGCACAACAAGATACATTGGTTGAAGATCTTCTATGCCTTACGTGTCTGGATGCGGCAGAAGAGGTAATCGCTTGTGTGTGTTCAATGACGGTGCTAAGATTGGCGCACCAAAACGAAGAGGAGGTTAGTACATGAGCATTATTAGGGTGGAAACGTATGTTGTGCGCACAGAGAAATCGCCCGAGTTTGCAGCATTGCTCAATGAGTTCCTCAAATTCAAGAAAGCTCACCCACAGCTTTTCAAAGGTGTAAAGTCGTGGAAACTCTATAAGCAGGATTATGGTCAACCTGCTGGCATGTATGTGGAGATGTGGGAGTATGAAAACCTGGGGCAACTAGAAGAGGTCGATAAGCGAATCTTCTCAGACGAAGGGATGAAGAAGATCAACGCAGCCTTTCATAAACTGGTCGTACCAGCAACGTTTTCTGCAAGTATATGGAATAGGGTCGCCTAAGGCTCCGATTTCTACGCACGCCGCGCAAAGGGAGCATCGCTGTGAACGCTGAGGTCTATCGTTTCGAGGTGGGTGATTTTGAATGCTTCGCCATCAACGATGGCACTTTTACGTATGAGCCGCCCCCTGATCCCACCGCCAGCTGATTTTCTTTTCGCCAACGCGCCGAACAAGATGCTCAAGAAGAGTCTCGATGCACACGGGATAGAGGCAGCGCGGTGGGTGGCATTTGTGAGCCCATTTACCTGCGTGATGGTCAACACGGGCAGGCATAAGGTGCTAGTGGATACGGGTGCGGACGGCCTTACCCCAAACACGGGGAAACTTGTCCGCAACCTACACGCTGTGGGAATTGAGGCTAATGACATAGACACAGTCATCCTTACCCACGCTCATGATGACCACATCGGTGGGAACACCGATACTGAGGGCAAGCCGGCTTTTCCTAAAGCTCGCTACATCATTTGGAAAGAAGAGTGGGCTTTCTGGACTTCAGAACAACCTGAGACTGTCTACAAAGATGAGGATTTTACATTCATACGGAAGAACTTGCTCCCTATACAACATCAAATGGATTTACTTGACCGTGAAGTGGAAATTGTGCCTGGCGTCGGCGCAGTTCCGGCACCAGGGCACACACCCGGTCATATGGCTGTGTCCGTCTGTTCAAACCTAAGACAACTGCTTTGTATATCCGACGCATTTCTCCACCCTCTTCATATTGAGCATCCTGAATGGCATGCGGCTCACGAAGTGGCGCATGAGCAAATCACAAAAACAAGGTGTTTCTTGTTGGATAAGGCTGCGAGTGAAAAGGCTTTGATGCTTGGTTTTCACTTTCCATTTCCGGGACTCGGACACGTAGTCCGGAAGGGAACTGGATGGCGATGGCAGCCAATCTGAGGGCGGGAATGTCTGCGTGAGCAAGAAGAGGTCTGTGTCCCCATCTCTTGATATTGTCTATGACCTGGAATATGGGGTCTGGAAAGCCACGGCACTTCACGCTGCTTTGGAGCTAGGTGTATTCACAGTTATAGCCAACGGCAATCGTTCCCGAGGTGCCATCGCCGCAGAAGCAAGATGTGATGAACGGGGAATGCGAATCCTGCTGGACGCACTCTGCTCACTGAAGCTGCTTCGGAAGCGTAAGGGTGACTACTTCCTAACGCCCGTATCTGACGTTTTCCTTGTCCGGAACAAGCCAACCTACTATGGCGAGTGGTGTCTGCGTACGCAACTGGCGTTTGACATTAGAAGTCGAGTGGCTGATGGTATAAGAACAGGCAGGGTAGTCGGCATCGATGCTTCACAGTCTGGCTCTGGTAGTCTCTGGAGGAGTGATATCTCGCGTGCCTTGTACACATGGCCTCTCGAGGCCAAGCAAGCCAGGCAGATGTGGCGAACACTGGGGGTGACGCGTCGAGACAAGCCTTCATTGCGAGTTCTCGACATAGCGTGTGGCTCTGGCGTAAACAGCTTTGTACTGGCTCAAGCTGATCCCGGTGCTCGGGTTACAGCTTTCGACCTCACTGACGTACTTGAAGTGACTCGTCAGGTCGCAGAGGCGATGGGTGTGGCGAAACAGGTTGAGTTTCAGTCAGGTGACGTCCTGACTTCCGATTTCGGCACCGATTGCTTCGACGTTGCGTTGCTCGGCAAGATCTTGTACTACTTTGACGCTGACCGTGCGCTGGATATATTGTATCGTATCCACTCAGCCTTGAAGAGGGATGGCTTGATCGTCATCAGCACTTATATCGGCGATAACCGAAGTTGTAGAAGCCAAAAAGCCCTGCTGGCTGCCCTGCAACTCTTTATATTTGCTCCGCAAAGTCATGTCTACACCTTCTCAGAGTACCGCGACCTGCTAAGGCGAGCAGGGTTCAGTGGTGTTTCCCGACACAGTGAGACCCTTATAACCGGAACGAAATAAGCTCTGAGAGTCGGTGGATGAAGTTCTGCCGTTGTTATCATGATTGAAAAGAAGAAAAGAGTAGCTACCAGTCTGGATTAGGTAGAATTTGAATGCTTGGGTATGCCGCTGCACAAGGCAGTATGATGCGAATAGATTCCAGGTGATGTGGGAGGAATAGCTGTGATACAAACGGGAGCTAGGTAGACTGCAGAAGGAGCCACACCGAGAACGTGCTTCCCGACCCAACCTGGCTTTCTACTTCTATCTTCCCCTCGTGAGCCTCAGCAATATGGCGGGATATTGCCAGACCCAGACCACTGCCTCCCTCAACGCGCGAGCGCGATTTATCAACTCGATAGAACCGTTCGAAGATGAAAGGTATGTCTTCTGCCGGGATGCCAATCCCGGTATCCGTGATAGCCACGACGGCCATCTGCCCTTCGCGGTGGAGTGAAACGGAAATAGTCCCCGGACTAGGGGTATATCTGATGGCATTATCCAGAAGGTTCATAAACAGCTCTCTCAGCCTGGCTTCATCGCATTTCACCACCAGATCCTGCGCCTGACCTAATTGAAAGCTGAGCCCTTTTTCCTGACAGAGAACCTCTATATCTGTACTCAGGTTGCTGATGAGCTTGCCGAGATTTACTTCCGTAAAGTTCCATTGTTCCTTTCCAGCGTCAGCACGGGCTAGGGTAAGCAATTGGTCAATAAGGGAGGACATCTGTCTTGATTCCTGAGAAATAGTCTCCAGAGATTGCCTGTAATCGCTTGGCGGTCTTTCCTTCTGGAGCGCCAGAGTGGATTCAGCTTCAATTACCGCCAGGGGAGTACGCAACTCGTGAGAGGCATCGCTGGTGAATTGCTTCTGGCGCTGGAACGCTTTTTCCAATCGTCCAATCATTGCATTCAACGTTGCTGCCAGCCTCCCCAATTCGTCTTTGGTATTCACATTAATCCTTCGACTTAAGTCAGTTTCCTCGATTTCCTCCGCTGTGTGGGCAATCTTGTCCACCGGTTTGAGCGCCCGGCGGGCTAGGAATATACCACCTCCAGCGGCTAATGCCAGGGCCAGCGGGACAGCGATGACAAGGGTGCGCACCAATCCATGCAGTGCTTGGTCTATCTGTTTTGTCGAGCGACCAATAATCAGTGCACCTGGCTGGGTACTAAGTGGCAGTCCCGGAATGCCAAGGTGTATGGGGACAGCTAGGAGACGCAACCCTTGGTCTTCGGCTGCCTCGATAGTGGTGAATGAACTCCTGCCGTTAATGGCTTGGTAAATGAATTCGTGACTCAAGGAAATACTTATCCCTGGGGGAGACACCTCCACCAATTGGTTACCAGTGTAGAAATACAACGTGACGATTTCCCCCAGTTCCTCTTGGAATTCTCCTTGCCAGATGCTTTCCAGAATAGGCGGGACAGTACATATCTGCTTTGAACGTAGTTCCAGTGAATCATCCAGGCTTCGATAGAGGCTTCGCGAGAGATAGAAATATACCCCGGCACTAAGTGCAGTCAGCAGAACTGCCAGCACCAATAGGTACCAAATAGTAAATCGGAATTTGATACTGTGAATGAAGCTCATAGTGCTTTCAGCCGATAGCCGGCTCCTCTCACCGTCTGAATCAGGCTCTCCTCCCCCTCGTTGTCAATCTTACGCCGCAATCTACGGATGTAGACATCTACCAGATTGGACAGGCTATCGAAGTCGTAATCCCAGGCATGTTCTTCGATCATCGTCCGCGTAACTACCACGTTGGGGTGGCGCATGAAGTACTCCAGAATGACGTATTCCTTGGTAGTCAATTCAATAGGTCTTTGTCCTCGCCAGATCTGGCGGGTAAGAGTGTTCAAAGTTAAGTCCGCTACCCGAAGCTCCGGCGATTTTGGCATTCCCTCTCGTCGCAAGAGCGCCCGAACCCGGGCCAGGAGCTCATTAAAAGCAAAAGGCTTAACCAGATAATCATCGGCTCCCGTATCTAGCCCTCTGACCCGGTCCTCTACAGTGTCTTTAGCCGTCAACATCAGGATGGGGGTATTAATTTTCTTGGCGCGAAGTTCACGGCAAACTTCGATGCCATCCTTATTGGGCAGCATGATATCCAGAATGATGAGGTCATACGGATTGACCTCGGCAAGGTATTCTCCTTCCTCTCCGTCGTAGGCTAGGTCCACAGCGTAGCCTTCTTCTAGAAGCCCCCGCTTGATAACAGCACAGAGCCGCCGGTCATCATCAATAACCAAAATTCGCATGACGAACTCCCTAAACACATCATATTACACCAAGATGAACAGGAGATGAAATCCTCAATTGTATGTTTTTTCTGCTGTTCACCTCCAATTCATGTTGGGTTCATGTTGTTGTGATAAGCTTGATTTGTACCCATGGAGATAAACTGGAAAAGGATATGACACGTATATATCAGGTAAAGGAGACCGATATAGCATCCGAGGAGGAAATACATTCACGACAGTAGAAAAGGAAAGAAAGGAGCTGATGTGCCAATGCGCAAACGTAAGTGGTTCATTCCAGGCGTGGTGGTCTCCATTCTGCTGATCGGAGGCATAGCTGGAGGAATGATTGCTGCCGCGGATGATAGCTCAAGCAATGCTGAGAACCAGAGCCAGCCTTCCGACCGATACCAGGCGCTTCTGGACAGAGCGTGTGCCATCTATCAAGAGAACACAGGTGTGGCCATCGACTCAGGGCAACTAAAGGATGCTCTGGACCAGGCTCAAGGCGAACTACGGGATGAGGCTCTAGAAAGCCGGCTGCAGAACCTCGTGGAGGATGGCAAGATGACTGAGGAAGAAGCCGATCAGTATTTGGAATGGTGGCAGTCTCGGCCCGACATCGGAGTACCATTACCAGGGCTTGGCGGACCCGGTCCTGGGTGTGGCATGATGTGGCGTGGCGGTTTTCAGACTTGGGATGGTCCCCGTTGAGCTGGCGAAAAGACCTATTCTGGCAACTTAAGACAAACTGGGCGGTTTGGAGAAGTAAATATATGACAACCTCAACCTCTTTCTTGTCTCCCCTCCTTTCTACTATGGTGTTAGAGGCCTCCAAATGGAGGCCTCTAAGACTATCTGGATTTTATATAAGGGGATATATTTTGTAAAGTGATTACTATATAGGGAGGTGTGTCTCTGATGCTTCCGATGAAGCAGGCAATTAATAAGCCGTCGGGGCAGAACCTGTTTGGGGAGAGGGGGTGGTCTTCCCCCCTCTCGTTTGTAGCAGTTAAGACTCGGGCCCAGAACAATAGACTTCAAACCTAAATGAAGGAAAAGAGTGAGAATAGGAAATAATAGAAGGAGTAGCACTCAACTAAGAGAAAGGGTCAATAAGCAGTCGGACTATGCTTTCATAATGGGAGGTGTAGAAAATGAATAAGCTAAAGTACATTGTAATAGGTGTTCTTTTGCTTTTTAGTATCAGCCTGGTTGTTGCCTGCACGCTAGCTAACTCCCCCAGTTCGGCCTCAGGGTATCTGTATATTGACGAGGTAATTGGGCCGCAGCTTAGCACCCAGGAATTAGTAGCAGAAGTGGCTCCTGCCGTGGTTTCTATTGTTACTGAATCAGTGAGCTACAACTGGTTCTGGCAGGCAGTCCCTCAAACAGGAGCGGGAAGCGGGATAATAATCAGCTCGGACGGCTACATTGTGACGAATAACCATGTAGTAGAAGGTGCTCAAAAAGTGACCGTAACTCTTAGCGACGGCAATGCTTTTGAGGCAACTGTGGTGGGTTCAGACGCGCAGACCGATCTGGCAGTAGTGAAAATCGACGCCAGCAATCTGGCCTACCTGCATTTCCTGAGCAACTCTCTAGAGCAGCTTAGCGTCCTTGACCCGGTGGTAGCTGTGGGCAATGCTCTGGCTTTGCCTGGAGGTCCTACCTGGACTACCGGCGTGGTTAGTAATCTGGGACGCTCTATTCAAGAGAACACCGGTGTGGTGCTCAGTGACATTATTCAGACTGATGCGGCTATTAACGCAGGAAATAGCGGTGGACCGCTACTGGACGCAGCAGGGCAGGTGATCGGCATCAATGTGGCTATCGCCAGCAACGCCGAGAATATTGGCTTCGCCATAAGCACTGATACTGCTATCCCTGTAGTGCAGAGCCTGATAACCCAAGGCAAAGTGGTTCGCCCCTGGCTTGGAGTATCAGTGACCACCGTCACCCCAACTATTCAGCAGTACTACAACCTCTCGGTCGACGCGGGAGCGCTCATTACCAGTGTAAGCAGTGGTAGCCCAGCAAGCAAGGCTGGATTAAGAGCGGGTGATGTTATCGTTAAGATAGACGATGAAGACATCAGCACTGCCGCGGAACTGACCACAGCCATAAGTTCTAATCAAATCGGTGATCAGGTGGAGATAGTCTATTACCGTGGGAATGTGCAGCAAGTGGCTAATGCCACGCTGGAAGAGTCCCCGTCTTAGGCGACAGCGAATAGAGAAGAAGGAGGTTCTTCGTGTATGGGTACAGTTTACAGGTCATTACGTAATATTATGCGGAATCCCCTCCGGACAGGTTCGATCGTAACTGTTCTGTCAGTCAGCATAGGGGTGGCACTGATGCGCTGCACTCATTAGTGCCATCAAAAACATGTTATTAGCTATGAGTGAAGGTCTGAGTTTTTTGGGCTACCAACTGTTTCTAGCCAAGGCGAGCTACGGCTACTTCACCATTTTCTATGACAACGGTCATTGTCCGGCCACAGTTGGGGCAGGTAAGTGGCCCACTGTAGTTAGCTTTAGATGGCTCCAAAGGGATACCTTTGCCACAGCCCAAGCAAATTACTCCTGAGGAGCTTCTTGGACCAGCCTGATGCTGTTTCTTGTGGCTAGCTAGCTGCTCTATAGTAGCGAATTCAATTCCACAGGTAACACATTTAAAACGCATTTCTCTCCTTCGCGCATTCGCAATGTCTAGAGTCTTCCAGTTCTTGAGTCCGTTATCCCACAATTATAGCATAGTGTTCTTCGCCTATGAATATTTGGGCTCAGGTCTGACAAATTGTCAGATTGTTAGGCCGTAGGCAACAATACAAGTGATTGTTGTTGCAGCTGCACAATCTGGACTAATGTGCAGGGCCTGGTCAGCAGCCGACAGGCTATGCTTCTGGTCTTATTGTACCGTCAAGCGTTACTAAACTGTGTTAACGTAGCGGAGAATGCAAGCCAAAGCCCTTGCTGTGCCTAAAGGATACAGCCGTACCTGCCTGTCTATATGTTCTCCCCCTAAGAATAGCACTGCCCCCTCATCCAGTAGTTCGGCTAGTGTAGGGCTTCGCTCCAAGCTATGTATCACTTGCTCGACGGTAAGTCCGATAATCCCCTGCAACTCTTCTGGCGGCAAATCCTTGGGCATGCCACACAGACGTGCTTTGTATGTCACGATATGGTAGAGCTCTCCGGCCCGCGGCGCACCAAGTGGATGAATCATATCATGGAGTGCGAACGGGCGAGGTCTATCACTTAATTCTACCTGTTCAATCAAGCCGTTTTGAGGAACATACCAGGTAACTGAAGAAGGCAGAATATCGATATCCGTTCCGATCTCCTCTTTCGCTTCCCGATGCGCACATGTTAGCCAGTCCTCACCTTCTTCCCGGTGACCGCCGATGCCCGCGTAAAAAATCTCACCTGGAGGACAGACACCTAGATGGCAGGTGCCTGCCAGAAAAAAGAGAAAAAGCCCATTTTCATTCTTTAAGACAAGCCCGACTCCAGACTCTGTGCCTTCAGGTGTGAAATCTGCGATATTCCTTAATATCAAGTCACTCTCCAATGCCAACATAAGTATTCTGTGTTAATGGGTATTATGATAGCAATCATCATGATAATATGTAAGGCAACTTCTACTGCCAGTTAATTTAACAAGATGCTAAATCGTGCAGCGGCCAAGCCTCTCGAGCGTCAAAGGAAGCCATCTCAGTAGTATTTGAGTGCCTGAATCTCAATTGAGAACCCCCAGCAGACTGGAAGAATGTCCTCAAGCCTGTTCACATTTGTCTGCGGCGATATTTACAGAAGCCAAGCTAACTAGCATTAACCAGCCCGATTAGCAAGGGGGTAACAGAGACCTCTATGATGGCTGCAACGGCAAGCCCAGGAAGAATCCACCTCAAGTAAACTCTGAGGCAATCTGACAACTGTAGTTTGACTCGGCTCTCTCTTCGTACTAGCCACTTAAGCGATTCCATACCTACCGTGAGTCCCAAAGCGGCAGCCAGCAAGATCACTGGAATCTCGATCACACCATGCGGTACAAAGCTAGCCATAACATATCCCCATCCCTTGACTGATTCAAGCGCGGAGCCCAGGCCTCCAAGGATAAAGCCGTTTACGCCTATAAAAAGTAGAGGTGGTAGTCCCAGTAGGATACCTAAGAAAACTAGCCCGAGAGCCTTGATTGCGTTGTTGAGGAATATTATTAAGACCAATAGGATAGACAGGTTGCCCGTCGATGCCAGGGGCTCTAGTACAGCGCCGAGCTGTCTCATAAGCTCCTCAACGGTATTCTGACCAATAAGCGCACCTAATACAAGACTGACAAAAAATATGCCAGTCGCCAATATAAGATTCCGAATCAACACCTTTTGTCTGATTATCTGAGTTACCTGCATGATTCACTCTAAAGCTAAGCAGTCATTGTATCGAATCTTACTGATTTCGCCAAGATCACAAAGTGGCTTAATGTGCAACTCAGTAACATTTCAATTTATTGCCCAACTTCATCCTCAGTGTACCCCGAGCCTCTACCCCGCCGCCTTGTCGCCCATACGGCGACTCCTACTGAAACCAGCACCAATAGGCTCGCTATGAGTGCTTTGTCGGGCATATTATCATCGCCGGCTATGGTGCTCGTGACCACAACGTTGCAGGCGAGGTGCTTATCGGTAGTGATGGTAGCCATAATTGGTGAGATGACTATGGAGGCGGGAACGTCCGCCTTTGCTATGGTTGCCTATTCCAATCACGACGCAAGGAACCCTTCTATCGGTATCATCACATCCACCGTGCCCGGGTACTCAAAGTTCCAGCAGCCGTACTGGTCGGTCAGAGCCGCGTCGTAGTCGTCTCCGAGGTCCATTGGCCAAACACCCACCTTATGGCCATCTTGCCACTGGGAGCCAATGCCAGTCACATAACCAGGACCGTAGACTATGTCGTGAGCAATGTGCGGTCCGGGTATAGCTGTAGCTGCACATCTCCAGTGGACTTCATTATAGGTCCCCAAAGTAGGATACAAGGCGCGTACCTGTGCCTCGGAGAGTGCATATGTTCCATCTCCTATGTTGGTCTCCGGCATGGGATAATAGGCAGTCGTGCAAGCCGTGCCTGTATAGCGGGAGGTCTCGAGATATTGAATAAGGGCATCGATGTTGTCTGGGTCTACTACATCCGCTATGCCATCCCAATGGTGGGCGGCCGATACCGCTTCGATAGCCTCCTTCAGCTGATAGATGGCATCGTAGGTAGCCGCGGGATAGAGTGGATATTCTCCGGTCTCGGCCGTGAAGGCGTTAAAGAAACCTGTCGTCTTGCCAGTGTTCTGCAAGCCCTCTCCCCAGGTATCTATCTGAATTTCGCCATTACATTTCCCGCCAGTATTTGCCCAGTGCTCTTTCTCCTCCCCTGGTATGTTAACGCCTATTGTCATGGCCGGTATTTCCAGGTCGGCTTTGGCGGTGGAATAGACAACGGCAACCTCCCCCTGAAATGCGGTGAAGATAATGTGAGGCTTCGCGGCTGCTATGTCTTTCAGCTCGGCGGAGATGTTGCTACCCTCGGGAGACGGCCGACACGTGCCGACAACAGCAAAGCCGTAACCTGGTAGAAGATATGGAGCACTCGACGCCAGTCGGTCGGCCCATGGAGCGTCCTCTATGACTATGGCCACTCTCAGCCTGCCGTCTTCGGGCACTCTATAGTCTTCATCCACGGCATCTCCATAGCTTAGCAGTGTATTCTTCAAGACTGTGCCAATCGTTCTTGTCATCTTGAAAAGACTCCAGACCAAGAAAATACCGTTATAGTGACTCGCACTGAACCAGTACCTGTATTTGGTATAATTGGTGACTACACTGAATTGCAGAGCATCTGTGAAGGCACCGCAGTTCAGGAAAATCTTCTGCGCGTCCATAGCTACCTCTCGGTAGACCACAACATTCGCTGGCGTGAGACCGCCCACAACAAAGTCCACATCGCCTATGACTGCCTGAAGGGCAGTAACGCCCTCGTCAGGACTCCCTGAGATTTCATTGGTGTCCACCTGGACTAATTCAATCTTATGATATACGCCGCCCACGTTCACACCAAGGCCGGCGCTGATTTCATCGCGTGCCAGTTCAGCACCCCACCACTGATGTTCGCCTAGGACGTCAGCCATTGGCCCGGCTATGGCGAACGCGATAGGCTGAGTCTCTTCAAAGTTAGCTGTGATTTCGTAGTCACCGTTCATGGTGATGGTGGTTGAAGCAGCATTGACATCGGCAACGGTGCTCACATCGCCAGTCCAGTTGACAAAGCGGTAGCCAGTATGCGGGAATACCACAAGAGGCACCACTGTTCCATCGTCATAGCTAAGAGTCCCATCGTCGGGTGTGAGTACCTCACCACCTTCGGTGGTGGAGACGATGAGATGATACTGGACAGGACCGGGAGTACAGCCCACCATCCCGGCAATCAAGGCTACCGCAATCAAAAAGCTGCTAATTGTTCTCATGCGCATGAGCCTCAGAATGCTATTGTATCACCAGTGAAGGGATTATCAATAGTTATGGTGTCCAAGACACGCTGGGGTGGTGAGGAGCAATCGCAGTGATTTTGTTTTGATGGAGCCAAGTCGCACAAAACCGAGTTTTGTTGCCTGACATCTGAGAGCAGTACGGCGACGGCTTATCAAGTGGAATAGCCCCTTTGGTCTAGGAGACGCGCTCGATGCTTTTCGCCTCTATATAGACCTGTCTATCTTCGGTAACCTGAACAATGCCCATGACCTTTAGAATGATGCCCGTATCCTGAAACGAAGCAGGACTTAGTCCATCCGCAATCTTTGCCTCCGAATTAGCACTGATATAGATTGCACCGGTCGAGTCCTTAATCACCCAGTCGCTGCGGGTGACAGGAGGTCCCATATCAGCTTCGTGCAATAAATCCCAGCCGCGGTAGTAGCCAATAACTGTGATATTCTTTCCTTCAAAAGCCAATGGTTCCGCTATGATAGAACCAACTATCTGAGTTGGTTCGGGCAGTTTGCTGATGATTAAATGCAAACGGTAGGTATCGTTAGCTATTTTTTTGCCAGGCTCAGGATAAGGGGTCACGTGAAAGGCGAACTCATACTCTCCGTATTCTTCTCCAGTGTATTCACTCGTCAAGCCGGGCTCGGTCAATGTCATACGGTAGGAGGGACCCGTATGCGTAAGCTCAACGACACAACTGACCCTGCCCGCCCAGACACAGGTCACATCAGCTGGACAGCGGCTGTCTTCTGTCACCTCTTCGAAGCTGACCGCTAGATCCTCTCCTGTGACGGACACACGCTGTCCAATAGATACGCAGAACTCTTCGTTCAGACGCGCTTGGACATCATCTAACCCACTGCAGCTAGACGCAGGTAAGATGATACATAGAAAAACCAGAAAATGGAGACTGCGCCTCCACACTTAATTTGTCTCCAGCAACCTTCGTTACAAGATCATAACATCGCTACGCAGAAAATGGTACCATAAGCGGCCACGTTTACTTGACTTTTGTACGGCTGCGCAAGGTTAACCAAAAGTCAGAATTGTCCAATGATAATTCGATACATCATACAGTTCGTCAGTCTGTGTAACGAGGCAACAAAAGGGCAGATTGAGATACGTCAGAAAAGTAGGGCATTTATCACCCTCCCTTAGCAAGGAGGATAAGCGAGAAAAGCAAAGAGGAAAAGCCTCCCGTCTCTGACATCTTCAGCCCGCGCGAATGCAGTTTATTTGTCAGATTGCTCATAGACAGGTGTGTATATCTACTAGAGAACCAAATTACGTCGTCGTTGAATCAAGTGCACTGAAGATTGTCCAGGCAAATAACAGCGCCGGATAGTGTTTGGACCAAGCTTAGGACTTCGTTTGGTATTGGACTTGGGACTTCGCTGCCATTTTGACTCCCAGATAGGAAAAGGCTCCAGCGCCTACTATACTGCTCATAACAAACATGATTCCTCGGTCGATCACTGTTGCCGCCATTGCCACATTCGGAGGAACACCGAAGAGAACCATAATCGAAATCAATGACCCTTCAACAAGAACCAAGCCTCCGGGTAACAATGGAATAAGACCAACGATAATCGGAAGTGAGGAGGCAACCAGAAGCGTGGGAAGTGTAGGATGATAGCCCAAGGCTAGAAATATCGCGTAGAATCGAAAAATGTCAAGGCCGCCAGTTAGTAATGTCCAACTGCCTATCAACAATACCTTTTGCCATTTGTCCATTATGGTGTAGGTACTTGAATAGAAGGCCTCAATTCCTTCCAGTGTCGCTTGAACATCCTTGTGCCTTCCAAACCAACCGAGAACACGCCTTGCGATGTTGCTTATACCCTTGACCGCGATTCTTTTCTTGAAGAAGATGCGGGGAATAAAGACTGTTCCGAGAGAGGCCAAAAGCCATGCTGCTATAAGAAGCAAGCTTAACTGGAGTGACCCTTTCCAAAATTGCAGAAACAAGCCCGCCATCAAAAACGAGACGACAACCAGGGGAGTAAGAGCGAAGTCACCAATCAAGGAAGCCATGCCCGAGGAATAACTCGTATTCTCCAGCTTATGCAGCATATAAAGTCTCCCGAATGGGTCGCCACCAACGCGTGCTCCGGGAGTAATATTGTTCAGGAAAACGGTTGCGCAAAGTATCAGATAACGAGTACTAAAGCTTATTCTATAGTTTATGAAAGAAAGTGCAGTTTGCCAGCGGCCAGCCCAAATTGCCACACTAATAAAATATGTGGCTATGGCTGATGCGATAAGTGCGTAGTTGGCACTCCTGATAGCTTCAAACATCTGATAGAAATTTTCACGGGCTAGAAGCCATCCAGCTACTGTCATGAGAACAATGGCGAGAATCACCACGACAGCCATCTTACGCAGGTTTATCTTTGGCTTATACTCATCCATGCTAACACCGAAGTTACCAGTGGCATCGAGCTCTGGCAACAGTCCCTCAGAAACATGAACAACGTGTGACTTCAGACGGAGCCCGATACACCGCCAGAATTTGAGAGCTAACTTGTCATTGTGCTTGCCAGCCTTAGTCGCTCACTCCTCTTCATTATTTCCTTGAAGCCAAGGATATAAAAAAATGATCATCGCTAACCCATCCTCAGCCATGTTGACCTCCCCTACAAACTCTCACTGTTCCAGTAGCGCTACTATGCCCTGCGCGGTCCGCCTCTAACGAGTGGCTCACTCACCAGGCACAGCAAACATCGAATCGCAACGGTGGCGCTTGTCGAGGAATTACTCGCTGTGATTCTGGGGACATAGTATTTGATTTGTAGCAAGCCTAATTAGTATGGCGCCCGAGAACTCAAGAACTTGTCCGACCATAATATAGTATGTTCAACGATTGATGATCTCATTGTAGATCGATTCATATTTCTCTATTATTTTATTGATATCGTGGTCTTTGATAATCTCCAGACTTCTTTTTGACATTTGCGCCCGCATTGTCTGATTAGAAAGTATTGCGATGACTTTTTCAGCAAGCATTTGACTGTCCCCATCCGAAAAAAGGTAACCATTCTCTCCATCGTGTACCAATTCGGGCAAGGCCATTGCATTCACAGCAACAACAGGCAAACCAGATGCCATTGCTTCCATCGTTACAATACTCTGCAACTCCGCTATGCCTGCCGTCACAAATAGATCAGCAATGCGATAGATGTTCTGCAAGTCTTTGTCCGGGACAAACCCCGTAAATGTCACTGCCTTCTGTATGCCCAGTCTGTCTGTCAATACCTCAAGTTTTCGCTTCTCTGTGCCTGTACCGGCTAATACCAAACGGACATTAGTGACGCGCAGAATATCGGGCAATGCTCGCAGAATCAGGTCGATTCTTTTTTCTTTCTCTAATCTACCCACATACAACAACACCGGCTTATTGATCGGTATGGCGAAGCTTCGCTTCAGATACGACCCGTCATTGGTTGGCTTGAATCTTTCCAGGTCAATGCCGCACGATATCGGCATAACATCTTTGTTAAGGCCGGCATTTCTTAGCAATGCTACCGCGGTTCTTGTCGGCGTGGTCACAAAATCAAGTTGTTCAAAAATTCTCACAAATTGTCTCCACGCCAGCTTCTGCGCCCACCTGTCGGCAATTCCTGGCAGATGAAGATAGTGTACCAGATTCTCTGGCATGAAGTGATTTGTGCCTACAACCGGTATGTCAAGTCTCTTTGCCGCGCTCAGTGCTTCCTTGCCGATCAGGAAATGATTCTGGATATGAACGATATCGGGGCAGATTTCCTTGACCGCTGCCCTGACGGTCCTGGAAATAAAGAGCGGTGAAATTCTGAAGTTTCGGTATAGCAGAATGGGGATGGAGCGAATTCCGTATATCGTCACTCCCTTATCATTCGACACCATGTTTTTGGACGATCGGGACGGGCACATGACAAAGACATTGTGGCCTCTTTTCGCGAGGGTGGTAGCGAGCCGATATGTGAAATAAGCCGCCCCGTTGACATCCGGATAGTACGTATCAGTTGCAGTGAGTATTTTCATGATTTTCTCATGCTGATTGGTACTTCCATCCGCATAGTGTTCACTAAGCTTGTTTCATTATACAACAAATCGGAATAGACTACGGTTGCAGCAGCTATTCCGATCCTTGCCACCGGATTCCGGGCAATGAAGAGAATGGTTCCCATATGGTGGGCAAAAGTAGCTATGTATGGTGTTGAGGAAGGCAGCATGGAATAGGCAGGGGCAGAATGCCACTACAGTAATGTCCCTTGTATAGCAGCCCACTCTTGAGGGGTGCATAACATTGCAGAGTATGCAAGGGACCGGTAGTCGATAACCTGGACGGATACCTGCAAGCTGACCTTGATGTCAGACAAATGCATCAATGGCTCGATAAATGACTCCGTTGCATACTGGTTTGGGTCTGTGATGACAAAGCCATCTGAAGATCAGTCTTCGTTGAGCGTTGAGCAACACAAAGCTTCTTTGTTAAGTCATTGACCAGAAGTCAGAATTGTTGGGTCGCTTTCCGACGGTTTGTTCAGACAGGCTATTGACTAGTCATCATCTTGATGTTATTCTCAGAAACAAATCTTACGCGCAAGGAGGTTCAAATGCAGGCATATTGCATGAAATGCAGGAAGAAGGTTGAGATCAAGAATCCAAAGGCTATCAAAATGAAAAACAAACGCCCTGCGACTCAAGGTGTATGCCCGAGGTGCGGGACTAAGGTATTTCGCATAGGTAAGTAGAGCAGGCAATCTTGAAATAAGGGCCTCACCAAGTAGCCCTCATCACACCAATAATAAAACTGGCTGCCAGCCGGCTAAACGTTTTGGCGAAAAGTGTAACCCAACAATCGTGCTGGGAAGCTATTTGGTCAAACCTACGACACAACACTGGTATGATTCGAATACCGACTCCCTCATATAGTGGAGGTGAAGTACTTCCCCAGCATCAAGCAAGCATCTACGTATCTGGTCGCCTGTATAGGCACCGGTCTATTAGACCGCTGTGCCTGCGACATAGGTGTCCTGTCCCACCGACGGGCTCATTGAGCCGCTCTCACTTACCGCCACAGTCAGGGTGTAGTAGCTCAGGCGTAGCCCATCGGTTTCTTTTCAAAGGTAGCCGTTATCGAGTAGCTGCCGTTCATGGTGATGGTGGTTGAAGCAGCACTGACATTGCCAACGGTGCCCACATTGCCGGCCCAGTTGACAAATCGGTAGCCATCCTGGGCTTCTGCCACGAGATCAACCACCGTACCGGGATCACAGCCATAAATCCCCTCTCCAGGGACAGTTACCGACCCTCCAGCAGTGCTGGAGATGGTCAGGCTGTGCCGGACGACGGGCGTAGTTACCTCGAAGTTAGCGGTGATGAAGTAGGAGCCGTCTACAGTGACAGTGGTTGAAGCAGCATTGACATTGGCAATGCTGGCCACATCGCCAGTCCAGTTGACAAACCGGTAGCCAGCATCAGCCTCGGCCGCCAGGTTGACCACCGTTCCCTCGTCGAATCCAAAAGTCCCCTCTCCAGGGAGGGTTACCGATCCTCCTGTGGTGCTGGTGATAGAAAGGCCGTACTCAATACCAACACAGCCTATCATCCCGCCAATTAAGGCTACCACAATCAAGAAGATGCCAAGTCTGGCCACGTGACGGTCTCTCCTCCGACGAAATACTATCTTCATACTTCACCTCCGCATTTCACACAGCGAGAACTGACTGATGTGATTATAGCAAAAAAAGCGCGTCTACATGTCCGTACGTGCTCACGCAATCATCGTAGAGCCTCCGCAACCCTCTGACGCACACACTTGACTTTCATCCTTATATGAGCCTTAAAGTCCTATTCTATCACTAATGAAGGAATTATCAATAGGTTGCGGTGGGCAAGACACACTATAGCACCAAGGGGTCACAACACGGTAGATTGTTACAGCAGAAATGGCAAAGCGGGCTCGTTCTGCCTGAGGAGAACAATGCAGGCCGCTGTGCAGTTGTAAGAGTCAGACGCCGACTTACTCTGTGCGGGCTACTCTTCGGCCATTTGCGGGCGACCGGGGGAACCGAGCATAAAACACATTTGCCTGGCATTTACCACAGCTTTGTCCTGGTAGCAGTTGTTGAACAAGACATGCATCTCTCTGGTTTGTTTGGAGATTTCAGCGATCTTGCTGGCCCAGGGTTGAAGCTCCTCTTCCGCGTAAAGGTAATTGAAACGTTCAGCCGGGCCGATGCCTTTCTTCTCCCACGTCTCACTGTTCCTGCCGTGGAAGCGGACCAGCCCGATGTCAGACGTTACTTCGGCGACAGGAGGCACACTCGACTTGAAGCCCTGCGGCTCGTCGACGCATACAAATGGCAAGTCGCTGCGCCTGAGAAAACCAAAGGTCGCGGCGCGATTCTTTTCGCTCAGCCACACGTTGTTTCTGAACTCCATTGCAAGCCGGTACTGGCGCAGTTTTGCCTTGCACATCTCCATGTAGTCCAGTTGCTGCGAGCCAGGATAAAACCAGGGTGGAAACTGGAAGAGCACAACACCCAGCTTGCCAGCTGTATCCAGTGGTAGTAGCGCACTGTCGAATCTTTGCCATAATTCATCAACTAATTCAGCCGGAAGGTCACGATAATATATGTTGGCTTTTTCCTGCAATTCCGAAGTCAGTTCGTTCCTTATATTCTTGGGTAGGGAATTGACAGGCATCGGATGTTGAGTGAATATTCTGAAAGCCTTGAAATCGAACACGAAGTCGTCGGGCGTCCGCTCTGCCCACAGGTAGCTATTTCTCTCGTTGGGCAATGCATAGTAAGTGCTGTCCACTTCGACTATATCGAACTGGCTGGCATAGTATTGGAGGCGGGCTTCGGCCGAGCGCGCAGAATCGGGATAGAAGCGCCCGGAACTCAGCAGTGTCGGATCAGTCCATGAACAGGTGCCTACCCGGATTCTTGCCATTTCACTCCTGGAGATTGTCATTTTACTAAGGGTGCGAGTTTGAAGCAACAGAAAGCCTGCTGGCACCGATCAAGACAGCTCGCGTGTGATTCATGTCGAAGATATTTGTTTTTGCCATTCATCACAAGGTCGGATTAGCCTGTCAGCGACAATATTCAGGATATCATTTTGCCTCTGGATTGTACCTTGAACCAGTATCAATGGCTCGAGCTTGAAGATTTGTCGGTACCTGCAGTATACGTCTGGTTTGATTATTACATTTAGCATACCCTCCTCGTCCTCCAGCGTCATAAAGGCAAAACCTTTAGCAGTGGGCGGCCTTTGCCTGGTAATGACATAGCCAGCTATGCGTACTCGGGCATTTGAGGGAAGGCGGGCAATCTCGGAGCTTTTAAGCAAACCATCCCTGGATATGTCCTTTGTTAGAGCATGCATCGGGTGATATTTTGTAGATAATCCCTGTACTTCGTAATCGGCTTTCATCTCGTCAAGGTCGGTAAAGTCAGGCAGGGAAACGCTGGTATCGCCAAATTCTAGAGGCAGTTCCCTTGGGCTGTTTTTTTCTAAAGGACCAAGTCGCCACAATAGCTGTCTTCTCTGGCAGCCAAATGAATCAAAGGCGCCAGCGAGGATAAGGTTTTCCATGGGCTTTCTTGCCAGCCTAGCCCTGAAATAAAAATCGTCGAAAGAAAGATAAGGAACGCTCTGCCTCTCAGCCATTATTTGGCTCATGGCTTTCTCTCCAAGTTCCTTTATGTATCTGAAACCAAGTCTAATCTTGCCGCCTTCGATAGTGCACCTGTCGTTGCTTTTATTGATGTCTGCAGGCAAAACTTCTATGCCGTGTCTTTTAGCATCCCGGACAATCACCTCTGGCGAATAGAATCCCATAGGCTGGTTGTTGAGCAAAGCGCAATAAAACTCGACCGGATAATATCTCTTTAGCCAGGCAGACTGATAGCATAAGAGGGCGAAACCGGCGGCGTGGCTCTTGCAAAAGCCATACTCGGCAAACCCCTCGAGGGCTTGAAAGATGCGACTTGCCCTGTCATTATCTACTCCGTTTCTTTTCGCCCCTTCTATAAATCTCTGCCTCATCTCATCCATCGCCTTTGTTGGTTTCTTCCTGGTCATTGCCCTCCTCAAGGAGTCAGCCTCGCCCGGTGTGAAATCGGCTATGGCGGTAGCAACCTGAATGACCTGTTCCTGGAACAGGATTATTCCTAAAGTCTCCTCGAGTATCGGCTTAAGCTTTGGGTGCAAGTAAGTTACCTTCTCCAAATGTTTCCTTCTTCTAATATAGGGATGGACCATGTGTCCTTGAAGAGGGCCTGGTCTTACCAGAGCCACCTCAATGGTTAAGTCTTCAATAGAGTGTGGCTTTGTTTGCGGCAGGGTTTGCAGTTGAGCACGACTTTCGACCTGGAACACACCTATGGTATCGCCCTTGCAAATCATGTCGTAGACCTCTCTATCATCCAAAGGCAATCTATCCAAGTCGAGCTTTGTCTTGTGGTTTTCCTCGGCCAGCTGGCAAGCCTCACGAATAAGCGATAGCATTCTTAGGCCAAGGAGGTCTACCTTTATCAGTCCAGAATCGGCAATGTCATCTTTATCCCATTGACATACTATTCTCCCTGGCATAGTGGCTTTCTCCAGGGGCACAATCTCACTCAGAGTACGAGATGAGATAATCATACCTCCGTTGTGAATGGATAGATGTCTGGGAAAATCGGCAATTTCTCGGCAAAGGGAGATGAATTGTTGCCAGGGGGCGGAACTGAAATAGCTTTTGAAATCGTTGAGACCTGCCAGGTCTTGTTCTATACCCTTGGCATCATATACCGAAACGGATTTTGCCATCCTATCAATGAGCTCGGGTGGCATTCCTAATGCCTTGCCGACCTCTCTTATAGCATTCCTTGCCTGGAAGGTAACATAAGTGCAGACCATAGCAGCATGCTCTCGCTCATACTTTTCATAGACGTACTGGATGAGTCTTTCTCTGTGGGCTGTGGATACATCTATATCAATATCGGGAACGGATGACATTTCCTCATTCAGGAACCTGCCCAGAAATAGCTTGTTCTTGATAGGATCGACCTTGGTTATGCCCAGGATATAAGCCACAATAGAGTTGGCTGCCGAGCCCCTTCCATGGGCAGGAATGCCGTTTCTTTCAGCATAATCCATGATGTCCCAGACAACGAGGAAATATCCTGACAAGCCCAGTTTCTCTATCAGATTGAGCTCATAATTGACCTTGGCTTCTATCTCTGGGTTCATGTTTGCATATTTTTTGTGAATTTTCTGCCAGCATAGCTTAGCTAGATAGCTGGCAGCAGTATCGCCTTCAGGCAGAGGAAAATCTGGAAAACGGTACTGTGAAAAATCTAGATTGGCGGTGCATTTCTCGGCTATGGTAATGGTATTAGAAATCGCTTTGGGGTATTCCTGGAAAAGCTCTGTCATTTCTTTTGAGGACTTAAGATGAAACTCAGAGTTCAGCCTTAATGTGTCGCATTTATCTAAAGTCGTTCGATTCCTGATGCAGGTAAGGACGTCGTGAAGCCTGTGGCTTTCTGTTGTAGCGTAATGGACATTGTTGGTGGCAACGCAGCCCAGGTCGAAGTCTTTAGCTAGCTTTACCAAAGCATGACAAATCCTTTTATCTTCAGGATATAGATTGTTCTGAAGCTCTATGTAAAAGTCCTCTTGACCAAAAATATCAATATACCCTCTAGCTGCCTCGTGAGCTTTCTCTGTTCGTGCAGAAGCGATCAAAGTGGTTATTTCTCCCTTTCGACAGCCAGAGAGGCAAATTAAATCGCCAGAATACTGAGCAAGACCTTTCTTATCAATGGCAGGACTGCCTTTCCTGTGTTCTAGATGGGCTCTGGTTATCAGCCGGCACAGGTTGGAGTAACCTCTGTTGTTTTTTGCCAGCAGTGTGATGTGGCTCCCGTTTTTTAGCGTCATCTCCACTCCAATAACAGGCTTGAGCCCGGCGGCAAGGCAAGCTTTATAGAAGGGGATAATTCCGTATAGCCCGTCATGATCAGTCAGGGCTAGAGCAGGTATGCCAATTTCTGATGCGCGAGCCACTAAATCCTCTGAATGGGATGCACCATCAAGGATAGAAAAATTGGAATGGCAGTGAAGCTCAACGTAGTTATTCATAATGACTACATTTTCTTGGCTTGTGGTCTGTGCACTAAGATACGAGTATCAACATCTTTAGTCGTATATGCGTTGCAAATACCAGGCACTGGTAAGCAGATCCCGGTACATTTCACAGACAATGCCCCTCACAGTCCTGACTCGGAAATATTCCCTATCAATTCCCCCCTGCCGAATCTCTGATTTGGCAGGGGACCCGGGGTCCCCACAAGATTGAAGATCTTGTGGGGTATTAGTCGCTCTCTTCCACCATTCCTGGGACACTCGCCATTGTTCGCATATTTCTTCAACACCTTCCTTTCCACCCTTATACAAAAAGGCAATAGGCCTGTGCTGGATGTCCTCCTTGACTTCCAGCGTTATAGCCTCGTGAAATAGCTTGCTCATCTCTCTTTGACATCGAAGTTAGCGAAGAAAAAGGAATCTTCTGGTAGCAGGCATCTCTCCTTATATAGCACCTGCTTAACTATTCCCTTGCCATATCTTTGTTGAAGCTGATTTATTGCCGTTATCAGTTTCTCCCAATGTTTTACCTGCGTATCGGGAAATGAAGCCTGTTTTCCCTCTTCGGAGCAAAGGTCGGTTAGGGTTAGTGTCATTTTCTCAATGAGAGACGTAAATCTTGCCCTCTCCAAGTAACACTGCAGTTGACGTAGCATCACTTCCTTGGAGCATGTTGCTTCTTTGAAATGGAACGTTCGTTTAACCATATCGCCGTTGCTGAAAGAAAGGCACATGGTCAAGCGGCGACAGCATTGCCAGCGCTGCTTTAGCTGCCCTGCCAAGCTGTTCAAGAGGTCGCCAGCTCCAGTTAAAATAATAGTAAGAACTTCCGCCGGCGGCTCAAAGAAAACCTCGCCTGTGAGGGCTTCTGGCATCTTCCAGGGCATAAGCTTTGAAGAGTCAATGCCATTTGCCAATTCCCATAAGATTTGACCTTCTCGTCCAAATTGAAGCTTGACTGCTCCGATTGGCAATTTTGCTAGTTCCTCCATTTTGTAGAGGCCGAAGAGTTTGAGCCTTCTCGACGATTCAGGCGAGGCAGGTAGCAAATCTATAGATAAATTTCGTAAAAATCTCCTCTCCTCACCATCTGGAACTACAAGGCACTCGCTGAGTTTAGTGACTTG
>Ga0224495_10000585_pt1 | contig 28523 bp, 28 predicted proteins | sample SF_Jul11_sed_USG_FD_168128 | JGI IMG/M metagenome (GOLD analysis project Ga0224495, IMG submission 168128) | Sediment microbial communities from San Francisco Bay, California, United States - SF_Jul11_sed_USGS_4_1 | ecosystem: Environmental > Aquatic > Marine > Sediment | place: USA: California...
TTCAGCTCTTGCCACATTCAAGCCGCATCCTTACCGACGAACAATTCGTTCAAACAGCCATCACGCTTACAAGTGCTGCGGATCATTATCGATCCGCTGTGCGTGATGCTGTTTAACTCTAACGTTCGGCCTCATAACATTCCCATGCGCACGATCGGGTTCGTCGGCATAGCACTCCTCGGCATGCTCAACATGTTTGGATTCGCCATTTCAGTGCAAAGTCGGGACTGGCGAGGCATCGCACTCATGCTATTCATGGCAGGTCTGCTCGTCTTCTTTTACCGCACCTTGTGGCGTGGCGCCAAGCTCAGCAAACGGCCAGGTTCCGGCGAGCCATTGGCAGAAGGTTGGGCCGGTCAGCCCGTAAGCATCTTCTTTCGCGAACAGGTCGCAAAGTCAATCGAGGGTCGCATTCTCATCGCGGGTTCGATAGCTTGCCTTTTCATGGCTGCCACAGTTTTGCTTGCTCCAAATGCGGTTTTCGTAGCTCAGCATCGTGCGACCACTAACGCCACACTTTTTGGCCTGTGGCCAGTTCTCGCGTTCGTTGGGTATGTCAAGGTCTGCGGCCCGCGGTACGTTACGAGCCCGCTTTCGGTGGTGGCAACATTTGCCATCGTGGCAGCACCATTCGTCATCGCATTCAAATGAGGCCGAACACCTCCGTCAACCGGACCGCCTGCAAGCTGCGCTTGCAGGTTCGCTCCGGCCTTCGGCCTCCGTCGGCCGGTTACGTCGAACGTTGAGAGTCCGCAATGTGTCGATTACTGAACTTGGATAATGGCTGCTTTCAGGAAGCGAAAATTCAAAACTGATCGGCAGCTTCGTGCACATAGTAGTCAGTTGATTCATTAAAACTGAATCTTGTTATCATCAGGTATGCAAATCATTTCCACCATCGCTGAATTACGCGCACGCCTGAGCAGGGAAACTGCCATCGCCTTTGTGCCTACGATGGGCAACCTGCACGAAGGGCATCTTGACCTGGTACGCATCACGCGCGCGCATGGCTCCTGCGTTGTCGTGAGCATCTTCGTCAACCCCTTACAATTCGGCCCATCTGAAGATTTCGACAGGTACCCGCGCACGCTGGAGGCGGATTGCGAGAAACTGGAGGGGCTGGCCGATGTGGTATTCGCGCCATCGGTCAATGAGATGTATCCCGAAAAACAGGCGGTGTTCGTCGAGCCGCCGCCGATCGCGGAGGAACTGGATGGCGCATCCCGCCCCGGGCATTTCCGCGGCATGGCGACGGTGGTGCTGAAGCTGTTGAACATCGTGCAGCCGCAGGTGGCGGTGTTCGGCAAGAAGGATTACCAGCAGTTGGCGATCATCCGCCAGATGGTGACGCAATTTAATTTGCCCATAATTATTGTCGGTGCAGAGACGGTGCGCGCGGCGGACGGGCTGGCGCTGTCTTCGCGCAACCAGTACCTGAACGCAGCGGAACGAACCGAGGCGGCATTCCTGTACCAGACGTTGCAGGGAATGCGGCAATCCATCGTGAACGGTGGGGGCGACTTTGAACGAATGGAGCGACAGGCAGTCGAAGAATTGTCGGCGCGAGGCTGGAAGGTGGATTACGTGGCGGTGCGCAGGCAGGCGGATCTACTGCAGGCCAAACCGGAGGATCGCAGGCTGGTGATTCTGGCGGCGGCGAAGCTGGGAACAACAAGGCTGATCGATAATCTGGAGGTTGGTCTTTGAGTTTCAGCGGTTTATAATATGGCTGCCCTGATGTCGGCGTGAATGAGGAAAACCATGCAACGAACCATGCTACAAGCGAAATTGCACCGTGTGCGCGTAACGCAGTCCGAACTGCATTACGAGGGTTCGTGCGCCATCGACGATGACCTGCTGGATGCCTCCGGTATCCGCGAGTACCAGCAGATCGATATCTATAACGTCACCAATGGCGAGCGCTTCACCACTTACGCGATTCGTGCGCAACGCGGATCACGCACGATCTCGGTGAACGGCGCAGCGGCACACAAGGCATCTCCCGGCGATATCCTGATCATCGCAGCCTATTCGGTCTATTCCGAGATGGAGATGCAGAAGTACCACCCCCAGCTTGTGTATGTGGACGAGCACAATCAAATTGTTGCGCAGCGCGATCAAATACCTGTACAGGCCGCTTAGGTATTGGTTGTTCGTTGTTTTTTCTCGTCAGGTTTCATTGACCATTTGAATGTTCGCAGGTAGGATTGCAAGCTTTCATGCTTAGCGGATTGATGACTACTATGCGTCGCAAATTAATTGCCGGAAATTGGAAGATGCACGGCACCTTGGCTCAGAATGCCGGGTTGCTGAGCGCTGTGCGTGAAGGAATGAGCGAAATTGAGGGTGTGGATTGCGCGGTTTGCGTGCCATTTCCCTATTTGGCGCAGGCTCAACAAAAATTGTCGGGCAGCAATGTGAAGTGGGGTGCGCAGGATGTGCATCAGTTGGACAAGGGTGCATATACGGGTGAGGTATCCGCAGCGATGTTGGCCGATTTTGGTTGTACATATGTGATTGTCGGGCACTCTGAGCGGCGCGCATATTACGGCGAGAGTAGTCATCTGGTGGCAGAGAAGTTTTTGGCTGCGCAGCAGGCAGGGATGATACCTGTTTTATGTGTTGGTGAATCGTTGGAGCAGCGCGAAAATGGAGTTACCGAGGCTGTGGTTGCCGAACAACTGGATGCGTTGATCCAGTTGGGTGGTGTGCAAACTCTTCGTGGCGCGGTAGTAGCATACGAACCGGTGTGGGCGATTGGCACCGGGAAGACGGCCACGTCAGCGCAGGCACAGGCGGTTCATACATTTATTCGTCGGCGAGTTTCATCTCACGATAGTCAAATTGCTGCGGGGTTGTGTATACTCTACGGCGGCAGCGTAAAAGCCAACAATGCAGCGGAGTTGTTTGCGATGCCTGACATTGATGGTGGCTTGATTGGTGGCGCTTCTCTGGTTGCCGATGAGTTTTTGGCGATTTGTCGCGCTGGTCGGATTTAATTTAGTTCTTGGAGTAGCGCGTGGAAACATTAGTTTGGGTGGCACATGTTGTAGCGGCAGTGGCGTTGATTGGCCTTGTGTTGATACAGCACGGTAAGGGCGCGGATATGGGGGCGGCCTTTGGTACCGGTTCAGCCGGTAGCTTATTCGGTTCGAGTGGCTCCGCGAATTTTCTCAGTCGCAGCACAGCAGTTGTTGCGGCGGTTTTTTTTACTACCAGTTTGTCTTTGACATATCTTTATTCCCATCCTGCGGAGCAGCAGGGAGTGATGGATAAAGTGAATCCTGCTGCAACTCAAGTAGCTCCAGTCGCGCCTGTTGACACTACGGACGCATCGAAGTCCAAGGAGATTCCCAGATAGTTTTGTGGAGGCATTGCGGTTGTGGTGGAATTGGTAGACACGCAAGCTTGAGGTGCTTGTGCCCGCAAGGGCGTGGGAGTTCGAGTCTCCCCATCCGCACCAAATTTATATACTGGTCGAGTGTGTATCGAACTGGGTGTATGTAATGATAATAAAGTGACTCCATGTCGTATTGAGGGTCGCAGGTAGAGGGAGATTTATTATGTTGGAAAACTATTTTCCAGTGCTGCTGTTTATCTGCGTTGGTTTGGCTGTCGGTGTTATTCCTTTGATTCTGGGGAGGTTGGCGGCTCCTCACCGTCCTGATAGTGCCAAGCTGTCACCATACGAGTGCGGTTTTGAAGCTTTCGAAGATGCGCGTATGAAGTTTGACGTGCGTTACTATCTTGTTGCCATCCTGTTCATCCTGTTTGATCTCGAGATTGCATTTCTTTTTCCATGGGCAATTGTGCTCAAGGAGATTGGAACTTTCGGCTTTGTTTCCATGATGATTTTTTTGGCTATCTTGGTGGTTGGCTTTGCCTATGAATGGATGAAAGGAGCGTTGGAATGGGAATAGAAGGCATTCTTGAAAAGGGGTTTGTCACTACTTCTCTGGATACGGTCATCAACTATACTCGCACCGGTTCGCTGTGGCCTATGACGTTCGGCTTGGCGTGTTGTGCGGTTGAAATGATGCATGTGGCATTATCTCGCTACGACTTGGACCGTTTTGGTGCGGGTGCCTGGCGTCCCAGCCCGCGCCAGTCAGATCTGATGATTGTGGCTGGTACCTTGTGCAACAAAATGGCTCCGGCTTTGCGCAAGGTCTATGACCAGATGCCTGAACCCCGATATGTTATTTCCATGGGGTCGTGCGCCAACGGAGGCGGGTATTACCACTATTCCTATTCTGTGGTGCGGGGCTGTGACCGGATTGTGCCGGTTGATATCTATGTTCCTGGGTGTCCGCCAACTGCCGAAGCGCTGCTTTACGGGCTGATACAGTTGCAGAGCAAGATTAACCGAACCAATACCATCGCACGTTAGGATAAATATGGCTGATGATCTGAATATGCTTGGCGAAAATTTGCGGGAAGTCCTGGCAAGTAAGGTGGTGAGTCTGGAGAATAATCTGGGCGAGTTGACCTTGATTGTCGATGCGGCGGATATTCTGGATGTGCTTACTTTGCTGCGTGATGACGCGAAATTTCACTTTGTACAATTGACTGATTTGTGTGGTGTGGATTATTCAACATACGGCAGTGATATGGCTGATGGTGGGATGTATCAGGCCGATGATTCAATTGTTCCCGTATTCAATAACCGTTTTGCAGTCGTTTATCACTTGCTTTCACTTGAGCGCAATGTGCGTTTACGTGTGAAAGTGTTCGCTAAAGACGACGATATGCCGGTTCTAGATTCTGTGATCGGGGTGTGGCCGAGTGCCAATTGGTTCGAGCGAGAAGCCTTTGATTTGTTTGGTATCGTCTTTCTGGGGCATCCGGATTTGCGCCGTATCCTGACCGATTATGGCTTTGTAGGTAATCCGTTTCGCAAAGACTTCCCGCTTTCAGGCCATGTTGAGATGCGCTATGACCCAGCACAGCAGCGTGTTGTTTATCAGCCGGTATCAATCGAACCGCGTGAAGTGACGCCGCGTATCGTGCGTGAAGAAACTTACGGCGGTAACTGAGGATTCGATAATGGCAGAAATTAAAAATTACACAATGAATTTTGGGCCGCAGCATCCTGCGGCCCACGGTGTGTTGCGTTTGGTGTTGGAGCTGGATGGTGAGGTGGTAGAGCGCGCCGACCCGCACATCGGTTTGTTGCACCGTGCCACGGAAAAATTGGCGGAGCATAAGACGTTTTTGCAGTCCGTGCCTTACATGGATCGACTTGATTACGTTTCCATGATGTGTAATGAGCATGCTTATGTGATGGCGATCGAAAAATTGGCGGGGATTGAAGTGCCGATCCGTGCCCAGTATATCCGCGTGATGTTTGACGAGATTACACGTATTTTGAATCATCTGTTGTGGCTGGGGGCTTCGGGAATGGATCTCGGCGCGATGACGATGTTCTTCTATACTTTTCGTGAGCGCGAAGATTTGATGGATATCTATGAGGCGGTGTCAGGCGCGCGTATGCACGCTGCTTATTATCGTCCGGGTGGGGTGTATCGCGATTTGCCCGACACCATGCCGCAGTATCGAGCTTCGAAGATTCACAATGAATCCGCGATCAAGAGAATGAATGCGAATCGGCAGGGGTCTCTGCTTGATTTTCTGGAGGATTTTACCAATCGCTTTCCGGCATGTGTCGATGAATATGAGACGCTGCTGACTAACAACCGTATCTGGAAACAACGTACGGTCGGTATCGGTATTGTCTCGCCGGAGCGTGCACTGGCTATGGGATTTACCGGGCCGATGTTACGGGGTTCTGGCGTGGCATGGGATTTGCGCAAAAAACAGCCCTACGAGGTGTATGACCGCCTTGATTTTGATATTCCGGTGGGTGTTGAGGGCGATTGTTACGACCGATACTTGGTGCGAGTCGAAGAAATGCGTCAATCAAATCGGATAATCAGGCAGTGTGTCGACTGGTTACGTAACAATCCTGGTCCAGTAATGATCGAGAACCACAAGTTTGCACCGCCGAAACGTGAGGCGATGAAGCAGAACATGGAAGAGCTGATCCATCACTTCAAGCTGTTCACCGAGGGTATGCATGTATCTGCCGGTGAGGTTTATTCGGCAGTAGAACACCCCAAGGGTGAATTCGGTATTTATCTGATTTCAGACGGCGCGAATAAGCCATATCGTATGAAAATCCGCGCGCCGGGTTATCCACACTTGGCTGGTTTGAACGAGATGTCGCGGGGCCACATGCTCGCCGATGTTGTTGCGATCATCGGCACACAGGACATTGTTTTTGGAGAGATAGACCGCTGATGTTATCCGAGAAAATACAAATTAAAATCGACCGCGAGTTGAAGAAATATCCCGTGGATCAAAGGCAATCGGCAGTCATGGCCGCATTACGTTTTGTGCAGGATGAAAAGGGTTGGATATCCCCTGAGGATATGGCGGATGTGGCATCCTATCTGGGAATGGCTAACATGGCCGTGTATGAGGTAGCGACTTTCTATCATATGTATAACCTTAAGCCTATGGGTAAATACACACTTACCGTGTGCACGAATTTGTCATGCACTCTGTGTGGGGCGGGCGATACAGTGAACTACCTGAAAGAGAAGCTGGGTATCGGTTTTGGAGAGGTTACAGCGGACGGGAAGTTCGGCCTGCGTGAAGGTGAATGCATGGGCGCTTGTAAAGATGCGCCGTTGTTCGCAGTGAACAATAAGAGGCTTTGTGGTCGCTTGACCAGTGAAAAGATCGATAAAATTTTGCTGGAGTTGGACAAATGAGAGGCCCGGTTATTTTTACTACGATGGATTTTGACCAGCCTTGGACACTGGAGAATTATCTCAAGGTCGGCGGTTATCAGGCATTGCGAAAAGTGCTGACGGAGAAAAGGTCTCCCGATGCGATTATTGCGGAGGTCAAACTGTCCGCTTTGCGAGGTCGTGGCGGAGCGGGCTTTCCAACTGGGCTGAAATGGAGTTTCATGCCCAAGAACTATGTAGGTGAAAAATATATTGTTTGCAACTCCGACGAAGGAGAGCCGGGTACTTGTAAGGACTGGGATATTCTGCGCTATAACCCGCATTTGCTCATTGAGGGGATGGCGATTGCGGCATATACCATGGGTGTGAAGACGGGTTACAACTACGTGCATGGTGAAATATTCGAGGCTTACGAGCGTATCGAAGAGGCTTGCGAGTTGGCAAGAGCTGCAGGTTATCTCGGCAATAATATTTTGGGCACGGATTTCAGTTTTGAGATGCATAACCATTTGGGTTATGGCGCTTACATTTGCGGTGAGGAAACAGCTTTGCTGGAATCATTGGAGGGGAAAAAAGGGCAGCCGCGTTTCAAGCCCCCCTTCCCGGCCAGTTTTGGTTTGTATGGCAAGCCAACCACCATCAACAATACCGAGACCTTTGCCAGTATCCCTTATATTCTTCGAGAGGGCGGGCAGAAGTTCCTTGAACTCGGCAAACCGAATAACGGTGGAACCAAGTTGTTTTCCGTATCGGGTCATGTGAACAACCCCGGCAATTTTGAGATCCCGATGGGTACGCCTTTCAGCAAGCTGCTGGAAATGGCTGGTGGCGTGCGCAGTGGGCATACATTGAAAGCTGTGATTCCAGGAGGATCATCGATGCCGATTTTACCCGGCGAAATCATGATGGATCTGACTATGGATTATGACTCTATATCAAAGGCAGGGTCGGGGCTTGGTAGCGGTGCAGTGATCGTGATGGATGAGACGACCTGTATGGTACGTGCGCTTGAACGTCTATCGTATTTTTATTATGAGGAATCCTGCGGGCAATGTACGCCGTGTCGCGAGGGTACTGGCTGGCTTTATCGCATCGTGCGCCGCATAGAGCATGGTGAGGGCAGGAAAGAGGATCTGGATTTGTTATTGAGTGTCGGGGAGAACATCGCCGGGCGCACCATTTGCGCGTTGGGTGAGGCGGCGGTTTGGCCTGTGCAAGGCATGCTAAGGCATTTCCGCGATGAATTTGAATATCACATCGAACACAAGCGTTGCTTGGTGTGAAGCTGACAGGTCAGGTGAGCAATGATCAATATTGAAATTGACGGAAAACTAGTCGAAACCGAGCGCGGTTCCATGGTGATGGACGCGGCACATAAGGCGGGAATCCACATCCCGCATTTTTGCTATCACAAAAAACTGTCCATTGCTGCGAATTGCCGCATGTGTCTGGTTGAAGTGGAGAAAGCGCCCAAGCCGCTTCCGGCTTGTGCGACTCCGGTTGCGGAAGGTATGAAAGTTCGCACGCATTCCGAAATGGCGGTCAAAGCCCAAAAGGGCGTGATGGAATTTCTGCTGATCAATCACCCATTGGATTGCCCGATTTGTGATCAGGGCGGTGAGTGTCAATTGCAGGATTTGGCGGTGGGGTATGGAGGGTCGGCATCGCGTTACAGTGAGGCTAAGCGTGTCGTCGAGCATAAGGAAGTCGGCGTGTTAATCTCTACCGAGGAGATGAGCCGTTGCATACAGTGCACCCGTTGTGTGCGCTTTGGCCAGGAGATTGCAGGGATGATGGAACTTGGCATGGCGTTCCGTGGCGAGCATTCTGAAATTATGAGCTTCGTTAGCAGTTCGATTGATTCCGAATTGTCGGGCAACATGATCGACCTATGTCCGGTCGGTGCGCTGACCAGCAAACCATTCCGCTATACTGCACGGTCGTGGGAACTATCGAGACGCAAGTCTGTGAGTCCGCATGACAGTATGGGTTCCAATCTTGCTGTGCATGTAAAAAACAACAAGGTAATGCGTGTCACACCAGTCGAAAACGAGAGTATCAACGAGTGCTGGTTATCAGATAGGGATAGATTCAGTTATGAAGGTTTGAATTCTCCTGAACGTCTGACCAAACCGATGATTAAGCAGGACGGTAAATGGCTGGAAGTGGAATGGCAGGTTGCTCTGGAATATGTGGCCAATGCATTGCGTCAGGTAGCAAGTTCGGCTGGTGCGGAGCAGATCGCAGCACTTGCGACACCGAATAGCACACTGGAAGAAATGTACTTGTTGCAGAAATTGATGCGGGGTATTGGCAGCGCTAATGTTGATTTTCGCCTGCGCCAGTCAGATTTCAGCTCGGATGGAAGGCATAGTGGTGTGCCGTGGCTGGGGATGCAGATTGCGGACATCAATAACTGCGATAGATTCCTGATTGTGGGAAGCTTTTTGCGTAAAGACCACCCACTTTTGGCCTCACGTATTCGCCAGGCAGTGAAGACGGGGGCGCAGGTAAATATTGTGCATTCGACTGATGATGATCTGTTGATGAAATTGGCAAACAAAATCATTGTCGCACCTGATGCGCTTGTTGATACATTATCTGAAATAGCTCAGGCATTGGGCGGCAAGTCGCAGGCTGTTGGTAAGCATGCGGCCGCCATTGCCAATAATCTGGCAAGTGGAGAACGCGTGGCTGTGTTGCTTGGAAACTTTGCGCAGCAACACCCACAAACAACCCGTATACAGGCGTTGGCGCATCAGATCGCCGAACTGAGTAAAGGTAAGTTTGGCTTTCTTGGCGAGGCGGCAAACTCGGTGGGTGGATATTTGGCGCAAGCAATGCCAGGCACAGCGGGGTTAAATGCGTCTGCAATGCTGGCATCGCCTCGCAAAGCATACATCTTGCTTAATGTTGAAGTGGAGCTGGATACTGCGAATCCACAGCAGGCTATTGCCGCAATGCGAGAGGCTGATCTGGTGGTGGCGATGTCTGCTTTCAAACATCACGCAACCGAGTATGCAGACGTATTGTTACCCATCGCGCCATTTACGGAGACATCAGGTACTTTTGTAAGCACTGAGGGGAGGGCGCAAAGCTTCAAGGGGACTGTCAAACCCTTGGGTGAAGCTCGCCCTGCATGGAAGGTGTTACGTGTATTAGGGAATCTAATGAACGTTTCCGGTTTCGATCAGGATACTTCCGAGGCAGTGCGAGATGAGGTGCTGCAGGGCACGGATGTCACTTCAAAACTGAATAACGCAATGAGTGCAGTGGAAAATATGAGTTCAGTTGTGCCTGCGGCGGGATTACAACGCGTAAGTGATGTCCCTATTTATGCAGCCGACGCTATTGTCCGGCGTTCTGCATCCTTGCAAGCTACCTCGGATGCTGCCGAGCCGAAAGTGTGGATGTGCAGCGATGAATTGAACAGGCTGGGTCTGCAATCCGGCATGTTGGTCAAGGTCAGCCAAGGGCAGGGTAATGTGAGAATGATCGCTGAGGCGGATGATAACCTACAGAAAGGGACGGTTCGCCTTGCCGCAGGAGTTCCGGCAACAGCTGCGCTGGGTGCGATGTTCGGGATAATTTCAGTGGAGCGCGCATAATGGAAGCCCAAGTGCTGCAAATTTTCCAATGGCTGCTCAACCAATTCGGTCTCTGGAATTTAGTGTGGGGATTTCTTGAACCAGTTTGGCCTGTGTTGTGGATACTGGTAAAGATTGTAACCATCGTTGTCCCAGTGATGGTTAGTGTTGCCTACATGACTTATGCCGAACGCAGGATACTCGGGTATATGCAAGATCGCATCGGTCCGAACCGCGTGGGTTATTTTGGTCTTTTGCAGCCGATGGCGGATGGCATCAAATTATTGATGAAAGAAATCATTGTTCCGACGGGAGCCAACAAATTCCTGTACGTGGCTGCTCCGATCATGGCTTTGGCACCTGCGCTGGCGGCTTGGGCAGTAATTCCGTTTGGAGAAGGAATGGTGTTGGCTAATGTGAATGCTGGCCTGCTGTATCTTCTGGCGATGACTTCTGTTGGTGTATACGGCATTATCATTGCCGGATGGTCATCCAATTCCAAATACGCTTTTCTGGGCTCACTTAGATCAGCCGCACAAATTGTATCGTACGAGTTACCGATGGGTTTTGCACTAGTGTGTGTGTTGATGGTGGCTCAAAGCATGAATCTGGGCGATATCGTGCGTGGACAGCAGAACGGTTATGGTCTGCTTGGATGGTACTTTATTCCTTTGTTTCCGATGTTCATCGTATATTTTATTTCAGGCGTGGCAGAGACTAACCGCGCACCATTCGACTTGGCGGAGGATGAGTCTGTTATTGTCGCTGGTTTTCATACCGAGTATTCCGGTATGGGTTTTGCACTGTTTTTTCTTGCTGAATATGCCAACATGATTTTGATTGCGGCTCTGACTTCTATCATGTTTATGGGGGGATGGCTCTCCCCGGTTCCATTTCTGCCGGATTCAATTGTCTGGATGCTGGCGAAAATGTCATTCATCCTGTTCATGTTCATATGGTTGCGTGCAACCTTTCCGCGTTATCGCTATGACCAATTGATGAGATTGGGCTGGAAGGTCTTGATTCCGCTGACGCTGGTGTGGGTTGTAGTAATTGCTGCCTGGATGCAAACAAGCTTTTGGATGTGGTGATAGCGAAAATGGAAAAGATTACAAATTTTTTTAAAAGCTTTCTGTTGCTTGAATTGCTCCGGGGATTGGCGCAAACGGGAAAGCACTTGTTTTCACACAAAATCACGGTGCAGTATCCCGAAGAAAAGACACCGCAAAGTTTCCGTTTTCGGGGATTGCATGCGCAAAGACGTTATGCAAACGGCGAGGAACGCTGTATTGGATGCAAATTGTGCGAGGCGGTTTGCCCGGCTCTGGCAATCAAGATAGAGGTGGCTGAGCGTGAGGATGGCACACGCCGTACAACCCAGTACGATATCGATTTGACCAAGTGTATATTCTGCGGATTTTGCGAGGAGTCCTGTCCGGTGGATGCGATTGTTGAGACCCGTATACTTGAATACCACGGTGAAAAACGTGGCGATCTCTACTACACAAAGGCGATGCTGCTGGCAGTTGGTGATAAATATGAAGATCAGATCGCCAAAGATCGCGCGGCGGATTCGAAATACAGATAGGCAGGATAGAGGGAAAGTGAATGAATTTTATTTCCAGTAACTTTGAAACCGTTATGTTCTACGTGTTTGCTACGCTGACAGTTCTCTCGGCTCTGCGTGTAATTACCGCGACCAACCCTGTGCATGCAGTCATGTTTCTGGTGTTGGCCTTCATCAGCGCGTCGGGGATATGGCTGTTACTGGAAGCTGAATTTTTGGCCATTACTTTGGTGCTGGTTTATGTTGGTGCGGTGATGGTGTTATTCCTGTTTGTGGTAATGATGCTGGATATCAATCTGCTTAGATTGCGCGAAGGTTTTTGGCGCTGGTTGCCTTTTGGGGCAGCATTGGCTGGTTTGATGGCTTTTGAAATGATTTGGGTGCTGGGTTCTTCCGAGACATCCGGGAGCACGGCAGCGGTCAAGCATGCTGCGGATTACAGCAACACCAAGGAACTCGGACGCTTGATCTATACGGATTATGTTTATCCGTTCGAAATTGCCGCTGTGATTCTGCTGGTAGCCATGGTGGCTGCAATAGCTCTAACTCTGCGTCGACGCAAGGATGCCAAGTCGCAAGAGGTTCACAAGCAAGTCTCGGTTAATAAATCAGACCGCTTGCGAATCATATCCATGCAGGCTGAAGTTAATAAAGTCGGCGAAGGGTCGATGGATGGCGGCTAGTACGGAATCGTCTACCCCGCACCACATTGTCCGAATTAATTGAAGGAGCGAGAAGCGTGTTAACACTGTCGCATTATCTGGTACTAAGTGCTGTGTTGTTTGCCATCAGCGTGGTTGGTATTTTTTTGAACAGAAAAAATCTGATTGTGTTGCTAATGGCCATTGAATTGATGCTGCTCGCGGTAAATACCAACTTTGTCGCTTTCTCGCACTATCTGGGAGATAGTGCCGGACAAGTCTTTGTATTCTTTATCCTGACCGTGGCTGCCGCTGAAGCTGCCATCGGCCTGGCAATATTGGTGGTGCTGTTCCGTAATCTGAACACCATCAACGTTGATGATCTGGACAGTCTGAAAGGTTGATGCGCATGAATATGCAAAATCTTTATCTGCTGGTTCCCTTTGCTCCGTTAGTCGGAGCAATTGCCGCCGGGCTATTTGGCCGGTTACTCGGACGCACATGGTCACATCGAATCACGATTTCGCTGGTGGCGATATCCTTCATTGCTTCTCTGGTGATTTTCAACGATGTTACGACTAGCACCCCATATTTTAATGGCCCGGTGTATACCTGGCTGACATCAGGGGACACCAGTTTTCAAGTGGGCTTCATGATCGACTCATTGACTGTCACGATGATGCTTGTGGTCACTTCGGTTTCTTTGATGGTGCACATTTATACCATTGGTTACATGGCTGAAGATCCCGGATATCAGCGCTTTTTCAGCTATATATCGCTGTTTACTTTTTCCATGCTGATGCTGGTGATGTCCAACAATTTCATGCAACTGTTCTTCGGTTGGGAAGCCGTTGGTCTGGTGTCCTACCTGCTGATTGGCTTCTGGTATGACAGGCCAACCGCTATTTATGCCAACCTGAAGGCGTTTCTGGTCAACCGTGTCGGCGATTTCGGTTTCCTGCTGGGCATAGGTTTGGTGTTGATGGTGTTCGGTACGCTGGATTACCAGGCTGTGTTTAATATGGCAGCCGGGCACGCCAGTGATATGGCCCCTATTCCCGGAATGTCGGTAAGTCTGATGACGGCAATATGCATATTGCTGTTCATTGGTGCGATGGGTAAGTCTGCACAATTTCCCCTGCATGTCTGGTTACCCGACTCGATGGAAGGTCCGACTCCTATTTCCGCATTGATTCACGCCGCCACTATGGTGACGGCAGGTATATTTATGGTGGCACGTATGTCACCGCTGTTCGAGTTGTCCGAAGTTGCCCTTTCGTTTGTAATGGTGATTGGGGCGATTACGGCTTTATTCATGGGTTTTCTGGGGATCATCCAGAATGACATTAAACGTGTGATTGCATACTCAACATTATCGCAGTTGGGATACATGACTGCTGCTCTTGGCGCTTCGGCATACTCGGTGGCGATTTTTCACCTGATGACCCATGCATTTTTTAAGGCGCTGCTGTTTTTGGGGGCCGGTAGCGTGATAATGGCGATGCATCACGATCAGGATATCCGCAATATGGGCGGTTTGCGCAAGTACATGCCCATCACATGGATCACTGCGCTGATAGGCTCACTTGCATTGATAGGCACTCCTTTTTTCTCTGGTTTTTATTCCAAGGAAAGCATTATCGAGGCGGTTCATCTGTCACAACTACCAGTATCCGGTTTTGCCTATTTTGCGGTAATGGCCGGAGTGTTTATCACTGCATTCTATTCGTTCCGCATGTATTTCCTTGTGTTTCATGGCGAAGAACGGTTCGGTAAGGTGCAGCATCACTCTTATGGCGATCATGCTGAAGAAGAATCCCATGAACATCATCACGGTCTGGCACCAGGACAAAAACCGCACGAATCACCTTGGGTGGTCACAGTTCCGTTGATATTGCTTGCGATCCCATCTGTGGCAATCGGATATTTTGCTATGGATCCTATGCTACACAGCGGTTTTTTTGGGGATGCGATTTTAGTCTCCGAAAAGAATTTTTCGTCCATGTTGGGGGAGGTGGTGCACCATGAGTTGATCGAGGGGCCGGTCTCGATGGCAATCCATGCGTTTACCACGCTTCCATTCTGGCTGGCGGTTGCCGGGGTAGCGAGCTCTGCAATGTTTTATCTGAAGCGTCCCGATATTCCCTCCGCGATACAGAAACGTTTCAGCTATATTTATGTATTGCTTGACAACAAGTATTATTTTGACCGTTTTAACGACTGGTTCTTTGCCGGGGGTGCTCGCGGTGTGAGCGGGTTACTGTGGAAGTTCGGCGATGTGAAACTGATAGACGGAATGATGGTAAACGGTACTGCGAAACTGGTGGGAATTCTTTCCAGTGTGATACGTCATTTGCAGTCAGGTTATATCTATCACTATGCATTTTCCATGATCATCGGAGTGTTTGTGTTGCTCAGCGTGAGAAACTGGTTGTAATGTTGTAGTTCGGGCTTCAGTCCGGTATGACAGAGTGGAGTCGGGCTGAAGCCTGACCGACAATAAAGGAAAGACAGCATGATTTTTGGATTACCCGTAATTAGCGTTGCAATCTGGTTGCCGATCATTTTCGGTATCCTTGTGTTGTCGACCGGCAATGACAGGAACGCCCAGCTTGCGCGTGTGCTTGCCATGATTGGCTCGGTGCTCGGCTTTTTGGTGACGATCCCGCTATACACAGGTTTTGTCATTGAAACATCCGAAATGCAATTCGTCGAGATGCATGACTGGATCGCGCGTTTCAATATTCATTACCATCTTGGCGTGGACGGTATATCTGTGCTGTTTATCCTGTTAACTGCTTTCTTTACGCCTATAGTGGTATTGGCAGGCTGGCGTGTAATTGAGAAGCGTGTTGCGCAATACATGGCAGCATTCCTAATTATGTCCGGAATCATGATTGGCGTGTTTGCTGCTCTGGATGCTATTCTGTTTTATGTCTTCTGGGAAGCTATGCTGATCCCGATGTTCCTGATTATTGGAGTGTGGGGCGGTGCGAACCGCGTGTATGCGGCAGTCAAGTTTTTTCTTTACACTTTGCTTGGCTCATTGCTAATGCTCGTTGCGCTGATCTACCTGTATAACCAGTCTGGTGGCAGCTTTTCTATACTGGTTTTTCATCAGGTTGCGATCCCTATGAACGCGCAGATACTGATATTCATCGCGTTCTTCCTCGCTTTTGCGGTTAAAGTGCCCATGTTCCCGGTGCACACCTGGTTGCCGGATGCGCACGTTGAAGCGCCCACTGGCGGTTCGGTGATTCTTGCGGCAATCATGCTGAAGGTGGGTGCTTATGGCTTCCTTCGTTTTTCGATGCCTATCGTGCCCGATGCCAGCCACAAACTGGCAGGTGTGATGATCGCGCTGTCGTTGATTGCCGTGGTGTACATCGGATTGGTCGCACTGATGCAGACGGACATGAAAAAGCTGGTCGCCTATTCGTCAATTTCACACATGGGTTTCGTCACCTTGGGCTTCTTCATTTTCAACGCCTACGGCATGGAAGGTGCGCTTCTGCAAATGATCTCGCACGGCTTTATCTCCGGCGCGCTATTCCTATGCATAGGTGTGCTGTATGACCGCATGCACACCCGCAATATCGCCGACTATGGCGGGGTGGCACACAGGATGCCGGTCTTCGCCGCGTTTTTCATGCTGTTCGCGATGGCCAACAGCGGCCTGCCGGGCACAAGTGGCTTCGTCGGCGAATTCATGGTGATTCTGGGCGCGGTAAAGGCGAACTTCTGGTACGCATTCGCCGCCGCGTCCACGCTGATTTTCGGTGCGGCATACACGCTGTGGATGTACAAGCGGGTGATTTTTGGTGCAGTGGCTAATTCACATGTGTCCGACTTGACCGACCTGACCATACGCGAGAAAGCGATTTTCGCTATTCTGGCCATTACCGTGCTGGGCATGGGACTTTATCCGCTCCCGTTCACGGAAGTAATGCACGTCTCGGTGAATGACCTGTTGATTCACATGGCGCGCTCCAAACTGCCCTTGTAGGCAACCGACTATTAAACGAAGGTGAATATGGATTTGATGACTAACTTGATGCCGGCCAGCTCGGAAATATTTCTGCTCATTATGGCATGTGTGATTTTGATTGCCGATTTGGTGGTCAGGCAGAGCAACAGGACAGTTACCTATATGTTGACGTTACTGACCATGATCGGGTGCTCGTTTATTACCGTGGGCTCATATCAGGCTGGTGTGACGTACGTTCTCAATAATATGTTTGTAGACGACCTGATGTCGGATGTATTGAAGCTGATAACATACTTGGCGGTATTCATGATGCTGGTATATTCGCGCCAATTTCTCATGGTACGCGGACTTTTTACCGGGGAGTTCATGGTGTTGACCATGTTCGCCACGCTAGGCATGATGGTGATGATTTCTGCCAACCATTTCCTTACGCTATATCTCGGTCTGGAATTGCTCTCATTGAGCCTTTACGCAATGGTTGCGCTGCAACGTGATTCCGCAAATGCCACCGAAGCGGCGATGAAGTATTTTGTTCTCGGTGCGCTGGCTTCAGGCCTGCTGTTGTATGGTATGTCTATGCTGTATGGTGCTACAGGGTCACTCGAATTGGGTGCCATTTCCGATGCCATGAAGCAGGGTGTGCAGAATAAATCCCTGTTGACGTTTGGACTGGTCTTCATCGTATCAGGTTTGGCTTTCAAACTTGGTGTGGTGCCATTCCATATGTGGGTGCCTGATGTGTACCACGGTGCACCGACTGCAATGACTATGTTAATTGGTTCAGCTCCCAAGCTTGCCGCATTTGCTTTTTCCATACGCATATTGGTTGAGGGTTTGCAGCCGTTGATGCATGATTGGTCTGGTATGTTGGCTATATTGGCAATTTCCTCGATGGCGATCGGCAATATCACAGCCATTTCGCAAATTAATCTGAAGCGCATGTTCGCCTATTCCACAATAGCACATATGGGTTTTATGTTACTTGGCCTGCTGAGCGGAAATATCGATGGCTATAGCTCGTCGATGTTCTATGTTGTCGTGTATGTTTTGATGTCGTTGGGTGCGTTTGGCATGATCATGCTTTTGTCGCGTGAAGGATTTGAGGCTGACAAACTTGATGATTTCAAGGGGTTAAGCCAGCGTAGTCCGTGGTTGGCATTCATGATGCTGCTGCTAATGTTCTCCATGGCCGGTGTACCCCCCACAGTAGGTTTTTACGCAAAGTTCTCAGTTCTGAATTCTGTAGTACAGGCGGGACATGTCTGGTTGGCAATTGTTGCGGTGTTGTTTTCCCTGATTGGTGCTTTTTATTACTTACGCATTGTCAAATTGATGTACTTCGATGCGCCGGAGACCCGGACTCCCATCGTATTCGGTCAGGAGACTACGTTGTTGATTAGCGTAAATGGATTGGGTGTGCTGGCACTCGGATTACTGCCGGGCTCGCTCATGTGGTTTTGTGCAGCATCAATCCAGCAATCCTTGTTGTTGAACTAGCTAGGATTGTTATGTTTTTTGCGGCGATAGAATATTTTGGCTCAGTGTTGATTTGCTGTTCAGGTCAGCCAGCCAAAGTGCGTTATGTGAAAAACAAAGATCTCACCCCGCAAACGGATGGCTCCTTGCTTGAGAGGCCAAATGGCTAGTCAACCATATCGGTTATGGTTGTTTGTATTTGGGCTAATCACGTGTGTGTCGGCTTTGCTTTTTCTGGAATTTGCGCCTGAGGATGGCGAAGTTCTGCAAAGTAATAATTTGATTGCAGAGTCGGTTGATCAGCTGGAACCGATTACACCGATTCCATTGGAAATCAAACTTGATTCGCGCAAAGTTGCACTGGGCAAACGCCTGTTCCACGATCCCCGACTTTCATCTGACAATTTAATTTCGTGCGCGCATTGCCATAATCTAGCCAATGGTGGGATGGATAATCTTCCCCGCTCGATTGGCGTAGGCGGTAAAGAGGGCAATATCAACGCTCCAACCGTATTTAACAGCGGTTTCAATGCCAGCCTGTTCTGGGATGGCCGAGCGGCTACTTTGGAAGAGCAGGTCGATTTTCCGATGTTGCATGCATGCGAAATGGGTTCCTTGTGGCCGGATGTTCTTGGCAAATTGAAACAGGATGCTGGTTATCTGAACTCTTTCCAGGAAATTTATCAGCAAGGGATTCAGGAGGATTCCGTCAGAGATGCCATTGCAACTTTTGAACGTTCGCTGATTACTCCTAATTCGAAATTCGACCGGTATTTACGCGGGGACAAGTACGCTCTGAGCCGGGATGAATTGGCTGGTTATGAGCTGTTTAAGGGGCTTGGCTGCATCAGTTGTCACCAAGGGATGAATGTGGGTGGGAATATGTATGAGAAGCTGGGCTTGTTCGGCGATTATTTTGCGAATCGTGGAAATGTGCAGCATGTTGATTATGGCCGATTCAACGTTACAAAAATAGAAGAGCATCGATATGAATTCAGGGTGCCATCATTGCGCAATGTTGCTCAGACTGCGCCTTACTTTCACGATGCTTCGGCAGCCACTTTGGAGCAGGCCGTGGCGATCATGGGGCAATACCAGTTGGGTGTTGAGCTGAGTAAGGATGAAATCAGGAAAATCGTGAAATTTCTTGAAACACTTTCGGGAGAGTATCTGGCCGAGGTAGGCAAATGATTCGAACTGCCAATACACGATTTTTAAGAAAAAATTTTTGGCAATTGGCTATCTTTGTTGCTGTAGCAGTCTGCCTGCTGTTTTTGTTTGAGCAAGCACAACCCGTCGATCCTAAAGAACATAATTCGCTGATTGGTGATCTGCGTGAATTTCAGAGGCTTGATACCAAGTTAGGTGAAACGGTATTACAACATTATTATCAGTTATACCATAACTATGACAATGCAGTTACCATCATGAAGCGCATGCAGTTTTTGGCTGCAGGGTTGGCACACCGCCAGCAGAAGAAGGGTTTGTTGCCGGATAGCCCGCTGATCATGAGAGAGTTGAGTGAATTACACCAGCGAGTAGAGCAGAAGGCGGCTATGCTGGAGGAATTCAAATCGCACAATGCGGTGATCAAAAACTCGTTTCTTTATCTGCCGCGCCAAGTCAACTTGGTGCTGGAGACACTGCCGGAATCCCAGCATGACCCTTTCGAACTGCTGATTAGGGATCTGTTATTGATAACACTTCATAAAAACGAGTATGCACGTACTTTGTTGAAACTTCACATTGAGGAGGTTGAACGAAACATCCCTAACTTACCTGAACATACCAGACCATTGGCTATATCCGTGACCTTGCATGCCAAGAGCATTATGGTTAACGAAATCGAAATAACTGAATCGCTCGCACAACTCAGTTCAGTAGAAGTAAATGCGCTTGGCGCGAACCTGGAAAACAATTATCTAAGACATTACAGCGCGCTTCAAAAATCAGCCTCTTTCTATCGACTGCTGTTGCTGCTCGCTGCAATGGCACTATTCGGCTACGCTGTCCATGTCTATATAAAAATGAGGGGGCGGGAGCAGCAATTGCGAATTGCTGCCGCTGCCTTTGAAACGCAGGAGGGTATTCTGATCACTGATTTGGATCATCGTATCATTCAGGTCAATCAGGCTTTTACTAAATTAACCGGTTACCAGCCCGATGAAGCGCTTGGACAGACTCCGGATTTGCTTAAATCCGGGAGGCATGATGAAGAGTTTTATCCACGAATGTGGGCCACCATCGGGCGTGAAAAATATTGGCAAGGCGAGGTATGGAGTCGGCGTAAGAATGGAGAGATCTATCCGGTGTGGTTAACCACTACCGCAGTCACGGATGCCGAAAAAAACATAACGCACTATGTTTCGGTATTCGCCGATATTTCACTGCGCAAAGATGCGGAAGAACAAATTCACCAACTTGCCTTTTATGATCCGCTTACCAATCTTCCTAACAGGCGATTGCTGGTGGATCGGCTGAGTCACACCATGGTTTCAGGTAAGCGCAGCGAAGATCACGGTGCTGTATTGTTTATTGACCTGGATAATTTCAAGACTCTAAATGACACTAAAGGACATGATGTTGGAGACCTGTTATTGGTAGAAACCGCTAAACGTTTGCAGTTTTGTGTGCGCGGGGGTGATACTGTTGCGCGTTTGGGCGGCGATGAATTTGTCATCATGCTGGAGGGGTTGGGTGAGGGGCCAGAGCATGCGGCGGCACAGGCTAAATCGGTGGGAGAGAAAATCCGAGAGACTCTTAGCCAGACCTACCATTTGCGAGATACCGAGTATCACGGTTCCTGCAGTATTGGTATCAGCTTGTTTCATGGAAACAGTATTTCTGTGGAAGACTTGCTCAAGCGAGCTGACACTGCCATGTATGAAGCAAAGTCATCTGGACGCAATACACTGCGTTTCTTCGATCCGTCAATGCAATCCGCGCTTGAATTACGTGCCAAGCTGGAGGTCGATTTGCGGAATGCGATTACCCTGCGGCAGTTTGTACTACATTTTCAGGTGCAGGTTAATGACAATAACCGGCCTGTAGGCGCCGAGGTGCTATTGCGCTGGGCGAATTCTGAACGCGGATTGGTGTTTCCGTCAGAGTTTATTGCTACTGCGGAAAATACAGGACTTATTCTGCCCATAGGTCAATGGGTGCTGGATGCTGCGTGTGCACAAATTAAAACGTGGGAGGCAAACCCGGAATTTTGCGCGTTTCAGCTTGCCGTCAATGTCAGCGCGCGGCAGTTTCATCAGCCGAATTTTGTTGCGCAGGTTAAGGCTGCGATCGATAGATCCGGTGCCCATCCTAACCGGCTCAAGATTGAACTGACCGAGAGCGTGGTATTGGATGATGTAGAGGATACAGCCGCCAAGATGCGTGAACTGAAGAAGATGGGCATACTTTTTTCCATGGATGATTTTGGTACGGGTTATTCGTCACTGGCATATTTAACCAGATTACCGCTCAATCAGCTGAAAATTGACCAGTCATTTGTGCACAATATCTCCATCAAGGATAGTGATGCTGTAATAGTGCAAACTATCATCGGTATGGCTAATAGCCTGGAAATGGAAGTCATTGCTGAGGGCGTGGAAACCGAGGCGCAGCATGCCTTTCTGAAACATGCCGGCTGCAAGCTCTATCAGGGATATTTGTTCGGTAGGCCCATGTCCTTGGCGGAGTTCGAGAGCAACGTATCAAAGCTTTTTTCAGCAAGTTAGACTTTTGCAATGGGGGCGGACATTAAGTGACACGATTTTGAGTGCACAAGGTTTTACGGTATCATCGCGCCCTACGAAAAGCATTTGTCCGGGCTCCCGCATGACTAAGTACATATTTATTACCGGCGGCGTTGTTTCTTCCTTGGGGAAAGGCATCGCCGCCGCTTCACTTGCAGCGATTCTTGAGTCGCGTGGACTCAAAGTGACAATGCTCAAGCTCGACCCTTATATTAATGTTGATCCCGGCACGATGAGCCCGTTTCAGCACGGCGAGGTATTTGTTACTGAAGATGGTGCGGAGACTGATCTTGATCTTGGGCATTATGAGAGGTTTATCTCCGCCAAGATGCGCAAGGCCAATAATTTCACTACAGGGCAGATATATGACAGCGTAATCCGTAAAGAACGACGTGGCGAGTATCTGGGCAAAACAGTGCAGGTGATTCCGCATATCACTAACGAGATTCAGGCGTTTGTAGAACGTGGTGCTGCCGCTTCTCATGACGGGCAGGCCGATGTCGCCATCGTCGAAATCGGCGGTACGGTCGGCGATATTGAATCGTTACCTTTCCTCGAAGCAGCCCGGCAGATGGGTTTGCGCCTGGGGCGCAATCAGGTAGCCTATGTGCATCTTACGCTAGTTCCTTATATCACCACGGCAGGTGAGTTAAAAACCAAGCCGACGCAACACAGCGTGCAAAAGTTGCGCGAAATCGGTATTTTTCCGACTGCGCTAATCTGTCGTGCTGACCGACCGATACCGGAAGACGAGCGTGCCAAAATATCCCTTTTTGCCAACGTGCGTGAGGAGGGGGTGATCTCGATGTGGGATGTGGACAGTATTTATAAAGTGCCGAAAATGCTTAATAAGCAAGGGTTGGATCGCATTGTGTGTGAGGAACTTGCCCTTGGTGCTCCCCCCGCTGATCTATCTGTATGGAATAATTTGGTTGAGGCTCAGGAAAATCCGCAACACCGAATCACCATAGGAATGGTTGGCAAATACGTAGATCTCACTGAATCATATAAGTCGTTGATCGAAGCATTGCGTCATGCGGGTATCCATACATCCACCAAGGTCAAGATCGAGTATATCGACTCTGAGGATATTGAGACCGGCGGTACACAGAGTTTGGCACATTTTGATGCGATTTTGGTACCTGGAGGTTTTGGCAAGCGTGGCACAGAAGGTAAAATTGCTGCAATCCGTTACGCGCGGGAGAATAAAATACCTTACTTAGGCATCTGTCTTGGTATGCAGCTCGCTGTAATTGAATTTGCCCGTCATGTAGCCGGAATGAATGATGCGAATAGTACGGAGTTTAACCTTGAAAGTGAGCATCCCGTTGTGGCGTTGATTACGGAGTGGTTGGATCGTGATGGTAAGGTGGAAAAGCGTAATGCGGATTCCGATCTAGGAGGAACAATGCGTTTGGGCTCTCAGCGCTGCCCGGTTAAATCCGGCACACGCGCACAGAAAATTTACGGGGATGACGTGAATGAGCGTCATCGCCACCGTTATGAGGTAAACAACCATTATGTGCCGGAATTGGAAAAGGCTGGACTGATTATTTCTGCTCGCACTCCCTCGGAAAACCTGCCGGAGATTATGGAATTACCGGAATCCATGCATCCGTGGTTTTTTGGTGTGCAGTTTCACCCGGAATTTACATCTACACCACGTACAGGGCACCCATTGTTCAAATCATATGTGGAAGCCGCTTTGCAGCACCAATTTGCAACTAATAAAGAAACGGCGGCAGCATGAAATTATGCAATTTTAAAGCAGGGATAGATCATCCCCTGTTCCTGATTGCGGGGCCATGCGTTATTGAGTCCAGGCAAATGGCACTGGACACAGCAGGTAAGCTAAAAGAAATTTGTAGTGAACTGAAGATTAACTTCATCTACAAATCATCTTTCGATAAAGCCAACCGTAGCTCTGGAAAATCGTTCCGCGGCCCCGGTATGGACGAGGGCTTGAAGATACTCGCCGAGGTAAGGAGTCAGATCGGTGTGCCGGTGCTGACCGACGTGCATTCAATAGAGGAAATCGTTCCGGTTGCGTCAGTAGTTGACGTGCTGCAGACACCGGCATTCCTGTGCCGCCAGACCGATTTCATTCATGCGGTCGCGAAATGCGGCAAGCCGGTGAATATCAAGAAAGGGCAGTTCCTGTCGCCGTGGGACATGAAGAACGTAGTGGAAAAGGCGCGCGAGGCGAGTAACACGGACAACATCATGGTGTGCGAGCGCGGCGCCTCGTTCGGCTACAACAACCTGGTGTCGGACATGCGTTCACTGGCCGTGATGCGCAATACCGGCTGCCCGGTGGTGTTCGACGCGACCCACTCGGTGCAGTTGCCGGGCGGGCAGGGCACCGTCAGCGGCGGGCAGCGCGAATTCGTGCCGGTGCTGGCCCGTGCGGCGGTGGCGGCGGGTGTTTCCGGTTTGTTCATGGAAACGCACCCGAATCCTTCCAAGGCTATGTCGGACGGGCCGAATGCGTTCCCGCTCGGGCATTTGAAGGACTTGTTACAAACCTTGATGGTGCTGGATGCGGCCGTCAAGCAGCAAGGGTTGATAGAAGAAAAAGTTGATTTGAGAAACGTTTAAAAAAAGGAATAAGGAAAAATAAATGAGTGCAATAGTTGATGTCATCGCCCGCGAGATACTGGATTCCCGCGGCAATCCTACAGTTGAAGCGGACGTGTTGCTGGAGTCCGGCGTGATGGGACGAGCGGCTGTACCGTCCGGTGCGTCCACAGGAGAGAAGGAAGCGATCGAGCTGCGCGACGGCGACAAGCAGCGTTACTTGGGCAAGGGCGTGCTAAAGGCTGTTGAGAATGTGAACACGGAGATTGCGGAAGCGATCATCGGTCTGGATGCGGCAGAGCAGGCATTCATCGACCAGACCATGATTGATCTGGATGGCACCGAGAGCAAGGCGCGTCTCGGCGCAAATGCGATCCTGGCGGTGTCGATGGCGGTGGCGCGTGCTGCTGCCGAAGAAAGCGGGCTGCCGCTGTATCGTTACCTTGGCGGTTCCGCGCGCATGGAAATGCCGGTGCCGATGATGAATATCATTAACGGCGGCGCGCACGCCACCGGCGGTGCCGATATCCAGGAATTCATGATCATCCCGGTCGGCGCGCAGAGTTTCCGCGAAGCATTGCGTTGTGGTGCCGAGGTGTTCCATGCGCTGAAGGCCATTTTGCATGATCGCGACCTGGCTACCACGGTAGGCGACGAGGGCGGCTTCGCCCCAGCACTGGGTTCCAACGAGGCGGCACTGAAAGTCATCGTCGAAGCGATTGAAGCCGCCGGCTATGTTCCTGGCACGGATGTGGCGATCGGTATCGATGCGGCCGCTTCCGAATTCTATAAGAACGGCAAGTATCAGCTGAAGGCCGACGGCCTGACATTGACCTCCGGGCAGATTGTCGACATGTACGCATCCTGGGCCGACAAGTATCCGGTGATCACACTGGAAGACGGCATGAGCGAGCACGACTGGGACGGCTGGAAAACACTGACCGACCGCCTGGGCAAGAAGATCCAGCTGGTCGGCGACGATGTGTTCGTGACCAATACCAAGATATTGCGTGAAGGCATCAAGCGCGGTATCGCCAATTCTATCCTGATCAAGGTCAACCAGATCGGCACGCTGACCGAGACTTTTGCCGCGATTGAGATGGCCAAGCGCGCCGGCTACACTGCGGTGATCTCGCATCGTTCCGGTGAAACCGAGGACAGCACCATCGCCGATATCGCGGTGGCAACCAACACGATGCAGATCAAGACTGGCTCGCTGTCGCGTTCAGACCGCATGGCGAAATACAACCAGCTGCTGCGCATTGAAGAAGACTTGGGTGATACTGCTAGCTATCCGGGGCGCGATGCGTATTACCAGCTAGGGTAATGCGTGCGGTCACACTGATATTGGCTGCCCTGCTGCTGCTATTGCAGTACCCGCTTTGGCTGGGGAAGGGTAGCTGGTTGAAGGTGTGGGATCACAACCGCCAACTGGAAGCGCAGAAGCAGATCAACCAACAGGCACAGGCGCGCAATGCCACCCTGGATGCCGAGGTGCGCGATCTCAAGCAGGGCACCTCAGCCATTGAGGAACGTGCGCGCAGCGAGTTGGGCATGATCAAGCGCGATGAAGTTTTCTACCAGATTGTCGAAAGCCTGCCTGAAGAGGCGTCTCCAGATAGCATGCAGCCTGCACTACCGGACAAGCGCTGATTTACCTGGCGCGTTATTGATCCCAGCTTCCTCTCCCCATAAGGTTCTGCACGACGTATTCGGCTATGCGGAATTCCGCGGTGCGCAGCAGGCTATCGTCTGATCATGTCGTGGCGGGGCGATCTGAAGCTGCTGTATGTCGCCCCCGGGCGACTGATGATCTACAGCTTCCTCGATCTCCTTGGACGCATGCATCAGCAAGGTCGCATCGCGCTGTTCACCACCGACGAAGCGCACTGTGTTTCCAAGTGGGGGCATGATTTCCGTCCAGAATTTAGTAGAGGCCTTGTGTTACCCGGCGGATAGCTGATTTGCATAGCAGAGATATTTAAAATAGTAAACTCCCGGACTTGCCGGAGGTCATTTAAATTTAAGTTTGTTAGGATATGGTTACCATTTCAATTTACAATTGAGGGTATCTGTCAGACAGGGGTTAATTTTCATGATTGCGCCAATTCCATTACGAGAAATTCCACAGACCAATATTTTTCGGAAAGGTGATGTATTTGTGCTTTTTGGCGAGCTTTTTGGTCGTGGATATGCCAATGGCCTAGTAAACGAAGCACGCAAGGCTGGAATGACAATCATCGGCATTACTGTCGGGCGTCGCGACGAAAACAATGCATTGCGCCCGCTGACAGACGAAGAGCTTGCAGCCGCCGAGGCCAACCTTGGCGGACGCATCATCAACGTTCCATTGATGGCAGGATTTGATCTGGATGCACCTGCTGGAGAACCTACCCCTACTGACTTGCTCGCAAATATGACGCTTAAAAGCTGGCAAGAAGACAAGCTAGATTGGAAATACATTGAGAAATGCCGCGATGTGGGCATAAAACGTTTCAAGGATTCTGTTGCTAAGGTAATGCTTGAACTTGACAGCCTGATACCGGATGGCTGCAATGCCTTTTTTGCGCATACGATGGCTGGCGGTATACCCAAGGTGAAAGTGTTCCTGGCGATTGCCAACCGCATATACAAGGGGCGAGGGGACCGATTTATGCCTTCCCGTACCTTGCTTGATAGCGATCTCGGTAAACTGATTTTGATGAATTTTGACGAGGTTACTGCTAATACATTTCAGCATCTAATTGACGGTAGCGCGGGAATCCGCGCGCGGCTGGAAAAAACGGGTGGACAAGTACGTTATACCGCTTATGGTTACCACGGGACAGAAATTCTCATCAATGGCCAATACCAGTGGCAAACTTATACAACATATACGCAGGGCAAGGCCAAGATGCGACTGGAACGCGTTGCAGAAGGAGCCTGGGCTAATGGCATAAAGGCTACGGTATATAATTGCCCGGAGATACGCACCAACTCTTCAGATATCTTCGTTGGCGTTGAGTTGTCCCTATTCAAACTACTGATGGCATTGAAGAAAGAGAACGGAGGCGCATGGGCTGAGAATCAGTGGAAGAAGTGCAGCGAATTGTTGCTTGAAGGGAGTTCGTTGGAGAATCTGTTGAAGAAAATCGATGAATATAATGCCAGTGATGTAATGAAAAGATTCCGTAATTTTTCAGCCTGGCCTATGGATAACACAGCTGAACTGGCAGAATTGATGATAGGTACGTCTGATGAAATAACCCATATGCATAAAGATCGAAAAGAATTGATAACCGATTTGCTGAGTTCATTGGTACTTGAGGGAACCGGGCCGCTGATGTTCCATGAAACTTCCGATCCAACTGGTCCGGTTCTTTGGCTTAATCACGACATCATCGCCAAGCAGCTTAATTTGTCTCATAGTTGATGAAATAGGATAGCGGGATATGGCAGTTTTCCTGTGCGCTTTTGAATAATCTACAGAGCAGAGAATGATATGGGTGCGCAGTGGAAAGCAAGGCACAAAGAAATTGCGGCAAATGCCAAGGGAAGGATATTTGGCAAATTGTCCAAGGAAATCATGGTTGCTGCAAAAGGCGGTGCCGATCCAGATTTGAACTCGCGTTTGCGGCTGGTGGTAGAGCAAGCCAAAAAAGTATCCATGCCCAAGGAAACATTGGAACGTGCCATTAAAAAAGGTGCTGGCCTCCTGGATGGCGGCTTAAGCATGGAGCGGCTGATTTATGAAGGCTTCGCACCACATAAAGTTCCTGTCATCATCGAATGCCTCACTGATAATGTAAATCGCACCTATCCCAATATACGCATTCTTTTTCGCAAGGGGCAGTTAGGTACTGCTGGCTCGGTCTCGTGGGACTTTGACCATGTAGGCATGATCGAAGCTATGCCGAATTCAAAAGAGATTGATGCAGAAATTGCCGCAATCGAAGCCGGGGCGCAGGATTTCGAACCTGAATACGATGGGGCGATGCTGTTCATTACAGATCCAACCGATCTCGATGCTGTATGCAAGGCATTGCCTGCACACGGCTTTACTGTTATTTCGGCTAAGCTGGGTTATCGCCCGAAAAACCCCGTTACATTAACTGTTGAAGAGCGCGAAGAAGTGGAGGCATTTTTGGATGCGATTGATGGGGATGAGGATGTGCAGAATGTTTACGTTGGTTTGGCAGAGTAG
>Ga0224495_10000586_pt1 | contig 28521 bp, 26 predicted proteins | sample SF_Jul11_sed_USG_FD_168128 | JGI IMG/M metagenome (GOLD analysis project Ga0224495, IMG submission 168128) | Sediment microbial communities from San Francisco Bay, California, United States - SF_Jul11_sed_USGS_4_1 | ecosystem: Environmental > Aquatic > Marine > Sediment | place: USA: California...
TAGGTAGTAGCGCCCCTCAGCAATGGGGGGCGAGGATTGAAACATCGGTCAATCGCGGCATGATCGCTTTCAACTGTGTAGCGCCCCTCAGCAATGGGGGGCGAGGATTGAAACGTCATAGGATTGGCCCTGTTGTGACCATCGTGGAACGGTAGCGCCCCTCAGCAATGGGGGGCGAGGATTACCTTTTCTGTCAGGCGAAGGATGTTCTTTCCCGGCTGGCAACCTTTCCCCGCCGGAATGGCTGAAATCTCTATAAATTCCCCCGAAAAAACCCTTGCAACTCCTCAATAAATTTACTATAATCCATTCTCCTGCCGCTGGGCGGCATTTCTCTCATGGCAAACGACAAGCTTAAAGACCTCAGAAACAAGATCGACGAGATCGATACCAAGATCGTGGACCTCCTGAACGAGCGCGCCAGGATCGTGATCGAGGTCGGAGATATCAAGAAAAAGGAAAAGCTCGATTTCCACTCCCCGGGACGGGAGCGCGAGATTCTGGAACGCCTGACCAGCCGCAATAAAGGGCCCTTTCCCCAGGATACGCTCCGGGCGGTCTATCGCGAGATCCTGTCGTCCTCACTTTCCCTGGAGCGGCCGCTCAAGGTTGCATACCTCGGCCCCCGGGCCACGTTCACCCACATGGCGGGCATGCAGCAGTTCGGCCTTGCGTCACAGTATGTCCCTGTAGAGAGCATCAAGGACGTGTTCAGCGAGGTGGAGCGGGGCCGGTCAGACTACGGTGTGGTCCCCATCGAGAACTCGACCGAAGGCGTGGTGAACTACACCCTCGACATGTTCATCGACTCGGATCTCAAGATCTATGCAGAAGTGATGCTTGAGGTCTCCCAGAACCTGATGAACCGGTCAGGCAAGATCGAGGACATCAGGAAGATCTATACCCATCCCCAGGTTCCGGGCCAGTGCCGGCAGTGGATCGAGAAGAATCTCGCGGGGATCCCCATCTTTGACGCGCCGTCGACCGCGCGTGCAGCCGAGATGGCAAAGGACGATCCCGAGGCAGGCGCGATCGCCAGCGAGATGGCCGCGATCCTGTACGGGCTCCAGTTCGTTGCAAAGAAGATCGAGGACAATCCGCACAATGTGACGCGGTTCCTGATCATTTCCAGGAAATCGCCGGGCAAGACCGGACGGGACAAGACCTCCATCATGTTCTCGATCAAGGACAAGGTCGGGGCGCTCCACGGCATGCTGACGCCTTTTGCCGACGCGGGTATCAACCTGAACCGGCTCGACGCCCGTCCGTCGGGGCAGAAAGTGTGGGACTACGTCTTCTTCCTTGATATGGAAGGCCATATCGAGGAACAGAAAGTGGCCGACGCGATCGAACGGCTGAAGCAGGACTGCATGTTCCTGAAGGTGCTGGGGTCCTATCCGCGGAGCGGATGATTCAATTTCGGATTGTAGATTTCGGATTGCGGATTGACCGGCGTGATGCAATTCGAGAGACACGGGCGTACGACGCATTAAGGTGACGAAGGCAGTGTGGAAAATTGAAATAACGGGCTGCGGAATCGCGGAGGTCAGAATGCCAGATGGAGGTCCTGCTGTAAAATCCGCAATCCGCAATCCGCAATCCGAAATCCGCAATTCTGGAGCAGCTACCATGATCAAAGTTGCCGATAATATTAAGAGCATCTCCCCGTACGTACCGGGGAAGCCCATCGAGGAACTGGAGCGGGAGCTCGGGATCTCGGGCAGCATCAAGCTTGCCTCGAACGAGAATCCGCTCGGACCTTCGACCAGGGCGGTGAACGCGGTCAAAAAGGCGGTGGAGGGCCTTAACCGTTATCCTGACGGCAGCGGGTTCTTTCTGTCCCAGGCGCTGGCGAAGAAACTTGATGTGGAGATCAGCCAGGTCATCCTGGGGAATGGCTCGAACGAACTGATCGAGCTGGCGGTGCGGACCTTTGTGCAGCCCGGCGATGAAGTGGTTTCGGCCGACCCTTCGTTCGTCGTGTACAAGATGATCACCCAGGCGGCGGGCGGGACGAACGTGATCGTCCCCTGCAGGAACATGACCCATGACCTTGATGCCATGGCAGCGGCGATCACCCCGAAGACGAAGCTGGTATTCATCGCCAATCCGAACAATCCCACGGGCACCATGAATACCAAGGCCGAGATGGACCGGTTCATGGCCGCGGCGCCTGACCACGTGCTTGTGTGCGTTGACGAGGCATATTATGAGTACGTGACCCGCGCTGATTATCCCGATTCGATCGATTACCTCCGCGAGGAAAAGAACATCCTGGCCCTGCGGACCTTCTCGAAGATCTACGGCCTCGCGGGACTGCGCATCGGCTACGGTGTGACCAGCCCGGCGATCGCCGAACTGATGAACAAAGTGCGCCAGCCGTTCAATACCAATTCGCTCGGACAGGTCGGCGCGCTGGCCGCGCTTTCAGACCGCAAGCACGTGGAAAAGTCGGTTACCCTGAACAACGAGGGCAAGCAGCTTCTGTACCGCGAGTTCGAGCGGCTCGGCGTCAAGTACATTCCCACGGAAACGAATTTCATCATGTTCGAGACCGAGTTTGAGGCCAAGGATTTATACACGGCCCTGCTGAAAAAAGGCGTGATCATCCGGCCAATGGGTCCCAAGCGGCTTCGCGTGACCATCGGCCTGCCGGAAGAGAACAAGCGGTTCGTGGCGGAGCTGGAAGAAGCGCTGAAAGGAACAGTATGATCATCGTACTCCGTCCGGACGCGACCCAGGAAGATCTGGACCATCTCGTAAAGAAACTGAAGGACGTTGGGCTGCAGGCCCACATTTCCAAGGGCGTGGAGCGGACCCTGGTCGGCGCCATCGGTGATGAAGCGATACTGCGTGCCATGCCGCTGGAGGCCTTTCCGGGCGTGGAGAGCGTTCTCCCGATCCTCAAACCCTTCAAGCTCGCCAGCCGCGATTTCCGTCGTGAGAATTCCATTATCAAGGTCGGCTCGTCCGAGATCGGCGGCAATCACATCGCCGTGATCGCCGGTCCCTGCGCAGTGGAGAACAAGACCCTGATGGTCGAGATCGCCAAAGGCGTGAAGGCCGGCGGCGCCAACTTTGTACGAGGCGGCGCGTTCAAGCCCCGAACCTCGCCCTATGCGTTCCAGGGTCTCGAAGAGGAAGGGCTCAAATACCTTGCCCTGGCCAGGGAGCATACGGGTCTGCCGGTCGTGACCGAAGTAATGGACCCCCGGGACATCCAGCTCATCGCGGAATACGCCGACGTGCTCCAGATCGGCGCGCGGAACATGCAGAACTTCCGGCTGCTGAAAGACGTGGGGATGTGCAAGAAGCCCATTCTTCTGAAGCGCGGCATCTCGGCAACGATCAAGGAATGGCTCATGTCAGCCGAATACATCATGGCCGGAGGAAACCACCAGGTGATCCTGTGCGAGCGGGGCATCAGGACCTATGAGACCGAGACCCGGAACACTCTTGACCTCTCTGCGATTCCGGTTCTCAAGAAAATGACCCATCTTCCCGTGGTGGTGGACCCGAGCCATGCGGTGGGCAAGCGCGATCTGGTCGCGCCCATGGCCAAGGCCGCGGTCGCCGCGGGAGCTGACGGGCTCCTGATCGAGGTCCACTCCAATCCCGAGGAAGCGCTCTGCGACGGTGAACAGTCGCTCACGCCCGATGCTTTCAAGAAATTGATGGATGAACTCAGGCCCATCGCAAAGGCGGTGGGAAGGGAAATATAAGAAATTCGGAATTCGGAATGCGGAATGCGGAATGAAAGACAAGTCGAAACTGCAAATATCGTCATTTCCGTGAAACCCGCGGTTCGGCTCCTTAGTTTTTCTTCGTGACTTCGTGGCTTCGTGTGAGATTGCTTTTGATTCCGGGTTGTATGGATTAGGTTTCATGGATTTAAGGTGTTGAGATTACGAAGGACGACAAAAAAGAAAAAACGGGATGGTTCGAGTTGAGCGCTTGGGGAAACCTCCTTTTCTTTGTTTTTCTCATCATCGGAATATTGCTTATCACGTGGTTGTTTCCATATATCAGGCAATGTAGAACACAATAGCTCATGTCATTCTCATTCAACAAAGTCACCATCATCGGCGTGGGCCTCATCGGCGGGTCGCTGGCAAAGGTACTGAAGTCCAAAGGCCTTGCCAAAGAGATCCACGGAAGCGGCCGGAGCCGCGAGACGCTCGAGAAGGCGATCAGGCTCGGCGTGATCGATCACATGGGCCAGAGTACGGCACATGCGGTGGAGAGCTCGGACCTGGTTGTTCTTGCAACGCCGGTCGGGACCTTTACATCGATCGTCACGGATATCGCTTCCCACCTGAAAAAAGGCGCCATCGTGACCGATGTGGGAAGCGTCAAGGGGGATCTTGTCAGGACCATAGAATGCATGCTGCCTGCAGGAGTACACTACGTTCCTGCCCACCCCATCGCCGGACGGGAAAAACACGGCGTGGAGGCGGCGACCGACGACCTGTTCAACGGGGCGCGGTGCATTGTGACGCCGACGGAGCTGACCGACAAGACCGCGCTCGAACGGGTCTGCTCGGTCTGGCAGGCAGCAGGCATGAATATTATCACCATGGACCCGGACCGCCATGACCACGTCTTCGCGGCTGTAAGCCATCTGCCCCACGCAGCTGCCTACGCCATGGTCAGCACGGTCGCCGAGTTCAGTGAAGGTTCGACGAACTATATTAATTTTTCAGGCGCGGGATTCCGCGACTTTACGCGAATAGCCGCAAGCTCTCCCGAGATGTGGCGGGACATCTGTTTGCTGAACGGAAAGAACATGGTGGAAATGATCGAGCAGTACCAGTTCTCCCTCAACCGCATAAAAAAAGCGATCAAGCAGAACAACGGGAAGAAGCTTGAGGAATTGCTGCGCAGGGCGAGCGACCTCAGGCGGGGGATGCGGTAGGCGATGAGCGATCTGGTCATCCACGGTTCCCGCGGTCTGCGCGGCGAGATCACGCCGCCTGGCGACAAGTCCCTTTCGCACCGCGCGGTGATGTTCTCGTCCATAGCCGAGGGAGAAACTCAAATATCCGGGTTCCTTGCAGGCGAGGACACGCTGAACACCGCGCGGGCGATGCGCATGCTCGGGGTTCAGATCGATGACCTGGGTGCCGGAAGGTTCGTGGTCCATGGCAAGGGCCTGCGGGGTTTGTCCGAACCGGCCGGCGTGCTCGATCTGGGAAATTCCGGCACGGGCATGCGGCTTCTCGCGGGACTTCTTGCGGGACAGGACTTCTTTTCGGTCCTTACCGGGGACCAGTACCTGGTGAAGCGTCCCATGGGCCGGATCGCCGATCCCCTCAGGACCATGGGCGCGGCGATCGACGGCAGGACCGCCGGGAAGTTCGCTCCCCTGGCAATTCGCGGAGCGGGAAAGAACATCAAGGCGATCGACTACCGGAGCCCTGTGGCGAGCGCGCAGGTCAAATCCGCGGTATTGCTTTGCGGGCTCTACGCCGCCGGCGCCACCTCGGTAAGCGAACCGCACAAGTCCCGGGACCACACGGAACGGATGCTCCGCTTCTTTGGCGTCGATGTCCGCGAAGACGGCCTCAAGGTGAGCGTTCAGGGCAATCAGGCGCTTCGCGCGGCCGGTTCCCTCGTCATTCCCGCGGACATTTCCTCGGCAGCCTTTTTCCTGGTCGCTGCCACGATCGTACCGGGTTCGGACCTCATCATAAGGAACGTGGGGATCAATCCCACGCGCACCGGGATCCTCGATGTGCTTACAGCCATGGGCGCGGACATTATCCTGGAAAACCGGCGTGAACAGGCCGGAGAACCGGTTGCTGATCTTCGGGTGCGGCACCGCGCATTACGCGCGACGGAGATCAAGGGCGACATCATCCCGCGGCTGATCGATGAGGTACCGGTCCTCGCGGTGGCAGCAGCCTGCGCTGAAGGTACAACGGTCATCCGCGACGCTGAGGAGTTGCGCGTGAAGGAGTCGGACCGTATCGCTACGATGGCTGCGGAGCTCAGGAAACTGGGTGCTGATGTTCGCGAACGCCCCGACGGGATGGAGATCGCCGGGACCAAACGGTTGCGCGGCAATTTGTGCGAGAGCCATGGCGATCATCGCATCGCTATGTCGCTGGCTGTTGCGGGGCTGGCGGCCGAGGGAGTGACAACCGTGCGCGATACCGAATGGATCGAGACATCCTTTCCCGGTTTTGCCGCGATGCTTGAGAATGCCGTTCATTGACCTGTGCGAAAGGAGTTCGCGTATGAAACCACTGCAGAGCATCCTTCTGTGTTTTGTGCTTGTCCTGGCAGCGATCGCGCCGGCAGACTCGGCAGAAGAGGCGGCCTTCGGGCCGGTGAAATACGATGTCAAGGACCGGTACGGAAAGCCGAACCTCTATACCGCCACGTTTACCGCAAAGGAAGCTGTCTATGTCATTAAGCTTCAGAACGGCGTGACCCTCGGCGAGAAGGTGGATTGGATGGAATTTTCCGTCAACGGCCAGAAGGTCGTGCGGAACGACAAGTACTTGTATCCGTTCATTGCGGTTTTTACCAAGCTGAAGAGCGAGAACACCATAGAGCTCCTGATCCGCGACGACTATCCTGCGGGGATGAAGCGACCTCCCGCCTATCCAAAGAATGTGACGATCACGGTGCTCCCGGCGCCTCAGGCCGGGGCGCATCTGCGAACGTCCCTGGGCCTTGCCGACTGGAACTCCCTGGGTGATGTGATCGGGATGTTCTCGAAACTCTCCGCATCTGCCGTCGCGCTGGCCACGGAAGCGGTCAATCTCGAGTTTGATATCGCGAAACGAGCAGAGTCACTCCGGAAGTTGTCGGATCTCAAGGACAAGTCGGTCGGCGGGCTCCTGCTCAGTATGTATGGTGATAGTCTTTCGGCGGCGCAGGTCCGGGCTGAGGCGGCGGTTGCGATAGGTGCTCAGGGTGACAAGAAGTCAATCCCGCTTCTTATGCAGGGAATACTGGATCCCGAGGAGATCGTCAGTACCGCTTGTGCCCGGGCATTGTCGTTCTATCCGGAGAGCGACGCACGGGAACTCCTGATCAAGACCCTCGAGAAACTTGACAACCTGCGCAAGGACGGCGCTATTCGCACGATCAGCAAAGGGGGATGGAAGCCCATCTCTACCATGATCGCGCTGTCGGAGTCACCGGATGCCCATGTGGTCGAGACTGCTCTGGGGGTCCTGGGAGGAATGCAGGTACCCGCGGCAACGGACTATTTGCTTGCGTCCCTGGATAATCCCGGAAAGCGTGCACGTTTCCTGTTCGTCCGGGCACTGGGCGATACCAAGGATGCACGGGCGGTCGACGCGCTGATCGCAATCGCCGAGGACAAGCAGAAACGGCTGGGATTGGAAGCTGACCTTGCGGATTCCCTCGTCAGGCTGGGAGACAAGCGGGCAGCAGGAGCGATCAAGGAAATGGCCAAGAACCCACCGTCCAATTACATCGAGAGCCGTCTCCGATCTGCGTACTATCGTCTGACTGGCCAGGAACTTTAGGAAGGAAACAGAACACCACTTGGGCGATGTAGCAGGAGATTCAGGGGAATCGGAATGAAAGGGCTGGTAATAGCGATCGACGGGCCGTCGGGTGCGGGAAAGAGCACGATTGCAAAGCTTTTATCGAGGCGGCTTGGATATACGTATATCGATACCGGAGCGCTCTACCGGGCGATCGGATGGAAAGCCCGGCAGGAAGGCGTTGATCCGACTGACGAGCACGTGCTGGCCGCGCTGTGTTCGCGGGTGGATGTCCGGTTGCGCTACGAGAACGGTTCGCAGCGTGTCTCGGTAGACGGAGCAGACGTGACCGATGCGATTCGCACGCCGGAGATGGGCATGATCGCGTCCACGGTCTCCAAGTCCCCGGCGGTCCGCGCGCGGCTGCTGATCATCCAGCGGTCGCTGGGCGAACAGGGGAGCGTGGTGATGGATGGAAGGGATATCGGAACGGTGGTATTTCCGGACGCCGACGTGAAGTTCTTCCTGGATGCTTCGGCGGCCGAGCGAGGCAGACGCCGGTGGCGCGAACTGAAGGATAAGGGAATGGATGTTGACGTGAACGTGATAACCGCTGAGATCACCGCGCGTGACCTGCAGGACAGCGGAAGGGATATCGCTCCGCTCAAGCAGGCATCCGATGCTGCTTATGTGGACTCCAGCACCATGACCATCGAGCAGGTGGTGGATCGGCTGATGAGCGAGATCGAACGACGGAGCTTATAGGAACAATGGAAGTCATTCTTGCAGATAAAGCAGGTTTCTGTTTCGGCGTCCAGCGGGCCATCAATACGGCCTTCAAGGCTGCTGGTGAAGGGAACGTATACTGCTACGGCCCGCTCATCCACAATCCCCAGGAAGTGGAGCGGTTACGCCAAGCCGGGATCGATACGGTCGCTGATTTTACCCAGCTCAAGCAGGGAAGTTCGCTCATTATCCGGTCCCATGGCGTGCCTCCGGCTGTGCTTGAGAAGGCGCGTGCTCAGGGATTGAACATCATTGATCTCACTTGTCCGTTCGTTGCCAAGGCGCAGCAGCACGCAGACACGCTGAATCGTGAAGGCTACCAGGTGATCCTTGTGGGTGAGAAGCAGCATCCGGAGGTGCAAAGCATTCTCGGGTACGCGGGGCAGAGTGCGATTGTTGTGGAACTGCCCGGAGATCTTGATGGCCTAAGTCTTTCAGGGAAAATTGGTGTTGTTGCCCAGACCACGCAATCCTATGGAAATTTTTCAGAAATCGTGCTAAGATTACTCCGTCTTTCCAAGGAGTTAAAGGTTTTTAATACGATCTGCAGCTCGACCAAGGAACGTCAGGACGCCGCCCGCGTTCTGGCATCCCGTGTTGATGTCATGATCGTGGTGGGTGGCAGGAACAGCGCGAACACGAGCAGGCTTGTCTCACTCTGCCGGGAAGCCGGGAAGCCGACCTACCATATTGAGGTTGTGGACGAGATCCGCCCGGAGTGGCTGGAGGGAGCGACCCGGGTAGGTGTCACCGCCGGAGCGTCCACGCCCGGCTGGATCATTGAAGCGGTGGTGAAATGGCTTCACGCCGGCGGGAAAAAGCCGGTTACTTGACAAGGGATTCGGGATGCAAGGAGGTCACAGCAGTCTCATGATTACGAGCGGTGATGATATCGAATACGAGGATAACACCTCTGACCACGAAGAAGGAAGTGAGTTCGAACGGCTGTACAACCAGTCGCTCAGGAGCTTTCAGAAGGGATCCCTTGTCAAAGGCAGGGTGCTCCGTGTTCAGTCCACCGCGGTGATACTGGATCTCGGGTATAAATCGGATGGCATCATTCCTGTTGAACAGTTCACTTCCGACGAACTGGCATCGCTGAAGCCCGGTGATGAGCTTGAAGTGTATCTGGAGGATGCTGAGGACGCGCGGGGAAACCTTGTGCTCTCCCGCGAAAAGGCAAGAAAGCTTCAGGCCTGGGACGATCTGAACCTGGCCTACCAGAACGGGACCGTGATCAAGGGAAAGGTGACGTCCAAGATCAAGGGCGGGCTTACCGTCGATATCGGGGTGCCGGCGTTCCTGCCCGGGTCCCAGATCGACGTGCGGCCGGTGCGCAACCTCGACAGCTATGTCGGTCAGGTCCTGGATATGCAGATCATCAAGATGAACTCCGGCCGAGGGAACATTGTCATGTCCCGCAGGGCCCTCGTGGAAACAGAGCAGAAGGCTCGGAGAGAACGGCTGCTCGATGGGCTTGCAGAAGGCAGCATCGTGTCAGGGACCGTGAAGAACGTGGCCGATTACGGCGTCTTTGTTGATCTCGGCGGCATCGACGGATTGATCCATGTGACCGACATGTCCTGGGGAAGGATCGGCCATCCATCATCGGTATTAAAACCCGGGGACCCTGTGGAAGCCGTGGTCCTGAAGTTCGACCGGGAAAAGCAGAAGGTTTCCCTGGGGCTCAAGCAGAGGACGCCGGACCCCTGGGCAACCACAGCGGAACGATATCCCGCGGGTACCAGGCTGCGCGGCACGGTCACGAGCCTTGCCGAGTACGGGGCCTTCGTGGAGATCGAACATGGCGTCGAAGGGTTGATCCACGTCTCGGAGATGTCCTGGACCCAGAAGGTCAAGCATCCCTCAAAGATCATGAATGTCGGGGACACCGTGGAGGCGCAGGTACTAGCTGTCGACCCGAAGGCAAAGCGCATCTCTCTGGGAATGAAACAGGTCATGGCGAATCCCTGGGATTCGATCTCGCAGAAATATCCTGTCGGTGCCATTGTCGAAGGGAACGTGCGCACGCTCACCGATTTCGGCGCTTTTGTCGGAATCGAGGAGGGAATCGACGGACTGCTCCATATCTCCGACATGTCCTGGCTGGTGCATGTGAAGCATCCGTCCGAGATGCTCAAGAAGGGCCAATCGGTCAAGGCCGTTGTGCTGAGCATAGATTCGCAGCGGCACCGCATCTCGCTCGGGCTGAAGCAACTGAGCCCGGATCCCTGGGAGCAGATCATTCCCGGCCGTTACAAGGTAGGACGGGACGAGACCGTGAAGGTCGTTAAAAAAGCGGATTTCGGACTGTTCGTTGCGCTGGAGCATGATATCGAAGGACTGATCCCCTCCTCGGAACTGCTCCGCGACGCTCCGGATATCAAGGAAGGCGATGAAGTGACCGCACGCGTTATCAAGGTGGACCGGAGCGAACGCAAGGTTGCCCTTTCCATCAAGGCGCACGTCAAGGGCCAGGATAAGGAAAGCCTCCAGGAGTTCATGAAACAGCAGGAAAAGATCGATACGTCCATAGGCGCTCTGCTCAAAGAGCGGGGGAACTGACGGGGCATGAAGAACAAACCCGTAGTCGTCATTGTGTTCACTGCGCTTGGGCTGAGCGTTCTGCTCTTCGTGGTCCTTTTTATCGCCACGATGCTGACCGGGGGCAAGACGTCACGACGTCTTGCACCGCTCCCGGGGAGCAATCGTGTGGCGCTGGTCAAGGTAGAAGGAATGCTGGTCACTTCGGAGCAGGTTGTCGAGGAGATCTCGGAATACAGCGAGGATTCCTCCATTAAAGCCATCATTGTCCGGGTCGATAGCCCGGGCGGAGGGGTGGTCGCTTCCCAGGAGATTTACAATGCCCTGCTGAATGCCCGCAAGGAAGGGAAGAAGGTCGTCATTTCCATGGGATCAGTGGCCGCCTCGGGCGGATATTATATCGCTGCGGCAGCCGACAAGATCGTCGCGAATCCCGGGACCCTCACGGGCAGCATCGGCGTGAAGATGGAATTCGCGAACATGGAAAAGCTCCTGGAAAAGATCGGCGTCAAGGGAATGGTGATCAAGGCAGGAGAATACAAGGATGTCGGTTCGCCGTTCCGCGACATGACGGAGTACGAGAAGAAACTGCTCCAGTGGGTGATCGATGATGTACATGCCCAATTCATAGAAGCGGTCGCGAAAGGGAGAAATCTCCCGGAAGCGGACGTCCGCGCGATCGCCGACGGCAGGATCTTCACGGGCCGCCAGGCGCTGCAACTGAAGCTGGTGGACCACCTGGGAGATCTGGACGAGACGATACGGGTGGCGGCGGAGCTTGCCGGTATCAAAGGCAAGCCGAACGTCGTCCACCGTGAGAAGAAAATGCAGTTCCTGGAATATCTGAAGGAAGAAACGGCATCGTGGTTCTCCGAGTTCCTGGCACGCAGTCTCGGAAGGACCATGGTGAAGCTGGAATACCTCTATCAGTAATGATATGCGAGGAGGGGGATGCATGACGAAGGCGGAATTGATCGACAAGATATCTGAGAAAAGGCCCGGGCTCACGCGAAAACAGGTCGAGGTCGTCGTGAACAGCGTTCTCGACAGTATCAAGGATGCCTTGGCCAAGGAAGACAAGGTCGAGATTCGCGGGTTCGGTAGCTTCAGGATCCGCCATCGGCGAGCAAAGGAAGGCCGGAATCCCAAGACCGGCGAGACCGTGTCGGTCCCTCCGAAAAAAGTGCCTTTTTTCAAGGCCGGGAAAGAAATGCGTGAAATGGTGGATGGGAAACTATAGCCGCTCGTTTTCCGTCGCGGTTATTCGATCCGTATTATGCCTTTCTGGATCGCGAACTTGATCAATCCCGCCCGCGAGTGGATATTCAGTTTTTCGGTGATATTGGTCTGGTGTGCGATCACGGTCTTTACGCTGATTCCGAGAATATCAGCCGCTTCCTTGTGTGTGTTCCCTTCTGCAATGAGCTTCAGGACCTGCTTCTCCCGGTCCGTGAGCATATCGTACGGGTCCTCCCGCGGTTCCCCCTTCGACAGACCCAGATAACCATCCACAACACCTGAGGTGATAGATGGATGGACATAGATCTTACCCTCGCGAACGGCCCGTATTGCCGTAAGGAGGTCCTCACCAACCGCTTTTTTCAGCAGATAACCTGATGCTCCCGCCTTGAAGAACCGCCTGATATATACCGTATCTTCGTACTGCGTCAGGACCAGGACCTTCACGTTCGGCAGTATCTTTTTCAGTTCGATGGTCGCTTCGAGGCCACCCAGACCGGGCATGGAAATGTCCATGAGAACAATGTCCGGGCGAGTCTTCCTGGCCGCTTCGATCGCTTGAGCGCCATCGGCTGCCTCTCCTACGACCTCGCACTCGTCGGACATTTTCAAGAAAGAAGCGATCCCCTGACGTACCATCGCATGGTCATCAGCGATCAATACCTTTGTTTTGAGTCCCATATCATTCCTCCGGCCGAAGGGGAACGGTGCACAGGACTGTTGTCCCTCCGCCCTGCTTCGAGCATACTTTCAAAGTGCCATTTACCTGCGTCGCGCGTTCCTTCATGCCCATGATCCCCAGCCCGCGTCCGGTCATGGTATTCTCGAAAACCGACTCGGTCTCGAATCCCTTCCCGTCATCCTCGATGCTCATGAAGAAGGAATGGTCGTCGTTCTTTATGTGGATCTGCACGTGTTCTGCGCCGGCATGACGCCCGATATTCGTCGTTGCTTCCTGAAATATCCTGAAAAGAGTCAGTTGGATCTCCGGAGGAATCCGGTCCTCGACCAGTTCCTGCATGTTAACATGGCAGTGAAGGCCTTTCTCCCTCAAATTGCGGTCGATGAGCCAGACGATACCTGCCTCGAAACCGAGGTCGTCGAGAACCGTCGGCCGCAGGTTCTGGATCACCTTGGTCATTTCATTGATGACGACGGTAACGGTTTGTTTCATCACCGAAACCTTTTCCGGCGTGATCAGGTCGGGATGCAATCGGCACATCTCGATGTTCATGAGAAGCGCGGATAATGTTTGCAGCGAATCGTCGTGCAGCTCCCGGGCGATGCGCTTGCGTTCGTCCTCCTGCGAGGTGATCAGCTTGCGCAGAAGTGAAGTGTTGACCCTTTGCTTTTCCTCGAGCTGGCGGGTCCTGTCCCTGACCCGCTGCTCCAGCTCCATGTTGTACTGCTGGATGCTCTTCAGGGAGGCGTCCAGCTTCGTGCGCATGTCGTCGAATTGCTCCGCAAGCGTCCTGATCTCGTCGGCGCTTTCGATCTTGACCGGAACGGACAGGTCCCCCCGGGCAATCCGCTCTGTGGCGCGGATGAGCTGCTGGACGGGTTTGACAATGCTCTTACTCATTCCCAAGGCAAGGATGAACGAGGTTGCGAGCGCGATCACTGCCAGCACGACAAATCCTCGCTGCAGCGACGTTGAGGGAGCGTAAACCTGGTCACGGGGAACGCGGATAGCGACGCCCCATGGAGCGAGGTCGAGCGGAGAGAAGATCAGGATGTCTTCAGTACGCCGCTGATATCCTGATGCGTCTGCCAGATGGCACCGGTGGCACGCAGCCACGGTGCTTTGCTTTGAGTCGATGAGCTTGCTCAGGAACTTGTTGTGGTCGATCCCGCTGAGGATGCTGCTGGGATGGTTCGAGGCGATGACAATGCCCATGTTGTCGACGAGTTCGATGTTGGTCCGCTTTTCCAGCACAAGGGAGGTGAGGATCCTGGTGAAATGGTAGCTCGTGGGGTCGATAAGACCTCCGGCGGTCCCGACGACATCCCCGCTTTTATTCCGCAGGGGAACAAGAGCGAAAATGACCTTGCGCCGCGAGGGCTCCATAGTGAAGACGCTGGAGATGACCGGCCGCATCTCCGATATCACCCGGCTGACCGGCGGGACGCCCAGCAGGTTGATCGCCTCTCCCTCTCGGCTGGGATAGGATATCAGGACATTCCCGAGCTTGTCCAGAAGAAAGATCCCGTCGGAAAAGATGGAATAGTGATAGGCGGCTTGCAGTGCCTGCTCTTCCGGGGTCCAGTTCCCGTCACGCAGGTCGATCTTATCCGCCAGTGAAATATCGTAAAGCCTCGTAAGATTTTCCTCAAGAACATGGTCGATCATGGTCGCGATAATGCCTGCTTCCCCGCGACGGTCCTCGTAGGAGCGTTCGATGGTGTCCTGGATGTGGTAGTAGCTGATAAAACCGAGGCTGAGAAGGATAATGAGGACGCTGAGAAGGATAGAGATGATGATTCTTCTTTGCATAGGTCAGGGAGAGTCCGTTCTGCCCCGGCATGGGCTGTTACAGATGCAATAGCATAACTCCGCAGGCCCGTCAAGGTGGAAAATACGTGCGTGCTCCCGCGGTCCCGCAGAGTCAGTCCCCGGTCGGAACAGTGCTGCGAAGGATCAGTGCCCGCCGCTTTCTCCAGAGGCCGAGTGGCCATGACCGTTATGCTTGATGAGTTCCTCGACCGGGACGTTCTCGATGCGGGCCAGCTCCACGGGATGCTCGTGGATCATGCGCTCCCGGGATATCTTTCCGGTAAAGATCGCGGTGTCGAGCGGAAATACCTCGGGGCTGAATACCGAATTGTAGATGTGCCAGGTGACGATCACGAGGAAGGCAAGGAGCGCTTCATTCGAATGTGCGGCTTTGGCCGCCGGGATGAATTCGCCGGGGAGCACGCGGGCGACATCCACCGGGAACCAGAGGATGAGCCCGGTCGATATCATCAGGAAGCCTCCCGCAATGACCCCCCAGTATTCGAACTTCTGCTTGTAGTCGTAGCGGTCGCACAGGGCGGGATGTGAATTGATCCCGAAATAATATTTCATGTTCTCGATGGCGTTACGGAAATCATTGATGTTGATCATCATAGCTGCCGGCCAGCGCTTGATGATCACGCCATAGATGCCGGTGACGATATGAACCAGGATCAGGCAGGCGAACAGGAGACCTGAATAACGATGCACGACTCGCATGGTATCGACACCCCCGAGCGTCAGGGTAATCCAGTGTGACACCCGATACTCGTGAAAGCGCTGCGCGAGGCCGGTGATGACCAAGAGGGTGAAGACGATGGCATTCGCCTGGTGCTCGAGAATGCGACCAAATCCGAATCGTTTTATTAAGGCATGGGCTGTCATTCTACACTCCCTCCTTCGTCTCGATTAGCTGTACGGATCTCAGCGGTTCACCGCGTAGCGCCACACATGGAGCAGGATCTGCAGGATCAGACCGACCAGCATAAAGGGGATGAACAGCTTGTAGGTCAGGTTGATCAGGAAGACCAGCGGCGCGTTGGTAAGGCTCGGTTCATAATGGGACAGCCACGCGTCCGGGAACGATCCGGCGGCTCCGGCATGGCATTTTTCACAGCGTTTGACCAGCCGGGACTTTACCATGTTGGTCGCGGGGCCCGAGGTCTTTGTGATGTCATGGATCCCGTGGCAGTCAATACAGGTCGCGATGGATTTCCGGGAACTTTCCGGTGAGGCGTCCTTCTGCTTCCTGTAGAACTTCAGGGTGATCCCATGGAAGTCGGAGAGATAGGAGTTCACCACTCCAGCGTAGAGCCCGTATTTCTTCATAAGCACGGCGTCGCCGTGGCAGCGTCCGCAAATTTCAGGAACCTTTTCCCGGTAATCCTGGGTGTGGGCCCCCTGTATCGTGTGGGCCGTGTGGCAGTCGGCGCAGATGGGGACATCAAGATTATGCTCCTGCAGGAGCGCATTGCCGTGGACGCTCCGGGTGTATGTCCCAAAGATGTCCTGATGGCACCGGCCACAGCGCTGAGAACTCTTCACTTTGTCCGCGCGCGCCTGCGCGACAGAATGTGCACCATGACAATCGGTACAGACCGGCGCATTGAGATTGCCCTGGCTGAGCACTGAATAGTGGATGCTTTCGAGGGTCTTCGTGTACTTGTCGAAATGGCAGCGCCTGCACGCCTCCGCCTGGGCTATGGAAAAATCACGGGGTGAATTGAAGTTGCGCTTGGGGTGCTGGGTACCGGAGAACCCGAAGTGACAGTCAAAACAGGCAAGCTTCGCATGGACCGATCCATCCAGTGCGGCCGAGTCCACCTTAAGGGATACCGATTCCCCGTTCCGGAGCTTGATCCCCATAGAGTGCCGGTGGCAGCCGAGGCAGTAGTCCTTTTCGTTCGAGTGCTTCTTGCCGGCGGTGATCGCGGTGATCTCATGGGGATTGTGGCAGCCGGAGCAGACCGGCGCCTTGTTCCCGCTCTTGAGGAGCGATGCGTGCACGGGAACCTTGCTGATCATTTCATCGGGATGGCATTGATGACAGACCTGGGAGGCTTTCAGCGCATAGAGCTCTCTGCTCTTGAACTTCCGCTCGGGATGGTCCTTGGCCGAGAATTCCCCGTGACAGGCGGTGCAGCTGAGCGAACCGTGCATGGACGCCTGATATTTGTTCCGGTCGACATACGCCTCAAGCGTCTCTCCGTTCTGCAGGGCGTAGTTCACGCCTTTCTGCCCGTGGCAGCCAAGGCACTCGATCGCCTCCGCGGGAAGGTTCGGTTCCGCGGCTGCGGCGATACCGGAGAGCAGGATAAGGGCGAGCAGGCAAATTCCGAGAAAGGACGTTTCCCGATGTCCCATCGTGATCCTCCTTTGTTCCGTTGAAAGGCGCTGTGTGATCATGGCTGCGAACCGATGTGGCGGCGTGTCTCCATACTTGGTCCGAATTCTAGCAAACTTGATCTCCCAGGGGAATAGGCATTTCTTCTTAGTTCGATAAGTATATGTTCCTAGCGTTTATCAAAAAGCTGTTCTCGGCCCTTGCCGCTTCCTGCGGCAAGCTATGGGATCAGCCCTCACAGCCGGTTTCACGGGACAGCCGGGTGGCCGTCCTGTTCGCGGGGGATCATGCTTTCGGCCATGCGGACCAGTTCCGTCGGAGCAGAACGGATGATGAGAGCCATGGCAAAAGGACCTTCATCCCAGCTGAACTTGCTGCACTGTTTATCATCTTCACATACACCGACCTCAAGGAGCGCCTTTCGTCCTTTGAAGGGATAGGTCACTTTCTCCCGCACCGAGGCCATCAGGATGCGCGCTGCGAGCGGCCGGCGGGACAGCGCTGTCTGGGTTATGGTGAGGTAGACGCCCTCGCGCCCCTTGCCGGAAAACTCGGTTATTACCGCGGGATAGGGATGGGTCTGTGCGCCGATCAGGGTCGGCGGCCAGGTGACGCTCTGCGGATAGAATGCCGGCAGATATATCTGGCCGATCTTGGTGTGAGATCGGGCCTCCTCAGGGGTCTCAAAACGTCGGAATGAACCTGTATCGAACGCTTCGGGGATCCAGCTGAGCAGCCTGAGCGCTCCGAGCAGGATGGCGGCCATGATCAGAAAAACAACAATCCCTTTCAGCTGGTTACGCACGTGACCACCTCGTGATCAGACCAGAAAATAGTTGATGCCCGCGATCGACGCCAGGGTGATCGCAAAGGCCGGTATGCCGCTTCCCGAGGAAGGGGGAAGGTCCTCTTCAAGCCGGGTGATGCGGCTTTCGATCAGCAGCGTATGGCTGTACTCCTCGATGCGATCGCGGATCTGCGTCCCGTCCGGCATACTGTGCTCACGGGATTCATCGCCGTAGTAGAACTTGCTCAGTGCGCTTGCCAGGGCCGCGCGGTTTCCGGTCATCTGCACGGCTACGTCATCGCAGATCTTCTCCTCTTCCTGAACGATCCTGCGGAATTCCATCAGGACGACCGGATTGAAGAACATGCATATCCGGAGCAGGAACACCAGCACCATGATCGGTCGTCTGCTCCGGGCGATATGTCCGATCTCATGGGCGATCGCCGCCCTGAGCTCGTCGGTCTCCAGCCTGCGGGTCAGGCCGCTGGAGAGATAAATGGCCGGTCGTTTGCCGGTGGTGGAGAATATGAGCGGTTCATCGTCATCAATGACCAGGACCTCCGGCTTGTCGCCGGGAAGCGCAGCCAGCGCGAGAGCTTCCGACGAGCCCGCTGCCGGGGACTCCGCCTCAATACCACCCTCGTCCGATGAGGCGGAATGACGAACGATCGGGATGATCTCCTGCAGCAGGAACACGAGCGACGCGAAGCCCAGGAACAGGAGGAACAGAAGGCCGACGCTGACCGGTCCCAGAATGCTCAGGTTGAGCCACCGGTTGATGTCAAAGAGAGCATCGATCCGGAAGGCCGGAGAACCCCGCTCCGGCGACAGGAGCTGAAAGAGCGGAAACGAGACGATCGGGGTTATGATGACGATCAGCCGGAAGGGCTGACGGATCAACGGGTCCTCGATCTTCCACGCGAGCAGCGCGATGTCGACCAGGAGGGCCGCAACGAGCGCATGGAGAAACGATTGGGCCACGTACATGCCCGGCCAGGAGTTAAAGAAGTCGGCGATGGTCATGATGCATTGCGATCGGTGCCTGCTGACGGCGGAGTGACAGTGGATCCCGGCCCCGGAGCTATTATAGCGAAAAAAAGCGTGTATTGTGGGAAAAAAGCGATTGCTATATAATGCCCGCGGGAGCATCGGAAACGCTGCATATCATTGACCGTTGCGGGAGGACCTCGACCGATGGAACAGGCACAGGAACAGTTCGATGTGCTGGATCGTGCCGGCAAAAGGACCGGAAGGATGATCAAGCGCGACGAGGCCCACGCGTCCGGCGCCTGGCATGGAGCGTTCCACTGCCTGATCACGTATCACCGCGAGGGACGGCTTTGTGCCCTGTTCCAGCTCCGTTCCCGGGACAAGAAGATAGCGGCTGGAAAGTTCGATGTGAGCGTGGGCGGCCATTACGCGGCCGGGGAAGGGCCGGAAACCGCGGGGCCCCGGGAGATCAGCGAGGAACTGGGGCTTGCTGTGCCGTTCTCCGCGCTGGTGAGTCTGGGCAAAAGGGTCTTTGTCTACGGTTTTCAACCAGGCGTGCAGGAGTGCGAATTCCAGGACGTGTTCCTGCTGCCTCTTGACGGACCTCTCTCGCATCTGTCACTCCAAAAGGAAGAGGTGGACGGGGTCCTGGAAATGGACGTGGAAAAGGGTATCAGGCTCTTTTGCGCGGAAATCCCTTCACTCGAGGCGGCATTGACCCGAAGCAACGGAGCGCAGGAGCGTGTTTTCGTGCGTTCCGAGGATTTCGTGCCGAGCCTGGACAACTACTACCTGAAGCTCCTTCAACTCGCTAAGCGGTATAGCAGGGGCGAGCAGGCGGTGCTGTTGATATGACAGTATCAAGGAAAATAGCCGTTCCGTTGTTCTGTTCTGCCCGATCTTTAGAACATTCATCCCGATATGATCATGCAGGAGCTTTGAGAACAGAAACGCCCTGAAATCGGCCATGCTGCAATTAACTGATCATCGAGAATCCCGGGTTTTTTGGGTTCCGCGGCACCACTCCTTGATATAATATGAATCTGCGCTTGACTAATGCTCTAGGCGAGCTAATAATAGGTACAGAAACCGGACTCAGGCCATCCAGGAGGATCCAATGAGCGAACAAGGTGTTTCCCGCCGAAATTTCATGACCCGGACGATCATCGCGATCATAGCTTTCATCGGCGCGGCGATCACGGTGCCGCTCGCCGGATTCGGCATACTGCCAGCGATCCGCAAAGGCCAGGCGGGATGGAGCGATGCCGGGACCTTCAAGGACCTTGAAGTAAACACGCCCCAGGAGCGGCGGTTCGCCCAAACCGTCAAGAATGGATGGCAGGAAGACCATATGGAGCGGACGGTCTGGCTGGTCCGGAAGCCCGATGGCACCATCAAGGCGTTCTCGCCGAGCTGCCCCCATCTCGGATGCGGGTACCGGTGGTTCGGTCAGGAACAGCGCTTCAAGTGCCCCTGCCACGCGAGCATTTTCGACATTGACGGCAAGGTCCTCGCGGGGCCGTCCCCGCGTGCGCTCGATGGGCTCGAAGCGAAGGTCGAGGATGGGAAGGTGTTCGTGAAGTTCGAGATCTTTCAGGTCGGGACAACGGCCAAGGTTTCCGCATAGGGAGGCATCATGATCAAGCTTGTGCTCGACTGGATAGATGAACGCATCAAAGTGCGGGAACTGTGGCGGTCCTTTGCCGACCGGCAGATCCCCGGCGGCGCCAGCTGGTTCTACGTGCTCGGCGCATCGCTCGTTTTCATCTTCACCCTTCAGGCGATGACCGGCATCCTGCTGACCATGTACTATGCGCCCACGCCGGACCACGCTTACGCGAGCGTGAAATACATCCAGAACGAGGCGCCATTCGGGAGCTTCGTGCGCGGTCTGCATCATTGGGGCGCGAGCTTCATGATGGTGATCGTGGCGCTCCATCTGCTCCGGGTGTTCGTGTTCGGTTCATACAAAAAGCCCCGGGAGATCATCTGGGTGATCGGGGTGGGGCTCATTGCCGTGGTCGGCGGATTCGCGTTCACCGGATACCTGCTTCCCTGGGACCAGAAGGCCTACTGGGCCACGGTGGTCGGCACGAATGTTGCCGGGACGGTGCCGGTCATTGGAGGGACGCTTCTCAGGATCGTGCGCGGCGGCACCGAGCTCGGAGCACTCTCGCTCAGCAGGTTCTTCGCGATCCATACCTATATCCTTCCCGCAACCCTCGCGTTGCTTGCGGGGCTGCATATTTTTCTGCTTGAGCGGGCGGGCGCCGGCGGCATCTGGAACGCCGCTGACCGCGTCCCGTATAAGACAGAGCCGCTCTTCCCGAACCAGATATTCCGCGACACGATCATGATCCTGGTTCTGTTCATTGCCCTGAGCGCTCTTGCGCTCCTGTTCCCGGCGCCGCTGGAGCCCCAGGCTGATCCAACTGACAGTTCGTACAATCCGCGGCCGGAATGGTACTTCTACTTCGTGTTTCAGCTGCTCAAGATATTCGAGGGAAAGTTCGAGCTGGTCGGGACCGTCATTCTGCCGAACATTGCCATTGGCGTTCTGCTGCTCATCCCGTTCCTCGACCGTGGGCCGGAGCGGGACCCCATGAAGAGAAAGGCCATGATGACCGCGGCAGCACTGGCGGTCCTGTCGGTCATCGGACTGACCCTCGCGGGCGCGCGGGCTCCCATTGTGAATGAACCTGCGGTCACGTCGCCTTCGGTCCTGGCAGGGCGGGATATCTACCGTAGGCATGGGTGCGAGGCCTGCCACAGCATTCACGGCAAGGGCGGCAAGGTCGGGCCTGACCTGACCCATGTGGCGGTCAGGCGTCCTGAAGCGGAATGGCACTACCGTCATTTCCGGGATCCCCGGGCCGTGGTGCCGGGATCGATCATGCCGAGGATCGAGCTGACGGACAAGGAACTGAAGGAGCTTACCGACTATATGCTGAGCCTGAAATAAAGGGATTTTTTTTGCGCTCGTGACAGGTCACTGTTTCCGTGCGATGACATCTACCCTCGGTTCGTGAAAACGGGTCGTAGGTAATCTTTTCCCCTGAGTTCAAATGCCTGCTTTTGCCTTTGGCTTCTCGTGATGAGGCAGTTTGTTGCATGTTGAGCACTTCCCCCCCCTCCCCACACACATTTTTTCGACAGGTATCTCGATTCTGTGATATTCTCGACATATGCACTGTCTGTTGCATGGCAAAATCCTTCCGCGTAAAAAATGTAAATGACAACTAGGGTGATCCTCCTGGCGCCGTGAAACAGCTATGCCCATTGCAGGTTTCATGTATCAGAGGTTCCGCACAAGGTATGCGCATCAGCACTGCCTCGGAATGTTAAAAGCGCGGAACAGCCTTGATCGTGGTGAGGACCACCTGCTCTCGAAGACGCGATTCTCTGTATCGGATCGGACAGGGATTCTATCTCAACGTTGAAAGGGAGGTTGCGATGCAAATAAGAAGAAGGGATTTTCTTAAGACGGGCCTTGCAGCAGGTGCAGCAGCGGCATTAATCGGTCCGTCGCTGAATGCATTCGCCGCTGACAAGACAGAGGAAAAGTCTACCGGCGGCACTGAACCCGGAGAGTGGATGCCCTCTACTTGTCAGGGCTGCACTGCCTGGTGTCCTGTCGAGTTCTTCGTGCAGGAAGGCCGCGCGGTCAAGGTGCGCGGCAACCGGTTCAGCAAGGCCAATAACGGCTACGTCTGCCCGCGCGGCCACCTGATGCTGCAGCAGCTCTACGATCCCGACCGGATCAAGGTCCCTATGAAGCGAACCAATCCTGAAAAGGGGCGCGGTATAGATCCCAAGTTCGTCCCGATCACCTGGGACGAAGCTTTGGACACCATCGCGGACAAGATGATGGAACTGCGCAAGGCCGAGGAGCCGGAGAAGTTGATGTACATGCGCGGGCGATACTCTCCGTCATCTACCGATCTGCTCTACGGCACACTACCCAAGATCTGGGGTACTCCCAACTATTTTTCCCACAGCGCGATATGTGCTGAAGCGGAAAAGATGGGACCCGGGTACACCCAGGGGTTCTTCGGCTACCGAGACTATGACCTAGCAAAGACCACTTGCCTGGTAATCTGGGGCTGCGATCCTCTCAGCTCCAACCGACAGGTGCCGAATGCCATAAGCAAATTCGGCGACATTTTCGACCGCGGTACGGTGATTGCCGTTGATCCGCGCTTCTCTACCTCGGCTGCCAAGGCAACTGAGTGGTTGCCCATCAAACCGGGAGAGGACGGCGCCTTGGCCGCAGCCATGGCTCACGTGATTCTGACCGACGGGAAGTGGAGCAGGGAGTTCGTCGGCGATTTCAAGGATGGCAAAAACCTCTTCAAGGCAGGCAAGACTGTTGACGAGGCGGCTTTTGTAGAGAAGGAAACTAACGGCGTGGTCAAATGGTGGAACATCGAGCTGAAGGACAAGACCCCGGCATGGGCCGCCAAAAAGACTCTGATCCCCAAGGGGCAGATCATCCGCGTGGCCCGTGCCATGAGCGTCGCAGGCTCTTCCTGCGCGGTCTATATGGGTCCCGGTGTGGCAATGACGCCCAGAGGCACCTATACCGCCATGGCGGTCTACGCCTTGAACGGTCTGCTCGGTTCCATTGATACCGAGGGCGGCGTAATGCAGAGCTCCGGTGCGCCGACGGAAAAGTTCCCCAAGCCTGACGCGTTCATCGATGAGATTGCCAAGCACCACGGCCACGGCAAAAAGATCGACGGACGCGGCGCCAAGGACATGCCCGCGATCCTCGGCGGTTTCGAGAAGAAGAAGGACAAGGAAGGAAAAGAAATAGAAAGCCCCCTAGCCAATGTGGTGACCAACAACGTGGCCAACGGTCTCTTGAAGGATTCGGGGGCCATCAAGGTGTTCCTCAGCACCTGGAGCAACTTCGTGTTTTCCTGCACCGGGACTGAGCGATGGGAAAAGGCCATGGCCAAGATGCCGTTCTTTGTGCACATGGTCACCAATGCATCGGAGATGACGCAATATGCCGACATCGTATTGCCGGCCACCTTCGCCCCGGCGGAGAAGCTTTCTATTGTCACCAACATGGCGAATCTTCACGGCCACATGTCCATCCAGCAGCCGGTGATCAAGCCGCTCTGGCAGGCCAAGCCGGAGGAGACTGAGGTCATGTGGCTTCTAGCCGAGAAACTGAAGGTCAAGGGATTTGCCAATCTCTTCGACTATTATGCTTCCTTTGAAGATCCTGAAACCAAGAAGAAGCCTGCCAATGCCGCAGAGTTCGCCGAGATCGCCGCAAAGATCTCCAGCCAGAAGGTATGGAACGGCAAGGAAAAGATGAAGGGCGATCAGATCGCGGGCTGGGAGGAATTTAAGCAGAAGGGAATCTACAACTCCGAAACCTACGCCTACAAAAAGAACTGGGGCAAGTTCAAGACCGTAACCAAAAAGTTCGAGTTCTACGGCGAAACGTTAAAGAAAACCCTCACGTTGTTTGCCGAAAAACACAAGACCAGTATCGACGACGTGCTGAAGTCGAGCGGTTACGAAGCCCAGGGCGAACTGGCTTTTGTGCCCCACTACGAGTCACCCAAGCGTCACGGCAGCGACAAGGAATACCCCTTTACCTTCATCGACTACAAGTCGCGGCTCAACCGGGAGGGACGGAGCCAGAACACGACATGGTACCACGAGTTCAAGAAGGTGGACCAGGGAGACGTGAGCTGGGACGACGTGGCCAAGATCAATCCAAGCGACGCCAAAAAGCTGGGGATCAAGAACGGCGACGTCATCCGCCTTACCTCTACCACCGGCTCCATCGTGACCAAAGCGAAGTTGTGGGAAGGGGTGCGTCCCGGCACGATCGCCAAGTGCTATGGTCAGGGCCACTGGGCATACGGCCGCGTTGCCGCAAAGGATTACGCCAAGGCGCAGCCGCGCGGCGGCAACAATAACGAACTTCTCGTTGACGACTACGACCGTTTGAGCGGGGCCACGGCCCGCAACGGCGGTTTCACCGGCGTCAAGATCGAGAAGATATAGGAAAGGAGAAGACGACACATGCCTAAATACGGAATGGTCATAGATCTGCAGAAATGCGTGGGCTGCGGCGCATGCGCCCTCGCCTGCAAGACAGAGAATAATACCCAGGACCGGGCCGACGGACAAACCTTCAACTGGGCCGATTACCTCATGAAAGAGGAAGGGAAGTTCCCCAATGTCAAGGCCAGCACCATGCCGGTGCTGTGCAACCACTGCACCGACGCGCCGTGCATAAAGTCCTGCCCGGTAACGCCGAAGGCCATGTTCAAAACGCCGGACGGCATCACCATGCATAATGATGAGAGGTGCATCGGCTGCCAGAACTGCCAGCGGGCCTGCCCCTACAGCGCCACGGACGTGGACAAGAGCAAGGCCGCTTACAGCGTGATCAGTTTCAACGCCCACGGCGGCACGACGCATCCGTTCTACCGTGACTCAAAGGAGATGATCCCCGGCTGCACCGCGTCGGGAGCCGAGGTGTCCAAGGCAGCCGGAGACAGCCCTCCGCACCGCAATCTTTACAAACATCCGGATTATGAGAGCGTTCGGAAGAGCGGCATCGTGGAAAAATGCATATTTTGTGAGCACCGGGTGAAGAAGGGCGAACTGCCTTATTGCGTTGTTTCCTGCCCGGCAAAGGCCCGCATCTTCGGAGATCAGGACGATCCGAACAGCGAGATCAGCCTGGTCCTCAAGAAACACAAGCCGGTTCAGCTCAAGAGCAACAAGGGCGGAATCCTGAAGGCCGGCGAAAAGAGCACGAAGCCTAACGTGTTTTATGTCAGGAGCTACAAACCTTCGGCCGGGAAAGCGTCGTAATTGCGTTACGGGTGACGGGGACCGGAGGATAGACCGGTCCCCGTCGCCCCGTTCTTTCATCGGGGTCCGGTGATCCTGAGGGGAAAATGGAGAGGGGGCTGTATGGATATTGAACAATTCGTCAAATTCGAACGGGCACGGAGCGATTGCTATAAATTGCTCGCGGCTTGTTTTTATCAGCCGCAAAAGGCGATGCTTTTGGATGAGAACGTATTTGCAATGCTCGGCGATCTGCTGACACGGATCTGTCCGGATGCGGAATTGTTTTCAAAGAAGATGGCGGAATCGCTCATGCGCTACGATGAAGAGGCGCTCCTTGTGGAGTACGCGCGGCTTTTTTTGGGGCCCAATGAACTTCTCGCTCCTCCTTACGGCGCGGTTTATCTCGACAAGGGTGGAATATTGATGGGGGAATCAACGGCCAAGGCCGTGGATTTCTACAAGGCGGAAGGCCTGTCCATGGATCAACATTATTATAATCTGCCGGACCATATCACGGCAGAACTGGAATTCATGCACTATCTCACCTACCGGGAAGTCGAAGCTCTTGAAAAAAACGACACAGAAAAAGCACGGTACTGTCTGGATCGACGTGAAGCATTCATGCTGACGTGCCTGGGCTCCTGGGTCGCTCCTTTCTGTGAAAAAATAAAACAGGGTACGGATAATGAATTTTATCGGGCGTTGGCAGACTGCCTGTCCGTTTTCCTGTCGAAAACGGGCCATTGCGAGATGCCGGTGGAACTGCAGGAATCCCTTGCGCGAGTTTGATAGATACGATGTTGACGGACAAGATCATTACGAAAACCCTGGGCGGCGCGGACTCCCTGGTGGCAGCGGACCGGTCCCGATGCGGGAGAATGCGGTTCAGCAGGAATACCTGTTCCCACTGCACCGCTATTTGCGACGCAGCAGCTATATCCATTGACGGCGCGATCATAATCGACGCGGCGAAGTGCACGGGCTGCATGCTCTGTGTTTCCGAGTGCCCATCAGGATGTTTGTCGGCGGCAGGTGAGGATTTCGACCTCCTCCTCGCCAAATTGCGTAAGACGGAGAAGTCCGTTCCATCCTGTGTTGTCAGTTGTAAAACAGCTCGGGACAGGTCGGCGCACGCAAAAACAAGCTGCCTCGGTTTTCTGTCGGAGGAACACCTGATGGTCCTGGCGGGGTCTCTCGATAAGCCGCTGTATCTCGACCTGAGCGCTTGCGGCGCATGCCGGAATTCTTTCATCATTGACAAACTTCGGGAACGCGTTCGCAACGTGCAGGCAAATACCGGCATCAATATCCGGGAGAAAATCATCCTGGCAGAAGATGCAGGGGCATTGGCGTTCGAGGACGTTTCTCTGGACAGAAGGGGATTTTTCCAGGCGCTCAAAGCGGCGACGTTCATGCAGGTCGCCGGATTTCTTGATGAACAGGAAGTGAAAACCCCCGCTTCCTACGGTGAAAAAAAAGTGACCGCGAAACGTCAGCTGCTGAACAGGTTGCTCAAGAGCTTATCCGACGGCAAAGCGGCCACAGCCATACTCAACAGCTATGCTTTTACGGTGAAGACCGGATCGTCCTGTACGGTTTGCTCCGCCTGTGTGGGCATGTGCCCCACCGGCGCGTTGCAAGTCAGGAAGGATGCAAACAGTGCGGAGCTTCTGTTTAATTCCTCGCTGTGTCATGGTTGTTCATTGTGTAAGGACATCTGTCCGGCAGCGGCCGTTGCCGTGACAAGCGGATTCAACGGCAAAAATTACTTCGAACATGAAATATGTCATGCGGTTAATTCCGCATCTCGAGACGCGGTGAACAAGAATTAACGCAGATTTGCGGAGGAACGGGGGTATTGTTGTTGTATGGAAAGCGCTCCTGATTTTGAAACGCTTCTGCAGGAATCCGTCCGTATCCACGGCCACCTCTGCGCGGGACAGGTGCTCGGCGTCCGCATGTCCATGCTCGGGCTGCGGGAGATCGGCATCGGCGACCCGAAGGGCGCGGATCGGAAGAGCCTGATCGTTTTCGTCGAGATGGACCGGTGCGCCACCGACGCGGTCCAGTCCGTTACGGGTTGCAGCCTGGGCAAGAGAAGCATGAAATTCATGGATTACGGAAAGATGGCGGCGACGTTCCTGAACCTGAAAACCGGCAAGGCCGTCCGGGTCTTCGCGCGCGAAGACTCCCGGGACAAGGCAAAGGAGCGTTTTCCGGAGATTGAGAATAAATATACCGGACAGCTTGAGGCGTACAAGATCATGTCCGATGAAGAGTTGTTCGACGTGATGGAAGTTGCCATCAACATCGCGCCGCAGGACATGCCGGGCAGGCCGATGCGCAGAGTGCAGTGTGACACCTGCGGTGAGCACGTTCAGGATATGAGGGAGGTCTATCAGGACGGCAAGGTCCTGTGCGTTCCTTGCGCTCGGGGCGGCTACTACGAAGTGAATCAGTCTTTATCGGCGGTGCGTTATGCGGAAAAGTCATAACGGATTGGAGATAAGATCGAAGGTGTGGATCGAGGTTGACGGCGAGCCTGTGTTCGGCCGGGGGAGACGGTTCCTGCTCGAAGCCATAGAAACTCATGGTTCCATCAATCGGGCCGCCGAAGATGTCGGCATTTCCTACCGGAAGGCGTGGTGTCATATCAAGGCCATGGAAGAACGGCTCGGCGTCCAGCTTGTCGAGCGGCAGGCCGGCGGAAGGAACGGTGGCGGCGCGCGTATCACCGATGAAGCCAGAGTTTTCCTGAACAAGTTTGAGCAGATGGAAGCGGGTATCCGTGAAGTCGTCGACGAAAAATTCAAAGCCCTTTTTCTGGGAGGTTCCCATGTGTGACGATGCGCATGAGGGTCATCATCATACTGCAACAATGAAATCGATCCCGGTCAATCTGGCTGTCGGCACGGTCCTTGCCCATGATATCACCGAGATACGGCCTGGCGAGTTCAAGGGACGGGCTTTCAAGAAGGGCCATGTGGTTCGCGAAGAGGATATTTGCCATCTCCAGCGGCTGGGCAAGGAACACCTCTTT
>Ga0224495_10000587_pt1 | contig 28508 bp, 25 predicted proteins | sample SF_Jul11_sed_USG_FD_168128 | JGI IMG/M metagenome (GOLD analysis project Ga0224495, IMG submission 168128) | Sediment microbial communities from San Francisco Bay, California, United States - SF_Jul11_sed_USGS_4_1 | ecosystem: Environmental > Aquatic > Marine > Sediment | place: USA: California...
AAACTATCGGCGGATAAACGGCGATTCATTCAGGTAGAGGATCCGGATGAAGATGTGCAGCGTTTCCGACGCATCAACGATGAAGGATTTGACAACGACGGCGATGGAATGATCAACGAGGACGATATCGGCGGCCCTGACCCGAACCGCAATTATCCTGCAGGCTGGAACCTGCAGGCTGGAAATCCATACACCATGTCTGAACCCGAAACCCGAAACACCTACACGTTCATGCTCGAACATCCCAACATCTTCGCAAGTTTCCATTACCACAACACCGGGCGCTTGATCATGTTTTCCCGCCCCCCTACCCAAGAGCAACGAATGACGGACGAACAACGCCGCCGCTCTGAGGAGATGTTCGACCAGTATCTAGATGAACTGAGAAAAGCCAACAAGTATGCCCAGGCATTCAACATCCAGGTCAAACCAGAGTACCAGGAGGACATGCGGGCCCAGACAGAGATTGTGACCATGGGCGCCCGCATCATGAAGAATTACAGGCCTACACCTTCGGGGGGGATGGGACAGGCTCAGGCCTCCTCCTACGACATGCTGGGAAACTACGCTTATCTTATCGAGCTCTGGGGATCGCCGGCCTTTGATGCGGATGAAAATGATGACGGCCGAGTATCGGACGAAGAGTTGCTTAAATGGATCGATGTCGAACTGACAGGGGAAGGCTGGGTGGAACCGCATAAAGTCGACCACCCCGACCTCGGTGAAATCTGGATCGGAGGCACCCGGAAAAAACATATCTCGCGGACCCCCCCGGCCCGTTATATTGAGCAAGAGGCCTTGAAGAATGCGCTCTTCGTGCTCTACTGCGCCAGCCAGTTCCCCAAAGTAGAGATTAAAGATGTTATCGTACGGCCCGCTTCAGAAAGCCTTTACTGGGTCGAGGTGGCAATCAGGAATGACCGGATCTATCCCACCGCTTCAGATAGAGCCAAACTGTTAAAACGAGTGGATAAAGACAAGATTTCGCTCAAGATCTCTGACAACGTCTCAATGATAGATGTTCCTAAAGGCTCGGCTACGACCGATCCCGCAGATCCAGGAGCAGAGGCTGAAGTGATCACAAAAGAAGGAACTGAATTCTGGTTCAAAGGCAAACAGACGCTCCGCTTCTGCACTCTGGTGAAAATGGACGGAAGCCAGGGGTGGGTGGAATTCCATGTCAAGTCCCAGCATGGAGGCATCGACACGAAAAAAGTTAACCTTAAAATCGGAAAAGAGTAGATTTTATACTTTCAGCCTGTAAGATCTTTAATGAGAGAGGGCAAAATGAATACAAGAAAATTTCTGTTTATTTTCATCACAATGGTTCTATTCATAACATTGGGAAAAACTTTTCCTCAGAATATCGGAACCGCCGCTGTCAGAGATATCGATAACATCCTGCCGGAGAAGGAACGAGCCAGGGTCATGAACGAAATCCTGGAGTGGCGGCTAGATAATATCATCCCTCAACTGATGCGCCGGGAGGGGATCGACATGTGGCTCATTATATGCAGGGAGTACAACGAGGATCCGGTTTATTTGACCCTTGTTCCGGAACCAACCATGGCCGCGCGCCGAACATCCATCCTCATCTTCCATGACAAGGGTGAAAAGGAGGGAGTGAAAAGACTAACGGGCAGCTTCTACGGCATGGGACAATGGTATAAATCGATCTATCTAGACCGGAAAAAAGACCAGATCGAAAATCTGGCCGATTACATCCGGAAAAGCAATCCTCAAAAGATCGGGATCAACGAATCAGAAACATGGGCCTTCGGAGATGGCCTGTCCGCTTCGTTCAAGGTCGGACTGGTCAAAGCTTTGGGCCTGGAATATTCGTCCCGTCTCGTATCTGCAGAGAACCTCTGCGTGGGCTGGCTCGAAACCCGAAGCCCCCGTGAGCTGAGCCTGTATCGTCCTATCTATGGTATCGCCCATGATATTATATCCGAATTCTTTTCCAATCAGGTGATCGTCCCCGACGCGACTCGGACCGAAGATGTAGTCTGGTGGATCCGGCAGCGCATCACAGACCTTGGCCTGAAAACCTGGTTCCAGCCCTCTGTCTCCATCCAACGATCAAAGAAGGATGCAGAAATATACAAAGACGATCCTCAGATGATCCGGAGGGGCGATCTTCTGCATTGCGACATCGGGATTGTCTACCTGGGTCTCTGCACCGATACCCAGCAGAATGCGTATGTGTGCCGGATCGGAGAAAATGACGCCCCAGAAGGCTTAAAAGAGGCCTTGCGCAGGGCAAATCGACTACAGGATATTGTCATGGCGGAACACAAAGTCGGGCGAACGGGAAACGACGTTCTTCGTTCCTCACTCGAGAAAGCCAGGGCCGAAGACCTGAATCCCAGTGTATACTGTCATCCTCTTGGAGTGCATGGGCACGCTGCGGGTTTTGTGGTCGGACTCTGGGACCGACAAGACAGCGTCCCTCTAAGGGGAGAATATCCCCTCTATTACAACACCTGCTATGCCATCGAAATGAATAATAGACATAGAGTTCCGGAGTGGAACGATATAGAAGTCCGGATCGGTCTCGAGGAAGGCGGTGTCTTTACCAGAGACGGATGTACGTTCATCGATGGACGCCAAACACAGCTTTTCCTGATCAAATAAGTGTAAAAAAACCACTCGGCTCGAAAGAGTGAAATCTGTTAGGAAAGACGGAGTCATCTGTAAGGGGGAATAGACTAATAAGTGAGACCTTGAGTCGAAAGGCAAAATATAATATAGTTTATATAGAAATAATAATTAATGATAATGGAAGAAATTGCTTCATTTATCGTCTAATAGATGTACTTGATACAAGTGCATTCCTCCGCTCCGCATTCATACCGAAGCGGGGGAAAGAAAGCCGTTCGGAAAGTTTCCGGAAAGATCGATCCAGAAACAGGAAACGTTCGGTGCGAAAAAATGAAGAGAGAATCAATCAGGTGAGAGATCATGCGAAAATTACTTGTATTCATACTGGCGGTGTTCGTGGTCCTAGTTTGGGGCTGTGGGAAATCAGGAAACAGCGACCTTAATAGGGTTGAGAATCCGCAGGCAAAGCCGCAAGCTAAAAAGGATCCTGCGGAAACTGGTGCCCCCACCAAACCAGAGCAAAGATCCGGATCCAAGCCACAGGGTGAAGACATCGATGTGGATAAGCTCGATATCCCGGACCAATTGAAAGAAGCGATTAAATCCGGACGCATCCCAAAGGACCGGATTCCAGAAATCCTTGCTCGAGCCCGAGGCCAAGGAGCTATGGGAGGAGAAGCCACACCGGTGAGTGTGGGATCAGTTAGCCGAAAAGGCCTGAATTCTTATCTCGTCCTCAACGGTATCGTAGAGCCGGAACGGAAAGTTGAGGTTTTTTCCCGTCTTTCTGCTTACGTCAAGGAGATCGTGAAAGAAGAAGGCGCGTATGTGAAAGAAAACGATGTCTTGGCTCTTCTCGACGACACAGAGATAAAGATCGGCTATGAACAAACCAAGATCCAACTGGAACAGGCCAAGCTCAGCCTGGAAGAAGCAGAGACAAACTACCTTCGTAATCAGGAGCTGATCAAGCGCACTCTCATTTCCGAACAAGAATTTCAGACTCAGGAAGCTCAATACAAGCAGCGGCAGCTCGACTACAAGGATCGGATGGAGAGTTTTAAAGATCTCCAGCTACAGCTTAACTGGACAAAGATCCGGGCTCCTTCCGAAGGCTTTATCACCGAACGCCTAATCGAAAAGGGAGACCGTGTCAATCAAAACCAGCAGGTCTATACCATCGAGGATTTCAGGCCCCTGCTGATCCGCGTGTTCGTTCCCACTTCAGACGCCATCAAGCTCGAGTCAGGAATGCCTGCTGAGGTGACGACAGAGGTTTTGAAGGGGACCATGTTCGCAGGCAATGTCAAACTGATCAATCCAAGGATCGATGTCCAGACCGGAACGGTTAAAGTCACCGTCGAAACCTTCGACGATTCCCTCCGCTTGAAACCAGGGATGTTCGTGGAAGTCAGGATCGTCATCGGGAAAAAAGAGGATGTTCTGGTCATCCCTCGGAAAGCGCTCCTCTACAAACAGAACAAGACCTATGTCTTCGTCATGGATCAAAATCATGTGTCCCAGCGCGAGGTCCTCCTTGGATTGACCGAGGAGGACGATGTGGAAGTGACAAGCGGCCTGAATGAAGGCGAAGTCATCGTGGTTGTCGGCGTCGAAGGACTCCAGGACGGCCAAAGAATCGATGTGGTCCAATGAAGCTCGTTAAATTCTCCATCGATCATCCGGTGACCGTATTCATGTTCACCGTGGCCGCGATCATCTTCGGTTTCATTTCCTACTCCAAACTGAACCTGAACCTTTTACCTAAAATAACCTACCCCACCCTCACCATCAAGACAGAATACCCCGGTACCGCGCCGTCGGAAATCGAGAACATCATTTCCAAGCCCATCGAAGAGACCTGCGGGGTTGTCGACAATGTGGTCCGCATCTCTTCTGTTTCGCGTGCAGAGCTTTCCGAAGTGACGGTCGAATTTGCGTGGCATACGAACATGGATTTTGCGACGCTGAAGCTCAGGGAAAAACTGGATCTCCTGCGCCTGCCTGTGGGCGCCGCCAAACCCGTTATCCTCCGCTACGATCCCAACCAGGAACCCATCATGAAACTGGGCCTGACCGGAAATGCCGATCTGGGTCAGATTCGGTACGTAGCCGAGAGGGAAGTAAAGCAATCTCTTGAGAGTATCGCGGGAGTGGCAGCCTGTTCTATATCCGGAGGCCTGGAAGATGAGATCCATATCGACCTCAACGAGCAGCAGCTCAGCCTTCTCAACATTCCGATCACCACCGTGGCCAACCGCCTGGCCCAGGAAAACGTCAATCTTTCGGCCGGGATTTTAAAACAAAAGGACAGCCAGTTCCTGGTCCGAACCGTCAATGAATTCAAGACCGTTGACGAGATCAAGGACATCATCATCGAAAAAAGGGGTGATATTCAGATCATTCTGGGGAGCATCGCCGAAGTGTATCGGGGCTATAAAGAACGCAAGGTCATCTCTCGCATAAACGGTCTGGAATGCATCGAAGCGGCCATTTACAGGGCGGCGGATGCCAACACAGTCTCAGTAGCCGATGCCGTCACAGAAAGGCTGAAGACGGTCCAGGAGAACATCCTCAGACCCCGGGGGATGGAGTATATGGTCATTACCAACCAGTCTAAATTTATTAAAAACACCATCCAGGAAGTCAAGCAGGCCGCCTTTATCGGAGGGATCCTGGCCATTCTTGCCCTGCTCTATTTTCTGAAAAATCTTCGCAGCACCCTGATTATCGGCACAGCTATTCCCTTTTCCGTGATCATCACTTTCTTCCTGATGTATTCCTCCGATATCTCTCTGAATATAATCTCCCTGGGCGGATTGGCACTCGGGATCGGGATGCTGGTGTCCAACTCCATTGTGGTCCTGGAGTCTATACAGCGGTATCGAGAAAACGGGGCGGCGCTTTATGACGCCGCACTTCAAGGCACATCAGAGGTGGCAGGCGCCGTGTCCGCTTCTACGTTCACGACCGTGGCCGTTTTCTTTCCCATCGTGTTCGTGGAGGGCATCGCAGGCCAGCTGTTCAAGGACATGGCCTTGACCGTGACCTTCTCTCTTCTCGCTTCTCTGGCTGTATCCCTCACTCTCGTACCCATGCTCAGCACCGCCTTGAGCCGCGAAAGTTCAAGGCAGTGGCTGACAAAAGGGTTGAAATTTATCTTTAAACCTGTTGATAAATTTTATGATCGGGTCTTTCAAACCTATAAAAAAACCCAGGATGTATCCTTCAGACGAAGGAAAATCATTTTTATCGCCGTTATCGCCGTTTTTGCCCTTTCCATCTTCATGACCCGCTTCATGGGCAAGGAACTGATCCCGGTCATCTCCCAGGGTGAATTCCTGATCAACGTGGAGTTTACGCCTGGGACCTCTCTCGCGGAAAATGCCGCCATCGTCACAGATATTTCCGAGACCCTGAAAAAATACGGTGAGATCGAAAGCGTCTACGAACTCATCGGGAAAGGATCCCGGGGCGGAATCTCCTTCGAGGAGGAGAGAGAAAACCTCTCCCAGCTTACCATCCGTCTGCAATCCGGCATCCTCGGGAAAAAGGAAGACCGGATCATGGACCGGGTCCGGAATGACCTGGAAAAATTCCCCACCACGGATGTCAAGGTCTACAAGCCTCTTCTTTTCTCTTTTAAAGCACCTCTCGAGGTTGTGGTCTCCGGTAATGATCTGGACAGGATCAAGCAGGTATCGGACGAGCTCCTGGGAAAGCTCCGAGAGACAGACGGCATCATAGACCTGAAGTCCAGCATGGAAGAAGGCTATCCGGAAATCCAGATCATCTTTAACCGGGCTGTGCTGGCCTCCCAGGACATGACAATCAACTCGGTGGGAATTCAGATCAGAAACAAAATAGAGGGAGACGTCGCCACCCGGTTCATCGAAAGTGACCGGGAAGTCGACATCCGTGTCCGTCTCTCAGAAGACTTCAGGGACCGGGTGGAAAAGATCAGCCGGATCAACATCCGCAACGGCCTGGGCGTCATGGTTCCCCTGAAAGCCCTGGCCGAGATCCGCATCAAGGAAGGTCCGGCAGAAATCCGCCGGATCCTTCAGCAGAAATCCGCGGTCATCACCGGAAATATATCAGGAATTTCTCTGGATGAGGCCAAGGAACATGTCATGGCGGCCGCCGCAGCCATAGACCACGGACCCGAGAGCTCGATCTACCCGGCCGGACAGAGCATGGAACAGGATGTAGCCTTCTCTTCCATGATCTTCGCCATCTTTCTGGCCGTGTTCCTGGTTTATCTGGTAATGGCATCCCAGTTCGAGTCCTTCAAAAAGCCGTTTATCATCATGTTCACCATCCCTCTCGGGATCATTGGAGTGGTCATCGTAGGTCTCATATTCAGCATGTCCATCAACGTGATCGTCCTCATCGGCCTGATCATTCTTGCCGGGATCATCGTGAACAATGCCATCGTGCTGGTGGATTACATAGGCCGACTGCAAAACCAGGGGATGCCCAAATTAGAGGCCATAAAAACAGCCGCTCAAGTGCGGTGGCGTCCGATCCTGATGACAACCGTCACGACCATTCTGGGGCTTTCCCCTATGGCCCTGGACTTCAACGAGGGATTCGAAATCCGTATTCCCCTGGCTCTGACGCTGATTGGAGGCTTGATTTTCGGTACATTTTTGACTCTTATATTTATTCCCCTGGTCTACAACGCCGTGGTTCGGGATACCACTCAGCCTGCAGAACAGGAAAATTTCCTGATGCGCCTTCTCAAGAGCGCAAAGCTGGCTTTATCTCTGGAAAAAGCAAAGACGAGTAAACAATGAACCTGCCAGAATTTTCGATTAAAAAACCGGTGTCGATCATAGTGGCCATGCTCATCTTTATCACCATCGGGGTGATCTCCATTATCAAGCTTCCTCTGGAGATGATGCCCGACACATCCTTCCCGGGACTCATGGTGCAGGTCCCTTATCCCTCATCTTCTCCCGAAGAGGTGGAACGCACCATCACCCGTCCCCTGGAAGATATGCTGGCCACCATCAACAATCTGGAAACCCTAAGCTCCACCTCCTCCGCATCCTCATCGAATATCCACATGCAGTTCAACGCGGGCACCAACATGGACCTGGCCACCATGCAGATCCGCGATAAGATCGACCTGGTCCGCGACCAGCTCCCCAGCGACATCGAAAATATCCGCATCCGGCGCTTCTCCATGAACGACCGCCCGGTGATCAACTTCAGCGTATCCATGCCGGGAGACCTGGACAAGCTGTATTACTGGTCGGAAAATTACATCACCCAGCAGTTGGAACGGATATCCGGGGTGGCCAATGTGGACATCCGCGGGATCCGCAACAAGGTTTTGACCATCTACCTCAAACCCGAGGTTTTCTATTCCTCCTCTATCCGGATCAGCGACATGATCGACACCATCCGCAATAACAATGTCAACATTTCGGCCGGGTATGTGGAAGAAGGCTCCATACGTTATGTGACACGGGTTCCTGGAGAGCTAAAGATCTTGGAGGAGGTGAAAAACCTCCCTGTCAGCAACAGGGGTTTGACCATTGCCGATGTGGCGCGGGTGACCTACGATTATCCGCCTAAAGAGGAATTCGACCGCCTGGACGGAAATGAGACCGTGAGTTTCGGCATCTACCGGGCTTCCAACGCCAACATCGTCGAAGTGTGCAATAGTGTCAAGGACACCATGGCACGAATCAAGGAGACGGAGCCAGAGCTGAAGGATATGACGGTCATCTTCTTCCGGGATCAATCGGAAGACATCCTCCAGAGCCTCAAGGATCTGACTCTCTCCGGCATCATCGGAGGCCTCCTGGCAGTGGTCGTTTTGCTTTTCTTCTTGAGAAAATTCCGGACGACCATCATCATCGCCACCGCCATCCCGATGGCCATTGTGTTCACCTTCAGTTTCATATACCTTTACCGCACCATTTTTCGGGCCGACATAACTATCAACATCATCTCCCTCAGCGGACTGATGATGGCCGTGGGCATGCTGGTGGATAACAGCGTCGTGGTTCTGGAGAACATCTTTCGTCTTCGCCAGGAAAAACAGCTTTCCCCGGTAAAGGCCTCCATGCGGGGAGCCAGTGAAGTGGCTTTGGCCGTAACCGCATCTACCCTGACCACGCTGGTCGTGTTTGTCTCGCTGGGCTTCATGTCGGGGTCGGGGTTCGGGCGCTTCATGAAGGATTTTGCGCTGACCATTTCTCTTGCTTTGATCGCTTCCCTGGTCGTGGCGCTTTCGTTCATACCCCTTGCGGGAAGCCTCTTCTTGGCCGGGAAGGCCAAACCAAAAGCCCGCTGGCTGGTGAAGTTAACGTCTCTTTATGAAAAAATCATCCACTTCACCATCAAAAATTGGAAAACCAAGCTCCTTGTCGTCGGGCTCGCTATCAGCATCTTTTTCACATCTTTCTACATCCTCAAAAGCATCGAGAGGGAATACATGGCTATGAGCGATGAGAGGGAAGTTCGCTTTTCGGTTTTTATGCCCCGGAGTTATACCCTGGAACAGATGAAAGCCCTTTTCAATAATTTTGAAAAAATCCTATCCTCCAACAAGGAAGATCTAGCCATCGAACATGTATCCACAGAATTCGGCGTGCGAAGAATGCGCCAGGGACGCTACCAGGGGCAGATCGAATTGACCCTGGAAGACCAAGGGCCCTCGGTGACCGAGATCAAAGAAAGGCTCAAGGAACTGCTTCCTAGAAAAGCGGGCATCGAGTATGAGTTCGGGCAACGTTTCGGCCGGGGCGGGCATTTCCACGGGATCAACGTGGAACTCATCGGCATAGACTACACCAAACTGACCGTGCTGGCGCCGATGGTCATCAAAAAGCTTAAAACCGTCGAGAACGTGGAGGACGTCACCAGCGACCTGGAAGGCGGCGAAACTCAGCTCATGGTCCAGGTGGATCGGGAGAGGGCGGAAAGCTCGGGGGTGAGCAGCCGGATGGTGGCCCAGACAATCTCCTCCTCCCTTTCAGACCGGGCCATCGGAAAATTCAAAACCGAAAACCGGGAAATCGATATCATCTTGAAGATACAAGGAGAGGGTGGATTCTCCGAAGAAGACCTCCGGAACCTAAGCCTCCCCACTGCATCCAGACGAATTCCCATTTCCGCCATCACAGACATCACCTATCGGATGGGTTCGACATCCATCCGCAAGGAAAACAAGATGTCCAAACTGATCATCCGCCTCAACTCCAAAGAGGAGGGGATGATGGCTATTTCCCAAGCTGTTACCCAGGTCATGAACACCATTCAATTCCCTGAAGGGTATTCCTGGAGCCTGGGGGAAGGGTGGAGACATTTTCAGGAATCACAAGGGGAATCAAACATGGCGATCATTCTCGCCCTGATATTTATCTACATCATCATGGCATCGCTTTTCGAGTCGTTTGTGCATCCATTTACAATCTTGCTGACCGTACCGCTGGCTCTGTTCGGAGTTGCCATCTTTTTCTCCATCACGAGCATCACATTGAACACAACTTCTTACCTGGGACTATTGGTTTTGTTCGGGATTGTGGTGAACAATGGGATCATCCTGATCGACCACATCAGGACATTGAGGAAATCTGGATTGGAAAAAGACAAGGCCATCGTTCAGGGGGGAAAAGACCGGATGCGGCCGATCATCATGACGGCCATCACCACCATATTTGGAGTTTTGCCGCTAGCTCTCCCCTTCCTTTTGCCCCAGTTCTTCGAGGCGGCGGGGCGGAGAGCACAGATGTGGGCCCCCATCTCCGTGGCTATCATCGGCGGATTGACGACATCTACATTTTTCACTCTGATCTTCTTACCGACCTTTTATTCTATCTCGGATTCCGTGACCGTTAAAGTTAAATCCCTCCTCGGCTTCAAAAACTCGCAAGTCTAATTGATTCCTCAATTCATCGACTGATTTGTGGTATGTCTCGTTCCTTGCCCTTGGGAGGCAAATCAATGGAAATTCCAAAGAGTATCCTTCCTTGGCTGGAAAACGCAGGATTATGCCTCACCAGAAAATATGAACAAGACTCCAGGGGGATATGTAGGAGCGGTATCCATCGGAGCCGCAGCCAATATGGCTCTGAAAGGAATCAGATTTTATTTTTGGAGGAGAACCATTTGTAATCAATCCAGGAATAGCCTGAGCCAAACTCGTCTTTATAACTCTTACATGCAGGACAGAAGGAATACTTCAGATGTTGATCCCTTCTGGGTTGGAATCTCCTTTTCTTCCGCCTGCTTTTTTTCAAACCGTCTTTTTCTGGCCTCCCATTTCCAATAAGCGGCCATTCTCTCTCTTCATCTTTTGAATGATACTTGTTACGGTTTCTCATTTAAGCGTGTCTCCGTTACAGAATCACCTAGCTGACTTTGTTTTTTGATTTCCCCTTGTTTCTTTCTTTTTATGTTTCAAAGACTGCTTTCATCTGTGTTCCAGACCAATTTCTTTATCGATTCTAACCAAATGTTAAGGATTTTTTTTATTTCAGACTAGAGTTTGCTTCTAATCACATCCAATCGAGCTTTGGCACTTGAGTCGGTTGCAAAAACCTCCTCTAATTTTGCACAAGGGTACTCACTGCAATGGGCACAGTTTTCATATCCTCTGATGACTGCACATTTCCTTATTTCACAGTCTTTTGACCCAGAGAAGAGTCTTCCTCCCTCTGTCCGGCAGCCATCACAGTCTGTGATGTCATCCGGCCCAAATTCAGTCTCATATTCTTCATTGCACCGCCGGGCGATCTCTGTTTTCATTTTCTCTTTTTTCTCAATGTCTTCCTCCCACGTCGCCCAATAAATGGGGCAGCCCAAGCAGACCAACCCGCAGTAAGAGACAATTTCCTCAATTTTTTGTTTCATGTCACTTTTCGACCGGGCGGAGAGATTTGCGTTTCATTTGCCATCAAGAAATATACGATAGATACCATAATCCTCCTCCCTTAGATATCTTCATGGAGAACAAGTTTATCAGACGCCTGTATAAAGAATCAATGGGATGACTTTACGCCTATCACATTTCCATCATCGTGAAAGCGGAAGAAATGGATAAGGCACTTTTTGAGTTAAAGGAAGGAATTCTAAGCCGATCGAAGCTGACTTCTAAAACTTGTCGTAAATCAAAACGTCTTTTAGATCTTTTTTTTGGGGAGTTTCCGGCCACTTATCCGGGATTCCAATCGGAGTAATACAAACCCGTTTGTATTTACCTGGTATATTCAACACGCTCTTGGTCACGTCTTCTGGAATAGAATTCACGCAAAACACTGTCCCATATCCCAAAGCGCGAGCAGCCAACATCAAATTTTCTGCGGATAAAGCTCCAGCAGTGGTATCGTTCACAGGATTTCCAGTCTCTGAATCAGCTAAAACAACAACATATACAGGAGCAGAAAGATAATCTGTGTAATATTGCTTGCTCTGATCTCCCGATTTTTTTATGCATTCGTCCCTTATCTGGTCTAAAATATTCCGGTCTTTGATGATCACAAATTTCCAGGCCTGTCTGTTTCTTGGGGAAGGTGCATAATTTGCCGCCTCTAATATTTGGTGAATATGCTCATCTGGAACAGGAGTTGATTTGAATTTTCGCACGGAACGTCTTGATCTAAAAGTTTCTAATACATTCTCTTGTGTTTGAACCGCTTCAGACCGAGGGACTAAAAGCGGACTGATCAATCCTGCCGATCCCACGAGACTGGCTTTTAAAAAAGCTCTTCTTTTCGTCGCTTTCATGTACTTGACCTCCTGAATGCTGAAATAAATTTTCACTAATAATTACGACTCGTTTCTATAAAAGTTATATTTATTGAAAAGGCAATCCAGACTATCGGCAATTTGGGGACAGGATATTCAATTACTGAATTCTGGGTATTTCCAGTAAAAACTCCTCTTTATTACAATGCTTATCGAATTAGGTGAATGAGTATCCTGTCACCGAATTAATTACCGAATTAATTCCCAATGTAACGTTTTAAACATTGCCGCGTATAAGAGGGTGAGTAAATCAATGCACAAAAAGAAAGGAGAAAAGAGATGAAAAAGGCAATCGTCATATTTGTGACAGTCTTCTTGGCATTTTTCTTTTGCTGCGAATTAAAAGCCGCAACCATCCAGAAAACAATCATCCCTGCAGAGGCAGATTGGGTGATTCATTTCGATCTGGAAAAATTTTCTACCACGCAAATTGGAGAATCCTTGTTGAGCGAGGAAGGTGCTTTCAACTTGAAAAAAAAGAATGCTCAATTTAAAAAGAAATACCAGATAGACCTTTTGGCAGATATCGATGGCATCACGATTTTCGGAATTGGAGAGCAAGAGAAAAAAACCGTTGCTTGCTTGAGGGGAAATTTTAAACGAGACTATCTCCTTGGTCTTCTGGCGGCAGAAGAAACTCACCAAGAAATTCCTCACGGCAAGTACACCATCCACAATTGGAACCATCATGAATACGGTGTTTTTGTCGACGATAACCTCGCTTTGATGGGGGCGAACGAAGATACGATCAAGTTGGCCTTAGATGTCATCGCCGGGAAAAAAGCGAACATCGCATCCTCTCCCATGATGGCCTATATCGATGAGATTCCTTCAAATGCCTTTTTTGCAGCCTTAGCTAAAGATATCTCCTCCATGGCTCAACATGCTACTAAGGTCTTTGTCTTTAAAAAAACAGAATCAGCCTTACTCACTCTTACAGAAGAAAAGAAAAATCTCAACATAAGACTCAATTTTATCGTCAAAACCCTTGAAGATGCCAAAAACATGGAGAGTGTCATCCGAGGCCTCATATCTCTGGCAAGCATGCAGTTGGAAGAAGCCCATAAAGAATTGATGCCACATTTAGAGCGGATAAACATCTCAACCGAAGGTAAAAAAGTCCGAGTTGAGTTTTCCTACCCAAGCAAAGAGTTGGTCGATATCGTTTTAGGAAAGGTTAAATTTTCTCCATTCTCATTACTGGCTAAATATAATCGTCTTCCTTAATATGTGAATCTGCTTTCAAAAAAAGCTATAATTAGAGAGAGTCTGGCGACCAATGCATGAAATCTCGATGGCCAAACACCTGTCTGATGAAGCTCTGGCTGCTAAAGCGGCTGAAGGCTCTCGTGCTTCATTCGAAGAACTTGTCTCGAGGTACAGCCCACGGCTGTTCTATTTTCTTCGCCATCGAACCGAAACAGATCAGGATATAGAGGATCTGGTCCAGGAAACCTTTCTCAAAGCCTTCAAAAACATCGATCGTTTCAATCCTGAATGGAAATTTTCGACCTGGCTCTATACGATTGCCGTCCGACAGGCTATCAGCCGTTTTCGCTCAATCAAAACAGCAAAATCCAGTTTAGCGGCAACATCCTCCAATCCTGATCCAGAGGAAATCGTCATCCAGAAGGAAGAATCCCAAAACATATGGAAACTGGCTAACACCCTAACAAAGAAACAATTTGAGGCGCTCTGGCTCCATTATGCCGAGGATATGCCGGTGAAGGAGATTGCAAAAGTCACGAAAAAGAAGCCAATCACAGTTCGCGTTCTCCTGCACAGAGCCCGATTGAATCTAGCCAAAAGAATTGACCGGGCTTCATTCGCTGAGAACCTTGCAGGAACCACCCCTGTAGAACATAAATTTTCATTTCTATGAAAAGGAGAGGCAAAATGTTTTGCTCAATATATAAATGGATGATATCCCAAGCTGCAGATTCTGAGAAACCGATACCTGGCTATGTGAAACACCACACGCACCGATGTGACACCTGCCGTGAATTTGCACAACTTTGCGAATCACTGAAGCCAAAGTTTGCTCAGGACAAACAAGTCCTTCTCGAAAATTATGATGAGGCACTGGATAAAAAGATCATAACTGCATTGCCAAGAGAGTCGACGCCGATACTGGATCAGCAAGTTGTGACCCGAAAATTAAAGACACACAGACCTGCTCTCCTTCCTGCACTTGGTGCAGCATTCTTGGTCCTGGCTGTTTCAATCAGCATCATCTTTCTAGCCGTTCCGCGTTCAGAAAACGCGACCTCTTTAGGACGCATCTCTGAATTGGTGAGTGCAGCTTCTCCTGAGGGTGTACTTGTGAAGGTCGAGTCACCTCTCGAGAGGGAATATATGGAACTGAAACAAACTCTGGACTCAACGACAAAATTTCTCCTTTCCAGTCTCAATTTCCGCATCGGCCAACAAGCAGAATAGTTTTTGGGGGTCAGACCGAGGTAAATTATTCTCAATCAATAAAATACCTCCATTTTAGGGACTATTTTTTGCCTTAAAAGCCCTTTTTTAAGGGCAAAACGCTAGCTCTAAAGTATCCCAAATTTTTGCACAATTTCTTATAACGCTGATTTTGACCCTCAAAAGAGTGTTTTAAGGCCAATTTCACCCCAGATTTGAGAAGCAACTAACTGAAAATCAATAATTTGTCTCGGTCTGACCCCAATAATCAACGGTCTGAATAATCAATCCAATAATCCAATGATATGATTGATATAATCCTGACTCCATTGATATAATCCAATGATATAATCTCAATAACATCATGCTAAGATAAAAAGGAGAGATTCATGACAAAGAAAATCAGTCGCCGAGATTTTATCAAGTCATCCGCTCAGGCTGGGCTTTTTGTAAGTTTTGCAGGATCAAGACTCCTGACAAATAATCCCATAGATACTTACGATTTAATCATCAGAAATGGATCGGTCATTGATGGGATAAATAATAAAGAGTACAAGGTTGACCTTGGGATTATCGGCGAGCACATCAGAAAAATTGGAAATCTTCAAGGAGCAAAAAGCAAAAATGACATCGATGCTATTGATCGCATCATATCTCCAGGTTTCATCGACGTCCACACTCACACTGACTACGAGCTCCTGGTAAATCCCAAAGCTGAAAGCAAGATTAGACAGGGAGTGACCACAGAACTCACCGGTAATTGTGGAGGTTCGGCCTTTCCTTTGAGACGACCTCTTCCAGATGAAGAAAAGCACACAGAAGAAAGGTTGGGGATCACTATCGACTGGACCGACTTAGAAGGATATCATGCGGCTCTATCCAAAAAAGGAATGGCTGTAAACCATGGAACACTTCTCGGACAGGGAACATTGCGTGGTTATGTCATGGGGGATGATCAACGGGAACCTACAGAAGAAGAAATGGATCGCATGAAGAGGCTTGTGGCAGAGGCTATGGGACAAGGAGCGTTCGGGATATCTACAGGACTTGAATATACACCCAGCGGCTTTGCAGATACAGCTGAGATTATCGAATTGTGCAAAGTGGCTGCGAAGTATGGAGGACTCTATGCCACCCATATCCGGAGCGAAGATGAAGCTGTCATAGAAGCTGTAGCAGAGGCTATTTACATTGCAGAGACTGCAGAACTCCCATTAGAAATTGCCCACTTTAAAGCCGTAGGAAAAACAAACTGGTGGAAGTTACCCAAGATGATAGATCTTATAGAAAGGGCAGCTGAGAGAGGACTGGATATATCGGCAGATCGCTACCCTTACATTGCCTTCAGTACAGGTTTGACCATCCTGTTTCCCCAATGGGCTCTGGATGGAGGACTGGAGCAACTCATCGACAGGCTAAAGGATAAAAAGATTCGCCAGTCCATGAAAGCCGACACACTGAAAAAAGTCAAAGGCTACGGCTGGGACAAGATTGTGATTTCTAATGTCCACAAAGAGCATAACAAAGAATTGATCGGCAAAAACATCCGTGAGGCTGCTACAGCCAAAAACGTAGATCCTTATGAGTTTGTCTGTGATTTGATCGTAAACGAAGGATGGAATGTCTCTCATGTTGGATTTGGCATGAGCGAAGAGGATACTGAAATGGTTTTAAGGCATCCTCTGGTGATGCTTGGTTCAGACGGCTCCTCCATTGCTCCCTATGGTCCCTTGAGTGAAGGCAAACCTCATCCCCGCAATTATGGGACCTATCCAAGATTTCTCGGATACTATGTCCGTGAGAGAAAGATTCTATCGCTTCCTGAAGCAATAAAAAAGGCGACATCCACGCCAGCAGCTAAGATGGGACTTCAAGATCGGGGCTCTCTCAAAGAGGGAAACTTTGCTGATATTGTGATTTTTGATCCTGTGAGCATAGCTGACAAAGCCACCTTCATCGATCCACATCAGTATCCAGTAGGAATAGATTATGTCATCGTCAATGGTAAGATTGTGATAGACCATGACAACCACACAGGAGAGCTCCCTGGGAAAGTACTCTTTGGTCCTGGAAAGTAACTGAAAATTCGGAGTGTGCGAACTTTCATTTTTAAAATATCGTATAAAGCAATGAAAAATAAAACACAACATGTCTATCATATCATGAAGCACAAAGATTTGAAGGGCATTATGAAGCATCTACGATGCGCCAATCTTCTTGCACTAATAATTTTTGCTTGCTTGACTGTTTTTCACCTGTACCTACCTGCCCAAGAAAAAGATGAAGAATCTGCACTCGCTCCCCGCCATTATACGTTCAACCTATCCCTCTGGTATCCGGTTTCTATCAACAAGACCCAACATGACTCGGTGAATATCAACCTTACTCTCCTTTACGGACGGGTTGGCACGGTCAGGGGTTTGGATTTGGCCATCGGCGCATCAGCCTTGGAACATGGGTTGGAGGGATTTCAGCTGGCTGGATTTTTTGGAGTTTCAGGTGATTATGTCTCAGGAGCTCAGGTCAGCGGATTAATCAATGTCTGTGGCGAAAATCTTAAGGGAGGCCAGGTTGGCGGTTTGATAAATATTATAGGATCAAAAGGTCAAGGATTTCAGATTGCAGGAGGACTGAACATAAGCGGCGACAGCCTCCACGGATTCCAGGCATCAGGACTTTTCAACATTGTGGGTGAAAGATTTCAAGGACTTCAGGCTACTGGAGGCTTTAATATAGTTGGAGAAAGCTGTGTGGGTTACCAAGGCGCGGGCCTGTTCAATATTGTAGGTGAAGATTTTACAGGACTCCAAACATCTGGCCTTTTCAACATCGTTGGAGAAAACTTGACCGGAGCTCAGATTGGAGTCGTCAACGTTGCCCCCTACTTCTCCGATGCCGCTCAAATCGGCATCTTCAACGTATCGGACGAGATGAGAGGATTTCAATTGGGAGTTGTCAACTGGAATGACGAAACATTTGGCATTCCTGTCGGACTGGTGAACGTTTCGAAAAAGGAGGGACGTATAAGATGGATCAGTTGGGGCAGCAATATCAGCAGCATAAACAGCGGTGTCAAGTTTGAAGTGGACAAGATCTATTCGATCGTCTCTCTCGGCTATTACAATTATTATCTAAGCAAGGGGACAGCTCTCTCTTATGCGGGTTACTATGGTGTCTATCTTTTCCAGGATTCTTCCTCATTCAGCATAGATCTCGGATACATGTACATGGACAACAAGAAAATTTTCAAAAGCAATCCAGAAGAGTCTGACCAGCATATTATCTTGACTCGAGCCGTTATGAGTATTGCCATTTCGTCCCGGGTCTCCTTGATTGGTGGCGGAGGGCTGAGTTATATCGTGGACCGGCATAGGTCCATTGACAGGGGCGAGGTGTATCCCATATTCTTTTTTGGAGTGGAAGTTCTTTAAAGCTAGTCTTTTACTTTTAGGGGTCAGACCGACTTAAGTTATTGATTTAAATAAATTGGATAAATTAATCATCGTTGATCTGCCCACAGGCAAGGATATTAATAGATGAACGGAAATAGGGAAAAAACTTTGCAGGCGTTCCACGTGATGGCTAAACCCACCGGTGCGCAATGCAACCTGGAGTGTGACTACTGCTTTTTCCTCAAAAAAGATCGGCTGTATCCGGACAGCAACTTTCGGATGTCCGACGAGATGATGGAAACCTATATCCGCCAGACCATCGAAGGGCACCGGGTGCCGGAGGTGACCATCGCCTGGCAGGGCGGCGAGCCGACGCTCATGGGACTCGATTTTTTCAGGCGCGCCATGGAAGTAGAAAAGAAATACATCAAGCCCGGGATGCGCATCGAAAACACCCTACAAACTAACGGCGTTCTGATCGATGAGGAGTTGTGCCTGTTTCTCCATGAGAACAATTTTCTTGTCGGCCTCAGCCTCGACGGCCCCCGCCATCTGCATGATGCTTACCGCCATGACAAGGGTGGAAAATCCGTGTTCGACAAGGTCATAAGGGCTTTGTGGTTGATGCAGAAGCACAGTATCGAGTTCAACATCCTGTGCACGGTCAACGCAGCAAACAGCCAGCATCCTCTCGAAGTGTACCGCTTTTTCCGCGATGAACTGGAAGCGCGTTACATCCAATTCATCCCGATCGTAGAGCGAGATAACGAAACTGGCAATCAGGAGGGCACCCAGGTGACCGACCGCACGGTTAATCCAGAGCAGTACGGCCGGTTCTTGATCGCAATCTTCAACGAGTGGGTCCGCCGGGATGTCGGGATCATGTTCGTTCAGTTTTTCGACGGCGTTCTTGCTTCTTACGTCCGCGGCTATTCGTCCCTGTGCATCCTGACCCCGACCTGCGGCGAGGGTGTGGCCCTCGAGCACAACGGCGACCTTTATTCCTGCGACCATTTTGTCGAACCGCGTTACCTGCTGGGAAATATCAGCGAGACTCCCCTACCGGAGCTTGTCGCTTCCGATGCCCAGCGATCCTTTGGCCGCGCTAAGTCAGACACGCTTCCCAGTTACTGCCGGGAGTGCAGATATCTATTTACATGCCACGGCGAATGCCCGAAGAACCGCGTGCTCACCACTCCTGATGGAGAAACGGGATTGAACTGGCTGTGCACAGGACTCAAGGCTTTTTTTGAACACGTGGACCGGCCCATGCAGATCATGGCGGACTTGTTGCGGCGAGGCCAGTATGCAGACGCCATCATGAAAATCCTGGCCCAAGAGGAAGGCAGGGCGATTCCCAAAGAGGACAAAGTCGGGCGCAACGATCCTTGCCCCTGCAGGAGTGGATTGAAATACAAAAAATGCCATGGGCGCTGAAAAATGACAGAAAGAGGCATCACGCTCTGGCTGGCAGCGTTGAATCTCGAACCGCTCAAGGTGATCGAACGTTCCCCTCTTGGAAAAATCCTCGGCCACGAACGCATGTTCTTCAACCTGGAACAGGCTGTCGAGGCCTTCCAAACACAGCCCAAGCAAACGTAGAAGGGGTTTTGTTTTCCCCAAAAAAAATACGCTATCGTAAAAATCTCGCCCCATGATTCCTGGGTAAGAAAATATAGTAAAATCTCTGAAATAGTGTCTGAGTTGGACGTATTGCATAGTATAATTTCTTATTAGTGCTATTTTTAGCTTTTTTACGAAATAATTAAACACCATTTCCGACAAGATGTCAGGAGGAAATCAGCAATTTGGCACAATTTTCTTCCGTGACAAAGGTAATATCGTTTTCTCTTTCTAAAAAAGGAAGGACGGAAGCGGCGGAGACTGCGTAGACTCTCCAACGCGGTCGTGGTATGATGGTTGTCCCTCGAGGAAAGATCATGCTTCATGTTCGCAGCCTCCACTACTCCATCGGAGACCGGGATCTCCTGTCCTCTGTAGACTGGAATCTTCAGCCTGAGAAGCGCTTCGCGCTGGTCGGGCCCAACGGATCTGGCAAAACCACCCTACTGCGCATCCTGACCGGGGATATCGAGCCCCAGGCTGGAACCATTACCAAGCCGCGGAACTACACCATTGGCTACCTCCCTCAGGAAGAAATCGTGGTAGGCCAAGGGAGCGTCCTGGAGAACTCCCTTGCCGGAATTCCGGAGATCCGGGAGCTTGAGCACAAGATCCATGCCCATCATGCGGCCTTAGAGGCCAATCCCGAAAACGATAGCCTCCTGAAAAAGCTCGGCCAATTGGAACAGCGTTACCAAGACTTGGGAGGCTACACCATCGAAAGCACAGCCAAAAAAATCCTTTCCGGCCTAGGATTCGAAGAGAACCAATTCCACACAGACTTCACCGAACTGAGCGGGGGATGGTGTATGCGGGTCTACATTGCTCGGCTTCTTCTCCAAAATCCCGACTTGCTTCTCCTGGATGAGCCCACCAACCATTTGGATATCCCATCCATGGAATGGCTCGAGCAATATCTCCTGAACTACAAGGGCAGCGTCGTCATCGTCTCCCACGACCGGTTTTTCATCGACCGCCTGGCCCACGAGATCTATGAGCTTGACCGGGGCGAACTCACCCGCTACCGGGGGAATTACCACTTCTTCGAGGAACAAAAACAGGAGAAGATCCGGCTCTTAGAGAAGCGGTGGAATGAGCAGACCGCAGAGCGGGAGCGCATCATTCGTTTTATCAATAAGTACCGGAGCGATAAAAGAAGGGCCGCCCAGGTTCAGAGCCGAATCAAGATGCTGGACAAGATGGAGGCCATCGAGCTTTCCCCGGCTCCCAGGCGTCTGGATTTCCGCCTGCGGGTCGAAACTCCCGGCTACAAAGATGTGTTGTCCATCGAAAACATGTGTTTCCGCTACCAGCAGGATTGGGTGCTGAAGGATCTCAACCTTCACATCTCCCGGGGGGATAAGATCGCCTTGGTCGGTGCTAACGGGGCTGGAAAGACCACCCTGATCCGGTTGATCGCAGGAGAGCTTAAGCCGCAGGAAGGAAGCCTCCGGCTCGGGAACCAGGTGCAGGCCGGCTTTTACGCCCAGCACCAGATCCAAGCTCTTCACCCGGACAACACGGTCTTCGACGAGGTGACCTCCACTGCCGCCACGGGACTCATTTCCAAGATCCGCCAGGTACTAGGGATCTTTCAGTTCGGCAACGATGAGATCGACAAAAAAATCAAAGTCCTGTCCGGCGGGGAGAAGGCGCGGGTCTCCCTGGCAAAGATTTTGCTCTCGCCCGTTAATTTTCTGATTATGGACGAACCAACCACCCACCTGGATATCACGGCCCTGGAAGCGCTGGAGGCGGCTTTGGAGGATTACGACGGCACCCTGCTGCTCATCTCTCATGACCGCTACTTCCTGGACAAGCTGGTGAACCGGGTCATCGAGCTCAAGGAGGGGCACTTGGATGAATATTGCGGCAACTACTCCTATTATCTGTGGAAGCGAAACCAGGAGCCCGAAACACCCGAATACCAAACCGGAGAAGACGAGCCGCAAGAGCGTGACATATCTGGCCGGAAGACAAAAGAACAAAAACGACAGGAGGCCGAAGCCCGCGCAGAGATAAGCCGCGAACGGAACCGCCTGCAGAAGAGCATCGCAAGAATCCAAAAGGATATCGAGGAGTCCGAGTCCCGGCTCAGAGAGATGGAAGCGAGACTGGCAAATCCTGATACCTATCGGGATGGGACGAACATTGCCCGACTGAAGAAAGATTATGCTGAGCTCAAACAGCGGATTGAGGGGCTCTACGAATCCTGGGAAACCCACCGCCTCCGGCTGGAAGGACTCCAGGTAAAGTATATTGTCTATTAAGGGGTCAGACCGAGCTAAGTGTTTGTATTTGAATAAAAAACAGCTATTTTAAATACAAAAAAAGGCTTAAAATGTCCTTTTCCGGGCCAAAAAGGATGTTTTAAGGGGTACATGTCCCTCTTTCAAGGGACTTAAGGTTTAATAGAAGATCTTTCTGTAAAATGCTTAGACTTATGTTTTGAGGGGCAAAATGAGTAGTTTAAGGCCAAAAATTCACAAGATTTTATATTTATTTCCATTAATATCAATAATTTGTCTCGGTCTGACCCCAATATTAAACTTTTGACAGAGCATGGTCATTATGAAAGAATTGTATTCCATAACGATGATAAAGTCTAAAAGAGGTTTAAATGTCCAGAATTATTAAACTTCCAACCATAGCTACATTACTTCTGATTCTAACTATTAATGGATTTGCTCAAAGGTATCGGCTCGGTTTTTTTATAAATGCTGCAGGCTATTTTCCTACCCAAGAAAACATAAACAGCGGGTATGGATCTGGAATGGGTGCGGTTTTCTATATCAGTCCGAACGTTTCTGTCTCTTTCGAGTGGAAGTACGGCCGTTACAAGGTTGATAAAGTCGAAGGAGAATTCTTAAAGGGCACCCTTTACGTGACGCCTCTCCTTGCCTCTCTCCATTACAACTTCCAGACAGGAACATCATTCTCCCCTTATGTCTTCTTAGGAGGCGGCCTGTTCTTCAGCAATATGGGCTTGGACGAGAGGGAAACTCCGGAAGATAAGAATATCAGAAAACAAGACATGAAAAACGGTTTGGGCGTTTACGGAGGAATAGGGAGCACACTCAAGATAACCGAGAGGCTATCCCTATTCATCGAAGGCCTGTATATGAGACGTAGAGTGAATGTGGAAACACTCTATGTCGACAACTCGCCCGCTGATACATTCAGGGCAAATTTGAGTGCTTTCAGCATCCTCATAGGATTGGATTATTTTTATTAAGTTTTCAGGAGGTTTGAGATGAAGCCAAAATATATCATCATCATCATTCTGGCTGTGTTGGCCCTGATCCTTGCTCTCCAAAATACAGAAGTTATGACCTTTCAACTCTTTTTCTGGACCATCAGTATGTCCCGTATCCTTATGATGGTGGGTTTTCTTATAATCGGTTTTCTTGTTGGATTATTGGTGGGTCGACTCTGACAACAAAGTTGAACATAGGAAGACAGCCTTTAACCTTAGAACATTTTGACATTTCATCCAGACCGTTTTTAGCATCTAAAATACAATTTAGGTATATATAAAGTTCTGTCCTTCTGAAAATCAAATATGCCTCTAATGAAAGGGAGATATCTTATGTGCAGACTCAGAAAAATTTTATTAGTCGCAACTATATGCTCCTCTCTTGTGTTTGGCTCATCCGCACAAGAAAAGTCCAGCGAGGAAAACAACTGGGGAGGAGATGCTGCCGTGGGAATTGCACTGGCGAGAGGGAACACCAACACCACGAATCTCTCTCTAACTTTATCAGCCAAAGGCCCAATATCCAAGTCTGTCATCAACTCAAACAAAGCTTTCTTTCTCTTGAGCAAAGAAAAAGATATCACCAATGCTGAGTCGATGGGATTGGAAAGCCAGATTAACTTGCAGCACACAGAGCGGTTTTTTTCCTATTACGAAATTTTGGGGCTCAGAGATAAGTTTAAGAATTACAGTTACAGGATCCTGCCTTCTGTCGGAATCGGCTACAAAGTCGTGGTGACTGAAAAGGTCCAGTTTTCGGCCAGCGCAGGTTTGTCTGAAGTGTTTACCAAGTATTATGGCTCCGGTGACACAGATAGCTACACAGGCATTGCCCTGGGCAATCAGCTCATCTGGAAAATTAGCGAGAGCGCAGAAATTTCCCAGACATTGGATCTAAACTCGGACGTATCTGAATTAAGCCATTATTTTTTGCGCTTTGAGATGAGCCTTGCCACAGTCATAGCCAAAGGCATATCGGTCAAACTGACCTTTATGGATAACTACGATAACAAGCCGGTAGGCGAAGGCATCAAGAAAAACGACGTCTCCTTTCTTGCCGGCCTATCCGCTAAATTTTGAGTTACGGCTACTCTTCGATCGGGAGGTAAAGGTCAAGGACAAATTCCGCCTCAGGAGCCAGGGGATCGTGAAGTTTTTCCAGCTCGTGGGTTTGGCGCCATTTATACTTGCTGGATTTAACCCATTCCCAGAGCGCTCTCCAGGTCTCGAGGACATTGCGACCGCTGGGGTCCCCGGTTAGTTTGCAGGTGGTCACAGCATATAAACCTCCAGGAAAATCTTTCACCTCGATCTCTTCTTCAGATACAATATCCCTGCCAACCTTTATCCAAAACTCGTAGCCATACTCCTTGCTGTCGGGCGTGGGATTGGGATTGTTGAAGCCAAAGATAGGATGATTCTCGTCATCCCTTAGTAGTCCTTTAGGCTCGGCCCAGGAACGCAATTTACTCCAGGCATCCACTTCAGGGCTTTCGCTGATGGCACGGAGGCTCGCCACTCGCATTGGCTCGAGCCTCACGATATGCACCTCAAGATCACTCATTAACCCTCCTTTTTGCCAATCTTCATTTGATTTTGATATGGTTTATCTATAAAAAAACCTGTCTTTTTCTTCAAGCTTCTAAGGAATATTTTACACCATCAGATTTCTCAAAGTCATTATCCAATGTCCAGATTGTCATTTTTCCCATTTCTCGAGGAATTCTGCTGCGATCTTTCTTGTCTTCGGGCTGTCGCATTTGAGTTGTTCCTTGACAAATTCGACGATCTTTCCTTTATCCTCGGCTCCCTCAAAATATTCGTCGAAGGCCTCGATGATGTCGCTCTTGACCAAATCACGACGTTGAGGGTCGTGATGGGTTTCGTCGATCTTCAACAATCTCTTTGTGATCTTGGCTTGAAGATTTGGTTTTGTCTTGGCAATCGTCCCCGAGCTTCTGGCTAAATAAGCAGCAGGAATGAAGCTTTTTTTATCATCCATCAGGCCGTAGTACCTTTCGAACATCTTCTCGAACCTTTTATCTGAATCAGCTCTTGTGAGATTGGCGATTATGGGTATTCCACTGCACTTCCAATAGGTGTTATCACCCTCAAGAAGCTCGAAAAAGAAGTCCCACCTGGGGTACAAAACCTCAGGATTCTTTTGGCTGATGAGATTCAAGATCTTGGAACTGTTGAACCGAATCGTTTCCTTCTTGGACTTGAGATTGCCAATCAATTCTGCCAGGAGCTTTTTGTTTTTTAAGGCCAATTTTGCGATTTTTTCAATATCTGCATCTTTTTCTGACAGGTCAGGCTTCATCTCATTTCCTCCTTTTTTTTAAAAATTCCTCTGCCTTTCTTCGTGTCGCATAACATGTGTTCTTCAATTCTTTATCCATGATATTCATGAATCTTTTGCTACTGATGGGATGGATGGCGTGCAGCTTTCCATCATATATAAGGTTGAATATTGCGTAGGGAGAGGGAGCATTCTGGGCTTGATCATGACTTTCCATCTCGATTATTCTTGCTTTTATCTTGTATTTCTCCTTGATCATTTCTGTTATTTCCTTCATCGACTTTGCAATATACGGGCATTGATCCGACCAAAAGATGGTCAGGCCCTTGGGATATTTCTTCACTACCTTCTCCCAATCCCCCTTGAATTTCGGTAGAGGCGCATCTTTTTTGAATTTTTTCACCAGGAGTTCAAAATCAGGCGGCGCTGTATCCACAACTTCAAATCCTATCTTTAAAAATATCTCCTTGCCCACCATCCATGCACCTTTCCGGGTAACGACGGCTACTCCATGCTTCTTCGCCTCTTTTGCATCTTTTATACATTCATCGACCAACTTAGAGGCATAGCCTTTATTTCTTAAGGATTTGGTAAAAATGCACAGGCAATGGATGACCAGATAGCCATCTGCTTCAATGGCCCTCCATGAATATTCCCCTGGGATGTATTCGATCAGGCCGACCGTCCCTTTTTCTTTTGAATAGAGAACCTTGTACTTCATGCTCTCTGATAGCCTTTTTTTAAACCATTCCGCTTTTCGCCGGCATCCTTCGTGTTCGATACTCCTGGTCCCACAGAATCCGTAATCGAAAATATTCTCAGCAGTCATATCATGGATTTCTACTTCACTCATGTTAAATTCTCCCCTCAAAATTTACCATATCATCAACGCTGCAACAACTCTAGTTCTTCCAATATGTGATCAAATCACATCGAAAAGCATGTCACCTTCTGGATCGACAGCACCAGCACAACATTCTATCTGTTATCAGGAACTCGTGACGAATCGGCAAATGTCATTACTGATACCGGAGAGTAGCCAGATCCCATGACTGGGGGAAGCATAGGGATTCGTGCAGTCACCAAATTGATCAGCAAGGATGAATTTGTGGATGAGATGTATATGATCGGCCCAGATGGCAAAGAATTCAAGACCCTGGAAAATCGAGCAATCAGGAAAACGTCAAAAAAATAGATTCCGGAAATAACGCATATATCCCGAAATGAAGTGATTGGATATCCTGTCCCCGAATTAGAATGATAGTATAAACAAAGACCGGTTGAGCTGTCTTGATGGCTTCCATTGGGAAATCATGACCGTCAGAGATATTAGAACGAATATCAGAAACACTCCTTGAAAGACAAGCTTAACCGCGGTCATGTCCAGATTAGTCCGCAGGAAAAAATCCTCATAGAGGGTGATTAAACCTTCAAAAATAAAGATGGACGCTAGGCCTGCACAAAAAGTGAAAATCGATAGGACCCACAGGAAGAAATTTTTGACTTTGGTCTTTCTGCTCTCATAGGCCTCGATCAGCGACATGGTTTCCCGTCCTATGTCGATCTCCATTCCGGGGAGTGATGTTTTCAAAGTGTCTTTAATCATTTTATCTAACCCATCTTCTTTCATTTTTTTCCTCTTATGTCGGTTGTTTGGTCAATCTATTCACTCGAACTAATTTTTCTCTTATGATCTCTTTTCCTCTAAATATGTGAGATTTAACTGTATTTATTGGAACTTTCATCACGGTTGCGATTTCACCGTAAGTCATCTCTTCTTTGTAGAAAAGATGCAGAGCGATCCGAGAATTCTGGTGAAGGCTATCAATAATCTTGCCGATAAGGGAATCGACTTCCTTCACCTCAAAGTCTTTTTCGCTTGATGACATCTCGGATTGTGTCACCATTTTATTCAATAGAGTGTGCTGCCTTTTTCTCTTGGCTATAAAATCCAAGGCCTTCCGATAACCGATCTGGAACAGCCAACTGGAAAATTTGGAGTCCTCCCGGAAAGATTTCATGGATTTGTAGGCCTTGAAAAATGTATCCTGACAGAGGTCCTTGGCATCGTCTTCATCCCTCACCATTCTCCAAATAAAAAGAAACAATGGATTCTGATACTCAGCGATAAGCCTTTCAAATTGCCGGTAATTGCCGGCTTTAATCATTTGAATGAGGTTTCTTTCATCCTCTTTGTCCACACTCACTCTCCATTTGATTCATTGAAGGGCCAGGTAATGATTATCCCAGCCCCTCAATCTTCAGCCTATTCCTTCTTTTTTCCGTAGAAGATCAGATAAAAACCAAGTAAAGCCACACCGATTAAGAAAGGAATAATCCCCATATACCACTGATCGACTCCTTTATGTCCCATCATGAACACAGAGAGACCGATTCCCCCCAGACCCAATATGAGTCCTGTCAATAGAAGGAATATATCCCAGCGGAACTGAGTAGCTCTAAACTCCTTAATGGCCGATGCATCGGGAAGAATTCCTTTCTCGATCATGGCGAGAATCCTTTGGTGACGACGTTTGGAGACAATTATGATCAACAGAACGACTGCCACAATGACCGAAAATGGAATGAGCCATAAGAGGACGAGATCAAACGTGGTTGGCAACATTTCGTCACCACTAGGGAGACCTAAAACCTCGAATAAGGATTCTCCTTCTTTCATCCTCTTTCCAATGGCATCTCCGACATCATCTTTTTTTTCTTCTGCCTGCTTCTCCTTCTCCTTTTCTTTTTTCTGGTCTGTGGTTTTTTCTTGTTGCTGGATATCGAACCTGGCTTCAGAACTTAAAAACGCTGATCCGCTGGTTAAAAACATAAAGGCCAGCAACAGCAAAACTATCCAATTTAGGGCTTTCGAATGTGCCATCGTGTTCTCCTTTTTTCCATTTTACTCATAAGACAGATGAGCACAACAAATTGTTGCACTTTTTATCCTTTCCGAATGCAGAACTTTTGGATACAATTGGATTGAAAGAAAAATAAATAAGGTGAGGAAAAAATTATGAGTAAAATTTCATGGAAATTAATTTTGACACTGGGAGTGGTTGTTGTGGCCTTTGGCATCTTAGGCGTTGTCTATGCAACAAGTGATAAAGTTCAGGAGAAGGAAAAATCAACCATGAAGACAATG
>Ga0224495_10000588_pt1 | contig 28477 bp, 24 predicted proteins | sample SF_Jul11_sed_USG_FD_168128 | JGI IMG/M metagenome (GOLD analysis project Ga0224495, IMG submission 168128) | Sediment microbial communities from San Francisco Bay, California, United States - SF_Jul11_sed_USGS_4_1 | ecosystem: Environmental > Aquatic > Marine > Sediment | place: USA: California...
GGTCATGCGGGGGCTGCGGGGAACGACCGATTATGCCGCGATTCGCGGTGCCGACTGGGTGCTCGAGGCGGCCACCGAGGACCTTGCCCTCAAGCAGAGAATTTTCGCGCAGGTCGAGGCGTTGGTATCGGCCGACACGCTGATCACCTCCAACACGAGTTCGCTGCCCGCGGCGCGCATCTTTGCCGGCCTGAAGCACAAGGCGCGCGCCACGGTGACGCATTTCTTTGCGCCCGCGTGGCGCAATCCGGTGGTCGAGGTGGTGCGCGCGAAGCACGCCGACGCGAAGACGGTGGAGTACCTGCGCTGGTTCTTCTGCATCACCGGCAAGCTGCCGCTCGTCACCGAGGACGTCGAATGCTTTATGCTCGACCGGGTGTTCGACAACTGGTGCAATGACGCCGCGCATTGTCTCGAGCGCGCAAGTGCTGCGCAGATCGACACCGTCGCGGCGGAATTCGTTCATGCGGGGCCGTTTTTCGTGCTCAATCTCGCGAACGGCAACCCGATCATCATCGAAACCAATACCCTCCAGGCGGAGGCCGAAGGCGCGCATTACCACCCGGCGCCGATTTTCCGTTCGGTCGCGAGCTGGGCGACCACGGCAATGGGCAAGCGTGTCGCGGTATCCGCCGAGACGGCTGCCGCGGTGCGCGACCGCCTGCTCGGTGTACTGTGGTCGCAAACCGGGGACATCCTCGACCGGGGCATCGGCGAAGCGGCGGACCTCGATCTAGGCTGCCGGCTCGCGCTGGGATTCCGGCGCGGCCCGCTCGACCTGATGCGCGACCTGGGTGATGCCGAGGTGCAGCGGGTGTTGCGGCGCTTTGCGGCGGAACGTCCCGGAATGCCGACGCCGCGGCGAACGCCAGGGGATTATCAGCGCTTCGAGCGCGGCGTGCTGGTGGACAGCGTCGCTGGCGTGATCGTGATCACGCTGCGCCGTCCCGAGGCACTGAATGCGTTGCACGATGAATTGAACGACGAGATTCTGCAGGTGATCAGGCGCCACGAGGCCGATCCGGGCGTGCAGGGCTTTGTCCTGGTCGGCTACGGCACGCGCGCGTTTTGCGCCGGAGCCGACATTGGGCGTTTTCCCGGCATGCTCGGCGATGCCGCAGCTTCGTCACAGTATGCGCGCGACTGTTCGCGCCTGCTGGTACATCTGGACTCGATGGCGAAGCCGGTCGTTGCGGCGCTGAACGGGATGGCGCTGGGTGGCGGACTGGAACTGGCGATGCGCTGCCATGCGATCGTCGCGCAGCCCGAGGCCTGGCTGCAATTTCCGGAGATCACGCTTGGTATCGCACCCGGGATCGGGGCAATGGTGGTTCCGTTTCGGCGCTGGCCGCGGTCTGCGGCGCTGCTCCACCGAATGCTGCTGCGCGCCGAACGGGTTGCCGCGGCGACGGCGCACGAAGCGGGGATCGTCGATGAGCTGGCCGGCGACTATGCATCGCTCGTGCGCCAGGCGATCGCGCGCGTGCGCGTGCTCGCCGGCACGCGGCGCGCCTCGCTCGATGCGCCGGTAACGATTGCGCGGTTCGAGGCGGAATCGGAAACGAAGCCGTTCAGCCGCGAAGTCGCCGGTATCATCGACGAGGCGGTGCACTCGGCGGCAAAGGCTCCGACGCTTGCCGCGGCACTGGAGATCGGCTATCAGGCATTCGGGCGCAGCGCCTGTACTGCGGCCGCGCGCGAGGGAATCACTGCATTCGGCGAGCGCCGCAAACCGGACTTCGCACGAAGCGGCTAGGCGAGGAGCAGCGCATATGAACGCCAAACTTCAGGTTCTGGAGCGCTCGCAGCCGCTGAGCGACCGGGTCTATGCGACGCTGCGCGAGTACCTGCGCGCGGGCCGTATCCCGACCGGGCAGCCGTTGCAGGAGGCGGCGCTCGCCGCGCGGCTCGGCGTGTCACGCACGCCGGTGCGCGAAGCCTTGGCGCGGCTGGCGAGCGAAGGCCTGGTGGTTGCGGAAGGCCGCAGCTTTACGTTGCCGATGCTGACCGTACGCGATATCGAGGAGATCTACGCGCTTCGATTCCTGCTGGAACCCGAGGCGCTGCGCCTCGTCGCGGCGGGCAGACCCGATCGCAAGACGCTCGCGCCGTTGCACGATGCACTGGACGCGATGGTGGCGGCGCACGGCAACGATGACGGCGCGGCGTTCATGGAGGCCAATTATCGCTATCGCGACGCGTGGACCGAAATGGTGCCGAACAAGCGCCTGGTGCGGGCGATCCAGATCTACGCCGACCATGTGCGCTACCTGCGCGCTTTTACGCTCGATTCGCCTCCGGTGCGCGCGGTGGTGCTGAAAGGCCTGAAACAGCTCAGCGCTTCGCTCGCGGCAGGAGATGGCCAGGGCGCCGCGGCGGCCATGCGCGCGCATCTGGACAACGCGAAACGGATTCTTCTAGACATCACAGGGCGGAACTGATGACCTACAAGGCAGAAATTCCCTACGGCTGTTACTGGAGCACACCTTTCACGCGCTGGCAGGGCGCATTCGCGAATCTGAACTCGGTCGAATTCGCCGCGTACGTGGTGAAGAAGGAGCTGGCGCGGCGCAGCATTCCGGCGCAGACCTTCGATCATGGGGTACTCGGTTTGAGCGTGCCGCAGAAACACTCGTTCTTCGGCCTGCCGTGGCTCGCCGGACGGGCGGGGGTCGGCCAGATCGGAGGCCCGACGCTGATGCAGGCCTGCGCCACCGGAGCGCGCGTGCTGCTCGCCGGCGCTCAGGAAATCGAGAGCGGGCTGTCGGCGGTGACCTTGTCGGTGACCTGCGATCGCACCTCGAACGGACCGCATCTGTACTACCCCAATCCGCGCGGCCCCGGCGGAACCGGCGCGCACGAGGATTGGGTGATGGACAACTTCAGCTGCGACCCGCTCGGGCCGCACGCCATGATCAATACCGCCGAGAACGTGGCGAAGAAGCACGGCATCGGCACCGCCGAGCAGCACGAGGTGGTGTTGCGCCGTGAAGCGCAATATCGCGAGGCACAGGCCAACGACAGCGCGTTCCACAAGCGTTTCATGACCCTGCCGTTCGATGTTCCCGATCCGGCCTACCGCAAGACCGTCGCGACCATCGCGGGCGACGAAGGCATCAACGTTTCCACCGCGGAGGGTTTGGCCAAGCTGAAGCCGGTACTCGAGGGCGGCAGCGTGACCTTTGGAAGCCAGACCCATCCTGCGGACGGCAACGCGGCGATCGTACTCGCGACCCCGGAGCGCGCCAAGGAGCTTTCGCGCGATCCCAAGATCCGCATCCGGTTGCATGGCTTCGGCCAGTCGCGCGCGGCGCTCGCCTACATGCCCGAGGCGCCAATCCCCGCGGCGCAGCGGGCGCTCGCACAGGCGGGCCTCAAGATCGAACGCATGGATGCGATCAAGACGCACAACCCCTTTGCGTTGAATGACATCCTTTTCTCACGCACGACCGGCGTGGACATCGCGCGCATGAACCAGTACGGTTGTTCGCTCGTCTGGGGCCATCCGCAGGCGCCGATGGGCACCCGATCGATCATCGAACTGATCGAGGAACTGGTGCTGCGAGGCGGCGGCTACGGGCTGTTCACCGGCTGTGCGGCGGGCGATACCGCCATGGCGGTGGTGCTCGAGGTCGCGGGGAACTGAGCATGGACCTGTCTCACTGGATTGAGCGGCACGCGCGCTTCGCGCCGCGCGATGTCGCGATCCGGTTCGATGGCGAGGACCTGGGCTACGCGGAGCTCGACGACCGCGTGCGGCGCGCCGCGGCGGTGCTCGCGGGCCTGGGAGTCCGGCGCGGCGATGCGGTGGCCTATCTCGGTCTCAATCATCCCGCGGTGCTGGTGCTGCTGTTCGCCTGCGCGCGCTTGGGCGCGATGCTCGTGCCGCTCAACTGGCGGCTCGCGCCTCCCGAACACGCGCGCGTGCTCGCCGACTGTCCGCCGCGTGTGTTGTTCGTCGAGCCGGGCTTTGCGGGGCATGCTCGCTCGGTCGACGGCGCTCCCGCGCCGACCGATCTGTCCGTGCTGGAGCGCGATACCGGCGGCGCGTGCGCCGCCGAGGGCCGCGACGACGCACCGCTGCTGCTTTGCTACACCTCGGGTTCTACCGGCGCACCCAAGGGCGTCGTGCTGACGCAGCGCGCGCTTCAGTGGAACGCGGTGAACAGCGCGCACATGCACGACCTCACGAGCTCCGACCGGATACTGACGACGCTGCCGTTGTTCCACGTCGGCGGATTGAACATCCTCACCACGCCCGCACTGCGCGCCGGCGCAAGGGTCACGCTGCACGCGAAATTCGATCCCGAGGCGACTTTCGATGCGATCGAGCGCGAGCGCATCACGCTTACGGTGCTGGTCCCGGCGCAGCTCGAGGCGCTGATGGGTCTGCCGCGCTGGAGGCGCGCCGACTTGTCGAGCCTGCGCATGATCACTACTGGCTCGATGATCGTGCCGGAGGCGTTCGTGCGCAAGGCAAGCGAGCGTGGCGTACCGGTGATCCAGGTCTACGGGTCGACCGAAACCTGTCCGATCGCAACCTATCTTCGCGTGGGCGATGCCCTGCGCAAGGCCGGATCGGCCGGGGTGCCGGCGTTGCATTGCGAGGTCAAGGTCGTGGACGCAGACGGCGGCGAAGCGGCGCCGGGGAACGATGGTGAAATTCTGGTGCGCGGACCGAACGTGGCGAGCGGATATTGGAACGCCCCCGACGAGACCGCGCAGACCTTCGTCGACGGCTGGTATCACTCGGGCGATCTCGGCCACTTCGACGGCGAGGGGCATCTCCACGTGGTCGCGCGCAAGAAGGACATGATCATCTCGGGGGGCGAGAACATCTATCCGGCCGAAGTCGAGGGCGTGTTGCAGGAATGCCCGACAATCGAGGAAACCTGCGTGGTCGGCAGGCCCGACGCGCGCTGGGGCGAGACGGTGGTCGCCGCGGTAGTGCTCAAGCCCGGCTGCCGGATGACCGAGGCTGAGGTGCTCGCGCTGTTTCAGGGCCGGCTCGCGCGCTACAAGCAGCCGCGCGAAGTGCGCTTCCTTGATCGGTTGCCGAGGAGCGCGCTCGGCAAGGTGCAGAAGGAGGCGGTGCGCGAAGCGGTGCGCGCCGCCGTCGCGGAGGGAACATGAAGGTCAATAAGCTCGATCACATCTGTATCGCGGTGAAAGACCTCGAGGCGGCGAAGAAGATCTGGCAGCCGATCCTCGGCAAGGACAAGCCCGATGACGCATACGTCGACGAACCCGAGAAGATTCGAGTCGCGCGCTACTGGGTCGGCGGGGTCGGCTTCGAACTGATGGAGTCGCTCACGCCAGACGGGGATGTCGCCAAGTTCATCGAAAAGCGCGGCGAAGGGGTGATGCTCGTCTCGCTCAACGTGGACAACACGCGCGAGGCGATGGCGGAGCTGAAGGCGAAGGACTATCCGTTCATCGGCGGGGCACGCTCGTTTCGCGACTGCGAGTTTGCCTTCGTACACCCCAAGGCGGTGAATGGCGTGCTGCTGGAGTTGATCGATTACAAGTGGCGGGAATTGCAAGATGGCTCGTGCTAGGGGCTTCGAGTGGACCACCTATGGACTATGAACTGAGCGCCGACCAAAGGCAGGTGCGCGATACCTTCGCGCGTTTCTGCGATGAACGGATCGCACCACAGGCCGCGGCGGTGGATGAGGCGCATGCGTTTCCGCGCGCGCTGTTCGGCGAGCTCGCCGGGATGGGACTGTTCGGCATGCGCTATCCCGAGGAAGTGGGCGGCAGCGGCATGCAGCTGACCGAGTTCTGCCTCGCGCTGGAGGAGATCGCGCGCGGCTCGATGTCGCTCGCGGCCTGTGTGGCGATGCAATCGCTGATGGGGACGAAATTCCTGCACATGCTCGGCAATGCCGATGTGCTGGAACGGCTGTTCAAGCCTGCGTTGCGCGGGGAGAGGATCGGCGCGATCTGCATGACCGAACCGAACGCCGGCAGCGACCTGGAGGGTATCGCCACCCACGCGCGCAAGGTGGAGGGTGGCTACATCCTGAATGGCCAGAAGACCTGGGTCACTTCGGCTCCGGTCGCCGACTTCTTCACCGTGTTCGCCAAGGCGGGCGAAGCGAAGAAACTCACCATCTTCCTCGTCGAACGCGACTTCGCGGGATTGAAGCTCGGGCGCGCGATCGAGAAGATGGGGGTGTGGGCGCTGCCCACCTCGGAGCTCGCTTTCGACGAATGTTTCGTGCCTGACAGCCACCGGCTCTCGAAGGAGGAGGGCGACGGCGAAGGTCATCTGCGCAAGACGCTCGGCGAGATCCGCATCATCACCGGGGCAATGGCGGTGGGCCTGGCGCGCGCCGCGCTGGACGCCGCGCTGCGCTATGCCGGGGAACGCAAGCAATTCGGCAAGCCGATCAACCGCTACCAGGCGATCCAGATGAAGCTCGCCGAGATGGCAACCGAGCTCGAGGCCGCGACGCAACTGGTGTATCGCGCGGCCTGGTTGCGCGATGCCGGAAAGCCGCACCACAAGGAAGCAGCGATGGCAAAGATGTTCGCGAGCGAATGCGCCGCACGCGTCGCCGATCAGGCGGCGCGGGTGTTCGCCTCGTACGGCTACGCGATGGAGTACCCGGTGCAACGCTACCTGCGGGATGTGCGCTTTACGCTGATCGGCGGCGGGACGAGCGAAATCCTGAAACTCATAATCGCGAAAGAGGTGTCGGCGGCATGAACTTCGACAAGCGAATCAAGGTGGTGCTCGCCAAACCCGGACTCGACGGGCACGACCAGGGTGCGAAGGTGGTGGCGCGCGCGTTGATGGACGCCGGCTTCGAGGTGATCTACACCGGGTTGCGCCAGACGCCGGAGGCCATCGTGCGCATTTCGCTCGACGAGGATGCCGATGTGATTGCGCTCTCGTCGATGGCCGGTTCGCACCTGCCGATCTGCGGGAAGCTCAAGCCGCTGCTCGAGCAGGCGGGTCTGGGGGACAAACTGTGGATCATCGGGGGCAACCTTCCCGCGCAGGACCACGATGCGCTGCGCGCACTCGGATTCAAGGGAATCTTTCCCTCCAGCTCGCGGTTCGAGGACATCGTCAATTTCATCCGGAAGCATGCGCCATGAAACCCAAGGATCTGCCGGAAAAGGCATTACGCCCCGTGGTCAACGAGTCGGGAATCGAAATCAAGCCGCTCTATACCGCGGCCGAGGTCGCGGCGAGCGGCGGCGAGGCCATGCTCGGACTGCCGGGGGAGTACCCGTTCACGCGCGGCATCCACTCGCTGATGTATCGCAAGCAGCCGTGGACCATGCGCCAGTACACCGGATTCGGAAACGCCGCGGACACCAACCAGCGCTTCCATTATCTGATCGCCAATGGCCAGACGGGCTTGAACGTCGCGTTCGATCTGCCGACCCAGTGCGGCATGGACTCCGACGATTCGCAGGCCGAGGGCGAGGTGGGGCGCGTCGGGATGGCGGTGGACACACTGCGCGATTTTGAGATCGCCTTCGACGGCGTCGACCTCGAGAAGATCACCGTTTCGCTGACGATCAACGGCTCGGCGGCGATCCTCATCGCCATGTACCTGGCGATGGCCGAGAAGCGCGGCTACGACATCGCCAAGCTGCGCGGTACCGCGCAGAACGACATTCTGAAGGAATTCATCGGTCGCGGCACCTGGGTGTACCCGGTCGAGCCCTCGATTCGGCTGGTCGGTGACACGATCGAGTATTGTGCCAGGCATGCGCCGAAGTACAGTCCGGTGTCGGTCTGCGGGTACCACATCCGTGAATCGGGCGCCGACCCCGCGCAGGAGATGGCCTATGCCTTCTGCATCGCGAAGGCCTACGCGGACGATGTGATTCGGCGCGGGCTTCCGGTTGACGAGTTTGCCGGCCGGCTGTCATTCAATTTCAACTGCTTCGGCAACATCTTCGAGCAGGTGGCGAAATTTCGCGCCGGCCGCAGCCTGTGGGCGAAGATCATGAAGGAGCAGTACGGCGCGACGAAACCCGGTTCGATGTGGCTGCGCATGATCGCGGGCGGTGGTGGCGGAGGGCTCACCTTTGAGCAGCCTGAGTTGAATATCGTGCGCGGCGCCTACTACGCGCTGATTTGTGCACTGTCCGGCACGCAGACCATGGCGTTGTGCTGCTACGACGAGGCGTACACCATCCCCTCCGAGTATGCGCAGCGGATTTCATTGCGCACGATGCAGATGCTGATCGAAGAGATGGGTCTCTCTGATACGGTCGACCCGCTTGGTGGTTCGTATTTCGTCGAGACGCTCACCAATCAGATGCGCGAGCGCATGCAAGCCATCATGACGGAGGTCGACGAGCAGGGCGGCATCGTGAAGCTGGTGGCCGAGGGTGCGATCCAGGCCAAGGTGTCGGCGCAGGCCTACCAGCGTCAGCGCGACATCGAGCAGGGCAGCTTTCGCAAAGTGGGGGTCAACTGCTACCGCACCGAGGACAAGGCGCCCGAGATGGAGTTCCATCCCTACAAGGACGACGACGCGCGTGCTCAGGTCGACGCGCTTAATCGCGTGCGTGCCGAGCGCGACGCGGTGCGGGTGGCGGCGGCGCTCGCGCGCGTGGAGGCGGACGCGCGCTCGGGCGCGAATCTGATGCCGGCGATCATGGAGGCAGTCAAAGCCTATGCGAGTGTCGGTGAGATAACGGGCGTGCTGGTCGGCGTTTTCGGCCGCTACCGCGAACCGGTGAGGTTTTAGGGACCGACCACGTCTGTTCGCTAGATCGAGTAAGGTGGTTTGTCCGCGGCTTGGGCTTGGAGAGGGTCATGACTGAAATTGAACGCTATGCCGTACCGCGCTCGCTGGAGGAGGCGACTGAAATCCTGCGTGAAGGCGGGGTCACGGTGCTCGCGGGGGGCACCGATCTGATGCCGCAGACGCGAGGCGGGCGGCTCGCATGCCAACCGCTGCTGATGAACATTCGGCGCGTACCGGAATTGAAAGGCATCGCCGAGGACAATGGTATGGTGCGCATCGGCGCGCTGGTCACGATCACCGAGTTGCTGGAGAGCTCGCTGGTGCGCGAGCGGCTCAAGCTGCTGTGGCAGGCCTGCGATCACTTCGCCAGCGACCAGATTCGGAATGTCGCCACCGTGGGCGGCAACCTGTGCAATGCCTCGCCGGCGGGAGACACGCTGGTGCCGCTGCTTGCGCTCGATGCGCGGGCGGTGCTGGCGGCCAAGCCCAACGGGACGCTGCAACTGCGTCGCGTACCGGTCGGCGCGTTCTTCACCGGTCCGGGGCGCAGTGTCCGCACGGCGAGCGAGTTGCTCGCGGCGGTTGAAGTGCCGCTGCCGCCGCCGGGATTTGCGGGCGAGTTCTACAAGCACGGCGTTCGACCCGCACTGGACATCTCGGCGATCTCGATCGCGGCGGGCGCGCGGCGCGACGGCGGGCTGCTGCGCGATGTGCGCATTGCTTTCGGCGCGGTGGCGCCCACGCCGATTCGCGCGCCGCGCACCGAAGCGGCGCTGGAAGGGCGTGCGGCGGAGGCGGCGACGATCGAAGCGGCGGCGCGGGTGGCACTCGATGAAGTGCAACCGATTTCGGACGTGCGCGCCTCGGACTGGTATCGGCGCGAACTGATTCACAACATGCTGAGGAGGGTATTGAGCCATGTCTGCAAGCTGTGAGGTGGCGTTCACGCTGAACGGCGTGAAGCGGGAACTGACCGTCCCGGCGGGAATGAGCACGCTGGAGATGCTGCGCGAACGGCTCGGCCTTACGGGTACCAAGTACGGCTGCGGCGAGGGCGAGTGCGGGGCCTGCACCATCCTCCTCGATGGCGTAACGGTAAACGCCTGCCTGATGTTTGCCGTCGACTGCGACGGGCGCGAGCTCATGACGATCGAGGGCGTGTCGGTGAGCGAGACGGGCGAGCGCCTGCGCGACGCCTTCGTCGAGCAGGGTGCCGTGCAGTGCGGGTTTTGTACGCCCGGATTGATGGTGCAGGCAAGTCACGTCATTGCGCATCATCCTGGCGCTGATGAAGCGACGATTCGCCGCGGCATCGAAGGCAATCTATGCCGCTGTACGGGGTACCGAAAGATCATCGACGCGATCGCCGCGGCGACGAAACCGGGGACGAACCGCGGTGCACAAGGAGCCTCTCATGCATGACGTCGCAAAAGCGCGGCCTGTCCCCGCATCGACGCTCATCGGCAAGCGTATCGCGAAAATGGATGCGCCCGACAAGGCGAGCGGCAAGACGCGCTACATTCAGGATCTCGAGCTGCCCGGCGCGCTGCACGCGAAGATTCTGCGCTCGACCGAGGTGCATGCACGTATTGTGTCGATCGACACGCGCGCGGCGAAGGCGCTGCCCGGCGTGCACGCAGTGATCACCGCCGCGGACGTGCCCTGGCAGCGTCCGATCGGCGTCGGCAAGGACCATTTGCCGCTCAAGACCGACTGTGTGAGGAGTCTGCGCGACGAGGTCGCCGCGGTAGCCGCCGACAGCGAGGCGATCGCCGAGGCGGCACTGAAGCTGATCAAGGTCACCTATGCGCCGCTGCCCCTGCTCGTCAATACGAGCGATGCGGCGGCGCCCGGTGCGGCGCTGCTGCACGAGGGGCGTGCAGGCAACGTCGCGATGACCTTCGACTATGCGCAAGGCGATGTCGTCAAAGGCGAGGCCGAATCGGATCTGGTGATCGAGGACGTATTCCGGCTCCATTACGTGACCCACTGCTGCATGGGCGTGTCGGGGGTGATCGCCGAGTTCGATCCGGGGGGCAATCTACTGCTCTATTCGAACACCCAGGTGCCGTTCCTGCATAAACGCGAGTTCGCCGAACTGCTCGGCATCGACCCGGGACGCATCCGCATCATCCAGCCGCCGATCGGCGGCGGCTTCGGCTCGAAGCTGGACATTTATCCTTTCGAACCGATCGCGATCTTTCTCGCGAAGATCACCCGCCGCCCGGTGAAGCTCGTATTCACGCGCGAGGAGGAATTCGTCGCTTCGCCGACCCGCCAGCCGGTGCTCTTGAAGCTGCGCTCGGGCTGCCGCAAGGACGGCACGCTCACCTTCCGCACGGTCGATACGGTGCACGACAACGGCGCCTATACCTCCTGGGGTGCGACCACGCCGTTCGTGATGATGCAGACGATTTCGTCGCTCTACCGCGTGCCGCATTGCAAGTACCAGACCAAGGCGATCTACACCAATAATCCCTATGCCGGATCGTTTCGCGGCTACGGTAACCTGCAGGCGACGTTCGCGGTGGAAGCCCACATGGACAAGCTGGCGGAGGCGCTCGGCATCGATGGACTTTCCTTCCGTCTGAAGAATGCGCAGGACCCGGGCGAGGTGACCCCGCAGGGCATGCACTTCAAGAGCTGCGGTTTCAAGGAGTGCCTGAGCACCGCGGCCGCGCGCAGCGACTTCCTGCGTCGGCAGGCGGAGTATCGGGCCCGATGGACGGATCCGAATCCGGTCAAGCGCGGCATCGGCATGGCCTCGATGCTGCACGTTGGCGGAGGCGCGAAGATCTATCCCTCGGACGGCTGCGGCACCATTCTCAAACTCGACGATTTCGCGCATGTGACACTGATCACCGGAGCCTCGGAGATCGGCCAGGGCTCGGAAACCGTGCTCTCGCAACTGGTTTGCGAGGAACTCGGGTTGCCGATGTCGGCGGTTACCGTGATCAACAACGACACCGATATCACCCCCTGGGACGTGGGTGTGCATGCGTCGCGCACCACCTTCATCGCCGGCAACTCGGCGATCGGCGCGGCACGAAAGGCGAAGGCGAAGATGCTCGCCGCGGCCGCCGCCAAGACCGGAATCGCCCAGGACGCACTCGAGCTGAGCGGCGGTTGCATCGTGAAAAAGGACAGCGGTGAGCGGCTCTTTGAGCTGGGCAAGTTTCTGCGCGGCCTGCATTTCTCGGAACTCGCCGAGCTGGTGATGACCACCCATTACTACGAGCCGCCGAGCAAACACCAGGACAAGGATTTTCACGGCGACGTCTCGGCCGCCTACGCCTGGGCGACGCAGGTCTGCGAGGTCGAGGTCGACACCGAAACCGGCATCGTGCGCCTGCTCAAGGTGACCGGCGCACACGACGTCGGGCGCGTGCTGAACCGGCTAGGCATCGAGGGTCAGATCGAGGGCGGCATCGTCATGGGGCAGGGCTATGCGATCACCGAGAACCTGATGGTCGAGGCGGGGGTGGTGCGGAATCCGAATTTTCGTGACTACAAGCTGATCACCGCACCGGAAATCCCGGAGATGGACATCAGTTTCATCGAGACCATGGATGGCGAGGGGCCGCAGGGCGCCAAGGGCGTCGGCGAAGCACCGGCAATTTGCATCGCCGCGGCGGTGGCCAACGCGATCTACAACGCCACCGGCGTGCGACTGTACGCGCTGCCGTTTTCTCCCGAGAACGTGTACCGGGCATTGCACGGCGCCTCCCAGCCGCCCGTCTGGAGCAGCGCGGCGTGAAGCGGCGCACGGTACTCAGCCTCGAGCAGGCGCTGTCGATGCCCTACGCGACACTGCGCTTCGCGCAACTGGGCTGGCGCGTGATCCGTATCGAGGCGCTCGGCTCGGGTCGGGGATTGCCCGGCGATCCGAATCGCTATATCGGGTCACGGGTGGCCGACGATGATCGGCGCAGCTATTTCATCGCGCCGAATGTCGGCAAGGAAGCGATCGCGCTCAACTTGAAGACCGCCGCCGGCCGCGAAGCCCTGAAGCGGCTGGTAGGTGAATTGAATGTGGATGTGTTTTGCTGCAATACGGTGCCCGAGCGCTATGCGCCGCTCGGTATCGACTACGCGAGCCTCGCGGCGGTGAAACCGGATCTGATCTGGGCAGGCATTTCGGCGCTCGGCCCCGAGTACCCGGAGGTGCCGGGCTACGATCCGGTGATCCAGGCGATGGCGGGCTATGTCGAGCTGACCGGCAATCCGAACGACACCCCGGTGTTGTGCGGCGTACCGGTGATCGACCTGAAGGCCGGCGACGAGGTGTACGCCAACGTGATGCTCGCGCTTGCCGAGCGCGCCGAGAGCGGCCGCGGCGCCGAGATTCACGTCTCGATGCTGCAGGCGGCCGCGTCCTGGCTCATCACCACGCTGCCGCTGGTGGACTTCGATTGCGAACCCTGGGAAATCACCCGCGCGGGCAACGAGCATCGCAAGTTCGTGCCGACCAATGTCTATCCTGCCCGCGACGGATTCTTCTACATGGCGATCGGCAGCGACGTGCAGTGGCGGCGCCTCGTCGCGCTGCCGCAGTTTGCGTCGCTCGCCACCGACGAGCGGTTGACCAACGAGGGGCGTATCAGGGATCGGGTCAATCTGCAGCGCGACATCGCGGCAGTCACCCGAGGCCTCGGCACCGAGGAGGCGATGGCGGCGCTGCGCTCGGCGACCATCCCGCACGCGCGCATCAATGGCGTGGTCGCGGTGCGTGAACTCGAGGCGCTCCGCACACGCCTTACCAGCACCGTGATGCCGGACGGCAAGCGAGTGCGCATGCAGCCCATGGCGGTGGACCTTCCCGGCGCAGCGCGCGAGTTCGCCTTCCCCGCCAAGTACGGCGAGCACACCCGGCCGGTGCTGCGCGAGGCGGGATTTTCCGACGACGAATGCCGGGCGCTCGCGGCAGCTGGGGTGATACCGAGTTGAGGGGGCACCCGGTCTGGTCGAGCGGTTTTCGGCCGTTCTTCCTTGCCGCGGCGACCTATGGACCGCTGTTGCTTGGCCTGTGGTACGGAGCGCGCAGCGGATGGTGGCCGCTGCCGGCCGCAAGCTATGCGCTGCCGCTCCTGCACGCGCACGAACTGCTGTTCGGGTTTGCCGCGGCGCTGGTCTGCGGTGTGCTGCTCACCGCGCTGCCGAGCTGGTCGGGAGCGGGGGAACTGCGCGGCGCGCCGCTCGCGGCGCTCGCCGCGCTCTGGTTCGCCGGCCGCGTCGGGATTCACGCCGCGGCGTGGATCCCCACGGTGCTGGTGATCGTTCTGGACTGCGTCCTGTTGCCGGCGCTTATCGGCATGCTCTTCCTGACCATCGCCGCGGCGCGCAGGCGGCTTTTCTGGTGGACGCTGCCGCCGCTGGTTGCGCTTGCGGCGGCAAATCTTCTGTTCCATCTCGCGCTCGAGGGTGGTTCGGTGACTCGCGCGGAATGGGCGCTCCGACTCGGCGTCCATGCCCTCGCATTTCTTTTTACTCTTTATGGCGGACTGTTCATTCCGGCCTTTACGCGTCGCTGGCTGCAGCAGCGCGGCGAGCCCGCGGGCGCGATCCTCATGCCGCTCGAATATGCCACGGCACTGGCGATGATCGCGCTTGCCTGGACCGATTTGTCGGGCCTGCGCGGGGGCACGATGGCCGGGGTGGCGCTCGTCGCGGCGGGTGTCCATGCCTGGCGATTCGCGCGCTGGCGCGGCTGGCGAACGCTGAGCGAGCCGTTGCTGTGGTGCGTGCATCTGGGCTACGCGTGGCTGATCGCCGCGCTGCTACTGCGTGCGCTTGCCGAGTTGGCGCCGGGCTTCCCCAACGACGCGTGGGTACACGCCTTCACGCTGGGAGCATACGGGATGCTGAAGATCGGCCTCATGACGCGCGTCGCGCTGCGTCACACGGGACGTCCTTTGCAAGTCGGTTTTGTCATGCGCGTCGCTTTCGTCGCGATGCTCGTTGCCGCGCTGCTTCGGCTCGCCTATTCGGTGCACGACCTGGGGCCCGGGGTGCTCGCCGCCTCGGCTCTCGCCTGGGCCGCGGCGCTCCTCGCCTATCTTTTCATTCACGGCCCGATGCTCTTCACAGCCAGTCTGCCACGTCCGCGTAAGGAGGAAAAATGATCCGATCCGTTCTTGCTCTCGTCCTGACCGCGTGGTTTAGCGCGGCGGCGGCGCAGGGGTTCCCGTCCAAACCCCTGCGTATCCTCGTGCCGTTTCCGCCCGGCGGGGGCACCGATATCGCCGCGCGCGCGCTGGGCGAGCACCTCGGTCGCGATCTCGGTCAGCCGGTGGTGATCGACAATCGTCCGGGGGGGAACTCGGTAATCGCGACCGATGCGCTCGCGCGCGCCGCCCCCGACGGCCATACCTTGCTGCTGACCACGGATTTCCATTCGATCAACGCGGCGTTTGGCGTCGCGCTGCCCTACGACTCGCTGAAGGACTTCGCTTTCGTGTCGCGTGTGTCGACTTCCCCGCTGATGCTGGTGACCTATCCCGGCACAGGATGGAAAACGTTTGCGGAGGCGATTGCCGCCGCGCGGGCACAACCGGGCAAGCTGAGTTTCGCGTCGCTCGGTACGTCGAGTCCGCATTATCTGGGATTCGAATGGTTCAAGCGTATCGCAAAGATCGAGTTGATCGATGTTCCGTATAAGGGGGGGGGACCTGCGCTGGCCGCGGTGATGGGAGGGCAGGTCAGTTTCTCTTTCGTGGTTGCCTCGAACGGCATCCGTCAGGCTCAGGCGGGCAAGCTCGTCGCACTCGCGGTGACCGGGCCAACCCGCGCGCGCGCGGCGCCCGCGGTGCCCACTTTCGCCGAATCCGGTTATCCCGAATTCGCGTTGCTCAACTGGTACGGGATTCTCGCGCCGGGCGCAACGCCGCGAGCACTGATCGGGCGCCTGAACGCCTCCATCGTCGCCGGGCTAAAGGGCACTGACGTCCCGGCGCGGCTTGCGAGCGCGGGAGTGGACGCGGCTCCCAGTACACCCGAGGAACTCGAAACCTGGGTGAGGAACGACATTGCGCACTACCGCCGTATGATCGAGCTGACCGGCGCGAAGCCCGAGGGGCGCTGAGCCCTGCGATGGACAAAACGGGAGCGATGTGGGCGGAGCGGATCGCTGCGGGCGAGCGGTATGCGATTGCCCGCGCGATCTCGGCACTGGAGAACGAAACTGCGCAAGCGCCCGCGGTGCGCGCCGCGCTCGCGGGCCGCCTGGGGCATTCCCGCATCCTCGGGGTCACCGGCCCGCCGGGCTCGGGCAAGTCGACGCTCGCCAATGCTCTGGTCGGAGCCTTCCTGGGGGGCGGCCTCAGGGTGGCGGTGGTCGCGGTCGATCCCTCCAGCCCGGTGAGCGGCGGCGCGGTGCTTGGCGACCGCATTCGCATGACCGAGCACCAGGAGAACGAGCGGGTCTATATTCGCTCGCTTGCCGCGCGCGGCCACCTCGGCGGGCTGACGCGCACGGTGCGCGGCGTGATAGACGTGCTCGACGCCGCGCACTTCGATATCGTGATCGTCGAGACCGTGGGCGCCGGGCAGTCGGAAGTCGAGATCGCCGGGGTGGCCGAAACCAAGCTGGTCGTCTGCCCGCCCGACCTGGGTGACGAAGTGCAGGCGATCAAGGCGGGCCTGCTCGAAATCGCCGATATCTACGTGGTGAACAAGTCCGACCTGCCGCGCGCCGTACGCACCGAGGAGGCGTTGCGCAGCATGCTCGCATTGCGCAAACCATCGCCGTGGACTCCGCCTATCGTGCGCTCGGTCGCCACCACCGGCGAGGGAATCGCGCTGCTGCATGGCGAGATCGGGAGACACCAGGCCTGGCTTGGCGAGCGCCGCGTGCGGCAACCTGCCGCCGAAGAGATTCGCTACCTGCGGTTGCGCGCCGACACCCTGATGGGGATGTTTCACCACCTTCCCGCAGCGGCCCGTGCGCAGGCCCTTGCGGCTCTTGCGCGCTCGACCGCGGAGCATGGCGGCGACTCGGCGCGGCGTTATCTGCAGTCCGGAGGAGGTGATGCCGCGGCACTACTGGCTAGAGTCGAGAAGAGCGCAGGAGAACTGGGCTGGGGACGCTGGCGCTTCGGCGAGCGCGAGGCGATGCGACTGGCGCTTGAAGTGGCCGAAAGTCCGTTCCCGGAAGGCTACGGCGCGGCCGATACGGAGGTCTGCGCACCGATCACCGGGATGCTGCAGGCCGTGGCGGAGCTGGTCCTCGGCGCCCAGTGCGAGGCGCGCGAGACCGGGTGTCGGGCGCGTGGCGCGAAGCTGTGCCGGTTCGAGGCGGTAACGAGAAAGGACGCATGACACCGACGCCACCGCGCATGCCGGATCGCATCTACCCGACCGTCGTGCATCTGCTCGCGGATGCGGCGCGGCACGCGCCGGGTGCGGAGGCGCTGGTATTCGGCGAGCGCCGGCTTGACTATGCCGGGTACCTGTCCTGCGTGGCCGGATTCGCTCGGGAACTGGAGGCGCTGGGCGCGCGCGGCGAACGCGTCGCGACCTTGCTCGGCAATTCGATCGAGGCATGTATCGGCGCCTACGGTGCGCTCGCCGCCGGCGCGCAGCATGTGCCGCTCAACCCGTTGTCCGCGCCGCGCGAACTCGATCTCATGTTGCGCGACTCGGCGCCGCGAGTGCTCGTCACGGACGCTGCGTTTGAATCGATGCTGGCGCCGCTTGCGGCGGCCGCCGGAGTCCACAAGGTCATCAGCGTTGGTCCGGGACACCGCCTGCTCGACGCTTGGCGGTGCGATGGCATCGCTCCCGAAAACCTCCCCGCACCCGACGATCTCGCGCTGTTGCAATACACCGGCGGCACTACCGGCCGGCCGAAGGGCGTCGAGCTCACGCACGCGGCGATCTCGACCAATGTCTCGCAGCGCGAGGGTCTGCTGCCGACGCGCGAAGCGGAGCGGATCCTGTGCATGATGCCGGTCTCGCATTCGTATGGCATGGCGATGGGGCTGTTTCTCGCCGCGTATTGCCGCGGCACGCTGGTGCTGCTGCCGCGCTACGTGCCCGAGGACGTTCTCGCCGCGGTCGAACACGAGCGCATCACCGTATTTCCAGGCAGCCCGACCGTGTTCACCGGACTGATGGCGCACGCGCGCTTTGCGCAGACCGACTGGAACACCGTGCATACCTGCTATTCGGGTGCCGCGCCGCTGTCCGAGGAGACCCTGCGACGCTGGCGCGCCGCGGTCGGTGCCCCGGTGTACGAGGGTTACGGCCAGACCGAGGCGGGACCGGTACTCTCGTTCAATCCGGCGCAGGGCGCGGTCAGGTCCGGTTCGGTCGGCGTCGCCGCGCCGCTGACCGAAATTCAGATCGTCGACATCGAGACGGGGGAGCGATCCCTCGCGGTCGGAGAGCGCGGTGAAATTCGCGCTCGCGGGCCGCAGATCATGCGGGGCTACCGGAATTTGCCGGGTGAAACCGCACAGACGCTGCGCGCGGGCTGGCTTTACACCGGCGATATCGGCGAGTTCGATGCCGCCGGCTACTTGTACATCCGCGAGCGCAAGAAGGACATGCTGATTGTCGGCGGCTACAACGTCTATCCGCGCGAAGTCGAGGAGGTACTTTTCTCGCACCCGGCGGTGCTTGATACGGGCGTGGTGGGCGTGAATGACGACTATCGCGGCGAGCTTCCGGTGGCCTACGTCGTGCTGCGACCCGGCGCAGGCGTGCCCGAGGATGAACTGCTCGCGCATTGCCGCGCCAACCTCGCGCGTTACAAGATCCCGGCGCGTATCCATATCGTGGATGCACTGCCCAAGACTTCGGTCGCAAAAACGGACAAGAAGGCGCTGCGGCAGTGGGCTGCCGAGTCGGCGCAGACCATCACGAGGAAAACGCCATGAAGCGCAGGTCCTTTCGCAGTCTGTTGGCGGCCGACGGCCCGTTGATCCTGCCCGGAGCGCACGACGCACTCGCCGCGCGGCTGATCCAGCGTGCCGGGTTTGGCGGCTATTTCATCGGCGGCTTCGGTGTCGTTGGCGCGCGTTTCGGCGTGCCCGACATCGGCTTGAAGAGCCTAGGCGACATTTCACAGGCGGTGCGCGACATCGTCGCGGTCTGCGACCTGCCGGTACTGGTGGACGCCGATGACGGCTACGGCGACGTGAAGAACGTCGTGCACACCGTGCAAACCTACGAACGGATGGGAGTGGGTGCGTTGTTTCTAGAGGACCAACGCTGGCCGAAGCGCTGCGGTCATCTCGAGGGCAAGGTCGTGGTGCCGGTCGAGGAGCATGCGGCGAAGATCCGGGCCGCCGCGAGCGAGCGCATCGATCCCGATACCTTCCTCATCGCGCGTACCGACGCGCGCGCGGTGACGGGGCTTGACGACGCGATGCGGCGCGCCGAGCGTTACCTCAGGGCGGGCGCCGACTGCATTTTCATCGAAGCATTGCGCAGCGTGGAGGAACTGGAGCGGGTGGGGAAGTCATTCGACCTGCAGGTTGCCAATCCGCTCGCGGGCGGTGTGTCGCCCATCCTGCGTCCCGAGGAGTACTACCGGCTCGGGTTCAAGATCCTGCCCTACGGAATCGACCTCATTTTGCGCGTCACGCGCGCGATGCAGGTTGCGCTGGAGGACATGCGCTCGGGGAAGTTCGAGCTGATGGGCAGCGGCGCGACATTGCGGGACTACCTGTCGGTGGTCGGGTTCGACGACTGGACCCGGATCGAGGGCGAGCACCGCGCCGCCCCGCAGCCGTCGGGGCGAGGCGAAGCCTAGCGGAACAGGCGCCAGGCAGCCTCGATCGCGATCCAGACGATGGGCGTCATGCCGACGAGAAACGCGACCGGGTCGGCCGACTGTGCGATGACGCTGACGGCGATCAGCGCGACGACTCCGGTGGCGATGATCGGCGCCAGCGGCAGGCCGGCGGATGCGCCGGCGGCGTTATTGGCGGCATTGAACTGAGTTTCGTATTGAAGAGAAGCCATGTCGATTTCCTCCTGAGTTTCTTCCCGGCTGGGTTGCAGCGCGTACGGTGTCTTTGTACTCCGCAGGGCAGAAACTTGCTGAAAGGAACTGTTAGAACTGCGGCGTTCGAGGCCGGTGGATCGCAAGCAATTGTCAGGGCGCGCGGCGAGGCCGCGCGATGACCGGGAAGATGAAACTCGGTCGCAATGAGAACGCGGCAACGCGCTCGGGCAGCACGGTGCACCCGAAGTTGGCGCTATGAATCAAGCCTCACTGCACTTTTGCGCCGGCCTTGCTCAACCCCAGATAGGTCTCCACCACCCGTGGATTGCCCGCCAGTTCCGCGGCCTTGCCTTCGAGCACGATGTCTCCCGACTCGAGGACGTAGCCGTAGTCGGCGACTTGCAGTGCGGCGCGGGCATTTTGCTCGACCAGCAGCATCGAGACGCCGGTGCGCTTGAGGTCGGCGATGATGTGGAAGATTTCACGGACCATGCGCGGTGCGAGGCCGAGGCTCGGTTCATCGAGCAGCAATAGGCGTGGCTTGGCCATCAATGCACGTCCGAGCGCGAGCATCTGGCGCTCGCCGCCGGAGAGCGTGCCGGCGAGTTGTCGGCTGCGCTCCCGCAGACGCGGAAAACGCGCATAGACCGCGGCGATGTCGGCGGCAATTGCGCGCGTGCCGACACGGCGACGGTGGAAGGCGCCGAGTCGAAGGTTGTCCTCGACGCTCATTTCGCCGAAGAGCTCGCGCCGCTCGGGAACGAGGCACATGCCGAGGGCGACGCGCTCCTCGGTCGGCATGCCGTGCAGGGCGCTGCCGGCGTAGCGCAGTGTTCCGCGGGAAGCGAGCAGTCCCATGATCGCGCCGAGAAGGGTACTCTTGCCGGCCCCGTTGGGGCCGATCACGGTGACGATGGAGCCCTCGGCGACGCGCAAGCTGGCGCGGTGCAGGCCCTCGACCTTGCCGTAGGCGACCGAAAGCGCCTCGATCTCGAGCGCGTCGCTCACTCGATGCCTCCGAGGTAGGCCTCGATCACTGCCGGGTTGCCCTGGATCTCGCGCGGCAGGCCCTCGGCAATCTTCTCGCCGAAATCCATGACCACGAGCCGGTCGACGAGCCCCATTACGAAGTCCATGTCGTGCTCGACGAGCAGGATGCTCATGCCTTCATCGCGCAGTCGGCGCAGCAGCGCGGCAAGCGCCTGTTTCTCCTGCAGGCGCAGGCCCGCGGCCGGCTCGTCGAGGAGCAACAGAAGGGGATCGGCGGCAAGCGCCCGCGCGATTTCAACCACGCGCTGCTGGCCGAGCGGCAGGCTTCCGGCGGCATCGGAAAGATGCGCACCGAGGCCGACGCGCGCGATCTGCTGCGCGGCCTCGTAGCGCAGACTGCGCTCCTCGTCGCGGTCGAGGCGCAGCATCGCCGCGACGCTGCCCTTCGTGCCTCGCAGGTGGGCGCCGATCGCGACGTTCTCCAGTACCGACATCGCACCCATCAGGTTCACGTGCTGGAAGCTGCGTGCGAGGCCGCGTTGCGCGATCCGGCGCGAAGGCAGGGCGTCGATGCGTTCGCCGAGAAAACGTATTGCGCCGCCGTCGGCGGGCAGTACGCCAGTGACGAGATTGAACAGTGTGCTCTTGCCGGCACCGTTCGGGCCGATCAGGCCGAGGATTTCGCCGCTGCGCATCGCGAAGGACAGTGCGTTCACCGCGGCGAGTCCGCCGAAATTCTTGTGGACGGCATCGACTTCAAGCAGCGCCTCGCCCGGGGCGAGCCGCGGGCGGCGCGCGAGCGCCGCCGCCGCGGGGGGCGGCGGCGCCGGCTGACGGGAGCGGAACAGGCGTGCGAACACCGGCATCAACCCGTCGCGCGCGTGGTGCAGGAGCATCAGCATCAGCAGGCCGAAAACAATCACCTCGTAATTGCCGCTTTGCTCGAATAACTTGGGCAACAGATCCTTGAGCCACTCCTTGAGCAGGGTGAGGATCGATGCACCGATCACCGCGCCCCAAACCTGGCTCGCACCGCCGACCACCGCCATGAACAGATATTCGATGCCCATGTTGACGTTGAACGCGCCGGGGCTGACGAAACGCAGGAAATGCGCGTAGAGCCAGCCCGAGAGCGAGGCGAGCAGCGCCGCATAGAGGAAGATGATCAGCTTCAGCCTGGCCGTGTCGATGCCGAAACTCTCGGCCATCGTGGCGCGAAAGCGCAACGCGCGAATCGCGCGGCCGGCCCGTGAATCGAGCAGGTTCCTCGCCGCAAGCAGCGCCGCGAGGGCGGCGAGCCAGATGAGGACGTAGGACTCGCGTCCGGTGTCCACCGTGCGGCCGAGGATCGAAAGCGGCGGAATGCCCTGCAGCCCGTTATAGCGACCGAGAACCTCGAGATTGCCAAACGCGAAGTAGACGCTGATTCCCCAGGCAATCGTGCTGAGCGGGAGATAATGTCCGGAGAGCCGCACGGTGATCAGCCCGAGTCCGAGCGCGACGAAGGCGGTGGCGGCCATTCCGGCCAGCAGACCGAGCCACGGCGAGCCGCTGTAGAGCGTGGTGACCACCCCCGTCGCGTAGGCTCCCACGCCGACGAAGGCCTGCTGGCCGAAGGACATGAGTCCCGCGACGCCGGTGAGCAGGACCAGGCCCAGGGTGACGAGCGTTGCAAGGCCGATGTAGTTCATCAGCGTCACGTAGAACTCGGAGAGCAGGAAGGGCGCGGCGATCAGAAACGCGATGAACAGCCCGAGCACCGCGTGCGAGCGTAATGCGGCCACCGCATGCGAGCGGAGTGCGGCCGCCGCGTGGGAGCGTAACGCCGCGATCACGGCTCCTCGTCCTCTTCGACGCGATGCGAGCGGAGCGACAGCCAGACCAGCATCGGGATGATGAGCGTGAAGACGATGGCCTCCTTGAACGCGCTCGCCCAGAATGAGGAGAACGATTCGATCAGCCCTACCGCGACCGAGCCGAGCGCGGCGAGAGGATAGCTTCCCATGCCGCCGAGGATCGCGCCGACGAAACCCTTCAGCCCGATCAGAAATCCGGTATCGTAGTAAAGCGTGGTGATCGGCGCGATCAGGATGCCCGAAACGGCACCGATGAACGCCGCGAGCAGGAAACTCAGGTGTCCGGTGAGTACCGAGGGAATTCCGACCAGGCGTGCACCGACGCGGTTCATCGAGGTGGCGCGCAGTGCCTTGCCGTAGATCGAACGCTCGAAGAGCAGCCAGAGGAGCAGGATCAGAACGGCGCTTGCGGCAACCACCCAGATGCTCTGCGCGCTCACCTCCACGACGCCGAGTTTGAATTTTGCTTCCGAGAACGGACGCGAGCGCAGTCCCTCTCCGCCAAAGAAGACCAGCGACAGGCCGGTCAATATGTAGTGGACCGCCATCGAGACGATGAACAACACCAGGATCGAGGCGCCGGCGAGCGGCTGGTAGGCGATGCGGTAGATGATCGGACCGAGCGGTACCACCATCGCGAGCGCGAGCAGCACCTGTACCCACTGCGCGAACTTCTGCGGTGCCGCCCAGGCCACGAGCGCCGCGACCGCGAACGGCAGCACGAGGTACAGCGCGGCGATGCGCGGCAGCCGGCGCCAGGCGCGCTCGCGCAACGCAGCGAAGGCGTCCAGCCCCGCAGCCGCGATTCCGCCGAAGACCAGAATATAGAGGGTACCCGGCGTTTGGCCCGACTCGAGCAGCGCCAGCGAGAGCGCCGCGAAGGTGATGAACTCGCCTTGTGGGACGAAGATGACTCGTGTCACCGAGAACACCAGCAGCAGGGCGAGTGCGAGCAAGGCGTAGATCGCGCCGTTGATCACGCCGTCCTGGGCGAGCCAGAGGAAGATGTCGGTGTTCATCGCCTGTAGGGAAGGAGACTGCTCGGCCCCCTTCGGTTCCTCCTCGAATGAAAAGGGGACGGTCGCCCGTCCCCTTGCACGGTCAGCCGAGGCGGTGCATCACTTCATCAACCGCCACTTGCCGTCCTTCACCTGCACCAGCACGCGCGCGCGGTCGTCGAGTCCACTGTGGTTCGCGGGAGTCGGATTGTAGACACCATGGGTGCCGACTACGTTCTTGACGTGTTCGAGCGCGTCGCGCAGTGCCTCGCGAAATGCCGGTGTACCGGGCTTTGCTTTCTTCATCGCCGCCGGAATTGCTGCACCGAGCAACATCACCGCGTCATGCGTATACCCGGCAAAGGCATTGCGGCTGCCCGCGCCGAAGGTCGCCTCGTAGCGCTGGGTAAACGCGAGCGCGACTTTCTTGGTGGCGTGGCTGGCGGGGAGTTCCTCCGGGACGATCAGCGGGCCGGTGGGTGCGATCGCGTCTTCGACGCTCTTGCCGCCCACGCGGATGAATTCGGCGTTCACCGTGCCGTGATTGTGGTAAATGCGGCCCTTGTAGCCGCGCTCGACCAGCGCGAGGTGCGGCAGCGCGCCGCCGGTGCCTGAGCCGCCGACCACCACCGCGTCGGGGTTGGCCGCCATGATCTTGAGGACCTGGCCGGTGACGCTCGTGTCGGCGCGCGCGTAGCGCTCGTTGGTGACCACCTTGTAGCCGTGCGACGCGGCATGGAAGTCCGTGGCCTTGTACATCAGATCACCCCAACCGTCGGAGAAGCCGATGAATCCGACGGTCTTCACGCCGTTCGCTTTCAGGTGTTCGGCGACCGCGCCCATCATGAGCTCGGTCGGTTGCGGAACCGAGAATGTCCACTTGTACGCATCGTCCTTGACCGCGATCGGCGTGAGGCACAGGAAGGGCGTGTGCGTCTCGGTCGCCACTTGCGAGATCTGCAGCGAGGAGGGCACACCGTTCGAGCCCATGATGACGTCCACCTTGTCTTCGGTGATGAGTTTGCGGGCGTTCTTGCCCGCATTGGTGGCATCCGAACCATCCTCCAGGATGATGTACTTCACGCGCTGGCCGCCGAGGGTTTGCGGCATCAACTGGAAGGCATTCTTGTAATGGATGCCGAGTGAGGCACCGGGGCCGGTGGCGCCGAGGGTAACGCCGACCGTAATGTCGGCATGGGCCGTCGCGGCGCCGAGCGCGGTCGCGGCGGCGAGCAGCGCGAGAGTGAGCTTGCGGTTCATGTTCCCTCCTCCTATGGCATCGAGTTTGTGGTGTGCGCCTCGCGACGCAGCGCAGGGGCGGGACTTCGGCTCGGGATGGCCTGCTGCCGGAGCCGGGGCGTCCTGCACTTGCGTGTACGGTATACCGTATACGTGCCCTAGATGTCTGTCAAGCGAGGGGGGGAATTCATTTGTCTATTGGCATGTTCCTGACGCGTGCGGCGGGCTTCTCAGCGCCGCGCCCGGCTCGGGTGCGAGTCCCAGGTGCTTGAGCAGCGCGAGCTGGCGCGCGAGCACCGTGTTGCGATAGGCCGCCGTGTCGACCGCCTGCCAGTCGAAGAAGCCCGCTCCGTCGCGCAAGCCGCGACGGCCTTGGTGCATATAGCGGTCGACGATCGCGGGCGGCGCGAAGCGCGGGTCGTCGAGCGCGCCGGCGAGGTAGTGGCTTGCGTAGTAGAGAATGTCCAGGCCGCCGTAGTCGATGAATTCGACCACCCCCATGCTTGCATAGCGGATGCCGAAGCCGTAACGCACCGCGCGGTCGATGTCCTCGGCACTGGCGATTCCCTGCTCGACCATGCGTGCCGCCTCGTTCATCACCAGCGCCTGCAGGCGCGGCACGATGAAGCCGGGCACCGCGCGGCACACGACGGGCTTCTTGCCGATCGCCTCGAGCACCGCCTTCAAGCGCGCGGTCACCGCCGGGTCGGTGCCGGCATGCGGTGAGAGCTCGACGAGCGGAATCAGGTAGGCGGGATTGAGCCAGTGGCAGTTGAGAAACTTCTCTGGGCGGGGCAGCAGCCGCGCGAGCTCGGTCGAGAGCATCGTCGAGGTGGTCGAGGCGAGAATCGCGTCCTCGTGCAGATGCGGCACGACCAGTTCGAATGCAGCGCGTTTCGCGTCGAGAACCTCGGGCACGCCTTCGAACAGCACGTCGATTCGCGCGAGTGCCGCGGCGGCCTCGTCCAGCCCGGCAAATCGCACGCGCGCGAGTATGGGATCGATCGCTTCGCTGGCGAAACCACCTGCCTGTGCGATCGCGGTGAGGCTGGCGCGGATCTCGGCCAGGGCCTGCACGCGCAGCGCTTCGCGGGCCGCCGGTTCGCGCGGCTTCGCATCGATCAGCACCACCTCATGGCCGGCGTAGGCAAAAGCGTGTGCGATGCCGCGGCCCATCCGGCCCGCGCCAAGCGAGCCGATGACCGGCAAATCGCTCACGCCGGGCGGCCTTCTTGCAGCAGGTGGTCGATCGCGTCGCGCGTGCTGTGCGCGAGGCCGAGCGCCTCCAGCGTACGCGGTGAATCTGCAAAGAGGTCTTCGCCGAGCGCGGCCGAGGCAACGGCGAGCAGTCCGGCGGCGACCGGGGCGGCGACCCCCGCCCAGCGTGCCACCGAGACCAGGAACGCGAGGCCATAGGCCACGTCCTCGCGCATGTAGCGATGCGTTTGCAGGACGATGCGCTCGCGCCAGTCGCCCGATTTGGTGAGCCGGTCGTGCGCATCGCCGTACATCCACTTGTCCGTGGTGTAGTGGTCGCGCAGCGGGTAGTGGTAGGGCGCGTAGCCGAGCGCTTCGCGTACTGCGATGCGTTCGGCGTCGAGTGCATCGGTGACCCTGCGGATCGCCGGCTGGGTGCCCTCATTGTGAATGTCCCAGCGCTCGAAGTGTTCGAGCGGTCCGGCGTTCATCAGGATCAGCGGCGGATGAATGATCGGCCCGGCATTCATCAGCGCCGCGGACAGCACATTCTCGATCGGGTGCACCACCGGGTAGGCGCGCCGGATCACCTCGAGCGCCTCGGTGGTGCGTCGCGCGGGGAACACGCCCACGGGCAGGCGCTTTGCCCGAATCGTGATTGCGATGAGATCGGGGCCGTGCTTGCGTGCGAGATAGGGGAGGGTGCCGGTTTCGGCGAAGCTGATTCCTTCTGATGCGCGGGCGGTCCGTACCTGTTCCGCCATCACATAACTGCCGAAGCTACCGGGTGTCGAGAACACCACCTGACCCGGTTCGAGGTGCGCTGCCGCGGCGCGCGCGATATCGGCCTGCGCGGTGGCGGGCGTCGGCAGAATAATCAGCTCAGCCCCGCGCAGCGCGGCACCGATGTCAGTCGTGGCGAGTGCGAGGCGCACATCGCGCTCGCCGTTGAAATCCTTGAGCCGGATCGATGAGCTTTGCAGCACGGGCGCGAACGCCGCCGCGTCGCGCCGCCAGAGTCGCACAGCGTGACCCTGCGCGGCGAGGTCCGCCGCCGCGGCATAGCTGCCGTGTCCTCCCCCGAGCACCGCGACGCGCATCAGGCGAGGTGCTCCAGCGGCAGCGCGGTGGTTTCCTTGACCCGTTCGAGCACGAAGTTGGTCCGGATGTCGATGACTCCCGGCTGCTTGAGGAGCTTCTCCATGATGAAGCGCGAGTAATGCGCCAGATCCTCGACCTGCACGCGCATCAGATAGTCCATGTCGCCGGTCATCGCATAACAGGTGATCACCTCGGACCAGCTTTGTGCCGCGCGCGTGAACTGGTCGACCGGCATCTTGCCGCGCTTCTCCAGCTTTACGGTGACGTAGGCCAGCATGCCCAGGCCGACCCGCAGCGGGTCGAGTACCGCCGCGTAGTGACGGATTACGCCCCGGCGCTCGAGCGCGCGGACCCGGCGCAGGCAGGGCGAGGGCGAGAGCGCGACGCGTTCGGCGAGTTCCTGATTGCTGAGACGGCCGTCGGCCTGAAGCTGCTCCAGGATGCGGCGGTCGGTTCGGTCAAGGGATGTTGTTGGCATTTTATTGCTTAAGTCTGCCAAATAGAGAACAACAAGGCAAGCAAATTGCGCGTCATCGAGCATAGACTGGCCTCGGAAAGGAGTGTCTCCCGATGAGCGCGGTGCCGAAGCTTGCTGCGACACCAGGCCTGGAACGGCAGTTCTTGTCGGGCAATGAAGCCGTCGCGAGAGGGGCCTGGGAGGCGGGAGTCGAATTCGCCGCGGCCTATCCCGGCACGCCATCGACCGAGATTCTCGCCGGCCTCGCCGCATTCCCCGGCCTGTACGCCGAGTGGTCGACCAACGAGAAGGTGGCGCTCGAAGCGGTGCTCGGTGCCTCGATGACCGGGCGGCGCGCGATCACCGCGATGAAGCACGTTGGCCTGAACGTCGCCGCCGACACGCTGATGACGATGGGGTTGGTCGGCGTAAAGGCCGGACTTGTCATCGCGGTGTCGGACGACATCGGATTTTCGTCCTCGCAGAACGAACAGGATTCGCGTTACTGGGGGAGGTTCGTCCATCTGCCGGTGTTCGAGCCCGCCGACGCGGCCGAGGCCTACGCAATGACCAGAGAGGCTTTCGCGGTCTCCGAGCGCCATCAGGTGCCGGTGTTGCTGCGGCTGACGACGCGTGTCTCGCACGTCAAGCGAACGCTGGTCGTGGGTGATCGTGCAGGGCCCGACCGCGCGCTGCACGGCTACCAGCGCGACGTCGAGCGCTGGATCATCACTCCGAACCATGTCGGCAAGCGCCTCACGCTGCGCGCAGCGCGCGACGCGGCGCTCGCCGTGGAGACCGAGACCTCGCGCTGGAACCTCGTCGAACCCGGTACGGATCCGGCGCTCGGCTTTGTCGTATCCGGGCCGGCGTACCACGCGGTGCGCGAGGCGTATCCGCGGGCACCGGTGCTGAAGCTCGGGTTTTCGCATCCCTTGCCGGTCGCCCTCGCGCGCAAGTTTGCG
>Ga0224495_10000589_pt1 | contig 28408 bp, 24 predicted proteins | sample SF_Jul11_sed_USG_FD_168128 | JGI IMG/M metagenome (GOLD analysis project Ga0224495, IMG submission 168128) | Sediment microbial communities from San Francisco Bay, California, United States - SF_Jul11_sed_USGS_4_1 | ecosystem: Environmental > Aquatic > Marine > Sediment | place: USA: California...
CAAAAGTGGTCAGATGCCCCAGCAGGGAGTCTTCGATGATTACGTTTTCAAGACAGGCTCCGTAGCCGATTATGGAGTTTCTGATGATGCAATCTTTTATCACGGTCTCGTCCGAGATCGATACATTCGGGCCGATAACCGAGTTTACGATCTGAGCCGTAGGCGCCACGTAAACAGGCGGTACGAGCACGGAACCCTCAAGCGCCGCCGGCGTACTCCTGCCCTTCAGTAAATGCCTGTTGGTCTCGAGCAGAGTTTCCTTCTTACCGCAATCATACCAACCCTGCACCTCGTGGGAGACAAACTTCGTGCCCTCTCTGATCATGGTCTGCAGGGCATCGGTCAGTTGGATTTCCCCCCGGGTCAGCTTGCCGGACTCGACGACCTTCTCCAGCGCCCGTCTGAGATTGGCCGATTCCTTAATGTAATAAAGCCCGATCAAAGCCATATTTCCCTTCGGTCGGGCCGGCTTTTCTTCCATGCCCACAACACAGCCGTTTTTCATCTCGGCTATCCCGAAACGCCGGGGATCGCTGACTTCTCTAAGGCCCAGCACGTTATCACCGGACGATATGAACTTATCCAGGTCGCATTCGACGATCGTATCCCCGAGAATGATCAGGACCGCGTCGCTGTCAACCCTGTCCAGGGCGATCTTTATGGCATAGCCCAGCCCCAGCAACTGGTCCTGTTCAACGAAAGTGGCTTTGAAGTCATAGTTCTTTTCCACGTAGCTCCGGATCTGATCGCCTTTGAAGCCGATGACAAAGATCACTTCGTCCGGATTGAGCTTCAAGAGGGGGTCGAGGATATAGGCCAGCATCGGCTTGCCGGCCACATGCAGCAGTGGTTTGGGTTGTGAATACGTATGTGGTTTCAGTCTGTCGCCGACCCCGGCGACAGGAATAATCACTTTCATGTTGGTATCTCCGAAAACATAGCAATAGTAGGAACTGAACAGCGCTTTGACAAGCTTTATTCTGCCGGCGGGGACGCCGGGAGTGAAGCGGCTATTCGGGACGGCCCGCAGCGGTGGGTAGTTTCTTGAGTTTCTCGCCGCAATCGGCAATCGGTGCGAACTTTACTCGGTCACCGGCGGTCTCGCAAAGCCCGACCGAGAGGCTGTCAATCGGACCGGTCACCGGTACCACCCGCCAGGCCGCCACCACTTGTCCCGGCACCCATTGCGATGACGCCACTTCCGGGGCAAAACTCAGCGGCGCCGCCGACGGCTCCGCCGTACCGGTCCCGGCCGCGGAAGGAACCGCCAGGGCAACGGTGTAATCCCCGGTCGTCTTCTCCTGTGGGATGAAATATAACTCCACCAGGAGGGAATCATTCGCCAGGGTCTCGACACGGTATGCCGCCAGGTCGCACCGGGGCTCGAGGAATTGCACCGGCGGGTCAGTGACCGAAAAATCAGCCAGGTTCAGCGACGACAGAAACGCGCGGTCCGGCGCCGAAAGCTCGGCAATCTCCTCCGGTTGCCGCTGGACCAGCGGCGCAAGAACCTGCCGGACTAAGTAAGTCTCGGCAAACTCCCGCTCGAGGCTGTTGCCGAAATAGAGCCGCCGGACACGGTTTATCTGGTATTGGGGATTGTCTTTACCCTTGATATCCTTGTAGACGGCCAGCGAGGTGTCTTCAACACCCTGCAGCCATACAGAGAAGAGACTGCTCATGTGTTTCAGCTGGACATCTTTGGGTCGGGCAAAATAGGCCAGGGTATAAAGTCCCGCCGCCTGGGCATAATGCTGCACGCCCTGCGCCACCAGTTCGTTAGCCCGTCGACGAAACACGTCGGCCAGCCGGTGCACTATCTCCTGCCAGTTCTTGTCGTCGAGAAGCTCCGGATTGTCGACATACAACTGACCGAACGACCCGGCAATGGCGTCATAGGTATCCAGCTTGCCCGACTCGATGTTCTCCAGCAGGCCCAGAGCCATCTGTGGGAAATCATGGGGGTTACTCTTCGTGTCATATACCCGCTCGACGCTGCTGTTGCCGCAGCCGGTCGCCAACAGTGCCGCCAGCATCACCACCGACAGGATAAGTAAAAACGCAGACTTCATAACCAGAATGCTCCCTGTATCACACCATCGAAATCAGCTCAAAAGACTTATGAGAAAGTCCCAGATTTGTAAGAACGTCCCGATCCAGTCCTCCACCAGAAACTGTACCCTCCCGATGAGCAGCGATACGCGGCCCATCACGGTGTAGCCGAAATGAGCGCCGAAAGAAATCATGATAAACCAGATGCCGACACGAGCGGTGGCCCCCAGAATACCGACATGTTCATGGGAGAAATAGAAGTAAATGAGGGTGGACAGGACCCCCACGACGACTATTATGCTCAGGAGGAACATGGTCGATTTGCGATTTACTTCGAACTGCAGGTCGTAATCGCCCAACGCCTGACTGACACCGGGGTCAAAAGCGTATTCGATCTTGTACCGGCCTTGCCCCAGGCCCGTCAGCACGACACCGTCCGAAACGACCGAGGCCTTGTCCAGCACGGTTGTCTTTCTGTTGGCGTTTTCGTGTTCGCGAATGGAAAAAGATACTTCGTAATCTTCACCGATTCCGAGTTCGGTGCTGTCGCGGAAGATGGCCGACAGCAGGAGGCGGTTATCGCCGGTTCGGTCGACCCATTTCTTGCTCGCGGCCGCCGAGCCGGACTCGATATTCAGGCCGCCATGCTCCTGGGTTTCGGGGATTGGAGTTATCTCGGAAACGGTATCGGTAAGTTGAAACAGGACCGTATCCGGGCGCGCGCCCTCGACGACCTGAAACTCACTGAGGTTGTAATCGAAGGCGTCGACATCACCGGCCACCGTTTCCGTTCGCGCAATCATGGTCGACTGCATCTGTGGCAGAACCAGTCCATGCAACTGCGTGGTGAGGAAGACCCCACCGGTGACGCCCATGACACAGGCCAGTGAGACGCGCGACATCCATGAATACTTGGACCAGAAACGCGCAAACATCAATATACCCAGGACACCGGGGACAAAAAGCCACCACTGGCCGGCAATCATCGGGTCCCACAGTTTCTGCAGGATGACCGTGTCCCAGATGAGACCGACCTGGTAACCGGCGGTGAGGCCGGCGAAGATATGCTCGGCGATTTTATATATCGGGTTATCCTTGTAAAGAAAGGAAAAGAGCGCCAGCGTGAAGAAGGCGATGAGCCAGATATGGAAAATTTCCCAGCCGCTCATAACTTCAACCCGCGTTTGTGTTGCCGGCCCATGAAGTAACCGACATTGCCCAATACTACCAGGCCGATTATCAGCAGATGCACCAGGGATTGTATGTCCATACCCCTGAAAGCCGCATCCGGCTGCCCCAGTAGAATCTCATATTCCGCAGCACCCTTCATGCCCCCCAGCAAACCGACAATTTGACCGGCCCCGACAAAAGCATAGAACTTGGGCGCCATCACCGCCGTCGCGCCGACCCCCATAGGTACGCTGTAGCCGGCATTGACAATCGAAATCCAGTAGTCGGCCGTGGCGTTGTCGGCGACCTCGAAAACAAAGGCGATATCCTCGTAATTCTTGACCGAGTCCATTATGGGCAGCTCCGACAGGGGAGTCCCGCTGTTATCGGTGGGGAAAATGGATTCTATCGAGAGCCCCATACCTTTCAGCACCGAAACGTAACCATACTTGTAGCCCAGATTAACATAGTCGACACCGTAGACCTTGCCATACTCGGCGGCAACTTCGCGTGTGACGGCTTCGGCCAGGGACGGCCCCCCGAGAGGAATATTGCTGAGAGTGATAATCCGGCAGTCTTTTCGAAACAGGTGGCGCGCGCCGACAACCGCCATGGGCGTGGTCTCGGCCATTGTTGAGGGATAGTAATCGAAAACGAGCATCACTGCCGAGGAATCCGGCAGAGCCTCCACGGCATCGAAAAACGTCTGGACCTCGGGGGTAACGCTGACCGGGAATTTGGCCGGCACGATGAAAGGGATTATAACCGCAATGCCCACCATGAGATAAATCCACCGGCGATCCATCTGCTGCATCTGGTCCCAGAAACTCACGCGGTTACCCTTTCCCCATGTAAGTCCGTTCGATGCCGAGAATAATGCGCAGGGACATGGCGGACGCACCCAGGGCGGCTCCAATAATGATGCCTCGCTGCACGGCCAGGTTGGCGCCGTTCATAATATATGTGTTCAAAAGACCCGGGATATCTCCGGGAAAGAGGTTGAGGAAAGCTTCACCCATGGGCACGCGCCATAACATGACGAGTGTCGCCGTTATCAGCAGGATGGTGGCCTCGGAGCTGCGCGCACGGAAAGCGCGGTACGCTGCTGAAGCGATGTAGAAAGCCAGGGTGGCGAACATGGTGGCCATCATGGGCATCTGAAGGTTGATGAACAGCCAGTCATAAATCGAGCCGTCCGAACGGCCGAACAGGGATGACCAGCTACTGGACAAAACGCTCGGGAGGGACATCGCCAGTATAGCCAGCAGGGTCAAAACCTTGTAGCCCCAGCCTTCTTTCCGCCGCTTGACAGCGGCCAGATTTACGCGCGTGATTGAGACCACTCCCAGCAGGAGGGTAAAGCCGCCGATAATGATCAGCCAGTTAAGCAGTTCATTGCTGAGTCGGCCGACAAAGGTCGTCTCTTCGTTGAAAAAAAACGCCAGGACCATGGCGATACCCGAAAGGAAAGCAATGGCAACCGGCGCGGTGGTTCTCATGTCGTTATCGTAACCTCAAATCATCTATACAGCGTCAAACAGGCTGATAAAAGTGTCGCCACGCCCCAGGATAACCAGCAAGACTCCCAGGATTATGCAGGCAGCTATCAATATCTTTATGAAGTCCTGGCCTTTCAAACCGCCGGTCATGATTGGTTCATGCGACAGGTATGCCGAAGCCGCGTACAACTCCTCACCCATCAGGGTATAGTCGCAGGCGGCTATGAAAAATGGCAACTGCTCGGGGCGGGCGGTCCCGGCGATCTGGATTGACCCGGCGGCGTTGCCGGTTTCGGCCAGAAGAAGCGACTCGGCGAAAAAAGCGCCCATGTATATATTCGTCGCCGGTCTCTCACGCATCATGTAACCATTGACAGTAGCGGTAAAAGCGAACTGCTCGCCAGCGACATACCGGACCGTATCCTTATCATAGGCATCGCGCTTGCCCATCTCGATATATGCCTGCTCCACCACTTCCTGGCTGGCCGCCAGGACCAGGGGATAGCGCACCGGCACCGTCAGCGGTGTGTCGTACTGGGCGGTAATCCTTGCCACCCGGCCCAGAATCGAAACGCCGGCGATGGTCTCGATCTGGTCCAGCTCGTCAATACCGGGGATAAACAGCACCGGCCGGCCCATCTCCGTGGCCCGACCCACGGCTTCCTCGACGGCATCCAATCCGGGAATCTTACGCAGAAACAGCGGCTTGCCCTGCCTGGCCCACCGGGTGTAAAGCAATACCGCGGCGGAGAATAGCGATATCAGGACCAGGGCGTTGATTCTGTCGGCGCGGAAAATCGCACTCCAGTCTTGCGTGAAGACTGTCCAGCCCCCAAAACCGGCGACCGCCGTGGCAATAATAATATAGTATATCGTTTTTGGATTTCTTTTCATTTTTGCACGCGGAATATACCATCTGGCGACTATTTGTCAATCCATATGTAAGTAGCTGTGGACCTTAGTGTTTTACACGGAAAGGACGAATCGGACGAGATTATTGTCTAACCGGCTGAGCAGAACGGCAGTGACCGGGACGATACCGCTATTGCGGGTCTACAATCGAGCCCATAAACAGCGGCAGCCCGGACTTGTTGTCGACGATAGCGCAGAAAAACGGTCGGTCGACAATCATCTCAAAGGGCGGGGGGGTATCCATCACCGCATCCGCCAGAGCCATCCCCACGACGGTTACGGCCGCGGCTTCAGTACCTTCCTCATTTACTTCTAGGAATGTCTTCTGCTTGACCAGGCTGATGAATATATTCGAATCCGGTTTCGGCATCCACATTCCGCGGAAGTCCGCCGCAGCCGGATGGAAGGCGGCCTTCATGCCCATGGCTATGAGAGCGTCATTAAGAGTGCGCTCGTACTCGAGTTTGAATCGTGGCAGCACGATTGTCCCTTCCTGTTCCATGCCGGGCCGGAGCGCCAACCGCCACTGCTCCCAGTTCTCCGCCGTGAGGTCCTTCTGGAACTGCTCCAGGCCGTTTTCTGCGCCGGGAAGAACTACCAGCATACTGGAGCGGCCGTTTCCATAAGGCAAACTGATAGCCTGAAACGTTTCGGTCGCGAAGTAGCCAAAACGCCCCGTCTGCTGCATCAGTGGATGCTTCTTCCGATTGCCGTCGAGGAGTGTGAAATCTCCTTCGTGGGTATGGTTCGTATCGAACGGGTGTGTCCACATCCCTTTGAAGTAGAGGGCATTGATAAGAAACATGATATCGCGTCGGCTGATGGCCCCGATGATTTTTTTGATTCGCTGGTTCGTGTTCTCGGCTACCCAGGCGTTGATGATTTTCGGCGCCTCGGGGTCGGCAAAATCGAGCCGCTCGACGGCGGCATCATAGTAAAGCCGCGTGCGCTCCAGAAAATCCTCCCTGAAATCGAAATCGTGCCTCATCCAGATAGAGTTGGCGACGGACAGCACCACGGTCGGGTCGGCCGCCAGGGCTGTTTTCAACACGGCGTTGGCGGCGTTGACGTCCTCAAGGGTGAATCCCTGCAACTGAAGTGCCTGCTGCATCTCGTCTTTGGTCAGGCCGTCGGCGCCATTGTACACCATGGCCAGGGCTATAGCGGCGCTTGCCGGCGATATGAAAACATTGCTGCCGAAATCGGTTCTGAGTATTTCCTGGAAAAGCTTGATCCCGAAGCGCGTATAAGCTGGACCTATATCGCGAACGCCTCTTACTACGGGGTCGCCGCTTAAGTCCGACACTCGTCTTTCGAGAGATACATCCAGGCGAGTGACGGCCCCGACCGTAATGACAATCCCGGAAGTGTCCAGAGAGGCATGCCCTATGGAGCTGATCCGCAACGAGTAAGTCCCCACCGGGAGGTTCTTGACAACGAATGATCCGTCGCCGGTGGACATGGCGCCTTGCTGCGTCCCGACTGCCTGCACGGCAGCTCCGGCGACTCCGTCACCGCTGACGGCGTCGGTTATCTTGCCTGTCAACGTGCCGAAATCGCCTGCTATTACGCCAGGATCGGCGAAGAGCACGGCGAGCCAGAGAACCATATAAACGGAGAATGGCTTTGAGTGCATAAGAAACCTCTCACGAATGTTATTGTCTTTCCCGTCAGGGAATACATCGGAAGGACTGCTTTCTTCCCGAGAACGTCAAGCTTTTGTGCGGATTATTATGGCCAGGGGAAGACTTACTTGAGCAGCAGCATCTTTTTCGTCTGGCTTGTTGCCCCGGCGTCTAGGCGATAAAAATAGACGCCGCTGGCTACTCCGCGTCCACCATCGTTGCAGCCGTCCCATTCGACCGCGTAAGTGCCCGCCGAAAGGGAGGAAAACTGCCACTGCCGGACGATCTGACCAAGTACATTGAAAATAGTCAGGAAGGCGCGCGACCTGCCGGGTACCGAGAACTCGATGGTGGTGGACGGGTTAAACGGGTTGGGATAATTCTGAGCCAGCACGAAACCATCGGGAAGCCCCGGACGGTCTATTTCGTACACCGGGGTGGCGTCGCTGCCCTTGATTTTGAGCATGTAAATATCCGAGCCGCCGGCTGAATACGAATAGGAGTGCCCGACCAGGAACAAATCCAGTCCGGAATCTTCGATGACGGCGTGGCAGAAATCGGATTCCCTGCCGCCGTAGCTTCGCGACCAGATCTCCGTGCCCATTGGATCCACCTTGACAACATACACATCGTTCTTGCCCGACCCGAACGACAGCGTGCTACCGACGAGGGCATAACCGCCATCGGCTGTCTGGCAGACAGAATAGCCACGGTCATCATAGGTGCCGCCGTAGATGTACTCCCATGTGACATTGCCGGCGATGTCGGTCTTAACGAGGTAGGCGTCGTTATACGAGGCTCCGAACGAGGCGGAGGCGCCCACGAAAATGAAACCACCATCCGAAGTCAGTTCCAGCGAGTAGCCGATATCGGCCCGGGTCCCGCCGTATGTGGTGGCCCAGAGCGAGTCACCGTCACTGTCCATGCGGATGGCGTACACACTACTATAACCGGTGCCGAAAGAACCGGTGGTTCCTACCGCGATGAAACCGCCGTCGGCGGTCACGCGCACCGCAAAACCGGAATCACCGCCGGGGCCGCCGAAGGTTCTTGTCCAGACCGTGTCGCCGGCGGCGTTGGTCCTCACGAAGTAGACGTCGTTGTACCCTGATCCGAACGAGCAGGTGGTGCCGCATATTACGTAGCCGCCGTCGGGCGTGAGTCGCACCGACATGCCCTCGTCATCCTGGCCGCCGCCGTAGGTTCTGGCCCAGAGCACCCGGCCGGATGAATCAGCCCTGACCAGGTAGATGTCCCGGCCGCCGCCTCCGTACGATTCGGTAGCACCGACCATGACGAAGCCGCCGTCGGCGGTTCGCTGAATATCATAGCCGTCCTCGAAGGAGGCACCTCCGAAAGTGCGCGTCCAGAGCGTATCCCCCAGCGAGTCGATCTTTACCAGGTAGAAGTCCATCCCCCCGGAACCAAACGAGTAGGTCGAACCTAGGACGGCGAAGCCGCCGTCGGCGGTGGCCACCGAGGCGCTGCCCATTTCGTTGAGCCGGCCACCGAAGTTGGTTGACCACAACTGGGTCTGGGACCGCGCTGGAGAGCAGAGCAACCCCGCGACAATAACGCCCGCTGTAATCTTCAGGCCGTGACGGGCCATAGCCTTCATCCTTATGTAGTCCAATTACGCCTGTTCGTTTTTTGAACAGTTCCTGCTAAAGAGTATCGGGACCTGCTCAAATAAGTTTAGCGCTTCGTGTGACTTTTCTTCCGCCGGGGCAGTCGGAAGATATCTGTGGGATATACTAAGTTTATACGGGATAGTCAGTTACGCGCGGCCGGATAGGTTAATTCCCATACCGCCGTCCTCCTTATCCGTGTCCTAACGGTTATCGTCGACATTAAGCCTCAGTCTGGCAACAGCTTATCTCGGCAGTCAGGCCCGGCACCGGCGTTGCTCAATAGGCTTCGGAGAGATTTATGAAACGCTTTTTCGAGGAGGCACAAATGTTGAAAATAGCCAGGCCGATGATTGTCGCCGGTCTGCTGATATTTTTCACGATGGGCGCAACGGTACAGGCCCAGGAGAGCGGGATCATTCAGGCGACGGCCACGGTATTGTCGGCGCTGATAGTCCGGGGCGAACACAACCTCGAGTTCGGCACCGTGACACCCGGGGTCCTCAAGTCGGTCGACGCTACCGACGTCGGCTTTGCCGGGGAATGGAGCATCACCGGGCCGGCCGCGGCCGAGGTGACTCTTGAATGGGACCTGCCGGATTCCCTCATTCTGCAGGACTCCACCGTCGGCCTGCTGATTACATTCAGCAACACCGACGCTTCGTATGATGACGGTACCGGGGGTGGCCAGACGGCGCCGGCCGGCATTCTGAATCCTAATGGTGTAGAAACCGAGGATATCGGGATCGGCGGCGGCATGAGTATCTGGATTGGCGGCACTGTATTGCCCCGCCTGTCTCAAACCGGAGGCAATTACAGCGCTAACGTTGTCATGACGGTGACACTTACCGGCAACTGACCAACCGGCAGTCTGCGACAGCTTATACTCTCTTCTCAATCCCCGCCGTCACGGGGCACGGCGGTCGTATGTCATTGACAAATTCACGATTTACGGTATCTTGAAGACGTACCTGTCAAGTTACGTCGGATACCGTTATGAACCTGAAAAATCGTTTAATCCCAAGTCTGAGTGTTATGGCCCTGTTTCTCCACTAGTGGTCGGGCGCGGGGGCAGAGCCCTTGGACCGGGTGTCGTCGGCGGTCATAGAAACGACCGCGACGGTCGTGGACCCTGCTGGTACAACCGGCGTGACAGCCGACATGCTGCCGGCGTTTTTCGGTCAAAGCCGGCCCGTTGAACCGTCCGGTATCGCGGCTGGCATTAGTGAACAATACGGGCTGTTCTATTGTCCCCGGGGCGGTAAGGCTTTTCTTCAGATAGAAACCGACGGCGCTTTGATGAGACAGGTGTATCTGAAAGACCCTGACAGCGGCCCCTCGGGATGGCTCATCACCAACGCCTCTGTCCCGAATGTATCGCTTGTCTCGATGGAAGCGTTGACGCGTTCTCTGCCGCCCGGCGCGTCGTCATGTCAGGTGACTATCATCTACTCCGAGAACTGACGACATCGGGACATCTTATCACGAACTTAAAAGTTGACTCGGCCAACGGGCTCCTTTTCCTTTGTGAACGGACAAAGCCGCTGTTTTACTATGGACATAAGAAGAATCATCAGTGCCTGTTTGTGCATGCTGCTGACAACTGCGGCCTTCTCCCGGGCGCAGGTCAACGTCACGGTAAACAACAACCTGGTCTTCGGCGACGTCTTTCCCCATGTTCCCAGGACCGTGTCGAAGCGGGACGCCGGGATGGCCGCCGAGTTTCATGTCACGGGCCCGGCCGGACAAAAGGTCACTATCCAATTCACCTTACCGACGTACATGAACATGGGCGGATACTCCATGCAAATGATTTTCAATGAGACGGACTGTGCCATGGATTCATCTTTGACCCAGGCCAGCAAGCAGTCCAACCCGGGCTATGATAACCTGGACCCCTGGCATGCAATTACGTACAGTCTGGGTACCAACGGCCTGACCATATGGCTGGGCGGCAAGGTCGTGCCGGCGATCGTCCAGCCGGCCGGCAATTACCAGGCGGATATTGTCATCCGCGTGGACACTACCGGCAACTGAATATGGATTTCGTCCCACAGTTTGCTCAACTCTGAAGCAATCTTGCCTCCCCGTCGCCTCCGTTTTCTTCCCCAGGCTAATAACTCTCCGCCGATTGGCGACTTAAGGAGTATGCGTGGAAATAAACAGAGCGACGTCACGCAGGGCATTTGAGTTTCTCTCTGGAGGAGGCCGTAAATGAGACTGACCGCTGCATGGACGAGACTATCGACGCTTGTAGTGATCGGGTTGCTGCTGGGCTCGCTGAATCGACCGGTGGCGGCCCAGGATGTCACCACCGGTGAAGCCACCGCGACCGTCTTGGCCGGCCTGCAGGTGATTGCCTTTCAGGATCTTCAGTTCGGGGAATTGCTGCAGGGAGTGTCCAAGACTATGCCGAATACCGACGATGATTCCTCGGGCATATTTCAGATTCTGGGCGCCCCCAGCCGCGGTATCTCTATTTACATGGCTATGCCCGCCTACCTGTCCCTGCCGGATGGCTCGGACCGGCTAAATATTTCATTCTCCACCACCGACGCTACCGTCGATACCACGGTGGCGACCCCGTCGACCGTGGTTGCCGGCGATGGCTGGATCGACCAGAACCCCTATAACATGGCCGCGCCCTACGTGATCGGCACTGCCGGTCAGACCAATATTTATCTGGGCGGGAAAGTGACTCCTTCCATCGACCAGGCGGCCGGCGACTATGCCGGTGACATAATTGTGAGCGTTGCCTATAACGGTAATTAGATCTCTCCATCTATCTCAGATGACTGAAGCGAGGGCCGCCAGGCCCTCTTTTTTTTGCTTCGGGCCACTCTAATCCGCTATTATTCAGTCACTTAGACCGGTCAGCCCGTTAATCCAAACGGACGCGTCTTCACTATGCCAGCCGCAGTGAAATGAAACAGTTGTGTGGGAATCGACCCCCGCATTTTCAGCCAAATTCCATCCGGCAGTTGCAAACTGCGAATTTTGTGTCTCAGGACTGTTAAGAATCTGCACTGTATGACGATTAAACAGAGAGAAAGTCATGCGATGTAATGACAAGACCAGAATCTGAACAAAGTCATATTAGGAGGAATTGACGATGCAAAACCATTCAAGGATGAAGTCGGTTTGCAGACTCATCGTGACGGTGGCTCTGGTAGGCTGCCTTATGGGCTCGGCCTCTGTCCAGGCTCAGGACGTTGCGGTCGGGCAGGCTACGGCGACCGTCCTGACCATGCTTACGGTGACGGCGACCATGCCGTTGAAGTTCGGCGATGTTATGCAGGGTGTCCGCAAGGTGGTCGCCAAGAACGTCGACGATGCCGGAGGCGTGAGTTCGGGAATCTTCACCATCAACGGTGCGGTCAGCAAGGAAATCTCCTGCTACCTGCAGCTTCCGGATTACCTCTGGAACTCGACTAACGAGGACCGACTGGTGATAGCTTTCTCCGCCACAGACGGCTTGATCGACACCACTGCCGCCGGAACTCCCGGCACGCCGGGCGCCGGTCTGGGTGCCATGGACCAGGATCCACACAACATGCCCGAGTTTGCGCTTAACGATGTGGGCGGCCTGGCCAGGATCTACCTGGGCGGGACGGTCTGGCCGACGGTTGACCAGAGAAACGACGCCTACTCGGCAGATATCGTTCTGACCGTCGCTTACACTGGAAATTAATATGTATTAGCAACTAGGCAGGAGAGAGTCTTGACGATCTCTTGCGGAGGTATGAGAAATGAGATTCAGTTTTAGCAACAAGAGCCTTGTCAGCCTGATCATGATTGTGGCGGTGATAGTGCTGCTGACAGGACCTACTACTGTCATGGCTCAGGACGTAGCCACCGGCTCGGCCACAGCGACTGTTCTGACAATGCTGACAGTCACCGCTACCCAGGCGCTGGCTTTCGGCGATGTCATGCAGGGCGTGCGCAAGAGCGTCGCCAACAACATCGACCTGGCCGGCGGCGTTGCCTCAGGTATTTTTTCAATCGCGGGTGCTGCCACCAAGGAAATATCGGCTTATATGCAGCTTCCCGATTACCTGTGGAACTCGACCAATGAGGACCGGCTGGTGATAGCCTTTTCGACCACCGATGCCCTGGTCGACACTTTGCCGGGGACTCCCGGAACTCCGGGGCTGGGGAATTCAGGCGATGTTGACCCGCACAATCTTCCGGAGTTTCAGCTTTCGGGCGCGGCCGGCACCGCGGCCATCTACCTGGGTGGCACGGTCTGGCCGACAGTGGACCAGCGCAACGATGCTTACAGCGCCGATATCGTTTTGACGGTCGCCTATACGGGAAATTAATGGACTATAAGACGTGACTCCTATCCGTTTACGCACGGACATGCTCGGCGGGGCATAGGACATTCCCCCGACAAAAGATGCCGAAGGAGTCAGAGATATCATAGGATGGAATCGGCTATGGACATAACAAGTATTTTTCGTTTCCTGACGAGACAGATGGGAAGACGCGCCGTGGCGTGCCTTCCCATGTGCTTTTTGCTGGCGGCAGACATTACGGCCAGCGTGCTGGTGGCGCCCACGGCCGTTTACCTGACCGAGCGTGACCGCACCGGCCGTCTGACCGTCCAGAATCCCTCCGACAAACCCAAGGAGATTTCGATCTACCTGAGTTTCGGAATCCCCGAATCGGACAGCCTCGGCAACGTCAGCGTCCGGCTGCAGGATTCGACAAGTATCGACCCTCGGTCGGCCGCCGAGTGGATACGGGTCTTCCCGCGCAAATTCGTTCTGCCGGCGGGCGGCGAGCAGGTGGTGCGTTTCGTGGCCAACCCTCCCGGTGACCTGGCCGACGGCGAGTACTGGGCGCGCATCGTCATCCGCTCCGAAGCTGGCCAGACTTCGATACCCAGCGCCACCCAGGTTGACGGCATCACGACTACCCTCAACATGGTTATGCAAACCGCGATAGCGCTGAAGTACCGCATGGGAAACCTCGTCTCCAAGGTGGAAGTGACCGACACCCAGGTCAGGGCCTCCGATTCGGCCGTGAGTGTTCTCGTGGATATGGAAAACCGGGGAAATGTCTCCTATGTCGGCCTGTTGGTTTCGCGGCTTCTGGACGCCGACCGCCGGGAAATATCCTATAAGGAGATTGACCTGGCCGTCTACCGCAAGCTCACCCGGGGCTTTACCCTGCCGGTGACCGCTGGTGAGTTCAGAAAGCCTTATAAGGTGGAAATATCAATCAGCAATGAGGGGCGCAAGGATATCCGCGCCGAATATATGGTGCCCGGAAACAGCATTCAATACAGCGTGCTGGTGGAGTAAAACGGCCCCGCCGAAACCCGATGCTGCGGACATAGGAACATGTTCGAACGCAAGCCGACAAGAAGTCTCCTCGCAGCCTGCCTGCTGGCCATAGCGGCCCTGGCTCCGGCAGGGTACGCCCAGACCGAGTACGTCGAAGAGATTGTCGTCGCTTTTGACGTGCCCAAACTTATCCATCAGGACATCTTCGTCCAGTATGATGGGCTTTCGATTTATGTGCCGCTGGTGGAGGTGTTCCACCTTCTGGACATCAGCATCGAACCGGATTTTGATCGGTCCCGGTTCACCGGCTTTTTGATGTCCACTGACAACAAGTACGAGATTGATCTGTCGAGGTCGACGGCCCTGGTAAACGGCCGGGAATACCACTTTCCAAAGGAACATTATTTTCTGGGGCCCGCCGAGGTGTTTCTCAAAATCGAACTCTATGAAACCCTCTTCGGTCTCAAAATGGATTTTGATTTTTCATCACTCAGTATTCGCCTGCCTCTCAACGAGGATTTTCCCTCATACCAAAAATTGCTGCGACAGAAAGCCCGCCAGAAGCTGCGGAAGGAAAAGGTCGCCCTTCAGGACGTGGTGGAACTGGCCCGTTCCCGCGACTACCTTAAAGGCGGCGTGGCCGACTGGACGCTGGCGGCCAGCCCTCTGGGCGGGGCGGGACATTATTTCAGCCTGAATGTAGGTGGCATGGTCGCCGGCGGTGACTTGACCGCCTCGGGCACGGGAAATACCAAAACCGGATTCCAGGCCGACCAGATAAGGTATAAATGGCACTACTATTTCGATGACAACAAATACATCACTCAGGCCGAACTGGGTGATGTCGGCACGGGAGGCCTTCTGGCGCGCGGTTTGAAAGGCGTCAAAGCCACCAACGAGCCCCAGGTCCGCCGCCAGTTCTTTCAGACCGTGGACGTATCCGGGTACCTCGGTGACGGGTGGGAGGTGGAACTCTACGTCAACAACAAGCTGACCGATTTTACGGTCACCGACGAGATGGGTGAATATCATTTCCTGACCGACGTTTATTACGGATCGTCCCGGATTATGATCAAAATGTACGGCCCCAGCGGCGAGATTCGCACCGAGGAAAAGTACTATTCGGTGCCGCACAACCTTGTCCCGCGGGGAACCGTCGAGTACACGGCCGCTCTGGGCACGGCCACCGTCAATCGGGAAGAGAGGAAACTGGGCCACGGCGATATCCGGTACGGCGTACTTGACAACCTCTCGTTGGGTTTGAGCGGCGAACTCCCCGTCGCGCCGGAAACCGAGCAGAAGCGCAGCGTCGGGGCCGAAGCCGTCTATCATCCTATGAGCAATCTACTGCTCAGCGGCGGTTACTCGCCGGGCAATCTTTTCACCGGCTCTTTCAACTTCATTGAGCCGTCGCTGGTCAGCATCAACGGCAGTTACACGGGCTACTTCGAAGACAGTGTCCGCAACCCGCTCCAGCAGAAGCGCCGGGTGCGGCTATCGGTATCATCTCCGCTGAAAATCGGAAATTATCGCCTGGGTCTGCGATATTTTGTCACGGCCGTCAAATACCCCGCTTTCGAGACCATCGATATGAATTATGGTTTCAGCACACAGCTGTATCGATTCCACATCAATTACATGGGTAATTACAAGATAGCCAGGCGTACTTCCGGAACGGACAAGGCTCTCCAGAGCCGCTTGTTCATTACGCCCCGACTCGTGCGCTGGCTGCGTCCGCAGTTCCGGGTCAACTACGATCACAGCCTGCAAGAGGTGACCCATGCCGGTGTCTACGTGGCTAAACGTGTCTTCAAGACCGGTCAACTGACGTTTTCATATGAGCGCAATGTTTCCGCGAAGACCGGTTCATTCATGCTGACATTCAACATCTTCACCGACTTCGCCCAATTCGCCACCAGGTTGATTGACAATAACGGAGAAACTGCGATCAGTCAGACGCAGCGAGGCTCGGTACGGTTTGACCAGGGCGCCGGCTCCTTCCACTTTGTCCGAAAAAACGGGGTGGGCCTGGGGTCGGCCGTCATCTGGCCGTTTCTCGACTACAATTATAATGGTGTCCGCGATGCTGGCGAACCGCTCCTGCCGGAGTTGAAGGCCAAGCTGAGCGGCTCCCACGCGATGCGCAAGGGTCCCGGCGACCTGTATTATTACGACGGTCTGCGCCCATATGACGAATACCTGGTACAAATTGACGCTATCAGTCTGGATGACCCGCAGCTTCGCCCCGCCCACGAGAATTACCAGGTGGTCATCAATCCCAACACTGTGACCGGAATCAATGTGCCGGTGGTCACCGGCGCCGAAGTCCAGGGCGTGGTGCAGCGCCAGATACCCGGTGCTCTGGTCGGTCTCGGCGGAATCAGGATCAAGATCACCAACGAGCAGACGGGCAAAGATATCGAGGTCATCAGCTTCAACAATGGTGAGTATTTCTATCTTGGCCTCGTTCCCGGTATGTACCGGGCCGAAATAGAACCGGAAATATTGCAGAGATATGGTTACACGGTGGACCCTACTTTTCGCACCTTCCAGGTAAGCTCCGTTCAGGGCGGCGATATTGTTGAAAATATCGACTTTGTTCTCATCCCGGAAAATTAGATTCCAGCACTGATGCGCTGCCGGGGTGGCAGGGCCTGTTCCCGGCTGGAACCTCCTCGAAATTTCGTTTTATAATATTATTTGCGGGCGGAAAATGGAGAGCCGGTGCCTCCAATAGCGAGGGTCCCAGCCGGCTGGCTATTGACATCCGGGCGGCAGCTTTCTATTTTTAGCTCCACTTCGACTATGAAAACAGGAATTGCAGACACCAAATATAATCAGGTGAGGTGAGACGAATGACCGAAATCTCTTCGGATGCCATGATAGCCGCACGAGGTTTGACCAAATACTTCGGGGCTTTCGTGGCCATCAAGGACATCTCGTTTTCAATACCCAGGGGCCAGATCGTAGCTTTTGTCGGTCCCAACGGGGCCGGCAAATCGACCACCATGAAGATTCTCAGCGGTTTTATGGCGGCCAGTGAGGGCTCGGCATACATCGCCGGGCTGGAAATTACGGCCAACAGAATCGAAGCCGCCCGGCGATTGGGTTACCTGCCCGAAAACGGACCTCTGTACCGGGATATGACGCCGATTGAGCTTTTAAGGTTCTTCGGCGGCGTCAGGGGCCTGAACGGCCGGCGTCTGGCCGACCGAATTGACGCCGTTGTCGAATTGGCGGCTATTCGCCAGGTGCTGGAAAAACCTATCGGCAAGCTCTCCCGGGGTTACTGCCAGCGGGTCGGGGTGGCCCAGGCCCTTCTGCACGATCCCGAAGTTCTTATTATGGACGAGCCGACAGCGGGTCTCGACCCCAACCAGATTCGCGATTTCCGCACCAATATTAGCCGGCTGAGGGAAACCAAGACCATCATGATATCGACCCATATCCTTCAGGAAGTTGAGGCCGTAGCCGACCGGGTCCTGTTTATCCATAACGGTGGACTTCTCTTCGACGGCTCGCCGGGCGATCTGCGAAAGGGTGTCTCGCTGGAGCAGGCCTTTTATGAATTGACCGACTACGGTCGCGCCGCCGCGCCCGCGGCAAAGGAGGGCGCCAATGAGGCTTGATAAAAACGTTATCATGGTTATCTGTAAGAGCAACCTGCGCTCCTATTTCTCCAATCCCACCGGATATGTCTTTATCACCCTGTTCATCTTCCTCAGCGCCGCCGCCGCTTTCTGGCAGGAACGGTTTTTTGCCAATAACCTGGCTAACCTTGACCAGCTCAACAGCTTCTTTCCCTACCTTTTGCTGTTTTTTATCCCGGCTCTGACCATGGGTATCTGGGCTGACGAACGTAGACAGGGGACCGACGAGTTGCTTCTGACATTGCCGGCCACGGACCTTGAAGTCGTCCTGGGCAAGTTCTTTTCGGTGCTCGGAATCTATACGGCTTCCCTGATACTGTCGTTCAGCCACGTGCTCGTGCTCTTCTGGCTGGGCAGTCCTGATATCGGCCTGATGTTTGCCAATTACCTCGGCGCCTGGCTTATCGGGATGGCTCTTCTGGCGGTGGGCATGCTGGCCTCGCTGTTCACGGCCAACGTGACCATAGCCTTTATCCTGGGAGCCCTTTTCTGCGCCTTCTTCGTGTTTATCGACTCCACCCGCTGGGTGGTCAGCCAGGGTTTGCAGGACTTCCTGGCGCCCCTGGGCGTGCATGCCTTCTTCGCCGACTTTTCCCGCGGTGTGATCAGCCTGTCAGCGCTTCTGTACTTTGTCTCCGTGGCGGCGATCATGCTGTATTTAAATGTTGTTCTCATCGGCCGTCGGCACTGGCCGTTGAAAGCGGGCGGCTATCGCTTCTGGCTGCACCATGCCGCGCGCGTACTGGCGCTGACGGTTGCCGTGATTAGTCTTAACATTATCCTGGGTCGCGGGGCCCTGCGGGTCGATGCCACGGCTGAGCAGTTGCACTCTTTGTCGGACCGGACCGAACAATTGCTCGACGAACTCCCCGATGACCGGCCCGTTCTGGTGCAGGCGTTTATCAGCCCCGACGTTCCGCGCGCCTTTGTCGAGACGCGCGCCAATCTAATCAGCAAGCTGCAGGAGATCTCGGCTATAGCGAGGGATAAAGTGCAGGTGCTGATTCATGACACCGAGCCTTTCACCGAGGAAGCCCGGGACGCCCGCGAGAAATTCGGCATTCTTCCTCAGGAGGCGCTGGTCACCGAGAGCGCCCGCTCCAGCACCTCACAGATTTTCATGGGGGTGGCGTTCACCAGCGGCGCCAACGAAGAAGTCATACCGTTCTTTGACCGTGGCCTGCCGGTCGAGTACGAACTTTTACGGAGTATCCGGGTGGCGGCCAGGTCTCAGCGCAAAACGATCGGGGTTCTCGATACCAAGGCTCGGCTTTTCGGCGGCTTCGATTATCAGGTTATGACCAGCTTGCCGCCCTGGTCGGTGGTGGCGGAATTGCGCAAGCAGTACGACGTGATCCGAGTCTCCGCCGACGAGCCAATTACCGCCCGGATGGATGGGCTTCTGGTGGCCCTTCCGTCGTCGCTGACCCAGCCGCAGATGGACAACCTGCAGGAATATATGCTGGCGGGCCACCCGACCCTGCTTCTGGTGGACCCGGTGCCGGCCTTTGACTTATCCCTGTCTCCGATGATACCGGCGGGTGCCCAGATGAATCCGTTCATGCGCAACCAGAGCCAGCCCGAAGAGCCCAAGGGCAACATCCGGGGATTGATGAACGCCATCGGTGTCAGCTGGAATCCCGGCCAGTTGGTCTGGGATGCTTATAATCCCCACCCGGACCTGGTTTCGCTGCCTCCGGAGATTGTCTTTGTGGGCGAAGGCAACGAGAGCGCCGAGGCTTTCAACAAAGAAGTCGGCGCCAGCGCCGGCCTTCAGGAACTCGTGGGGATTTATCCCGGCTACGTGTACAAAGGGGCGGTCCCGGAGCTTACCTTTACGCCTCTGGTTCGCACCGGCCGGACATCCGGAATGTTGAACTGGAACGAGGTTATACAGCGAAGCTTTTTCGGACTCGGCATCAACCGTAACCCGCGGCGGGTGCCCAGCCCTGAGGCCTATATCCTGGCCGCCCGAGTCAAGGGCAGTCGGATGCCGGCCGATTCCGTTCAGGCCGAATCATCCGGCCAGGTATCCGTCGACGCCATCGTCGTGGCTGATGTTGATTTCATTTCGGAACAATTCTTCCAGATTCGACGCCAGGCGGTAGGCAGCTTCAATTTCGACAACGTTACTTTTTTCCTGAACTGCATGGACCTGCTGGTGGGCGACAGTTCCTTCATTGAACTGCGCAAAAAGCGGGTGAAGCATCGCACCCTCGAAACCGTCGAAGCCCAGACCGCCGAGTTTATAGAGCGGCGCATGGCTGATGAAAAACAGGCCGAAGAAGAGGCACAGCAGGCGCTCACCGAGGCCCAGAACAGGCTCAACGAAAAGGTGGCCGAGGTGCGAAACCGCACTGACCTTGATGATCAGGCCAAGCAGATCATGGCGCGGAACCTTCAGGAAGTCGAAAACCGCCGCTTCGAAGTGTTACGCTCCAGCATCGAGGCTAAAAAAGAAGCCACCATACAGCGCAGCCGGGAGAATATGGAGAAGGCCGTTCGCCAAATCCAGAGCCGAATTAGGACTATGGCGGTGATGTTGCCGCCGATTCCGGTGCTGTCGATCGGGGTGTGGATATTCGTCAGGCGGCGCCGCAGAGAACGCGAGGGCGCCGCCGCTGTCAGAAGGTTAAGGAGCTGATCATGGAAGAAAACCGCAAGACTGTTATATTCATCGGCGTGGCCGTCGTTCTGGCTGTGGTCGCCTTTCTGATGGCCCCCCACCGTATTACGCCGGACGCCTTCCTGGACCAGGGTGAGCCCTTTTTCCCCGATTTCACCAATCCTAACGAGGCGGCTGTTCTGGAGGTCATCGAATACGACCAGGAATCCGGCGCCGCCAGACCATTCAAGGTCGTTAATGACAACGGTAACTGGACTATTCCGTCGCACCACGACTATCCCGCCGATGGCCGGGAACGTCTGGCTAAAACGGCCGCCGGCGTGATTGGCATAAGGAAGGATGATTTCCGTTCGGATAACGTGGCCGATCATGAAGCCCTGGGAGTAGTGGATCCGCTGGACGAGGCGGCCGGTCTCGTCGGCCGCGGCAAGCGAGTCACCCTGAAAGATGCGAATGGCGCGGTCCTGGCCGACTTCATCGTCGGCAACGAGGTTGAGGGACGCCAGGGATTCCGTTTCGTGCGCGTTCCCGACCAGAAAAGGGTCTATGCCGTGCGCATGGATATCGACTTATCGACCCGGTTTGAGGACTGGATTGAAACCAACGTGTTGCAGGTCAGGGAAAACCAGGTTGAGCGTGTGGAACTAAAAGACTACTCGATAAACGAGCGCACCATGAGTGTGGATCAGCGGGATAATCTGCTTTTGCGGCTCAAAGACGACGTCTGGAAAGCCGACGGTATGAAAACCGGCCAGGTGGTCGATTCCGCCAGGATAAAAACGCTGCTGAAAACGCTGGCGGAGTTGAAAGTAGTGGGCGTGCGACCCAAACCGCAGGGCCTTTCCGCCAGCCTGAAAAACATAGAAGGGCAGCAGGCTGTCAGTCAGGACGACGCCCGGTCTCTGCAGAGTAAGGGGTTCTACTTCTCGCGCGATGGGCAGTTGTTATCCAATGAAGGGGAACTTCAGTTCCGCACTAACGAGGGTGTCAACTACACTCTTCGTTTCGGGGAAGTGGTTTACGGTACGGGCGATGCCGTTAGTGCCGGGACCGCCGAGGGCGAGACCGAGAAAAAAGGTCCGGCGGAGAACCGTTACCTGTTTGTCACCACCGACTTCGACAGGAGCAAGTTTCCGGAGCCGCCCAAACCGGCCAACACGGGCTTCTTGGATAAAGCGGACAGCCTGTTGACTGAAACTGACCGCGATAACAAGGCGAAACAGGAAGCCCATGACAGGTGGCAGCGGGAGATTGCTACCGGCCAGACAGTCTCGACCAGACTCAACCAACGGTTTGCCGACTGGTACTATGTCATTTCAGTTGATAGTTTTGAGAAACTCCATCTTAGTCGCGGCGATTTACTGGTCAAGAAAGAGTGAAAACCGGTCGCGGTGTACGACTACAAAAAGGCAGGCCCTCAAAAGCCTGCCTTTTTTCTGCTATAACTGTGACTGGATTTTACAGGAAGCGCTTAAAGAGCTTGAGTATTCCCTGGTCCCAGCCGACGCGATGGGTGATGCCGGCTTTTTGATGCGTCAGTTCTTCTTTGTGGTCCAGGTACCAGCGATGCGAGGTGGTCAGCGCGTCCTGGTTGGAAAACCGTGACTTCCAACCCAGCTTCTTTTCAATCTTACCGGTGGAGACATAAGAGTCCTTGTCCGCCGTGCCGTAAACCCACTTATACAGCGGTGAGATTTTCAGGAACTCAAATATCGCCAGGGCCGGTTTGACCAGAGCCGCCGGGGTAGGCATGACCTTGGAGCCGCTGCCGGCATAATCGCACAGAGCTCCCACATCAATCTTCACTTTATCATACATCTGGGCCCCGACGTTGAAGATGTCGTTGGCGACGTCCGCGGGGGCTATTGCGGCCAGCCAGATGGCCTCGATCAGGTCGGTTACCTCCAGCAGTTGGTAGAGATTGTTACCCTTGCCGATTATGGGTATCCGCTTGCCGGAGTCGACCCAGTCGTAAAGAATCTGGAAAACACCGAGGCGGGCGGTGCCGATGAAGGTCTTGGGCCGGATCACCGGCACGCACATGCCCATCTGGCGAAACTCGGCGCAGACCTTCTCGCCCTCAATCTTGCTTTCGCCGTAGGCGCCGACGCCGTCCAGCTGGTCATCCTCGTAGAGCGGGTGCTTATCCGGAACGCCATAGACGGCCGTGGAGCTGATAAATATCACGCGCTCGACGCCGCATTTCTTCGCCTGTTCCAGGGTGTTGCGGACACCTTGTATATTGGTCGAATATATCTCCGGCTTGGGCCACAGCGGGAGAGCCGCCGCACAATGAATTATGACGTCTATCTTGTTATCGCGGATGAGCCGGTGCATCCCTTCAGGGTCACGCACATCCTGGTTTACCAGATTGATATCAGGCGAGTACTCGTTTTCAAAAAACGGGGCGATATCATTCATGGTAAGTGATGCCACCTCGCGGTGAATAAGATTCTGAGCCAGGTGGTATCCCAGAAACCCGGCGCCGCCCGTCACTAAAACGTTTTTGCCTTTCATGATTCCTTACCGGTATACCTCTGCAAAAAGAAAAGAGGATAAATCCTCTTTAGTGTACCCAGTCCTGCAATCGCAACAAAAGCCAATATAGCCCTTTTCTCCGGAATAACAAGCAGTAAGTTGCCGTGCCCATGATCGCCAACGATAGCGGTTTACGCCAAATCGCCGGAGTCGCCCGTTCCGCCGGTGCCGGCTGGTCTTGCCGGAGAACGCCGGCGGTCATGCTCACGCAGATCATGGCGCCGCCTGTTTTTCCAGCCGGGCCACCAGGTCGTGATAGCCAAACAAGCGGCAACACCAGGATCACACTTTAACATTGGCAGGGAAGATAAAGGGAACGGGATAGCGATGGTAGTCTTTTGCCGCTACTGTCAGGCGTCATCCGAGGAGTCGGCAGCCAACGGCTGGTCTTCAGGGTGCAGCTTGACTTCAAACGTATTCAAGAGCGTAATGAACACCGCCGCAATCAACGGTCCGACGATAAGGCCGAGAAGCCCGAACAGGTAAATCCCGCCCAGGATGGTGAAAAACAGCATCAGCGGGTGAAGCGTGGTTTTTCCGGAAATAAGATAAGGGCGGATAATATTGTCGCTTTGACTGATAACCAGGGTGCCTATGGCTATGACTAGAATCCCCTTAATATAGGAGCCGCTGAAAAACAGAATGATGCCCGCCGGCACGTAAACCAGAAAGGCGCCGACAAATGGGATGATGGCGAGGAAAGCCATGATAGCGCCCCAGAAGACCGGGGAGGGAATGCCCATTATGACAAACAGCAGTCCACCCAGCAGTCCCTGGATCAGGGCCACCACCAGACCGCCGTACATGGTCGCCTGGATGACGTCGCGAAGCTGCGCAAAGGCCTTATCGACCTGTTGTTCGGGCAGCGGCATCAATCGCTTGATTTTGTGGATTATCTTCTCGCCGTCCTTGAAGAAGTAGTACATCGTGAAAATCATCAGGCAGAAATAGAAAACCATCTTGGTGCCGTTGGTGACAATCCAACTCGTCTGACTGAAGATGACTTCGCCGACTTTGTCGATCGAGTCCTTGATTATCTGGTCCAGGTTGATGTTCGAGATATCGTAGTACTGGGACAGTTGCTCCTTCATGGCGTCGACCCAGGGTAAGTTGAAAGTCAGGATGTTGTCCAACTCGCCGCTCCGGTGCATGGCGTTGACCTTCGCTACCGCGGCTGCGGCCTCATTGACCAGCGCCACAAAGAGATATGTCAGCGGCCCGATTATAAGGATAATTATAAAAACACACAGGACGAGCGAAGCCACCCCTTTGGTCCTGACTTTCCTCAGAACCTTCTCGTACACCGGGAAAAAGATGATCACGAACACCGCTGCCCAGCAGATGGGCGCGAAGAAGGGCACCATTATCTCATAAAACAGATAAAAGAAAATAGCCGTGATAAGGAAGAACAGAGAGATGAGAATGTATTCTCTTTTCATAATATTGATTTCGGTAAAGGCTGAGAATAATCTACCGGTGCCTGCGCCCCGAGGCAAGCAATTAAAGACCCACCAAACCATCGAAAACCCGCGGCTTCACTGGATTATCGGCGACAGCCGCGCGGCGCGACACACCACTACCAACGCTATATGCAACAGCGACTTACGACGAGAATGGTGGCTCCTGCCCAACACCTCTGCATCGGGAGATCTCAATAACGGCTCAGATTTGAGACAGCCAGGCTGCAGTTGCATCAAGTCGAAACCGGCTCCAGCATCGCATCAGGACCGACTTTTACCCGCTAAAATAGTTAAGCGCATGATGTTAAGTATTATAAGAATGTGTCGATTTAAAGACTAAGTTTTACTAAGGGAGGGCATTGACTGTATTGCCGTCAATGTCCGCAACTGCAACTTCTCAAACAAGGAGTTAACAATGCCAAGGAGAAGTACCAGAACCACCCGTCGCAATTGGACTCGCCGCAGTTCCAGGCGCAAAGTTTCCCGTCCGTGGACCAGGGAAGAAATGGCCTTCATGCGGAAATACTATCGGAACTACGAGACCTCTTGGGTTGCTCGTCAACTCGGCCGCACCGTTTACTCGGTTCGCTACAAAGCCGTTGACCTGCATATCCGCAAGGCCAATCCGTCCGTCTGGAAAGGCAACCGTGGCGCCAATAACGCCTTCCGTCAGCCCACCAGCCGCCGGAAACCGCAGTCGACCCCGAGGCGTCGGACAGCCCGTCGTTCCAACAAGCGCACTTGGCGTGCCAGCACAACTCGGCGGACTCCCCGTCGCAGCAAGCCGCGTCGCCAGCGTCGCAACAGAAAGTAATGCGACGGCTACAGAAACGATAATTGATAATTATCTGTGACCCGTTTCTTGAAAAGGAAGCGGGTTTCTTTTTGGCTCCCACCGCGTTTGTGCGTATATTCCCGGAAAAGGCGCGGAGGAGTCATGCCGACTGTCAAATACAGTGAAATCCACCTTGAAGACGTCGCTATGGATGGCGTGAAAAACGTCGTGAAAGCCAACGTTATCGGCGCCGCTCAGGGCTGGAAAGAGAACACCATGCGGATCCTCCGCATCGGCCCCGAAGGCTGTACGCCCCATCATCAACATGACTGGGAGCACGTTAATTATGTCATCAAGGGAAAAGGCCGCCTGACAATCGCCGGCGAAGTCTATGAATTATCCGAGCGCGACTTCGCCTTTGTGCCGCCGAACACGGAGCATCAGTTCCGGAATCCATACGACGCGGATTTTGAATTCATCTGCATCATTCCCGCCAGGGGTAAGTGACCGGGCCGACAAGCTGATAAGCGACCGCTCGTTTTCAAGGCCAGCAGTCTTTTTCTCAGATAGGCAAACTGTCGGTGTTGCTTATCTCGCTTTCAGATAAAGTTCATTTGCCTTATTCCAGTCGATCACCTGGAAGAAGGCCTTCAGGTACTCGGGCCTGCGGTTCTGATACTTGAGGTAGTAGGCGTGCTCCCAGACATCGACCCCCAGGATCGGCTTTTTTCCGAACGTCAGCGGGGAATCCTGGTTAGCGGTGGTCATGATTTCGAGGCCGTCGTCCCCGACGACCAGCCAGGCCCAGCCGCTGCCGAATACTCCGGCGCCGGCCGCGGCAAATTCTGCCCGGAAACCATCGAGGCTGCTGAACCTATCCGTTATGGCGACGGTAAGTTCGCCGTTGGGAACCACGCCCTTTTTCAAAAGGGGCCAGAAAAACGAGTGATTGACGTGGCCGCCACCGTGATTGCGAACGGCAGCGCGTATATCATCGGGAAGGTCGTTCAGGCCCGCAACCAGTTCCTCGGCGCTCTTTTTGGCCAGGTCCGGATAGGCCCGAACGGCGGCGTTGAGCTTGTCAACGTAGGTTTGGTGGTGCCGGGTATGGTGAATGCGCATGGTTTCCTGATCGATATAAGGTTCCAGCGCCTCGTAAGCGTACGGGAGTTCCGGTAGACTATACGGCATAATACTCTCCTGAGCTGTAAGGTTTGGATTTTGCATTGCCTGAATGAACAACACGGACCTATTATTGTTCCCGGTGCTGTCCGGGCGGTCGGGCGAAAGATTCGGTTGGGCTGGACAAAGCGGGTCAGCGGGGGCCCGAAAAGGGCTTGCGGATTCTATCCGCCGGTTTTATACTAACAGTCGCGGGAAATCTGGTGAAATCAAATGCGCCGTTAGCTCAGCTGGTAGAGCAGCTGACTCTTAATCAGCGGGTCCGGGGTTCGAATCCCTGACGGCGTATTTTTTTTGCGCCCGGGAGGGGGAATTTAGGCTCACGGCGAAACGCGTACCTGCCGGGTCCTCCGGGCAGGATTATCACTGATCTGAGGTAGCCACTCTCTGCCGCTGTTCATAGGTCCACGCGGCCGACAGACCGAAAAGAATCGCCATGATATAGCCGGTCTGTCCCCATGTCCAGGCCCGCATATAAAGCACAAAGGAGAGCACTGCAATAAAAAGAGCCGCCGTCACCTGGCTGTCGGCGCTGCTTAGTCTGGCCTTGAACGATAGGTAGCTGACCCGCAAACCCCTCCAGGCCAGGACCAGCAGGGCGGCCAGGCCAACAAGGCCGGTCTCGGCGAGATGGTGTAGAAATATGTTATGCGCCGACAGGCCCTTAACGAAGTACCAAAGCGGGTCAAAAACCAGGTTGGGGTAGATGTCGTGGACTATTTTGAAATTCCCAATCCCCAGCCCCGTAATCGGGTTATCCAGAAAGGCGTTGAACGCCGCGCCCCAGAGGGCGATACGCAGGGCGACTGACCCGCGGGGGGCGCTGAATGACAGGATAAACTGCTCATACCTGCCGAGGGAACCGGCCAGGAGAGTGTTCTGCAAGAACAGGAATACGGCCAGCAGAATAGCCAGAGGGATAAAAACCGTTTTCATTGTCCTGAGGGGCAGCCGTGTCTCCTCCCGCCGGGCCTTCACCGCGGTGAAAAGGACCAGCAGAGGAATGATAAGCACAATAGCCAGCACAGGTGCGCGCGACTGCGTGGCCAGGACGCCGAAGCCGATTACCAGGGCGATAAAGCCGAACCGGCGACGCTCCCGGGGCGATTTCGACCAGATCAAAAAGGCCAGCGCCATATTCAGGGCCGTGACGCAGAAGGTTTCGAAGCCATACACTGACGGTCCGAAAATGCGTGTTCCGCCACCGGAGATAAAAAACAGCAGGGTGTTAATCAAGGCCAGGATGAAGACAAGGTAGATGAAAAGCAGGGTGATCCGGCGGACCCCGATCTCAAGGGCGAATTTGAATACCAGGCGAAAGGCAATAAAGATTACTACCAGCCGTATAAGAGGAACAAGACAATGACCCGGACTATGGGCGAACAACGCTGATATGCCTCCGGCCGCGATCAACACCAAGAACGGCCCATCGAACAATGCCGGTCGAATCTGTGTACGGACTCTCAGGAGAAAATCCATCACGACGGCAAGGAAAGCAATGCCGAGCGCCAGATCGTAAGGGTAAATCACGATCAGTTGACTGAAACGGTGGGGCATGTAGAGCGACAGCGAAACCAGAAACACATAGAAAGCTGCCCGTGGGAAAAACACCAGCGTAAATCCAGCCCCGGCCAAGAGCAGCAGTTGGGCCTGGCTACCCCGACCTGCCAGGGTCAGCCCGGCGAAGCACACGCCGGCCAGCGCCACCAGAAACAGCAGTGATACCTGCAGAGATCGCGGTGAGTACAACTCGCTGAGGTCCGCAGCTGAATGTCGGGAGATTCCGAACATGGGCACAAGGTACTAAAAACCCGGCATTTGGCAATACCAACATTTGGTCGGGGCACCGGGCGAGGATCGTCACTCCTCCTCAAGCAGCGACGATGCGCCGTACCTTACAAGGTCAAAATCATGCACCTGTTGGTTATATTTGTTCATTCCCGGCAGATAGTATAGCGCATACCCGCTGTCGACGAGGTGGTTTGCGGTCGGCTCTTCTA